>Ga0207667_10009401_pt1 | contig 11515 bp, 9 predicted proteins | sample KBSCornC52_FD_184301 | JGI IMG/M metagenome (GOLD analysis project Ga0207667, IMG submission 184301) | Corn rhizosphere microbial communities from Kellogg Biological Station, Michigan, USA - KBS Corn C5-2 (SPAdes) (version 2) | ecosystem: Host-associated > Plants > Roots > Rhizosphere > Soil ...
CGCGCCGAACACGAGCACGGGCACGAAGAGCGGCAGCGCCAGGAGCGCCAGCAGCATGCCGCCGCCGCGCGCGCCGAGCGCGAGCGCCGTGCACGCCGCCCCCAGCAGCGAGAGCACCGGCGTGCCCAGCACGAGCGCCGCGGCGAGCGCCCCGAGCGTGTCGCCGGAGAGGCCGTACTGCAGCCCCAGGAGCGGCGAGAGCACCGTGAGCGGGAGCCCCGTGGCGAACCAGTGCGCGGCGATCTTTCCGCAGGCCCATCCCGACATCGGATGCGGCGAGAGGGTCATCTGTTCCAGGGACCCGTCCGCGTAGTCCGAGGCGAACATGCCCGGAAGCGAGAGGAACGCCGCGAGGAGCGCGCAGACCCAGATCACGCCGGGCCCGATCCGCTGCAGGAGCTGCGGCTCCGCGCCCACGCCCAGCGGGAAGAGCGAGGCGACCAGCACGAAGAAGGCCACCACGAGGAGCGTCTCGCCCGGGTGGCGGATCGTCAACCGCACGTCGCGCGAGAAGGCCCACGCGAACGCGGCGGCGAAGGATCCGGCCGGCTCTTCCGCGGGCAGGCGCTCGGCAGCGACGTTCATGCGCCGATCCTCAGCACGCGCGCAGGCGCCGGCGCGAGGTCGTGGTGCGTGGCGAGGAGTGCCAGCCCGCCGGCGGCGAGGTGCCGCTCGAGGAGCCGCTCGAAGAGGCCCCGGCCCTCGTCGTCCAGGGCGGTGAGCGGCTCGTCCAGCGCCCAGAAGCGTGCGGGATCGAGCATCAGCCGGGCGAGGCCGATCCGCCGGCGCTGGCCCGCGGAGAGCCGCCGTGCGGGAAGCCGCCGGCGCTTCTCGAGCCCCACTTCGGCGAGCGCCCCGCGAATGGCCGTGCCGGAAACCGGGACCGCGCGAAGGCCCAGTGCGGATTGGAGGTTCTCCTCGGCGGTGAGGTCGTCCTTGATGCCGGGCAGGTGGCCCGAGTAGAGGAGGCTCGCGTGGAAAGCGGCACCCGCCGCGGCCGCTCCGTCCCAGAGCACCTGGCCGCGGTCGACGCGCGTGAGCCCCGCGACGCAGCGCAGGAGCGTGGTCTTTCCGCTGCCGTTGGGTCCGCGCACCGCGAGCCATTCGCCGGGCGAAAGCTCGAAGGAGACGTCGCGAAAGAGCGTCGCCGGCCCGCGCGAGCAGGCGAGGGCGCGCGCTTCGAGGCGGGCGCTCAAGGCACCACCTTGTCCACCACCACGCGCACGCCGCGTGTGCCGGGCTTCACGACGCCGCTCGTGCCGACCAGGTCGCCGGATTGCGGCATCGCGTTGCCCGAGCGGGAGATGCGCGCCTCGATCCGGACCGCCTTGGCGCCCGAGAGCTTCAGGTTGGGCGCCATGGCCTGGGAATCGTCGAGCGTGAATTCCATGGGGAGCGCCGCGGCCGGCGCCTTCACCACCGCGAGCGGGATGCGCGGGCCGTTCTCGGCGCGCGCGAAGACGAAGAGGGTCGCGGCGCGGTCGACCCCGCCGGCGAGGGCGGGCGCGACGCTCACCGAACCGGTCACGGAGGCCCCCGCCGCGGAAGGCGCGGGCGCGGCGGCGGTGGCCGCGGCGGGGAGCGGTTTCCCGGCGGCCGTGGCGCGCTCGCGCACCTCGCCGATGATCGCCTCCACACGCGTGCGGTCCTCCGAGCCCGCGGGAAGATCCCCCGCCAGCGTTTCCCAGTAGCCCAGCGCCTGGCGGAAGTCCCCGGTGTCCAGCGCGGCGGTGCCGGCCAGTGCGAGCGCCTTGGGCTGGTGCGGGTCCATCGCGAGCGCCTTCGCCACGAGCTCCATGGGGCGCCCGGCGAGCGAGCGGCCCTGGGCCATGCCGAGCGTGTCCGCGTAGTCGGCGAGCACCTGCGGATCGTCCGGCGTGAGCTTCATCAGGTGCTCGTACGCCTCGGAGGCCTGGGGAAAGTGGCCCAGCGCGGCCATCGAGCGGGCGAGGAGGGCCCAGCCCTGGACGTCGTCCGGGCGCTCGTGGACCTTCTTCGAGAGGTTCTCCACCATCGCGACGATCTGCTGCGGGCTCATCGGCGCGCCTTCGTGGCCCACCCTGGCGCTATCCGCGGCGCCCGGCGTGCCGACCGCGAGGTACAGGCCGAAGGCGATGGCGGGGACGGCCACGCTCGCCACCGCCGCGGCGATCCAGGGGCGCCGTGCGGCAACGGGCGGCGTCTCCGCGGGCGGGGCGAGGTCGCCCTGTGCCCGGTCCACCAGCTCCGCCAGGGCCTCGTCCTTCGCATCGGCGGGCAGGATGCCGTTCGCGACGTCCGCCTCGATCTCGCGGCGTTGACCGCGCAGCACCTCGAGGTTGGCTTCGACGACCGTCGGCGCGGCGCTCGGCCGGGCGCGCAGGAGCGGCACCAGGACGAAAGCGAGCGCCGCGAGGACCATCAGGGCGGCGAGGGACCAGAAGACAACCATGGGGAGGACGGAACATTCTGAATTGCGGGAACAAATTATACCGAACGGCCCCCCGTTTCCCCGTTTGCGCCAGCGCAAATGATGGGCCCTTATCCGGGCATCGCTCCGCAGGACGAGGCCGGCGGGCGAATCGACGGCGATCTGATCGCGATCAACCCCCCCGGCGGGCGAGCGCGGCTCGCTTCCAAAGCTCCCAGGGGCGCTCGATGGTCGTGCGGTTGGACGCCGCGGAAAGGCGCCCTTCGGCGTCGCTCAGGAACGCGATGGGCCCGGGAAGGTGCGCCGCGAGGCCCTGAAGGCGCGCATTGGCCTGGGTGTAGACCGCACGGAAGACCGCCTCGGGAAGGCTTTCGCCCACCACGGTCATGCCGTGGCCTCGCATGAGCACGCAGGTGCAGGGGCCCAGCGTCGCCGCGAGCTCGCGGCCCAGGCGCCGGTCGCGGACGAGGAGGTCGCTCTCCGGGAGCACGTCGCGGATCTCGAAGACCGGGACCCCGCTCCAGAGGAAGGAAGCCATGTGGTAGACCGGCCGCAGCGCGCCCTGCGTGACGGCGAACGGGATCACGGAGTCGGCGTGGCTGTGCACCACGGCCATCACGTCCGGCCGGTGGCGGTAGATCTCGCCGTGGATATAGCGCTCGAGGTAGCCCTTGCGCGCGTCCCCGATGGGCTCGCTGTCCGGCCCGTGCTCCATCAGGTCCGCGCGCGTGACGAGGGAGGGCGCGCGCGAGCGCGACATCACGAAGTGTGCGGGATCGCCGTCGCTCCTCGCGCTCACGTGGCCGTAGGCGTCGAGGACGCCGTGCATGGCGAGGATGCGGTTCGCGGCGACCAGGTCGTCGAGGACGTTCCTTCCGGCGGAAATCCGGTGCTTGCGGGCGGGCATCGTGGCGCTCCTGCGGTCGGTCGCGGCATTATCGGGGAATGGCCGATTCGCGTCGCGGGAAGCTCCGCCTCCTCGCCACGTTCGCCGTCCTGGCGATCGTGGCCGCCGCCATCGCGATGGGCGGACGCGTCTACGACAAGGTGCTCGACCTGCGCTACGGCGCGACGCTCCCGCCGGCCCCCGGACCCGCGCCGCGCGACGCCGTCCAGGCGAAGGTGCAGGACCTCGACTACCTCGCGCACCTGCCGGACGTGGACCGCAGCTTCTCGCCGGCCGCGGCGGCGCGGTTCCGCGAGCGGATCCGGGCGCTCCGGGCGGCCGCGCCCACGCTCGACGACGCACGGTTCTTCCTGGAGGTCGCCGCGGCCGTGGCCCTCTCGGGCAATGCGCACACCAACGTGGACGCGGTCTCGTGGCGCGCGAAGCTCGCGAGCGCGCCCGTCCGCTTCGCGTGGTTCCCGGAGGGACTCTTCGTGGTGCGGGCCATGGCCGGGCACGAGGATCTCCTCGGCGCGCGCGTGCTCTCGGTCGACGGCCGCACGCCGGAGGCCCTCCGGCGCGAGGCGGCGGCCTATTTCGCCGGGACGCAGGCCTACGTGCGCACGGCGAGCCCGCTCCTCCTCGAATCGCCGCCGGCGCTGCACGTGCTGCACCCGGACGCGAGCCCCGCGCATCTCGACCTGCGCGTGGAGGGCGCCGCCGGCGGCGCGCGCGAGGTGCGGCTGGACGCCGTGCCCCCGGCGCGCGCGCCGAAGGCGTCGAAGCCGGGCCGCATCCTCTCGCCCGTTCCGCTCGCCGACGAAGCGCCGGGCGAATGGCGCGCGCTCCTCCACCCCGCCGCGCCGATCCCGAGCCTGCGCGAGCCGCGGCACGTGACCCACGCCGAGACGCTCCCCGGCGGGACGCTTTATCTGCACCTTTGGCGCGTGCGCGACGATTCCGGCGAGCGCCTGGGCGACCGGATCGCGGCCGCGCTGGGCGCCGCCGATGCGCCGCCCTGGCGCCGGATCGTGCTCGATCTGCGCTTCGACGCGGGCGGCGACTACCCGGACGCCTACGACGCCCTGCGATCGATCCCAGGGCGGCTGGCATCCGACGGGCGCCTCCTGATCCTCACCGACGAGACCACGTTCTCCGCCGCGATCATCGCCGCGGTGCTGGCCCGCCACTTCGCGGGCCCCCGCGCCACGGTCGTGGGCTCCGGGCCGGGCGACCGCCTCGAGTTCTGGGCGGAAGGAATTCCGGCGCGGCTGCCGAACTCGGGCATCGAAATCGGCGTCTCAACGGGCTATCATGACTGGTCCCATGGCTGCCGGGAGCTGCGCTGCTGGTGGCCCAACTTCTATTACGGCGTGGCCGGCGGCGACCTCGCGCCCGGCATTCCCGTGCGCTGGCGCTTCGCGGATTACCGGCGCGGCGTCGACACGGTCGTGCAACGCGCGCTGGAGTGACATGGCCGTTCCCACCACCACCCTGGTTTTCGCGGCGCTGGTTCCGCTCATCGCCTGGCGGCTCTACGCGCGGGTGCGGCGGCTCATCGGCCGGCAGCGTTCTCGGGCCTGGAGGCACTGGACCGCGGCCGTGGCGTTCCCGCTCCTGGCCGCGATGCTCGGGCTCGCGGCGGCGAAGAATCCCCTCGCGCTGGGCATGCTCGCGGGCGGCCTCGCGGTGGGCGCGGGCCTCGGGCTCTGGGGTCTACGGCTCACGCGCTTCGAGCGCACGGCGGAAGGCTACTTCTACACGCCCAGCGCCCACATCGGGATCGCGCTCTCGGTGCTCTTCGCCGCGCGCATCGCGTGGCGCCTCTTCGAGGTCCGCGCCGGCGTGGCCGCGGCGGGCGGCAGTCCGGACTTCGCCCGGAGCCCGCTCACGCTCGCGGTCTTCGGGACGCTGGCGGGGTACTACGCAACCTACGCCGTGGGGCTCATCCGGTGGCGGCGCTCGGCCGCGGGCAAGGTCGAGCTTCGCTGAGGCAGCGGGCGCACGGCGCCGAAGGCTAGTGCTTGGGCTCGCCGATGAGCCGGTCGAGGTGCGGGTCCCTGCGGTGGTTCGCGGCGTTCCAGCGCATCACGAGGTACATGGATCCGGACATGAAAAGCCCGAAGATCACGACCACCGACTGGATCCTCATGTCCATGCGGATCATCACCGAGTAGATCGCGAGCATCACGAGGATGCTCACGTTCTCGTTGAAGTTCTGCACGGCGATCGAGTGCCCCGCGGACATGAGGACGTGGCCGCGATGCTGCAGGAGCGCGTTCATCGGCACCACGAAGAAGCCCGCGAACGCGCCGATGAGGACGAGCACCAGGTAGACCGCGGGCATCCACTTGAGGCCGACCATGCAGATCACCGCGATCCCCATGGCGATGCCCACCGGAAGCACCGTCACCGCCTTCTTGAGCGGCACGATGCGCGCGGCGAGGATCGCCCCGATCGCGATGCCGAAGGCGGAGATGCCGGAGAGCATCGCGCCCTCCTCGAGCGGAAGCTTCAGCTGCCGCTCCGCCCATTTGATCACGATGAACTGCAGGCAGGCACCCGCGCCCCAGAAGAGGGTGGTCACGGCGAGCGAGATCTGCCCCAGCTTGTCGCGCCAGAGCGTCACGAAGCAGCGCGAGAAGTCCACGAGGAGGCGCGCGGGGTTGCGCTCCTGGTGCGCATAGCGCGCCCCCGTGTCCGGGATGGCCAGGGTGAGGAGGGCCGCGACGGCGTAGACCAGCGCGATCACCACCACGGCCGCCTCGGGCGGCGTGTCGATGCTCGTGGTGATGAACGGAACGTCGATGGCGAGGAGCACGCTCGAGACGTGCGGGCCGATGAGGACCCCGCCCAGCACGTTCCCCAGCACGATCGAGCCCACGGTGAGCCCCTCGATCCAGCCGTTGGCCATGACCAGCTTCTCCGCGGGCAGGAGCTCGGTGAGGATGCCGTACTTCGCGGGCGAATAGGCGGCCGCGCCCAGGCCCACCACGGCGTAGGCGAAGAGCACGAGCCAGTAGGCCGGCATGTGGCCGATCCGCAGGAACTCGTTGAAGAGGATGAGGCCGCAGCCGACGATCTTCACCGCGTTGGTGGCGAACATGACGCGGCCCTTCGGCATCGAGTCCGCGAAGGCGCCCACGGCGAAGGCGAGGACCACGTAGGAGATCGTGAAGAAGAACTTGAGGAGCGGGGTGACCCACGGCGGGCCTTCCAGCTCCGCGAGCATGGCGATCGCGGCGATGAGGAGCGCGTTGTCGGCGAGCGACGAGAAGAACTGCGCCGCCATGATGGCGTAGAAGCCGGCCTTCATGGCGACGCGGCGCGCGGCACGCCGCTCAAGCTCCCGAGGCGTGCACGGTCCACCACTCGCGGAAGGCCGCCGCCGGGAGCGCCGGGCAGACGGCATGGCCCTGGGCGAGGTCGCAGCCCAGCGCGGCGAGCGCGCTCCGGAGCTCCGCTTTCTCGACCCCCTCCGCGGCGACACGCATGCCGAAGTGGTGGCCCATGTCGATCGCGCTGTGGACGAGCGCGCGGTCGCCCGCATCCGAGAGCATGCCGGCCACGTACGGGCGGTCGATCTTGAGCTCGTCGATCGGGAAGCGGCGCAGGTGCGAAAGCGACGAGAAGCCGGTGCCGAAATCGTCGATCGCGAGGCGCACGCCCACGGCCTTCAGCCGCGTGAGGATCGCGACGGAGCGCTCCGCGTCCGCGATCATCGCGCTCTCGGCGATCTCCAGCGTGAGGTCGCCCGCCGCCACGCCCCAGGTCTTGAGGCTCTGGTCGACCACCGCGGGGAGCTCGCGATCGGTGAGGGTGCTCGTGGAGAGGTTGATCGCGATCCGCATCGTCCGGCCCGCGGCTTTCCATTCCGCCGCCTGGCGGAGCGCCGCGTTGAGGACCCAGAACGTGAGCGAGCCGATGAGGCCCGTGCGCTCCGCGATCCCGACCATGGTGTGCGGCGGGATGTCGCCCGCCTTCACGTGCTTCCAGCGCAGGAGCGCCTCCGCCCCCACGGGGCGCGCGGAGGCGAGGTCGACCTGCGGGAGGTAGTGCAGGTCCAGCTCGTTCGCCCGGATCGCCCGCTCGAGGTCCAGGTCCAGCCCGCGGTAGACCTCGGCCTCCACCGCCTCGTCGCCCTGGAAGACGTGGTATCCCTCCTCGCGCGTGGCCGCGATCTGCCGCGAGATGTCCGCGGCCATCAGGAGCTCCGCCGGATCGTAGCCGTGCTCGGGAAGGGTCGCGATGCCCACGCAGGGGCGAAGGACGGCGCTCCCGCCCTCGTGCGCGATGGGACGGTCGAGCGCGCGCAGGAGCTTCACCGCGGCGAGGACGGCCTGGCTCTGGTGCGCGAGCCGCGGAAGGACCACGCACGCCTGCTCGTCGCTGATGGGCGCCACGCGATCCTCGGGGCGCAGGGCCTTGCGCAGCCGCTCGAGGACCAGCGTCATGGTCATCGCGGGGCTCGGGCCCTTGAGGAGCGCGTGCAGGCGGTCGACCCGGCGGAGGTCCAGCACCAGCACGGCGACCCGCCCGTCCGTCGCGCGGGCGACGGCGGTCTCGCGGTCGAGGAGCCTCAGGAGCTCGTCGCGGGTCTCCGGCGGCCTCTCGGGGATCTGGACGGGCGCTGCGCCGGCGGGGGGAAGGTCGGTCACGGGCTAGCTGAGGTAGTAGTCGCGGAGGTCCAGGCCGTACGCGCCGCTCGCGAGCCCGCGCTTGATGAAGATGCCTTCCTCGCCGCCCACCTTCGGGTCGTAGAGGAGGTCGACCATCGCCGGGTGCGCGACGGGCGTCTTGTCCGGCCCGGTCACGACGAGCACGCGGGGCTTCAAGCGCCTGAGCTTGTTGTGGGAGACGACAACGGCCACCTCGCCCGTCGAGAGCTCGATCAGCGAGCCCACCGGGAAGACGCCCACGGAGGAGACGAACTGCTGCACCAGGGGCTCGTGGAAGAAGTCGCCGCCCCAGTTCGTGATGCTGCGCAGCGCTTCGTAGGAGGAGACGGCCGCGGCGTAGGGACGGTGGTTGGTGAGCGCGGCGAAGCAGTCGACGATGCCCGCCATGCGGCCGATCACGCCGATCTCCTCTCCGATGAGCCCGTTCGGGTAGCCGCTCCCGTTCATGCGCTCGTGGTGCTGCGCGATGCCCTCGATCACCTCCGGGTGGAAGTTCGGCGTGGACTCCAGGACCTCCAGTCCCAGCTGCACGTGGGCCTTCACGGCCTCGAATTCCTCCGGCGCGAGGCGGCCCTGCTTCTGAAGGAGATCCTTCGGCAGGCGGATCTTCCCGATGTCGAGGAGGAGCCCCACCTGCGCGAGGATCGCGAGGTGCGTCTTCGGGAAGCCCAGGTGGCGGCCGAAGGCGGTGAGGTAGACGGAGACCTGCAGCCCGTGGCCGTAGGCGCCGATGTCCTGCTCGCGCAGGCGCGCCACCCACATGAGCGCGTCCGGGTTCCTCACGATGCTCTCGACCATGTCGTCGACGATCTCCTCGACGCGGTCGACCTCGAAGCTCTGGCCCAGGCGGATGTCGCCCACGAGCTTCTCGAGGAGGTCGTTGGAGCGCGCCACCACCTCGCGGGCCCGCGGCACCTCGACCTCGACGCTCACGGTGTCCGCGTACGTGGTGATCGCCACACCCGGGGGTGCCAGCGCCGCGCGCGCCTCGAATTCCTGCGGCGTCTCGGCCGGGGCGGGGGGCGGTCCCGGCGGGACGGCCCTGGCGTCGCGCCGTCCCTTGCCCTTCAGGCGGGCGAACATGCGCCCGAGAAGGCCGGGTCCCGCGTCGTCCTCGTCCTCCGCGCCGTTGCCGCGGGCGGGCGGCGGCGTATCGAGCCGGATCACGCGGGGCGCGTAGCCGCCGCTCGCCGTCCCGGGGGCGGGCGGTGCGGGCGGCGCCTCGAGCGAGACCTCGGCGCCGCTCGCGGGCTTCGCGGCCGCGCTCGCGGCGGAGGGCGGAGGAGCGCGCCGCGCGGCCGGGGCGGGGGCGCCCGCGGGGGCCTCGTACTCGTCGCCGGTGGAGCGGGCACGATCGACCATGACGTACTCGCAATGGGCGCGCAGCGCCGCGATCTGCTCGTCGTCCTCGATGAGGAAGCCCTGCAGCAGGAAGGGAGTGTCGACCCACGGGCGATCGAGGTCGGCGACGAACATGCCGGCCTTGAGCTCGTGGGTGAAGACTTTCGTCGCCATGGAACGGCACATTCTAAGGGATCGGCGGCCCGTTTCGCCGTCCATGCGCGGGCCATGGCCCGGATCGCGGCCCGCCGGCCCTATAATCGCCGGCGTGTCCCGCATCCTCCAGGGCGTCCGCGTTCTCGACCTCACCCGCGTCCTCGCCGGGCCGTGGGCCACGCAGAACCTCGCCGACCTGGGCGCCGAGGTGATCAAGGTCGAGCGCCCCGGCCAGGGCGACGACACCCGGCGCTGGGGACCCCCTTTCCTCCACGACGGGGAAGGGCGCGACGGCGACGCCGCCTACTACCTCGCGTGCAATCGCGGCAAGAAATCCGTGACGCTCGACATCGCGCACCCGGAGGGCCGGCGCATCGCGCGCGCGCTCGCCGCCGCGAGCGACGTGCTGGTCGAGAACTTCAAGGTGGGCGACCTCGCGCGCCACGGGCTCGACTACGAGACGCTCAGCGCCGGGGACCCGCGCCTCGTCTATTGCTCGATCACCGGATTCGGCCAGGACGGCCCGTACCGCGACCGGCCCGGCTACGATTTCATGATCCAGGGCCTGGGCGGGCTCATGAGCGTCACGGGCGAGCGCGACGACCTTCCGGGCGGCGGCCCGCAGAAGGTGGGCGTGGCCGTGGCCGACCTCTTCACGGGCATGTACGCGACTTCGGGCATCCTCGCGGCGCTCTTCCATTGCCAGCGCACGGGCCAAGGCCAGTACCTCGACATGGCGCTCCTCGACGCGCAGGTCGCGATGCTCGCGAACCTCAGCTCGAGCTTCTTCGTCTCGGGCGCGGTGCCGGTGCGCATGGGCAACGCCCACATGAACATCGTCCCGTACCACGTGTTCCGGGCCGCCGACGAGTTCCTGATCGTGGCGGTCGGCAACGACAACCAGTTCGCGAGCTTCTGCCGCGCGATCGGCGAGCCGGGATGGCCGGCGGACCCGCGCTTCGCGACCAACCCCGCGCGCGTGCGCCATCGCGACCTCCTCGTGGGGCTCATCGGGGAGCGCATGCGCGCCCGCCCGGCGCGCGAGTGGCTCTCGCTCCTCGAGCCCGCGGGCGTTCCGTGCGGTCCGATCAACGACCTCGCGCAGGTCTTCGCCGATCCGCAGGTCCGCCATCGCGGCATGGAGGTGCGCGCGCCGCACCCGGTCGCGGGCGAAGTCCGCATGGTCGCCAATCCCATGAAGCTCCGGGGCGACCCGATCGCCCACGGGACGGCGCCGCCCGTCCTGGGCCAGCACACGGACGAGGTGCTGGGCTCCGTCCTGGGCCTCGACGGCCCCACACTCGAACGCCTGCGCGCCGAGCGCGTGATCTAGAGGAAGCCGCAACGATGCCTGAAGACTCCCAGCTGCGCCAAGACGTCGCGACCGCGAACCGGATCCTCGAGCGCGTGGGGCTCTCCAACGCCTTCGGCCATGCGAGCGCACGGCTCCCGGGGACCGACACCTTCCTCCTGCCCACGCGGCGCAGCCCCGGCCTCGCGGAGGCCGACCGCCTGCTCCTGATCGATACCGAGGGCCGCATCGTCTCGGGCGAGGGCGAGCCCAACAGCGAGTTCTGGATCCACGCGCGGATCTACGCGGCGCGGCCGGACGTGGGCGGCGTCGTGCACGCGCACCCAACCGCGTGCGTGTGCCTCACCCAGATCGGCGAGCGGCACCGCGTGGTCCACAACCAGGGCGGGATCTTCGCGGGCGGCGTCCCCGAATACTCGCGGATCGGGCTCATCCGCTCGCGGGAGCTGGGCGACCTCCTCGCCGCCACTCTCGGCGCGGGAAACGCGGCGATGATGCGCGGCCACGGCATCACGACCGCCTATGGCGACGTGCGCGCGGCGACCGTCGCGGCCTGCTATCTCGAGGAGAGCGCGGCGCTCCAGCTGCGCATGCTCGCGGCCGCGGGCGGCGATGCCTCGCGCATCCGGGCGTTCGACCGCGCCGAGGCCGAGGGGCTGCGCGACCAGATCACGGGCAACGTCGCGCGCAGGGCCTGGGAGTACTACGCCGCGGTGGCGGACGCGATGCCG
>Ga0207667_10009408_pt1 | contig 11510 bp, 8 predicted proteins | sample KBSCornC52_FD_184301 | JGI IMG/M metagenome (GOLD analysis project Ga0207667, IMG submission 184301) | Corn rhizosphere microbial communities from Kellogg Biological Station, Michigan, USA - KBS Corn C5-2 (SPAdes) (version 2) | ecosystem: Host-associated > Plants > Roots > Rhizosphere > Soil ...
GGAGCCATGCGGGTCATGCCCTCATGCTCGCGGTGGCATTCGACGCAGGAGCCCGGGCCTTCCTTGCCGAAGGTGTGGGCGACGGCATCGAGGAAGCGGCCGCCAAGGCCCGGCGTCTCGCGCGCGCTGGCGAGCCGGCCGGCCGGGGCATGATCGTGCACGGACTTGTGGCAGGACAGGCAGGTTTCGTTGCGGACCGACTGGAACGGCTTGACGTGGCAGGCCTCGCACGAGCCTTCGAGCTGGTGGTGGGCGAGGCTGAGCGGGCCAGGCGTCCACGCGCCGTCGCCGATGACGTGCGAGGCGGCCGGGGGCGCGGATGGGGCGGCGGGGCGCAGGAGGTTGCTGGCGATGGGGAGCGCGAGGAACAGCAGCAGGACGAGGCCGGCGAGGACCCACGAGAGGCGGCGCTTGCCGGGCATGACGCGGGTGAGGGCGAGGCTGTCGGCCTCATGGTCGGCGCCGTGATCGGGCTGGATCGGCTCGACCGTGAGCAGGACCTCGCCCTCGGCCTCGCCAACGAGGATGCGGGTGGAACCCAGGCGCAATTCCGCGCCGGTGCGCGCATCGATGGCGGCGTGGCGGACGGTCTGCCCGTCAAGCCCGAAGCCGAGGGTGCCGGTGGCCTCGACCGCGACGCGCAGCGACGGCTGCGCGACGATGCGGGCGTGGGTGGGTTCGACCGCGAGATCGGGCAGGTGGATGTCGTTCTCGGCGGCGCGGCCGAGGGTGATCGAGTCCTTCGCGAGCGCGCGGTCGCGGACGATCTGGCGGCCGTCGGCGGTGACGTCGATGGTGCGGATGCGGAAGGTCATCGCGCGCCCCTCACCAGTAGTAGAACACGGAGACGATGTGCGCGGTGAGCGCGGCGAGAAGAGCCACCGTGGCCGGCACGTGGACGAACAGCCACACCTCCAGCAGGGCGCGCAGGCGCATCTGGCGGCGCAGGCGATCGAGCCGGGCCTTGCGGCGGATCAGCAGCTTTTCCACGCGGCCGGCGGCGCTGTCACCCGCGTCTTCGGCGAGCGACAGGCGCTCGATCGCGGCGGCGGTGGCGCAGCGGCGCCAGGTGCCGGTGAGGCGCGCGATCAGGCCGCCGCCGAACAGGTCTTCCTCCAGCGCGGCGATGACCAGATCGCTCTCGGCCCGGCCGAGCGGCTGGGCGGCCTCGCGCAGCTGGCGATCGACCGCGCGGATGCCCTCGATCATCTGCTCCTGGGTCTGCTCCTCGCGGTTGGAGCTGAGCGCGGCGGGGAGCGTGGCATAGGCGGCGATGCCCCACAGGCCGGACAGGATGACCAGCATCATCAGCACGTAGGCAAGGGTGTGGACGTTCCAGCCGAACTGGAAGCCGGTGTGCAGCGTGGCGACGACGATCAGGCTGAGGCCGAGGTAGACATGGGCCGAGGTCCACGCCTTGAGCGACCATGCGCCGCGGGTCATCGCACGCTTGCGCACGCCCAGCAGCGACAGCCAGACGATCAGCCCGGCGCCGAGCGTGCCGAGGGTATAGCCCAGCCACGAGCCGCCGTTGGGGCGCGGCTTCACGTCGGCGAGGACATAGCCGGCAAGGCTGGCGAGGCAGACGAGGGCGGCGGCCTTGAGCCAGAAGAACCGGCGGTGGCGCAGGAAACCTTCGTGATCGGCGGTGATCTTGCGGCGGGTCTGCGCGGCGCGGGGGGCGGGACCTTTGGCGGGTGTGCTGGCCATCAGTCCTCCTCCCCCAGCCGGGCGACCGAGAGGAAGGCTTCGGGCGAGACGCGCAGCGCCGCGCCGGTGGGGCAGGCGCGCACGCAGGCCGGGCCGCCTTCGATCCCGGAGCACATGTCGCACTTGATCGCCTTCTTGGGCGCTTCCCCGGAGGCGTGCTGCTTGCGCCACTTGTACGACGGTTCGCCCGGCCCCGGCCCGGCGCCGAACAGCAGCCAGGAGAGCAGCGAGGGCTTTTTCGGCGGGACCGAATCCATCCGGATCACGCCATAGGGGCAGTTGCGCTGGCAATTGCCGCAGCCGATGCAGGTATCGTCGATGAACACCTCGCCATCGGGCCCGCGCCGGATCGCGTTGGGCGGGCAATCGGCCATGCAGTGCGGGTGTTCGCAGTGGCGGCACGAGGTGGGCACGTGGAGGTGGGCGTAGGTCTTGCCCGCTTCGCGGTTGAGGCGGGAAAGGCCCTCGTGGCTGTCGGCGCAGGCCTTTTCGCAATTGTCGCAGCCGACGCAGAGCGTCTCGTCGATGAGGAGGACGTCGGTCGCCTCGCCGATGCCGTTGTCGATCAGGAACTGGGCGGTGGCCGAATACATGTCGACCGCGCCGCCGAAGCTGTCCTTGCGGCCTTCGATGAAGGCGTTGACCTCGCGGCGCTTGTCCATGTCGGCCTGGGCCTTGCGCAAGAGGTCGGGCTTGCGTTCGAGCAGGCGGGCGAAGGCTTCTCCGGGGAGGCGGATCACTTCCGAGCGGATCGCCGCCTTGACCGTGGCCGAGCGCGGGGCGCGATCGATCACGGCCATTTCGCCGACATAGGAGCCGGCCGGAACGTAGGAGAGGAACACGGGCTTTCCGGCCAGTTCCTTCTGCACGATCATCGAACCGCGGCGGATGACGTAGACGTCCTGATCCCCGGCCCCTTCCTGGAGCAGGACCTGGCCGGCGCGCACGTTCTTCACTTCGGCCGCCTCGACCAGTTCGGCCACATCCTCGCGGGTGAGGCCGGAGCCGAAGATCTGGAGCAGCTGGCGCTCGATCGATATGCGGGTGACGGCCCGGCCGGCGGCAGGCGCCGTGGCGACGAGCTTGAGCGCGGCATTGCGCGACAGTTCGACCGCGATGAGCGGCGCGCTGGCCCGGACCGTGGCGCCGCGCCGCCGGCCGGAGATCAGGCCGACCTCGCCGAAGATCGAGCCTTCGCCGATCGGCACGGTGATCGAGGGATCAGCCGGGTTGACCTCCACCGCGACCGTGCCCGCCGCGATGCAGAACAGCGAGGAGCCCGGTTCGTTGCGGTTGAACACCGCCTCGCCAGCGGCATAGGCGCGCACTTCGCTGTCCAGCATCAGTTCGCGCAGCTGGAGGGTGGACAGTTCGCGGAAGATCTCGATCCGGCTGCCGAACAGGGCGAGCCATTCATCGACCGAGCGCTGGCCCGGCAGGGCGGCGAACTTTTCCGCCAGGATCGGCTCGTCCGCCGGCTTGAGCGCGGTGTTGCCGTTCAGGAACTCGACCACGTCGTAGCCCTGGTTCATGCAGTGCTTGATCAGCGGATAGCCGGCCAGCGCGCCGATCACGTGGATGCCCGGGCGGGTGGTTTCAAACACGGGCGAGAGCACGGGGAAGGCCTCGCGGTCGGGCGAGGTGAATTCTATCCCGCAGGCTTCGACGAAGGCGCGCGGCGCCGCCGAGCCCATGCGGGCGATGATCCGGTCGCAGGGAATGGTCTCCTGCCCGTCGCGCGTGTCGAGCAGGAGCTCGCCCCCGTTTTCCGTCATCCGGACTTCGGCGGGGGTGGTTTCCAGCCGGATCGCGACCCGCCCGGCGGCGGCGGCTTCCTGGAGGAGCTTGACGTTGGCCGCCTTGGCGCGGGCGAAATCGGTGCCGCGGTTGAGGATCGAGACGACGTTGCGCTGGGCCGGATCGGCGGCAAGGCCGAGCGCGTTCTCGATCCCCGCATCGCCGGTGCCGACCACGACGATATGCTCGTCATAGTATTCGCCCGGATCGTCGAGCTGGTATTGCACATGGGGGCTGTCAGCCCCGGGGCAGCGCATGGTGTTGGGATTGCCCTGGGTGCCGATGGCGAGGATCACGGCCTCGGCCTCCAGCGTGGACCTGTCCTTGAGGGTGAGGGTGAAGGCGCCCTTCTCCCCCTCGATCTTCACCACTTCGGCGTTGTAGCGCACGGCGACGCCGGCGGCCTCGGCCTGTTCGTTCCAGCGGCCGAGGATCGCCTCGCGCTTGCCGGCATCGAAATCGCAATCGGAGCGCAGCACCAGGGTGGCCGGGGTGGCCATCACGTGCTTGCCCTTCTGGTACTTGTAGATCGTGTCGGAGAGGTGATCGGTCTTTTCGATCAGGACGTGGCTCATCCCCAGCGCCGCCGCGCGCGCCGCCGCGCTCAGGCCGGCTGGGCCCGAACCGACAATCGCCACGCGCACGCGCTGTGCCAAACCGTAAAGCCCCCGATTGCCGCCGGCCTCGCAACCACCCCGATTGCATTGCGCCGGCCTCTGCCGCAAACCGCCCCGATCACACGGATTCGGCCCCCGCCTCTTGGCTTTTACCTGCCGGCGGTCGAATTGAAAGGGCGGAGCGAGACTATCAACATGCCTGACATCCGCTTTGGCAAGATGCGGGAAATGCCGTTTGGGCGGGTGGCGCTGGCCGGGGCCGCGCTGGTGCTTGGCTTTGCCGTGGCGTGGACGGCGACCCACCGCGACGGGGCCGGGCCGGCCGTCGCGGCGAGCGCGGCGCCGGGTGCGGCCGCCGATCCGCTGGAGGCGCTGGAGCAGGCGACCCGCGACAATCCGCAGGACCCGGCGGCCTGGCGCGCGCTGGGGGCGGGGCGGTTCGATGCGGGGCAGTTCGATGCGGCCGCCGCTGCCTATGAACGGGCCGCCGGGCTGGCGCCGGGCATGGCCGTGGTCTGGTCGTCGCTGGGCGAGGCGCGGGTCATGGCGAGCCGGCAGGACCCGCTGCCGGCCCCGGCGCTGGACGCCTTCCGCAAGGCCGTGGCGATCGATCCCAAGGACCCCCGCGCGCGCTATTTCCTCGCGGTGAAGCGCGATCTCGATGGCGATCATGCGGGGGCCATTGCCGATTGGCTGGCCCTGCTGGGCGATACCCCGCCCGGCGCGCCGTGGGAGGCGGATCTTCGCCGGACGATCGAACAGGTCGGCAAGATCCACAAGATCGAGGTGGCGAGCCGGATGGCGGCGGTTCGGCAACCGCCGGCGCCGGCGGGGCACCCGGAGGCATCATCGGCGCAGATGCCGCTGGCCGCTCAGGGCATTCCCGGGCCGAGCGCGATGGACCTCAAGGCGGCGGCGTCGATCCCGCCGAGCCAGCAGCGCGAGATGGTGGACGGCATGGTCGCGCGGCTGGAGGGCAAGCTGAAGGCAAACCCCGCCAACGTGGACGGCTGGATCATGCTGATGCGCAGCCGGGTGACGCTGGGCCAGCCGGACAAGGCGGCGCAGGCGCTGCGCGATGCCGTGGCGGCTAACCCCGCGCAGGCCGCGCGGCTGCGGCAGGAGGCCGGCGTGCTGGGGGTGAAGTGAGCCGGCTGCTGCTGTTCAACAAGCCGTTCGACGTGCTCTCGCAGTTCACCGACCGGGGCACCCCGGCGGAGCGGCGGACCCTGTCGGACTTCATCGAGGTGCCGGGCGTCTATCCCGCGGGGCGGCTTGACCGCGACAGCGAGGGGCTGCTGCTGCTGACCGACGACGGGCGGTTGCAGGCGCGGATCGCGGATCCCAAGTTCAAGCTGGCCAAGACCTATCTGGTGCAGGTGGAAGGCGCGCCCGACGAGGCGGCGCTGGAACGGCTGCGGCGCGGGGTGGTGCTGAACGACGGCGCGACCCGGCCGGCCGAAGTCGCGGCGATCGAGCCGCCCGACCTGTGGCCCCGAGATCCGCCGGTGCGGTTCAGGAAATCGGTGCCCGACCACTGGCTGCGGCTGACGATCCGCGAAGGGCGCAACCGGCAGGTGCGGCGAATGACGGCGGCGGTGGGCCTGCCAACATTGCGGCTGGTGCGGTGGAGCGTGGGGCCGTGGAGCGTGGCGGGCATCGCGCCGGGGGAGTGGCGCGAGGGTGAGGTTGGCTGAGCGGCTTGCTCGGCTGGTTTCGAGGTGCGGGGGAGCCGGCTGGTGGGCTGGAATGGTGGGGGGAACGGACGTTACCAATCGCCATGGTACTTTCGCCTAGCGCGAGTTATATCCATCCTGCCCATAAAACAACTTGTTCAGGGTGTTCCCTAAGACCAACAACCCGATGAACCCACCGAACCCACCAACCAAATATAACGCAAATATTATGCCGCTATCCTTTGTCGATCCGTTCAGCTCAGACCTGAATGGGTCACTCGCATCCACATTCACAGCTACGCGCGATCCTGGTGGGAGCTTCTCAAAGCGATTCGGGTAAACCGGTTCCGTGATAGAATAATCCTTACCTGCCCAAGAGAAGCGGTATTGGATCAACCACCAACAAGCCTTGCCGCAGCGCTCCGCAAAATCATCATAAGCAGGAGAACCGACCTCACCCTCGAAAAACACGGGGCTCGAACAACGGAAACCATAGCAATGCTTCAGTATGCGATGCTCAACCACGGCGGATTGTGTGTCCCCGCTATGCTCGATGCGGTAACGGTGAAGGAAAGCCGAGCTACCTTGCCATAGCATCATAGGTAGCACTGTAGCCGCGAAAACCACTCGGGCTATGCCTTCCTTTTTAGCGAGCTTTAGGAAGCCGTTCCATCCACCGGCATCAGCCTGCATTTCTCGCCCTCAATGTCTTTGATTAGCTTTGATAGGTCATCGTCAGCCGCTCAGCAAATCACCACGTCCGCAATGTTGTCCTGTTCGGAACGGCAGGTTTGCGTCCGCAGACAGGAAAGCTGCCCCTCCCATTCGCGCTCGTGACAGCGCAAGGGGCCGCACAGGCGGTTGGAGTTCTTGAGCCCCCTCCACCACCGCCTGCGGCGGCGGTCCCCCTCCCCGTAGACGGGGAGGATCGTGGGGGGTGTGGCTTTGTCGTCTCACCACACCCGCTCCGCCACGAACACCGCCACCGTCAGCACCAGCCCCACGAGGAACGAGCGGTAGGCGTAGCCCAGCAGGCGGTATTTCTTGCGGGCGAGGACCTGGCCGTTCTGGTGCATGTCGCGCAGCATGGCGCGGTAGATGGTCTCGTCGGCGGCGAGGAGGGGGATGATGCGGGCGGTGAATTCCTCTTCCGTCAGCTTGGCGTAGACGCCGAAGAACAGCAGGTTCGCCCCTTCCGCGACCTCTCCCTTGGGCGGGGCGACCGTGGGCATGAGCGCGGATATGGTGAACACGGCCGAGACCAGCGCCGCCGCGCCGAGCACCAGCAGGGCCAGCGGCACCGGGCCCTTGCTCGCCTGCCCGACGCTGAGGGTGAAGACCACGAAGGTCGCCCCCATCAGGATCGAGGCCTTCTGGTCGGCCATCTGGCTCAGCGTCAGGTTGGCCTGGAGCGCGGTGCGGACGAGGTGGGCCGCGTTCGGGGTGAATATCGGCGGGGTGAAGCTTTGCCCGGGCTCCTGGCTCATACCACCCCGAAGGCCAGCATGGCGTCGGCCACCTTCTTGAACCCGGCGATATTGGCGCCCTTCACATAGTCGATATAGCCGCCGCCCTGATCGCCGTATTTCAGGCAGGACTTGTGGATGCCGGCCATGATGTCCTTGAGCATCTGCTGGAGTTCCTCCTCCTTCCATGAGCGGCGTTCGGAGTTCTGGCTCATCTCCAGGCCCGAGACGGCAACGCCGCCGGCATTGGCGGCCTTGCCCGGGGCGTAGAGCAGTTTCGCGGCGCGGAAGACGTGGACGCCGGCCAGGTCGGTCGGCATGTTGGCGCCTTCGGAGACGGCCTTGCAGCCGTTGGCGACAAGGGTTTTCGCATCCTCGCCCAGCAGTTCGTTCTGGGTGGCGCAGGGCAGGGCGACGTCGCAGGGGACCGCCCAGGGGGTCTTGCCGGCGTGGAAGGTGCTGCCGGGGAAGACGCTGGCATAGTCTTCCATCCGGCCGCGGCGGTGGGTCTTGTGGGTTTTCACCCAGTCGATCTTGGCCTGGTCGAAGCCATCGGGATCGTGGATGAAGCCGCCCGAATCCGACAGGGTCAGCACCTTGCCGCCAAGCTGGACGATCTTTTCCGCCGCATGGGTGGCGACGTTGCCCGAGCCGGAGATGACCGCGGTCTTGCCCGTGAGGTCCTGGCCCTTGGTGGCCAGCATGTTGGCGAGGAAATAGACCGCGCCATACCCGGTCGCCTCGGTGCGGATCAGCGAGCCGCCCCATTCGAGGCCCTTGCCGGTCAGCACGCCGGTGAAGTTGTTGGTGATGCGCTTGTACTGGCCGAACATGAAGCCGATCTCGCGCGCGCCCACGCCGATATCGCCGGCCGGCACGTCCACATCCGCGCCGATGTGGCGATAGAGTTCGGTCATGAACGATTGGCAGAAGCGCATGATCTCGCGCACGCTCTTGCCCTTGGGGTTGAAGTTCGAGCCGCCCTTGCCGCCGCCCATGGGGAGGCCGGTGAGCGCGTTCTTGAAGGTTTGCTCGAAGGCGAGGAACTTGAGCACGCTTTCGGTGACCGAGGGGTGGAAGCGCAGGCCGCCCTTGTAGGGGCCGATGGCATTGTTGTTCTGCACCCGCCAGCCGCGCTGGACGCGGATGTTGCCGGCATCGTCCTCCCAGCAGACGCGGAAGGAGACGATCCGGTCAGGCTCGGCGATGCGGCGCAGGATCTGCTGTTCGTGGTATTCCGGCTTGTCCTCGATGAAATCGAAGATGTCCTCGGCGACTTCCTGCACGGCCTGGACGAATTCGTTCTGGTGCGGGTTGCGGCGCTTCACGCCTTCCATGAAAGCGCCGAGATCGACGTGATCGCTGACTGCCATGTCCATCTTCCCCTGTTTCGCGGGCCGGCCGTTGTGGCGTGGCCTGGCGCCGACTTGGAGCGGCGCGCCAATGGAAGAATATGCGAATGACCGCCCAAGTATAGCGGAAGTTTACGATCAGGCCTTCTACAGTGGGACAAGGTCGCGCGGCGCGGCAATAGCGGCGATCCGGCGGCGCCCCTCGCCGCGTTCGAGCTGCACCACCCAGTCCACCACCTGCGCCGCATAGGCGAGCGTATCGGCCCGGGTCAGGCCGATCCCGGCCTGGAGCGCCATCAGCGCGAGCTGTTCCAGCGCGCCGCGCGGGGAATTGGCATGGACGGTGGAGAACGAGCCCGGGTGGCCGGTGTTGATCGCCCGCAGGAAGCTGACGGTCTCGCGCCCGCGCAGCTCGCCCACCACGATGCGGTCGGGCCGGAGGCGCAGGGCGGACTGGACCAGATCGTCGGCCGAAACCCGCGCCTCGCCCAGTTCGCCCTTCACGGCGACGAGGCCGACGCCATTATCGGACGGGAGGGCGAGTTCGGGCGTGTCCTCGACCAGGACCACCCGCTCGCCCGCCGGGATTTCGCGCAGCAGGGCATTGAGGAAGGTGGTCTTGCCCGACGAGGTGCCGCCGGAAATCAGGATGGTCTGCCGCCGCGCGACGGCATGGCGCAGGAAGGCGATCGGCTGCGCGGCCGGATCGGGCGCCGGTACGGGCGGCGCGGCGCTGAGCGGCCCGCTGTCATAGGCGTCGAGCGGCAGGTCGAGCAGGCGGTGGCGGCGGATGGCGAGCGCCCAGTGGCCGCGCGTGGCCGGCGGGCCGCACAGCTGGATGCGCGCGGGGCGCCCACCGGGCTCGGCCGGGAGAGTGGCGGCGAGCAGCGGGTGCTCGCGGTTGATGCCCTGGTGGCTGGTGCGGGCGACCTGTTCGGCCAGGCGCCGCAGCAGCAGGTCATCGATCCCGGGCGCGGCGAAGCAGCGCATGGCGGGCTCGCCGGCCTCCTCGACCCAGACCTCGCCGGGGCGGTTGACGAGAATCTCGGTGACTGTCTCGCGCTCCAGCCAGGGGCGCAAGGGGGCGAGATAGGCATCGAGATAGACGCTGCGCGCCGGATCGGGCTCGATCCGGGCGAGGTCGGCGCTCATTCGGGCGAAACCTTCGAGAAATCGAGATCGCGCGCGGTGAACACGCGGATCGGCTCACCCTGGCGGATGCGCACGGTCGGGCCGATGTTGCCGGTCTGGCCCACGGCGGCGGCCGCGGCCGATTGCCCGCCGCCCAGCACCAGCGTGGTCCCGCCGCTGGCGACGGCCTGCAAGCCGCCGACCAGCGAGAGCATCATGGCCGAACCGAACCGTTCGAAGAAATGGCTATCGACCTTGCCGGCGATCCCGGCCTCGCCGCCCTGGGAGACGGCGGGCGAGCCGAGCGCGACCGAGGCGCCATCGGGACGGATCAGCCTGGTCCAGATCACGTAGGCGCGCTTCTGGCCGGCCTGCATCCCGCTCTTGTACTGGCCGATCAGGCGCGAGGAGCGGGGGATCAGCACGCGGCTGCCATCGAAACTGCGCACGTCGGTGGAGACGACCGCGCGGGCATAGCCGGGCACGTCGGTATCGATGGCGGTTTCGAGGACCGCCGGGATCAGCGTGCCCTGACTGACGGTGGTCTTCGGATTGATCCCGGCACTGGCCACGGCCGCGCCGCTCCCCGAAACGCCGAGGCGGGCGGCGAAATCGTCGTTCGCCGAGCCGGTGGACAAGGCGCCTGCCCCCGCCGGACCGACCACGGGCGCGGCGAAGGAACTGGCGTCGAACACCACGGCCGGTGTGGTCAGCGGGTTGGCGGCGGGGGCGGCCTGGGCCTGGGCGCCAGGCTGGATCGGGGCTTGCGGCAGGACTACCGGCGCGGCGGCCGGGCGGAGGGGGGCGATGACCGGAAGGGGCCGCACGGCCGCGGGAGCAGGGCGGGCGGGCGCGGCCTGTCGGACCTGCCGGGCGCCGTCGAGCGACCACAGGGTGAAGGCGCCCAGCCCGCCGACAAGGGCGATGCCGAGCAGCAGGGTCAGCCCATCGGAATGGCCGCGCCGCTGGGTTACCTGCGGCATGGCCCGGCGGGTGGCGAGCTCGATCACCTCGGCCCCGGCACTCTCGCGCGGATCGGCGGCGTCGGGCGGGGCGAGGCGGTGGGTGGAGCGGGGCGGCATGTCAGTTTCCTCTGGCGAGGCTGGCTTGGTCGGGATGGGTGGGGGCGGGCGGCGGCGGGGCCACCCGTTCCAGCGTGGCCATGTCGCGGCCCGAGCGCAGGACGATGGTGGGCGGTACGCCATCGACCACGATCAGATCGTCGCGCAGGGCGTAGTTCACGGGGCCTTCGGTGTCCTTCGCGCTACTCCGTTTGCTGGCCCGGCCATCGCGCGCCAGGATCGCGGGCACCGGCTTGCCCGGCGCCCAGGCGAGGTAGGTGGCGGTGCCGTCGTCATAGATGCGCGCGGGGAGCAGGGCGGCACTGCCGCGAGCCTTCCACGCGAAGTTGAGCCGGGCCGGATCGACCGGCGTGGCTCCGGCGGCAAGGCGGGCTTCCTCCGCGCTCAACCCCGCGGCCGAGGTGGCGGGCTTGTCCGGCTCGGGCGGATAGGTGAAGCGCAGGAGATAGACCGCCCGGGCCTGCGGCGCGGCGACGAGATCGAAGAAGTAGCTGCGCCGGTCGGTCACCACGGTCATGTTGGTGCGGGCGGCGCGGGCGAGCGGCTTCACGAACAGCAGGGTGGCGCGCTTGTTGGGGGTCACCTGCCACAGCCCTGCATCGCCGATGGCGACGTTCTCGATGTGCTCGTTTTCGGAGAAGGCGATGGTTGCCTGAACTCCGGCGCGGCCTTCGATGCG
>Ga0207667_10009411_pt1 | contig 11509 bp, 13 predicted proteins | sample KBSCornC52_FD_184301 | JGI IMG/M metagenome (GOLD analysis project Ga0207667, IMG submission 184301) | Corn rhizosphere microbial communities from Kellogg Biological Station, Michigan, USA - KBS Corn C5-2 (SPAdes) (version 2) | ecosystem: Host-associated > Plants > Roots > Rhizosphere > Soil ...
CGCGGCCGCCACGGCCTCGAAATAGCATTCGGTCTTGCCCGATCCGGTCACCCCGTCGAGCAGGAACGGCTGGAAGCCACCCGCCTTCACCGCATCGACGAACAGCGCCGCCGCCGCTTCCTGCTCGGGCGACAGATCGGGCGCGGCATGGCCCGGATCGGCCGGCGGGAAGGGCCGGTCGGTATCCACGCTCACCGGCTCCAGCGCGCCCGCGCCCACCAGCCCGCGCAGCACGGCTTCCGAAACCCCCGCGCGCTCGGCCAGCTCGCGGATCGTCGCCTGCTCGTCGTGCAGCGCATCGATCGCCGCCGCGCGCTGCGGCGTCAGCCGCGCGGGCACGTCGCCGGTCAGCCGGTACTCGGTCGTCGTCCCGCCCCCGCGCAGCGCCGCCAGCGATCCCAGCGCCATCCGCGCCACCGAGGCCAGCGGGGCGCAGTAATAGTCGGCGGTCCACTCGACCAGCCGCCGCAGGGGGCCGGACAGCGGCGGCACCGGTAGCACCTCCAGCAGCGGCCGCAGCCGCGCGTCCGGCACTTCGGTCGCGGGCAATCGTTCGGGCTCCCAGACTACGCCCAGCACTTGCCGCGGCCCCAGCGGGGCTACCACCAGGCTGCCGAACTCCACCGCCGCGCCGTCCGGCACGCGATAATCCAGCGGGCCGAGGGCGGCATTGAACACAAGCAGGCGGACGCGGCGCATCGGGCGGCTATATGGGGGCGGGGCGGGCGAGGCCAGTCCCCGCCTGCCCCTCAGGCAATCACCTCCGGGGAAGGGGCCGGGGCCAGCCGGTTGGTCTGCAACATCGCCGCGCACAGGTGCTCGGCGCCGCCCCGCACCACGAACACGTCGGCCGCCGAACTGACGATGGTGCGCCCGCCGGCCAGCACCCGCCCCCGCGCCACCAACCGCTCGCCCCGCGCCGATCCGACAAAGCTGATGTGCTGGTCCAGCGTCAGGTTCGCCCAGCCTTCGGGCATCAGCGAGGACGCCGAGAGCGCTGCCGCGAATTCGGCGATGGCCGTCACGATCGAGCCCTGGAACCAGCCGGGAGCGTGGCCCAGCTCGGGTCGGTGGTCGATCAGCAGGCTCACGGCCCCGGCCTCGATCCGCTCCGCCCGGATGCCGAAGAACCCGGCCAGCAGCGGCTTGGCCAGGGTGGCCTCGGTGCGCTGCCGGAACCCGGCATAACGGCTGTCCATCGCTGCATCCTTCCTGCGCTTGTCTTCCCCGGCGCTACCGGCAGGCCGGGCGCGAGGCAAGCGGGGCATCGGTGGGCGTCAGCTAGGGAAGGGGGGGTGGTGCCGCCTTGCGCCACCACCTATAGGCAGGCGGGAATCAAGCTGGAGCCAGCCGCCGTGAAATTCTTCGCCGACACCGCCGAAATCGCCGACATCAAGGACCTCGCCGCGACCGGCCTGCTTGATGGCGTCACCACCAACCCCTCGCTTATCGCCAAGTCGGGCCGCGATTTCATCGAGGTTACCCGCGAGATCTGCGGCATCGTCGCCGGCCCGGTCAGCGCCGAGGTGGTCGCGCTCGATCACGCCGGGATGATGCGCGAGGCGGAAATCCTGCGCAAGATCGCCGACAACGTGTGCATCAAGGTGCCGCTCACCATCGATGGCCTGAAGACCTGCAAGGCGCTCACCAGCGAAGGCACCATGGTCAACGTTACCTTGTGCTTTTCGGCCAACCAGGCGCTGCTCGCGGCCAAGGCTGGCGCCACCTTCGTCTCGCCCTTCGTCGGCCGCCACGATGACAACGGCTTCGACGGCATGCAGCTGATCGCCGACATCCGCCTGATCTACGACAACTACGCCTTCCCCACCGAAATCCTCGTCGCCTCGGTGCGCCACGGGATTCACGTCCTCGAAGCCGCCAAGATCGGCGCCGACGTGATGACCGCGCCGCCGGCCGTGATCAAGGGCCTGGTCAAGCACGTCCTCACCGACAAGGGCATCGAAGGCTTCCTCGCGGACTGGGCGAAGACCGGGCAAAGCATCTGACTTGTATGGCGATCTGAGGTCCGGGGGAGGGGCAACCCGCCCCTGCCTCGTCATCGCGGGTGCGGCAAAGCAATCCGGGGCGGCCCCGCACCAGGTCTGGATTGCTTCGTCGCTTGGCTCGTCGCAATGACGATTCCGTTTCCTCGAACCTTGGTTTAACCTCACCGAATCCCATGGCCGACGAAACCCCCATCGACCGCTTCCGCTCGGCGCTGACCGGCGCCAGCCGCGCCATCGCCGCCGAGCCGGAGCTGGAAGTCGCCTGGACCGGTGACAACCCGGTGCTGGTCGGCAATACCCTGCGCGTGCCGCTCCCGCCGCGCTCGCTTCCGGCCGAACAGGCCGCGCTCGCCCGCGGTTTCGCCGACAGTTTCGCCCTGCGTCTCAGGCACCACAACGAGGCCCTCCACGCCCGCCATGCGCCGGCCGAGGCCACGGCCCGCGCCTGTTACGATGCGGTCGAGACCATCCGCTACGAGGCGCTGGGCGCGCGCGACTATGCCGGGATGCGCGGCAACCTCGATGCCGCCACCGCCATGCGCGTCGCCTCCGATCCGATCAGCCGCGCCGCCGGCCCGGACGACGTGCCGCTCCCGTCCGCGCTCGCCCTGCTCCTGCGCGAGCGGTTGACCGGCGAGCAGGTACCCCCTTCGGCCCGTTCGGGCGTCGATATGGTTCGCGGCTGGATCGACGAGAAGGCTGGCGCGGATTTCGATGCGCTCGCCGCCTCGCTTGACGATCAGACCGCCTTCCAGTCCCTCGCGCTCGACATGCTCCAGCACCTCGAACTCACCCGCGCCGAGCTTGAGGACCAGGAAGCCAACGAGCCCGAGGATCAGGACGGCGAGGAGGAAACCCCCGACGAGGAACGTGGCGAGCAGTCCGGCGAGGAGGATCAGCCCGCCGACACCGCCCCCCAGCCCAGCCAGGGCGACGATGATGGCGAGGAATCGAGCGATCGCGACATCGACGATCAGCCCGACGAGGCGGACAGCGGCGAGGAAGAGGCCGAGGACGGGATGCTGCCCGTCCGCCCCAACCGCCCGTGGACCGATCTTCCGGCCGATTTCGACTACAAGGTCTTCACCGAAAAGTTCGACGAGGTCGTCGCCGCCACCGACCTGTGCGACGAGGAAGAGCTTGGCCGCCTGCGAGCCTATCTCGATGCGCAGCTGAAGGGCTTGCAGGGCGTTGTCACCCGGCTTGCAAACCGGTTGCAGCGCCGGCTGATGGCCCAGCAGAACCGTTCGTGGGATTTCGATCAGGAGGAAGGCCTGCTCGATGCCGCGCGCCTCGCCCGCGTCGTCATCTCCCCCGGCCAGTCCCTGTCCTACAAGGTCGAGCGCGATACCGAGTTCAAGGACACCGTCGTCACCCTGCTGATCGACAATTCCGGCTCGATGCGCGGCCGCCCCATCTCGATCGCCGCGATCAGCGCCGACGTTCTTGCCCGCACGCTCGAACGCTGCGGCGTCAAGACCGAGATCCTCGGCTTCACCACCCGCGCCTGGAAGGGCGGGCAGAGCCGCGAGGCCTGGCTCACGCAGGGCAAGCCGGCCGGCCCCGGTCGCCTGAACGACCTGCGCCACATCATCTACAAGCGCGCCGACCAACCCTGGCGCCACGCCCGCAAGAGCCTTGGCCTGATGATGCGCGAGGGCCTGCTCAAGGAAAACATCGATGGCGAGGCGCTCCTGTGGGCCCACGCCCGCCTGCTCGCCCGGCCCGAGGACCGCCGCATCCTCATGGTCATCTCCGACGGCGCACCGGTCGATGATTCCACGCTCAGCGTGAACTCCTCGGGCTATCTCGAACAGCACCTGAGGAAGGTGATCGACTGGATCGAGAAGCAGTCCCCGGTCCAGCTCGTCGCCATCGGCATCGGCCACGACGTGACGCGCTACTACCGCCGCGCGGTCACCATCATGGACGTCGAACAGCTCGGCGGCACGATCATCGAACAGCTTGCGGGGCTGTTCGAGGCGGAATAGCCGTCGTCCCGGGCTTGACCCGGAACCGCTGGCGGGCAAATGCCCACCCATGACCGACGCCGCCCATCCCCTGACGCTCTACAACAGCCTCACTCGCCAGGCCGAGCCATTCCAGCCGGTCCACCCCGGCGAGGCCCGCGTCTACACCTGCGGCCCCACGGTCTACAATTACCCCCACATCGGCAACATGCGCGCCTACGTCTTCGCCGACGTCCTCGGCCGCGCGCTGAGCTACAAGGGCTACAAGCTCACCCACGTCATCAACATCACCGATGTGGGCCACCTGACCGACGATGCCGATGCCGGCGAGGACAAGATGGAGAAGATGGCGCGGGCGCGGGCGCAGTCCATCTGGGACGTGGCCGAGCACTACAAGCAGGCCTACTGGGCCGATGTGCAGGCGCTCAACATTCGCCAGCCCGCCCGCTGGACCGTCGCCACCGACTACGTCCCCCAGATGATCGCTTTCGCCCAAGGCATCGCCGACAAGCACTGCTACGAGCTGGACTCCGGCCTCTACTTCGACGTCTCCACCGTGGCCGACTACGGCCGCCTCGCCCGCGCCCGCACGGAAGAGGGGGAGGGCCGCATCGAGGCCGTGGAAGGCAAACGCAACGCCGCCGATTTCGCCATCTGGCGCAAGACCCCGCTGGGCGAGAAGCGCCAGATGGAATGGGATTCGCCGTGGGGTCGCGGCGCACCGGGTTGGCACCTCGAATGCTCGGTGATGAGCGGCGAGGTCCTCGGCTTTCCTTTCGACATCCATACTGGCGGGATCGATCACCGCGAGATTCACCACCCCAACGAGATCGCCCAGAACCAGGCCCACTGCTGCACCAACGGCCTCGACCAGCCCGCCAACAGCGGCGCGAAAGTCTGGATGCACAACAATTTCCTGGTGGAACGCTCGGGCAAGATGAGCAAGTCGAGCGGCGAGTTCCTGCGCCTCCAGCTCCTTATCGACAAGGGCTACCACCCGCTCGCCTACCGGCTGATGTGCCTCCAGGCCCACTACCGCAGCGAGCTGGAATTCTCCTGGGAAGGGCTCTCCGCCGCGCTGACGAGGCTCAAGCGGCTGGTCATGGCAACTCCTCCCGGGACCGGGGAGGGGGGGCACCCGCAGGCTGGTGGAGGGGCACCCGCCAATAATCCCGACGGCAAGTTCCGCCCCCTGCTCGACCGCTTCGATGCCGCGCTCAGCGACGATCTCAACACGCCCGTGGCCCTCACCGTCCTTGAGGAAACCGCCGCTCTCAAGAAAGTCGATCCCGCAGACAAGCGCCGGGTTCTCGCCGGCATGGACGCGGTCCTCGGGCTGAACCTGCTCAACCTGACCCGCGCCGACCTGCGCCTGCGACCCAGGGCCGCCGAGATCACCGAGGCCGAGATCGAGGAAACGCTGGCCGCCCGCAAGGAAGCCCGCGCCGCCAAGGACTTCGCCCGCTCCGACGCCCTGCGCGACGAACTGGCCGCGAGGGGCGTGGAAGTCATGGACGGCGATCCGCTCGGCTGGGACTGGAAGCTGGGCTAGGCTCGTCGTCGCGAGGAGCGCAGCGGCGAAGCAATCCAGAGCCAGCACACCTTGCCGGCGCGCGCTACTCCGGCCGGACCCGGCTGAACCAGCAGTTCACCGAAAATCGCGCATCCGCCCAGGCATCCCCCGGCACTTCCACCGTGCAGACCTCGTGCACCGTCATCGCCGGGAAGGCCACCAGCCGGTTGTCCGCCGCCTCGATCCGCTCCGGCGCACTGCCCGGCACGAACGGGTAGAGCGCGATTTCCCCGCCCGAATGGCCGCGCGGTTGGCGGTGAAAATAATAGACCATGGTCAGCAGCCGGTCGTTCGCGCTGCTGGCCCGTGCGCCGCCATGCATGGTATCGACGTGCGGCCGGTAATAGCCCCCGTCGCGATGGACCACGAGGTCCAGCTCGCGCATGACGGGATCGAACGGAGCGATCCCCAGGGCCTGGCGGATCTCCTCGCACCGCGCCTCGAGCGCGGTGCGGAAGGCCCGCTTGAATGGCCCAAGTCCGGCCAGGGAATGCGACGACCGGCGGATCTCGGCATTGGCGACCGGCCCGATCCCAGCCTGGACGGTGGTGGCCGCGAAGTCGGCCTCACTGTCCAGCGCATGGGCCAGCAGGCCCGCGTGCAACTCCGGCTGGAGAAAGTCGTCTAACACCACAAAGGGCGCGGTCCGGGTGGAAACGGGGGGCATCGACGACAGGTGCTAGGCGAGCGGTTCTCATCATGCAACCGTCGCCTCAAAGGTCCTGAAGCAGCAGAATTTCCACTTCCAGGGTCAGATTCTGCACGGGCAGATGCTGGTGGCTGACCTCGCGCACCTGCGCATCGGCAACGATCTGCCCGGGCAGGTCGAACTCGTGATCGGGCAGGGCATCGATCACCCGCTCGGCCGCGGCGATCGCATCCGCGCCGGTGAAGGCCAGGGCGATGGTATGGCGCGTGCCGGAAAAGGTCACGCTGGCCCACGGCCGCTCGTCATGGCGCAGCAGTTCGCCGTGGCCGCCAGCCAGCTTCAGCAGCTGGCCCAGCAGCCGCATCCAGTTGCCGCGGGGTCTCACCCGCGCGGTGAGGGAGTCCTGCGGCCGGACGGCGGCTTTCAATTCGATCAGGGCGCGGCGTTCATGCAGCATGGGGGGTCCTCCGGTACGTGTTCATGAAATGTTCCACGCGTTCCGCCGTGGCGTTGCGGGGCGTGCGACCGTTGCGCAGGTCCTGCACGAAGCGCGGGTCGTGGGTGGCGAGGCGGCCGAACTTGGTCCAGGGCATTCCCGTGTCGCGCAGGAAGCGCTCGATCTGGTAGAGCAGCATGGGTTTTCTTTCCTCGGCGGTTGCGTCGAATCGCTGTCTTGTGAATCGATTACATCATGGGAGTTTTCCTACTTGTCTAGGAAAAATACATCGCCTATGTAGGATTCATGGTTACCGCCGATCCCCGCGCCCGCCTTGTCGCTCTCGCTACCGGGCAGGGCGTCAGCCTGTCCGCCCTGTCCGCGCTTATTGGTCGGAATTCCACCTATTTGCAGCAGTTTGTCCGCAAGGGTAGCCCCCGCAAGCTGGAAGAGCAGGATCGCCGCAAGCTCGCCGAATTCCTTGGCGTGGGGGAGGAGGAATTGGGCGCGCCGGAGTATAATTCCTCCGCCTCCGTCAATGCTTTGGCTGGTAAACGCGCCGATAGGCAAAACTGGCTCGATATCCCCCGCCTCGCGGTCTCCGCCTCGGCCGGGCCGGGGGCCTTCCCCGGGGCGGACGAGCCTGTCGGGGCCCTGCGCTTCTCCGCGCTGTGGCTCCGCCAGCAGGGATTGGACCCGGCGATGCTGTCCGCGATCGAGGTCGCGGGCGATTCGATGGAGCCGCTCCTGCGCGATGGCGACGAAATTCTCGTTGATCGCACCCCGCGCCCCTTGCGCGATGGTGTCCACGTCGTGCGCGTCGGCGACAGCCTGATGGTCAAGCGCGTGCAGACCGGCGTGCCCGGTCGCGTCGTCCTCGAAAGCCAGAACCCCGCCTACCGTCCCATCGAACTCTCACGGGACGAGGTCGAGGTGGTCGGCCGGGTGGTCTGGAAAAGCGGACGGCTGTAATGCAGGCATGCCGGGAAGGGGCCGAAATCGCAGATCGAAGCCCCGGCTCGAAGCGCCGCATTGATTCCGGCCGGGTGAACCGCCATCTGCTCCACCCATGAGCGAAACCGAAACTGTCCCGCTGCGCGCCGCCATCGTGCCGGTCACCGCCTTCGAGCAGAACTGCTCCTTTCTGTGGTGCACGAAAACCATGCGCGGCGTTCTGGTCGATCCCGGCGGCGATCTTCCGCGCCTCAAACAGGGGATCGAAAGGGCCGGGATCACGGTCGAGAAACTGCTCGTCACTCACGGCCATATCGATCACTGCGGGATGGCCGGCGTCCTTGCCGAGGATCTGGGCGTGCCGATCGAAGGCCCGCACCCCGATGATGCGTTCTGGCTCGAACAGCTCGAAAACTCACGCTTCGGGATCGAGGGCCGCAACTTCGTCCCTGATCGGTGGCTGGGCGATGGCGACACCGTCAACTTCGGCGAGGTCGAGATGGACGTGATCCACTGCCCGGGCCACACCCCCGGCCATGTCGTCTTCCACCACGGGCCATCGAAGCTTGCCGTGGTGGGCGACGTGCTCTTCGCCGGGTCGATCGGCCGTACCGATTTTCCCCGCGGCAACCACGAAGACCTGATCCGCTCGATCACACAGAAGCTCTGGCCATTGGGCGACGACGTCACCTTCATCCCCGGTCACGGCCCCACCAGCACCTTCGGCCAGGAACGGCTCACGAACCCGTTCGTCGCCGACAAGAACTTCGGCTGAAGGAATCCTCCCCACTCACGGGGGAGGATCCGACCGTGCCTAGATCCGCCCCAGCGCGATCAGCACCGCCACCACGGCCAGGCCGATTTCGGCGAGGAAGGTTGTGAGCGTGCCGACCATCCGGCCCCATTGCAGGGATCCGCCGTCCATGCCCAGGCCGTGCAGCACGCGGCCCAGCATGAACGCCGCGCCCACCGGGGCCAGCCAGGCGCCGCCTTTCTGCGCTGCCTCGATCAGCCCGAACAGGATCAGCACCAGCGGCACGTTCTCGGCAAAGTTGAGCTGGGCGCGCATCCGCCGCTCAAGCAGTTCGTTGCCGCCGGCCCCCACTGAAATCTTGTGCTGGTGGCGCAGCCGGCCGATACGGTTGCCCAGCCAGAAATTGATGATGGCCGCCGCCGCGGCAAGGCTCAGCGTGATCTGCAACAACATGTCCGTCCCCCTCGTTGATTTCCATCGCGTGCTAACCCGGGAACGCTTGCAACGCACGCCAAAATCGCTATAGGCGCGCCTTCGCTCCGCGGCCCCGCCAAGGCTCGCCCGCGGTCTTCGACAGGTTTGCAAATTCAGGAACAGGTGCCGAAATGGCTGTCCCCAAGAGAAAAACGTCCCCGTCCCGCCGGGGTATGCGCCGCAGCCACGACGCGCTGAAGGCGGAAGCCTTCCACGAATGCTCGAACTGCGGTGAACTCAAGCGCCCGCACAACCTGTGCAATGCCTGCGGTCACTATAACGGTCGCGAGATCGTCGCTGTCGGCCTCTGAGCCGTAAAAACAGGGATCTGGGGGGATGAGCCTGCCGCGTATCGCCGTCGATGCGATGGGCGGCGACGTGGGCGTGCGCGTCATGATCGAAGGCGCGGCACTGGCGCGTCGCCGTCATGACCGGTTCAAGTTCCTCCTCGTGGGGGACGAGGCCGAGATTCACGCGGCGCTGGCCAATCACCCCAATCTCAAGGCCGCCGCGGAAATCCTCCATGCCCCTGACGTGGTCAGCGGCGAGGACAAGCCCAGCCAGGCCCTGCGCCGCGCCAAGACCACCTCGATGGGCATGGCTGTCGATGCGGTGAAGCGCGGCAATGCCGGCGCCGCCGTCTCGGCTGGCAACACCGGCGCGCTGATGGCGATCTCGAAGCTGGCCCTGCGCACCCTGCCGGGGATCGATCGCCCGGCGCTTGCCGCGCTCCTCCCGACGCTGGGCGAGAGCGATCTCATCATGCTCGATCTCGGCGCCAATACCGAGTGCGATGCCCGCAACCTGGTGCAGTTCGCGATCATGGGCGCGGCCTATTCGCGCATCGTCACCGGGCTCGATTCGCCGCGGGTGAAGCTCCTCAACATCGGCACCGAGGATAACAAGGGCACCGACGACCTCAAGCTCGCCGCCACCGAACTCAAGGCCGCGGCCGACAAGCTGGCGATGAGCTTCGAAGGCTTCACCGAGGCCGACAAGATCTGCCGCGGCGATGTCGATGTCGCCGTGACCGACGGGTTCTCGGGCAATGTCGCGCTCAAGGCGGTCGAAGGCACGGCCCGCTTCGTTGCCGACCTCCTGCGCCGATCCTTCGCCTCTTCGCTGCGCTCCAAGATCGGCTTCCTGATCTCGCGCCCGGCGACCGAGCTGCTCAAGCACCATCTCGATCCCAACAACCACAACGGCGCGGTCTTCCTTGGCCTCAACGGCGTCGTGGTGAAAAGCCACGGCAGTGCCAATGCGCTCGGCGTCGCCAATGCCGTCGCCGTCGCCGCACGGCTCCTGGAGGATGATCTGACCCAGCGCATCGCCGCCGACCTTGCCCGCGTCGGGGCTGACAGCCTGCTCCAGTCCGGCGGCCGCACCGCCCGGGCCCCGCGCGAAGGGAACGCCGGATGACGCGCCGTTCGGTCCTCATCGGCACCGGCTCGGCGCTGCCGGCCCGCTGCGTCACCAATGCCCAGCTGGCCGAGCGGGTGGACACCACCGACGATTGGATCGTGGAGCGCACCGGCATCCGCCAGCGCTATCTCGCGGGTGACGGGGAAACCACCGGCTCGCTGGCCACGGCCGCGGCCCGTGCCGCCTGCGAAGCGGCCGGGGTCGATCCCGCCACGATCGGCCTGATCGTCCTCGCCACGGCCACGCCGGACCAGACCTTCCCGGCCACGGCCACCATCGTCCAGGACGCGCTCGGCGCCAACGGCGGCATCGCGTTCGATGTTGCAGCGGTCTGCTCGGGCTTCCTCTATGCGGTGGGCGTCGCCGATTCCATGCTGCGCACCGGCATGGCGAGCCGCGCCCTTGTCATCGGCGCCGAAACCTTCAGCCGCATCCTCGACTGGGAGGACCGCACCACCTGTGTCCTCTTCGGCGATGGCGCCGGCGCGATCCTGCTCGAAGCCCGCGATGTCGATGAGGCCACCGGCCCGGGCGTTCTTGCCACCCGCCTCCACGCCGATGGCCGCCACAACGAACTGCTCTTTGTCGATGGCGGCCCGTCCACCACCGGCACGGTCGGCAAGCTGAGGATGAAGGGCAAGGAAGTCTTCAAGCACGCCGTCACCAACCTTGCCGACGTCCTGCGCGAAACCCTGGAAGCGGCGAACCTTCCGGCTGAACAGCTTGACTGGGTCGTCCCGCACCAGGCCAACAAGCGCATCCTCGACGGCACGGCGAAGAAGTTCGGCCTCGCGCCCGAAAAGGTTGTCGTCACGGTCGATCGTCACGCCAACACGTCGGCCGCTTCGGTTCCCCTCGCACTCGATACCGCCGTCCGCGACGGCCGGCTCAAGCCGGGCCAGCTGGTCATGCTCGAAGCAATGGGCGGCGGGTTCACCTGGGGCGCCAGCCTGATCCGTCTCTGACCCCAGGCGGCAGCTTGCAGAAGGGGGCTTGACCCTTAACTTTGGTCAGGCAATAGTTTCGATCAGATCCCTATGCTGCCCTAAATGCCCCAAAACACAAGCCATTGCGTTGCCTTTCGTGCAACAGGATGTAACATTGGCTCAGGGAATCAGGGTCGTTGTTTTGGGGGGAAGGGCTGCAATGCGCTCCATGAGCACGCTTACTCGCGCTGATCTGGCCGATGCGATCAATCGCCGGCTTGGTTTTTCGCGCGCCGAATCACTGGAATTGGTCGAATCGGTACTCAGCCACATGTGCAGTGCGCT
>Ga0207667_10009414_pt1 | contig 11508 bp, 11 predicted proteins | sample KBSCornC52_FD_184301 | JGI IMG/M metagenome (GOLD analysis project Ga0207667, IMG submission 184301) | Corn rhizosphere microbial communities from Kellogg Biological Station, Michigan, USA - KBS Corn C5-2 (SPAdes) (version 2) | ecosystem: Host-associated > Plants > Roots > Rhizosphere > Soil ...
TCACAGTGGTCTCGATCTTTGAGTTTCCAAGCAGGATCTGCACTGCTCGCAGATTGCCGGTTTGCTTGTAAATGAGCGCTGCCTTGGTCCGTCGCAGAGAGTGAGTTCCGTAGTCTTCCTTTCGAAGCCCAATGCCACTGACCCACTCTTCGACGAGCCTCGAGTATTGGCGCGTGCTGAGATGATCGAAGCGATCGACGCGGCTCGGGAAGGCGTAGTTTTCCAATGAGCCGCCACGGCGTTCCAGCCACGCGAGCAAACTTGACCGGGCGGGTTCGAGCAACTCGAATTGAACCGGTCGTTTCGTCTTCTGCTGGATGACCATCGCGCGATTTCGAACCCGACCGCCTGATACCAGATCGCCAATGCGGACCTTCACCAGATCGCAGCCGCGCAGCTTGCTGTCGATCGCTAGGTCGAACAATGCTCGATCGCGCAGCCGACGCTCCCGATCGAGCATGAAGCGGATTTCCCATATCTCCTTCGGTTTGAGGGGCCGCTTGGCTCCGAGCTTCTTCCCAGCATTCCACGCAGGTCCTTGCTCAACCGGGTCATATGTCGAGTGTCCCATCGTCGTTCTCCATTGGCCGGGATTGGCCGCCGGAATTACGAACGTGACGAGCAGATTTGGCCGTTAGCGGACCGACCGCTGACTGGGCCAAACGCCCCAAGGCCGCCGTTCAGCAGCTTAGTTGCAGAGTCTGTTTTCGAACATTGCGGACTCTAGCGAACGCCGCTGACGACGCATTCGTGGCGCTAGTCGCGGGTCGCCCGACGATCGACGGTAGCTTGGTTGGGAAAAGCCGCTCCCGAAGGCTATCAAGGCACAATCGCGACGGACGAATACGTCCGCTAAGGCCCATGAAGCCCTTCAGCGACAGACCGCAGCCGCTCGCCAGGCGCGAGGATGGTCTGCTTCAGTTCGGCACCAGGTCCCGCGGGATCAGAACTACCCTGTGCGGAGTTCCGTCCCGAAGGAATTCCACGGCGATCGGCCGCCCAACGGTGACTTGCTTCAGCTTCTGCTTGGTCTCGCGGAGCGTTTGCCGAGCGACATCCATGCCACCGATCGCGGTTAGGAAATCGCCAGCCTTAAGTCCTGCTTCCGCAGCTGGAGTTCCTGGCGAGGCGTCGACGACCTTGAGGCGGCCATGATCGAGGACCACGATGATTCCAGTGCGATTGTACCCATAGGCGCGGAGATCTGGGTGCGCGACGCGCGACAGATACATGATCGAGTGCGGGTAATCGAACGTGACGGTGAAGTGGCGGAGCGCCCCGTTACCGATATTGCCAGCATAGAACGGATCGCTGAACGCGCCGCGCTGCGCGGTCGAGAGGCTTGCCGCCGGCCGCGCCACTTCTTCCGAACCCAGCTCCAGGCTCCTTGCCCGCACGATGATTGAGCGCGTGGGACCGCCAGTTCCGAAACCGTCGACCATCGTCACCGCATCCGGATAGCGGGCGCGCAGCTGCGCCCCTTCGACAAACGGCCTGGTCATCGTCACCGTCTGGCTCGACCCGGTGTCAATATTGTAGACTGCGGGAAGCCCGTCGAAACGACCGGCCACTTGCGGCATGTGCTCGTAGAATTTGAACGGGATTGGCGTACCGGCCGCGCGCCGGTCCGCAGCCGTGAAGCGGCGGGGGTCCTCAAAACTCACTTTGTTTGCCGCATAATCGATATGGGTGACGAACCGCTCGAAGAATTCGAGGCCGAGCAACCCTCCGATTTTCTCGCCGACCACGTCCGGCGGGCTGGTTTCGAGGATCAGCACGGTCTGGTTCTTGAGTATTGCACCGTCGGCATCGAGGCTCGCGACCTTGGCATAGCCGGTCTCCACGGTGGATTCGCCGGCGCCGCCAGACCGTCCGGCGCCCTCAATCTTGATCCCGAGCTCGTGCGCGACCCGCGGCGACAGGAGGTCGTGGCCGCCGCTGTCGAGGTAGAAGAGGAACGGGCCTTTGCCGTTGATTCGGACCCTGATCATGACTTCGGTATCGTGCGGCCGCATGGCAATGATCGCCCGGCCCGACGGCGGCAGCGTCCAGTCGCGTGGCTGGGTGAGCGGCATCGCGTAGGCGCTGCGCGGCTTCGGGGGAGCAAGCGCGCACTTCTGAAGTTCAAACGTGCCGCTGCTCGAACTGTCCCCGTCGTTGATGATCTCGATCCGCCCGGGAACCAGCGAGACACCACAGCGGCGGTAATCGGAAAATCTCGTGTCGGTCGCCTGGCCAAAGCTCTGTTGCTCGTGGACGCTGATGAGCAAATGGGTTGCCGGGTCGAAGGTGGCCCGGAAGGGCTCGCCGCCGCGCGGCTTCACCTCGAGACTGTTGCAATCGACCGGTTTGATCGCCGCACCGCCATGGTCGGTGCGCCACCACACGTTGGCGTTGCGATATGCCCGGTTGATCGCGAGCGCAGGCTTGTTGCCGCCCGCCTCGGGTATGTTGAAGTTCGAGAGGTCGCGCATCCACGGGGTTGCGCCGTCGAACCCCACAGCGCTTCGAGAAAGACCGGCGCGCTCAGTCTCGACATAGCGGCCGCTCTCGAGATCGACCGTCGAGGAAGCAGTGCCGTCCATCCCCTCGCTGCGGTAGCGATAGGTGCTGACAAGCGTCCCGGATCCAAGGGCATGGGTGGCCTCGCGGTTTGCTGCCAGCAGGGCATCGGGAGTGGAGGTTGCAAGGCAGGTTGCGACGGCGACAGCAAGCATCTCGTGAAAGCACCTGTTCAGTTGTCTGGCAGCACAGTAGGGCGAGCGCCGCCGATGGGTCTTGAACGAAATTCACACCAATGTTCAGCATGCAGCCGGCCAACGCCTCTCGCAGGCCGGACCCGGCATCATGCTGGAGAAGTGCTTCCCCGGCATCGGCACCGCGAGGCGTTCGCGGCCGTTGTGCTGGCCGGCGATTATGTCGAGGCCGGCGACAGTGGACGGCACCGGGTTACCGCAGGAGACGTGATCTTCCACGCCGCTTACGAGCATCATCTCGACCGCTTCGGCTCGTCGCGCGCCGAAGTGTTGCTGTTGCCGATTGCGCAGCTGTGGGATGGGCCCGTCATCGCCACCCTCGAGGATCCAGGTGCGATCGTTCGGCTCGCGGAGCGCAGCACGAGCCAGGCGGTCGAGACGATGCTTGCAACGATGATCGAGCGCGTGCCGGATGCCGATGATTGGCCGGATCTCCTCGCTGCCGCCCTGATACGAACTCCAGACCTCAAGCTTGCCGAATGGTCGGCTGATCACCAGCTTCATCAAGGAAGCCTCGCCCGAGGATTCCGCCAGCAGTTCGGCGTTACGCCCGCCGAATTCCGGATCATTGCTCGAACCCGCAAGGCCATGCGGCGCTTGCCGGGACTGGCGTTGAGCGTAGCCGCGATCGAGAGCGGTTTTGCCGACCAGGCGCACATGAGCCGCGCGGTGAAGCGCGTCACCGGCTTATCGCCGGGACAACTCAAGCCGCATCTCGAACGGGCCAGCGGTCCAGATGTCGCCTTGGCGACTTTCGAATCCGGACGGGCAACCAAAACCAGATGCGCGAGCTAGCCAATGACCCGAGAGCAGAAATATTTGGCCTTTTGCGCGCTTCACGAACGTCCCGGTCCGTTCGTGATCCCCAATCCCTGGAATGCGGGTACCGCGCGGATCCTGTCAGCCCTGGGCTTCGAGGCCCTTGCGACCACCAGCGCCGGCTACGCCTTCGCAGCTGGTCGTCTCGATTCATCGGCCGGGCTCGAGCGCGGCGAGGTTCTGGAGAATGCCCGGTCGATCGTCGAGGCGACAAACTTGCCGGTCTCGGCCGACCTCGAAGACGGGTTCGGGCAATCTCCCGAAACCTGTGCTTCAACGATTGGCCTTGCATGCGAAGCGGGCTTGGTCGGAGGTTCGATCGAAGACGCGACCGGGGATCCGGACCGCCCCATCTACGATTTCGAGCTCGCGGTCGAACGAGTTGCAGCGGCGGCGGAGGCGGCACGCGGCAATTCGTTCCTGCTAACCGCAAGAGCTGAAAACTTCCTGCACGGACGTCCCGACCTCGATGACACGATAAGGCGGCTGCAAGCGTTCGCGGATGCGGGGGCCGATGTCCTCTATGCCCCTGGCCTTCCGACCCTCGATGCCATCCGCGAAGTCTGCCGGTCCGTCGCAAAGCCGGTCAACGTTGTCATGGGCCTAAGCGGCGCTTCCTACTCGGTCGAAGAACTTGGCGCCGCCGGCGTAAAGCGCATCAGTGTCGGAGGATCTCTTGCCCGCGCCGCGCTCGGCGAGTTTCTGCGTGCAGCCCGCGAAATCAAAGAGCGGGGAACTTTCTCTTATGTCGCTGATGCAATGCCGCATTCCGAGGCCAGAGGCTTTATGGCCCGCGTGGCTCAGCCAGCCAATTAGCGGCAGTCCCTGGCGCAGGAGCTTGTCGTCTGTCGAAGCGCTGACGTCCGGAGCGGATCTCAGTCCGGAGTGGAATCCAGCATTCGCTTCCATGGGCCAACTGCCAGGGCCCTCACGCGAATGAAGGTGGGCTTGGCAGCAACTCCGCGCAGACTATCCGCCGATCGCCATCTTCAGCCTTTCAACGGCCGAGCCGGCCTGCTCCTCCGGCAAGTTGCCGAAGCCGAGCAAAAGGCCCTGCCCGCAGTCCAGCCCTTGGCCCATTTTTGAAAGCGCGAGCGGACGGACGCCTGCGGCGCCCGCGGCATATTCCATTGCAACATCGCTCTCGTGATCTCCCGCCCTTGCGACGATGTGCAATCCGCCCGCCGTCGGCATGATCTCAAATCGCGATCCGAACGCGTCCGAAACCGCCGCTATCAGCACGGACCTTCGGCTTGCGTAGAGGGCGCGCATTCGTCTGACGTGCCGCGCAAAATGGCCCTCGATCATGAAGTCGGCCAGCGCGCCTTGCTCCAGGATCGATCGGCCGCCGTCGAGCCGCCGTACGAGATCCCGGATCCGCGGGAACTGCGTACTCGGAACGACCAGATAGCCTATCCGCAGCCCCGGAAACATCGTCTTGCTGAAGGTGCCGATGTAAAAGACGCGGTCTGCCTTATCGAGGCTCTTGAGCGCCGGCAGCGGCTGCCCGACGTAGCGGAATTCGCCGGCATAGTCGTCCTCGACGATCCAGCCGCCGGACTGTGCGGCCCAGTCAAGCAATGCTGCCCGGCGCGGCAAGGAGAGAGAGTGACCCGAGGGGAATTGGTGCGATGGGGCTACGATGCAGAGCCTTGCCTGCGGCTCGGCTTCGAGTGCGGCATCCACGTCTAGGCCATCGCTGTCGACAGGCACCGGAACGGGTTGGCCGCCGACCATGACGACGGCGTGCCTCGTAAAGCTATAGCCGGGAGCTTCTATCCACGCTGGCGCGCCAGACTCGAGGACCGCACGGCAGACCAATGCAAGCGCCCCCAAATAGCCCGCGGTGACGACAATCTGTTCGGGCGAGCACCGGATGCCGCGGGCGACGGCGAGGTGAGACGCGATGGCCTGTCTCAGAGTCGGGAGGCCGAAGGGATCGGGATAGCTAAGATGAGAGACGCCCGCGTGGCGCCCCGCGCGAGCCACGGTGCGATACCAAAGCTTCCTCGGGAAGTGATCGAAACTCGGCAGGCCGGGCGTGAGCGGCAAAGGCGCTTCGAACAAATATCGAAGATCTTCGGGATCGCCGCCAGGCTGCGCCGGCGCTTGCACGCTCACGGGAGTGGGAGATCGGTCGAGCAACCCGGCCGACGTCGACACGAACGTGCCATTGCGGCCACGGCTCACAAGAAGGCCCTCGGCAGCAAGAAGTGAGTAAGCGGCATCGACGGTACCTCGGGCGACACCCAGATCTGCAGCGAGCGTCCGCGCCGGAGGAAGGCGATCGCCAGCGACAAGCTCGCCATCCAAAATGGAGACGCGAATGCGCTGGTGGATTTCACGATATCGCTTCATCGTTCCAGCGCGACTGCCTCGATTGGCCCACGAGATTAGTCGCTTTTTGGCTCTTCTGCCAGCCAATCCTGTCTCATATCAGCGGGGTATGGCTCAGGTGCCAGCCGACCCGATTATCAGCTTTTCACGCTCTGAAAGACCCGCAGTATGAGCAAGGTTGCAGTTCTTGTCGCAAGGTTGATCTTCGGCGCGGTGTTCGCGATGGCCGCCTGCTTCAAGTTCATCGGGATGGCCGCGACTGCCGGCTACATCAGCGCGGCGGGAATCCCACTCGCCCTTCCTCTCGCCTGGGTTGCGGCCTTCTTCGAAAGCGCGCTCGCGCTTGCTCTTTGGACCGGATTCTTCTTTTCGGAGGCGGCTCTTGCCGCGGCCGTCTACGTCCTCTTTCTCGCCTTTACTTTCCACGGCCCATCGCATTGGAAGGCTAACCAGGCCGAGTTCGGCTTCTTCGTCGATCACTTCACCTTCATTGCCGGCCTATTGTTCGCGGCAGTTCATGGGCCAGGCAACATTCTCATCACTCGGCGGCCTTCTCATCCACAGGCGGAATAAGCGCGGCACTCGCCTTAAGACCGGCTCGCCCGAGTGCCTGACGGGCATGCGATCTTGGAATATCGAAAGATGGGAGGACCAGCGTGGGACGATTGAAGCTGCAAATGCAGGTGACCCTCGACGGCATGAATCCCGAGGGCGCGAATACCGAAGTATCGATGGACGAGGTCAGGGATTATTCGCTTGAATTGCTGAAGGACGCCGAGACAATCATCCTTGGCAGCAAGACGGCCGCGGAGTTCATTCCGAGCTGGGACCGGACTGCCGAGAAACCTGACGATTCCTGGCATGAGGTTGGCAAGCTCATTTCCAACGCAAGGAAGGTTGTTTTTTCCCAGGCCGCCGATCTGCCCGATTGGAAGAACACGATCGTGGAGCGCGGTGACCTGGCCGAATCGGTCGAAAGGCTGAAGCGCGGCACACAGGGAGACATCATCGTCTACGGGGGCATCTCGTTCGTCGCGGTGCTGGTTTCCCTCCATCTCATCGACGAATTTCACCTGTTCGTGAATCCGGTTGCGCGAGGAAATGGCAGATCGATCTTCACTGCGCTCGCTACACCGCAGCGCCTTGATCTCCAGAAAGCCCAGGCGCTCGGAAACGGGATCGTGCTGCTGCATTATGTGCCGGCGAGCAGGCCATAAATCGCCTCCTATGAGATTTGGAGCAGTGCCTGACCAGCTGAGACCGAATGGCCGGCCAGGGGATGCAAACGTGAGAATTTGGAAGCTAGTGGATGCCCGACAGTCAGCAAGGAAATCGAGGGAAGCGGCTGACTCTCGCAGCCATGAGCCTTGGCTATGGGGTCGTCCAACTCGATGTCACAATCGTCAACGTCGCGATTGAGAGCGTCGGACGATCCTTTGGCGGCGGTATTGCAGCCTTGCAGTGGGTCGTAACCTCCTACACCCTGGCCTTTGCGGCGTTGATCCTGACCGCCGGTTCCCTCGGGGACCGCGTCGGAGCCAAGCGCGTGTTCGCCTGTGGCTTTGCAATCTTTGGTGCAGCGTCGCTGGGGTGCGCCCTGGCCCCTTCGCTCGGTTTCCTGATCGCCGGCCGTTTCATTCAGGGGATCGGCGCCGCGATCCTGGTGCCGAACTCGCTCGCATTGCTCAATCACGCTTATCCCAAGGAGCGGGAGCGCGGCTGGGCGGTGGCGATCTGGGCTGCGGGTGCCAGCACTGCACTGACGGCGGGTCCCCTCATTGGAGGCGCCTTGATCGCGGCCATTGGCTGGCGGGCGATCTTCCTGGTCAACGTACCAATTGGACTTGCCGCGATCTGGCTAACGATGCTCTACACGAGGGAGACCCCACCCTTGCCCGAGCAGCGGCTCGATCTCGGCGGGCAGGTTCTGGCTGTGCTCGCGCTTGGCTCGCTCGCCGCCGCAATCATCGAGGGCGGCAGACTTGGATGGACCGATCCCCTCGTTCTCCTTGGCTTTGCCGCCGCATTCGCCTTTCTTGTATCGTTCGTCGTCATTGAATGGCGCTCACGACAGCCGATGCTCCCCTTGTCGCTATTTCGCAGTCCGGTGTTCAGCTCGACATCCGCTGTCGGCCTGATGATCAATGTCGCCTTCTACGGCTTGATCTTCATGCTGAGCCTCTATTTCCAACAAGCAAACCGCTTGTCGCCTCTTCTCACCGGCATTGCTTTCGTTCCGATGCTGGCTGCAGTGCTCGTGACCAACTTGATTGTCCCGCGAATTTCGTCCGCAATTGGCGGTCCGAAGGCGGTGGCGCTCGGGGCCGCGATCATGGGCGTCGCCTGTCTTGCGCTCATTCCGACGATGGAGGGCACGGCTTACTCCCAGCTGGTAGCGCAATTCATCGCGCTTGGCGCCGGCCTTGGTCTCCTGGTCCCGCCTCTGACTTCGATGCTGCTGGGCAGCGTCGACAAATCACGCTCGGGCGTCGCTTCGGGCGTACTCAACTCGATGCGGCAGGTCGGCAGCGTAATCGGAGTTGCATTGTTCGGTTCGATAGCTGCGTCGCGCCAGCTGATCGCGGGGTTACACATCTCGCTTATCATTTCGGTGTGCCTGCTCGGCGCTTGTGGGCTCGTCATCGCGTTCGCGAGCATGGAAGTGCAACGCAGCCGTGCCCGCTGAATTCGAGCTTCGGACTTACGGAGGTGCTCTCAAAAGGATGCGCGAACGCCGCGCTCTCAATGTGATCAAGAATGCGATCAAAGCTGGAATCACGGCGAACAGCCAAAGAGGAGGACGCAAATGGGATACGAAGCTCGCTGCCACTGCGGAGTGGTCCGCTTTGCTGTCGAGGCCGACCTTCCGGAGAAGGTCGTCGCCTGTAATTGCTCGCACTGCGAAGCGAAGGGACTCCTGCTCACTGCAGTACCGGGCGCGAGCGTCAGGGTCACCAGCGGAGAGGGCCAGCTCAACACTTATCGGTTCAACAAGCAGGTGATTGCGCATCGTTTCTGTTCCGAGTGCGGAACGCAGTGCTTTTCACAAGCGTCGGACGCGGACGGCTCCCCTCTGGCGATGATCAATATGCGGTGCGTACCGGAGGTTGATCTCGACGCCATCGAGAAGATGAAATTCGACGGGGCCAGCTGTTAGCGTAGATCAGACAGCATCGTCGCCTTGGCTGAGAAGAGACGGAGATATTGATGCCGAAAGTGAAAGTTGGCGGATTCGGGGTGTCGCTCGACGGCTTCTCCGCAGGCATTGAGCAGAGCCTGGAACATCCCCTCGGTTTGCGCGGTGACGAGGTCTTTCAGTGGTTCTTCCCAACTAGGACTTTTCGCCAGATGGTGGGTCAGGACGACGGGGACACCGGCCCGGATGACAGCTTCGCCCGGCGCTCAACGGAAGGCTTCGGCGCCTTCATCCTCGGCCGCAACATGTTCGGTCCCGTTCGCGGAGAATGGCCGGACGATCAATGGAACGGGTGGTGGGGCGACAATCCGCCTTATCATGCGCCCACGTTCGTACTGACGCACTATCCACGACCGCCAATCGAGATGCAGGGCGGCACGACCTTCCATTTTGTCACCGAGGGCATTGAGGATGCGCTTCGAAGGGCGCGCGAAGCCGCGCGGGAGAAGGACGTCAAGATCGGCGGCGGCGTCGCAACCGTGAAGCAATATGTTGCCGCCGGACATGTCGATGAAATTCATCTTGCCGTAGCGCCCGTTGTACTTGGCGAGGGAGAGTCGTTCTACAGCGGCGTCGATTTGCGCGCCCTTGGCTACCGGAAAGTCGAGCATGTTGCGACGGATCGAGCTACACACGTCGTACTTTCAAAATAGAGTCCATGCCTGCTCTGCAAGACCCATCGGGCGCAAGCGGTAGGGCAACCGGTCGCGAGTGGGTTGGTCTAGCAGTGCTCGCGCTGCCGTGCGTCCTCTACGCGATGGACCTCCGGTGCTGAATCTGGCGGTACCGACGCTTACGCGAGACTTGAAGGCGACTGCGGCGCAACTCCTCTGGATCGTGGACATTTACGGTTTTCTCGCCGCAGGCGTGCTCCTGATCACGGGGGCATTAGGTGACCGCATCGGCCGGTAGCGCAATTTATGGCGCTTGGGGCCGGCTTTTATTCGGGGGAGCGATTGGGCCGGTGGTCGGTGGATTGCTGATCGCTCGCTTCTGGTGGGGTGCGGCGTTCCTTGCTCCAATTCCGATCATGGCACTGCTGCTGATTGTCGGCCCGACGCTGCTGCCTGAACACCGTGCGCGACGGCCGGTCGCATTGATGTCGCCAGCTTGCCGACGCAATCAACTGGATCGAACTGACGCTTGTCGGAGATCTCGCAACAGCAATTGCGATCATAGCGATCGGCTGGTTTGGAATGATGATGCTGTCGGGGCGGTTCTCACGCCGCCGCGGAATCCAGCTCCTTGTCGGTTGCTTCATCGTCTTTGGATCCTTCACTCTCGCGAGCGGGATCATGAGGGCGCTCAAGGCCGGTGGCTCGGATGCGCAAGTTGCGCCGGCAGAGCCCCCTATGATCGCGGCAACACCTGTCGCACCGCCACCTGCCGTGACCGTCCCTTATGATCCCTACGCCGGGGCAGCGTTGCCGCCGAGGCGCTGAGGATAATGCCGACGCACGATTGCTCAGGGAAAAGATTCTGGCTCGACGTGACTCATCGGATGCGAGCTTGCATTGTTGGATTGCACCGGGCACTCGATGAGAGTCAGCGTGCCCAGGGGACGGCCGACGCGCCGTCCCCAATCCTCGACCAACCTCGCTCATGATTATGTAGGCTAATGCTTCAGGGCCCCAGCCTGCGTTATCTGGGCTCGGCCGAAGCGCTTGCGCTTCTTCTGGCGGACATTTGCTGGGTCCGGTTCTGGATTGGCCCCTCTAACGACTGAATCAGAATAGCCGCATTTGCGAGCGCAATCATTCTCGCGCTCCGCGCAGCGATATTGAACATTGGGCTGGTCACGACTGCCGATCGAGAAGGTCGGCTTCCAAGTCACACGGCGCAGTGTCAAGGCGCGACAATTCATGCCTGCAAGAATTTTTCGCAAAAATCGGAGGCTAGATCGAAATAAAAAGTGATGAACCTCAACTTCTTGGAGAGAATCACAATGACTAGTGTGAAATTAGGTCCAAAATGGAGTCTATTTCGCGTACATTTAACAGTTAGAGTCAAAATGAAGGCGATTTGCTTAGTGGGAATATTGAGGCACTGATAACATCGATTAAATGAAATGGCGCAAATGGGATAGATTTAGTCGTAACTCCTTTTGGATCATTGTAGCAATCGAAGTCCTTGTGTCGGCTTGTAGCGGAGGCGGAGGCGGAAGCGGGGCCAGCAGTCCGACCGCAGTTCAGCCTTCATCCCCACCACCTCCGGCGCCTTCGCCGCCCCCGCCGCCTGATCCGGGTGCCTCGACACCGCCTTCAGATCCCATGATCTCGCCGCTGATGGTCGCGTCGAACTGGGAAATTGGACCCATCATCGGCGGCACCGATTATTCCGTCGGAATGCCGCTTAATCCAACCCAGACAAGCGATGGATGGGCTTTCAATTTCCCACTAG
>Ga0207667_10009417_pt1 | contig 11505 bp, 14 predicted proteins | sample KBSCornC52_FD_184301 | JGI IMG/M metagenome (GOLD analysis project Ga0207667, IMG submission 184301) | Corn rhizosphere microbial communities from Kellogg Biological Station, Michigan, USA - KBS Corn C5-2 (SPAdes) (version 2) | ecosystem: Host-associated > Plants > Roots > Rhizosphere > Soil ...
CCAAGGCGAAGGCTCCGCCTTCACCGTGCTTTTGCCCGCAATCCTGGCGGAAAATGCCCCGAAAAATCCCGCCCCTGCCACTGTCACGGAAGTGTTATAAAAACGTCGCATAGAGTTGGCCGAAAGCCCCTATCCGAGGGGACGACAAATAGCGGGCCGAGTCCATAATGACAGACCATACCGTCAAGGCATTTTCCGAGCAGCTCGAGGGCCTTTCGGCTTTGGTGGCCCAGATGGGCGGCCTGGCCGAAGCGCAGATGGCCGCCGCCATCGAAGCGATTGCCCGGCGCGACAGTGCCGCGGCGGAAAACGCCGTGGGCGGTGACGCCCGCATCGACGCCATTCAACAAGAGATTGAAGACCGCGCGCTGAAATTGCTGGCACTGCGCCAGCCGATGGCGGTCGATCTGCGCGAGACCCTGGCGGCGATCAAGACCGCCGCCGAACTGGAACGCATCGGCGATCTGGCCAAGAACATCGCCAAGCGGGCGCTGGTCTTGAACCGCGAGCCGCCGATCCGCCTGACGCAAAGTCTGGCACGGATGGGCAAGGTGGCGCTGTCGCAATTGAAGCTGGTGCTGGACGCTTTCTCCAACCGCAACGCCGAGGAAGCGGAGCGGGTGTGGAACCAGGATGGCGAGATCGACGAGATCTACAACAGCCTGTTCCGCGAACTTCTCACTTATATGATGGAAGATCCGCGGACCATCGGCCTCTGCACCCATCTTCTTTTCATTGCCAAGAATATCGAGCGCAGCGGCGACCATGCCACCAATATCGCCGAAGTGGTCTATCACATGGTCCGCGCCGATCATCTGGCCAACAACCGCCCCAAGGCGGACATCACCAGCGAAACCTCCATTCCGTTCGAGATTCACAAGGCCTAACGCATGAGCAGCAAGCCCACCATCCTGGTCGCCGAAGACGAAGGCGCACTGATCACCTTGCTCCGCTACAATCTGGAGCGGGAAAATTACCGGGTGCTGGAAGCCCAGGACGGCGAAGAAGCCCTTCTGGTCGCCGCCGAGGAAAAGCCCGACCTGGTTCTGCTCGACTGGATGCTGCCCCAGTTGTCCGGCATCGAAGTCTGCCGCCGCCTGCGCAGCCGCCAGGAAACCCGCAACGTGCCGATCATCATGCTGACGGCGCGGGGCGAGGAGACGGATCGGATTCGCGGATTGGACACCGGCGCCGACGATTATCTCACCAAGCCTTTCTCGATGACGGAATTGCTGGCGCGGCTGCGCGCCGTGCTGCGCCGCATCCGCCCCAGCCTGGCGGAAGATGTGGTGAGCGTAGGCGATATCGAGATGGACCGCGCCGCCCACCGGGTGCGCCGGGCCGGCACCGAAGTGCATCTGGGCCCGACGGAATACAAGCTGCTCGATCACCTGATCCAGCATCCGGGCCGGGTGTTTTCCCGCGAACAGTTGCTGGATGCGGTCTGGGGCTCGGATGTCTATGTCGAAGCCCGTACCGTCGACGTGCATGTCGGACGCCTGCGCAAGGCGCTGAACATCGAAGGTGTCAGCGATCCGATCCGGACGGTGCGGTCTGCCGGTTATTCATTGGACGAGAACACAGCGGTCAAAGCAGCGTCCTGAAGGGCCGCGGTCCTTTTGCGTCCTGAGTACGTCGCGCGTGCTCACGTGCCATACGCACGCTCTGCGCGACGCTCCTTCTCAGGCCACAAAAATCCTCGCGGCGAGCCGTTGCAACCTATCGGTGCGGCCCTACGACAAATCCGATCTTCACTCCAGAATCCTGAATGGCCGCGAGCACGGCAGCCGTCGCGGCGAAGTCCGGTTTCTGCTCTAGGCCGAGCGTCATTAGCGGTAAGGATTTTTCTGCGGTTCTCTTTTGTAGCTCCACTTTGAACTGATCCGTATTCAGTTCGGGCCCCTCAGCGAACCGCACGTGGCCGTTTTTCAGAACATGTAAGACAATTGCGGGCGCAGCTTGCGCATATCCCATCGATATCATTAGTGCCAGTACTGGCCTCGACCATTTCATTTAGGCCGGCCATCAAGCAGCTTCTTGATCGGCGCTTCCAACTCTTCCGGCTTGGTGTTGGGCGCGTAGCGGGCCACCGGTTCGCCGTCTTTGCCGATCAGGAATTTGGTGAAATTCCATTTGATCGCTTCGGTGCCGAGCAGGCCCGGCTTGGCGTCCTTCAGATATTTGTAGAGCGGATGGGCGTTTGCGCCATTGACCTCGATCTTGGCGAACATGGGGAAGGTCACGCCGTAATTCTTCTCACAGAAGGCGCCGATCTCTGCCGCGCTGCCCGGCTCCTGTGCGCCGAACTGGTTGCAGGGAAAGCCCAGTATCGTCAGGCCATCGCCATGCAGCTTTTCGTACAGGGCCTCCAGCCCGGCATATTGCGGGGTGAAGCCGCAGGCGCTGGCGGTGTTGACGATCAGAAGAACCTGGCCGCGATAATCGGAGAGCTTCTCGTCGCTACCGTCGAGCCGTTTGGCGGTGAAGTCGTAGATGGACACAGCATCCTCCTGTCATCCCCGGCGAGCATTGCATCGAAGATGCGATGCGAGGGAAGGGGATCCAGGTCCTTCAAGTCAAGCACAGGTTTCCAGGCCTGGATTCCCTTCCCTCGCGCTTCGCGCTCGCCGGGAATGACAGAAGAGATACGGCGGCGTTACGACGCCATGCGGTCTCTGGCGAGCTTTAGCTCGCCATGCGGCCTTTATGGCGATGCTGTTGCTGCGGCTGGTAGGCCTTGCGGGCATGGGCCTCGCAATAGGGCGAACCGGATTTGGGCGAGCGGCCGCAGAAATGGAATTCCGAGGCCGAGGGGTCGCCGATCGGCCAGCGGCACATGCGGTCCGAGATGGTCAGCACGGTGGCGAAATTGCCGTCGGCCAGGGTCAGCGGATCTTCCTCCACCACCGGGGCGGGAGGCGTGTGGCTGCGCAGGCTCGGCACCTTGGGCGACATCGACACCCGGGGGCGCTCGGCCCGGCTGGGGCTGGCGCGGCCGGCCAGGCCCAGGCGATGCACCTTGCCGATCACGGCGTTGCGGGTGACCCCGCCCAGGGCCCTGGCGATCTGGCTGGCGGAAAGCCCTTCCGTCCATAGGGATTTTAATTGTTCGACCCGGTCATCAGACCAGTTCATGGCGCTCATGGCGTTCATCGGTAGGCTCCCTCTTCCAAGGCCCAGCCCGGGCCTACAAGATATCGCGGTCTAGGGAACCGTACCTTACCAGAATTGGCTAGGGCCCACCACTGCTTGTCCACATGATTCCCTTATTCCTACCCCCTCCGCCTCGCTGGCTCGAGAGCCAGCTACGGCACCTCCCCCGTCAGCGCGCTATCGCGCGCACGGAAGAGGCGGGCCTGGGATTGCGTCATGAGGAGCGGTGCTGGGCTCAGGCGTGCGGGCTTGCCAGCGCTCGGGCGCGAGGCGGAGCGCCAAGCCAAGCCTGACGGACAGATGAGGGCTTCGAGGAACAGGGTAGTAAAAACGCCTCAAAAGGCAGATAAACCCCGGCTTTCAACTGTTCCGAAAAGGAGAATCTCGTGTTTCCCGCATTGCTTCCCACCTACAATCGGACGGATGTCGCATTCGTCCGTGGCGAAGGGTCTTACCTTTTCGCCGAGGATGGGCAGCGATATCTGGATTTCGGTGCGGGCATCGGGGTCAACGCCTTCGGCCATGGCAACCCCAAGCTGGTTGGCGCCTTGACCGAGCAGGCGGGCAAGCTCTGGCACACCTCCAATCTCTACCGGGTTCCGGGACAGGAGAGCTTGGCGACCAAGCTGGTTGCCAACACTTTCGCCGACATGGTGTTCTTCACCAATTCGGGCGCGGAAGCCTGCGAGCTCGCCTTCAAGATGGCGCGCCGCCATCATTTCGTGAACGGCAATCCCGAACGCTTTCATATCATCAGCTTTGAAGGCGCCTTTCATGGCCGGACGCTGGCGGGCATCGCCGCCACCGGAAACGCGAAATATCTGGAAGGCTTCGGGCCCAAGATCGAAGGCTTCGATCAGGCCCTGCTGACCGGCGACGTGGCGCGCGATCTGGAGGCCTTGAAAGCCCTGGTGAGCGAAAAGACCGCCGCCCTGATCATCGAGCCGGTGCAGGGCGAAGGCGGCGTGCGTCCCGTGGCTGCGGATTTCCTGCGCGCCTTGCGCAAGCTCTGCGACGACAAGGGCATCCTTCTGATCTTTGACGAGATCCAGACCGGCATGGGCCGCACCGGAAAATTGTTCGCCCATGAATGGACCGGCATCGAGCCCGACATCATGTGCGTGGCCAAAGGCATTGGCGGCGGCTTTCCGTTGGGCGCAACGCTGGCGACGGCGGACGCGGCCAAGGGCATGACCGTGGGCACGCACGGCACCACCTATGGCGGCAATCCCCTGGCGATGGCGGTGGGCAATGCGGCGGTGGACCTGGCGACGGCGCCGGGCTTTCTGGAGCATGTCAACAAAATCGCCAATTACCTCAATCAGCAGCTCGGCGCGCTGGTGGCGGCCCATCCCGCCATCTTCGAAGGCGTGCGCGGGCAGGGCATGATGCTGGGCCTGAAGATGAAGGTGCCCAATGGCGACTTCATCACCGCCGCGCGCGGGGTCGGCATCGTGGTGCTGCCGGCGGGCGACAATGTGGTCAGGCTGTTGCCGCCGCTCACCCTGTCGGAAACCGAAGCCCGTGAAGGATTGGAATTGCTGGGCAAGGCCGCGGCCGCGCTCGAAACAAAGGTAGTCGTACAATGAATGCCCCGGTGAAGCATATTCCGAAGCATTTTCTCGACCTGTCCGATCACGACGGCGCAACGCTGCGTGCCATCATCGACGACGCCAAGGCGCGCAAATCCGCGCGTCTGGGCTTGCCCAAGGGCGTGGCCGACAAGGATGCGCCGCTCACCGGCCGGGTGCTGGCGATGATCTTCGACAAGCAGTCTACCCGCACCCGCATTTCCTTCGACGTGGCGATGCGCCAGCTGGGCGGCACCACCTTGATGCTCACCGGCAACGAGATGCAGCTGGCCCGTGAGGAAACCATCGCCGACACGGCGCGGGTGATCTCCCGCTATGTCGATGCGGTGATGATCCGTTTGCTGGATCATGAGATGGTGGAAGAGCTGGCGGCCAACGCTACCGTTCCCGTGATCAATGGCCTCACCAAATGGAGCCATCCGGCCCAGGTGATGGCGGACGTAATGACCTTCGAAGAGCATCGTGGCCCCATCAAGGGCGCTACCGTGGCCTGGAGCGGCGACGGCAACAATGTGCTCACCTCCTGGGTGCATGCGGCCAAGAAGTTCGACTTCACTCTGCGCGTGGCCTCGCCCAAGGAATTGTCGTCCGATCCCGAAGTGATCCATTGGGCCAAGGGCGGCAAGATCGAATTCGGCACCGATCCGGAAGCCGCCGCCAAGGATGCGGACTGCATCGTGTCGGACGCCTGGGTCTCGATGGGCGATGACGATGCCACCAAGCGGCACAATCTGCTCAAGCCCTATCAGGTGAATGCGCGCCTGATGGGCCTGGCCAGGAAGGATGCCATCTTCATGCATTGCCTTCCCGCCCATCGCGGCGAGGAAGTCACCGATGAAGTGATCGACGGGCCGCAATCGGTGGTGTTCGATGAAGCGGAAAATCGCCTGCACGCGCAGAAGGCGATTTTGGCCTGGGCTTTGCGCTAGGCCTTTTGGCCCCTGGCGTCGTCGCGCGTGCTCACGTGCCTCCGCGTCCATACGCTGACGCTATGGACCCGCGCGACGCTCCTAGCCATGAACCAAAATTCCTAGCGCAAATCGTTCTGCGCTCAGAATTGAAATCCGCTTTTCGGGCGGGCTGCTGGTAACCTTCTGGAGCCCGGAGCCGCCCGCCGCCTGACGCGCGGTTGAATGCAGACGCCCAAAGAGCCATATAGTCCGGATGTCCGAACAATCCCCCATTCCTTCCGCGTCTCCGGCGGGCGATTTCGTCTTGCCGTTCGATATTTCCAAGGCCGGCGTGCGCGGCCGCTTTGTCCGCCTGGATTCCGCATCGTCCCAGGCGCTGGAGGCGCATGCCCTGCCCGAACCCGCGGCGCGGGTGGCGGGCGAAAGCCTGGCGCTGGCGGCGCTCCTGGGTTCCGCCCTGAAACTGGACGGGCGGCTGACGGTGCAGACCAAGAGCAGCGGGCCGCTGGATATCGTGACGGCGGACTATTACGGGTCTTCGCCCGCTGAAGGCGAAGACGATGACGTCCGCTCGCGCGGCGTGCGCGGCTATGCGCGGCTGGATGCGGAGCGTTTCGCGGGGCTCGACGGCGCGGGCTTCGCCAAGCTGGCAGGCGAGGGCGCGCTGGCCATCACCATTGAACCCAAGCGGGGCGGCCAGACCTATCAGGGCATCGTGTCGCTGTCGCCCGATGGATTGGCGGCGTCCGCGGAAACCTATTTCGAGCAGTCCGAGCAGCTGCCCACCGTGATCCGGCTGGCGGCGGCGCCTTTGTTCGTGGCGGGCGAGAAGCATCCACGCTGGCAGGCGGCAGGCCTGATGCTGCAGATGACGCCGGAAGCGAGCAAGGCGCCCGGCCGCAGCGAAGACGATTGGAATCGCCTGTCGATCCTGGCGCGCACGGTGGAAGATTTGGAATTGGTGGACACCAATCTTTCGCCCGAAACGGTGCTGTGGCGGCTGTTCCATGAAGACGAAGTGCGGGTGCAGCCGGCCGAGCCTTTGGCCTTCCGCTGCGATTGCGACACCGCGCGCATCACGCAGATTTTGCGTGGCTATAATGCGGAAGAGCGTGCGGGGCTCGCGGACGATGATGGCGTGATCCGCGCACGGTGCGAGTTTTGCGGAACGACGCACGAGATAACGCCGGACGCGTTGACGTAACCCTCTTGTCATCCCCGGCGAGCGCGAGCGAAAGCGAGTGCGAGGGAAGGGGGTCCAGGTGCCAAACCAGATCGCACTTCGACACCTGGATCCCCTTCCCTCGGCGCTGGACGCGCCTCGCCGGGGATGACAGGTGAGCTTTAGCTTGCCGCTTTCGCGATCACTTTCCGTAGGAATGTTTCGCAGGCGTCATATTCGTTGAGTTCGCAGAATTCGTCCGGCTTGTGGGCCTGGTCGATGGAGCCGGGGCCGCAGATCACGGCGGGAATGCCGCTGCGCTGGAAATGCCCGGCTTCGGTGCCATAGGCCACCGCTTCCACCCGGTTGGCGCCGGTGACTTCGCGGGCCAGCGCAATGGCGGGCGAATCCTCGTCCATCACCAGGCCCGGATAGGCGGCATGCAACACCGTCTCGAAGGCGGCGTCGGGCGCGCGGCGGGCATATTTGGGCAACAACTCGTCGTGTGCCCGGCGGGCCACCAGATCCACGATGGCCTTGGCGTCGCGGTCGGGCAGGGCGCGATATTCCCAGCTCACCAAAGCCTCGCGGGCCAGGATGTTGGTGGCGGTGCCGCCGGAGATCATGTTCGCCTGCACCGTGGAATGAGGCGGATCGAAACGCGGATCGGTGTCGGCGCGAAGGCCGCTCCACACATCGTCCAGAAGGCTCACGAACTCGCCCGCCATCATCACCGCATTGGCGCCTTTTTCCGGGGCGCTGGAATGATGCTCGTGACCCTTGCAGCGCGTGTGCAGCACCGCGCCCGCCTTGTGCGCGCCCACCACGCGCATGCTGGTGGGTTCGCCGATGATCGCCAGCGCCGGTTTGATCGCCTGAGTCTTGAGGTCGGCCAGCAAGGTCTGCACCCCGTCGCAGCCCACTTCCTCGTCATAGGACAAGGCGTAATGGATGGGGCGCTTCAGCTTCGCCTTGGCGATGTCGGGCGCCAGCGACAGCGCCACCCCGACAAAGCCTTTCATGTCGCAGGCGCCGCGGCCGTATAATCTTCCGCCGCGCACCTCCGCCTGAAAGGGATCGGACGACCAGTCCTGGCCGTCCACCGGCACTACATCGGTATGGCCCGACAAGACATAGCCGCCATCGCTCTCGGGCCCGAAGCTGGCGAAGAGATTGGCCTTGGCGCGGGTGACGTCATAGCTGCGGCGGCAGCGGCCGCCTGCCGCCGTCAGCAGCTCCTCCGCATAGTCGATCAGCGCCAGGTTGGAGCCGCGGCTGGTGGTGTCGAACCCGATCAGGCTTTTGATCAGCGCCAGCGCGGTCATTTCTTATCGGTCCTGTCGGCTGGCAGGATTGCCGATGATGTTGAGGAATTCGCGCCGCGTCACGTCATTGGTGCGAAAATCGCCCAGCATGGTGGACGTCACCATGGTGACGCCGGTCTTGTGCACGCCGCGCGTGGTCATGCATTGATGCGCCGCCTCGATCACCACCGCCACGCCCTTGGGCTCCAGGACTTTCTGGATGCAGTGGGCGATCTCGGCATTCATCTTTTCCTGCACCTGCAGGCGGCGGGCAAAGGCGTCCACCACCCGCGCCAATTTTGAAATGCCCACCACCTTGTTGTTGGGCAGATAACCCACATGGGCGCGTCCGATGATGGGGGCCAGATGATGCTCGCAATGGGATTCGAAACGGATGTCTTTGAGGATCACCATATCGTCATAGCCCGACACTTCCTCGAAGGTACGGGCGAGATAGGCTTCGGGGTCCTGGGCATAGCCGGAGAACCAGTCCTCGAACGCGCGGGCGACCCGGGCGGGCGTGTCGGCTAAGCCCTCGCGGCCGGGATCGTCCCCCGCCCAGCGGAGCAAGGTATGAATGGCCTTTTCGGCCTCCGCGCGGGTGGGGCGGGTCAGGGCGTCGGTCATGGGAGTTCCGTGGTCTCTTTTCATGGTCGCACGGCCGGACGGAAAAGTGGGAACCACTTTTCCTGGCCGATGCTCCCGTTGCCGACATTAGATGCGGGAGCGCGGAAAAGTTGCAACCCGGAGCGCGATTTTGCGGCCGGTGAACCGTTATGCCGCAGATTTAGAGGGATTCAGTGAACCTGGCGCCGCTCAAAGGGGCTTTCCAGCAGGAAGGCGGGGATTTCGGCCTCGAAGCTTTCCCCCGAGGCGGCCTTCATCTGGTAGCGGCCGCTCATCACCCCGGACGCCGTGTCTAGGGGGCAACCGCTGGTATATTCGAAGCTTTCGCCCGGGGCGATCACCGGCTGGGCGCCCACCACGCCGGGGCCGCGCACTTCCTGCACCCGCCCGGCCGCATCCATGATGTTCCAGTAGCGGGAAATCAGCTGCACCGGCTCTTCGCCCCGGTTGGCGATGGTGACAGTGTAAGACCAGACATAGCGATCGTCCGCCGGATCGGACTGGTCGTGCAGATAGGCAGGCTTGACCGCAACATGGATGGAACGGGTTTCGCGCTCATAGAGAAATTGCGCGGAGGCCGCCGGACCAGGATCGGGTGTCTGCTTCTCGAACATGCGCCGATTATCGGGGTGGGGGGCGATACAGGCAAGCAGAACCGCTGCGACAGTTAATTCCGCGCACAGGCCAACGCCGGCCCGCCATGGGAACTATCGGGGCTCCACTTTCACGTCGGTCTTGACCGAGTTGGCGATGAAGCATTGTTCGTGGGCCAGGTGATGCATCTGATCCACCGTGGCGGTGTCGGGCGCGGTCTCGAACAGGATTTTCGGGCGCAGCACCACCCGCGTCATCCAGAGCTTGCCGCCTTCATTCTCCAGCCAGCCCGAGGCATCGTCGTCATAGGACAGCACCGTGATCCGCTTGCGGACCGCGATCGCCAGGAAGCTCAGCATGTGACAGGAGCTGAGCGCCGCCACGAACATGTCTTCCGGATCGCCCTTGGTGGGATCGCCGCGATAGACCGAAGCCGCGGAGAAAGTTTTGGCGACGCCGTCCTTGAAGGTGATCTGATGATTGCGGGAGTAGGTGTCGTAGGTGAACGCCACGTCGCCCTTTTCCCATTGCAGCTGAATTTTGTGCTCGGCCATTTCTGTTTCCATCCTTCAATGCGCGGGTCTTTTGCCCCCTGAGTTCGTCGCGCGTGCTCACGAGCTATACGCCCGCTCCGCGCGACGCTCCTGCTCAGGGGACAAAATCCCTCGCGCTCGCCTGTTTCCGTTCGCGCGGCAACTGTAGACATTTTCCGTCACCATTGCGGCGCGTCGGAAGCAACCCCGCCATGATCCGGCGCTATAGCGACAGCGCCATGAAGATGGTGCCGGGGATCGGCGTGTCGTAATAAGCGGAAATGGGGGCAAAGCCCATGCGGCCGTAAAGTCCGACCGCCGTGGTGAGTGAGGGCAATGTGTCGAGCAGCATCCGGCGATAGCCGATCCGCCGGGCCTCATCGACCACGCGTTCGGCCAGCGCCTTGCCCAAGCCCAGCCCCCGTCCCTCGGGCGTCACATACAAGCGCTTCATTTCGCAGGTACCGGCTTCGGCGAGCGGCCTCAGGCCCACACAGCCTAGCGCCACGCCGTCAGGCCCGCGCGCCAACAGCAGCTCGCCTTTGGGCGGGGCATATTTGCCGGGCATCGCGGCCATTTCCTCGACGAATTTCTGGTAGGAGAGGTTGATCCCCAGCGATGCCGCATAAGCCTCGAACAGGGCCTTGGTCTCGGCCAGATCGTCCGGCGACCGGACGGGCAGGATTGCGAAGGGCGGCATGGCGTCATGATAGGCGATGTCCGCCAAGCCCGTCTAATACAAACCCGTCGAACCATCGCCGCTTGTTATCGCCGCGCCGGTCCTGCAAATTCTACGCATAGCGAGGAGCCCATGGCCGATATTCCCGACGATATTTATACCGAGCCAGAAAATTCGCCCGACACCCTGGCCAATCTGGGACCGCTCACCCGCCTGGCGGGGGAATGGTCGTCAGATCAGGGCGTGGACATCAATCCCAAGGCGGATGGGCCCGAACGGCGCGTCTTCCGCGAGCATATTGTGATGGAGCCCATCGATTCCCAGGCCAATGGGCCGCAGCTGCTCTATGGGCTGCGCTATCACATTCATATCAACACGCCCGAAGAAGCCATCACCTTCCACGACCAGGTGGGCTATTGGCTGTGGGAGCCGGCCACGGGCCTGATCATGCAGTCCCTCGCCATTCCGCGCGGGCAGGTACTGCTGGCAGGCGGTTTCGCCAAGCCGGGCGACAAGACGATTTCGGTGGAAGCACGGCGGGGCGATCCCCGCTTCGGCATCTGCTCCACCACCTTTCTGGATGAAGCCTTCCGCACCGACTATTACCGCATCGACATTACGTTCAACGATGACGGCAGCTGGACCTATGTGACGCGCACGGATCTGGCGATCAAAGGCAAGACCCCCGCCTTCGATCATCGCGACACCAACACGCTCAAGCGGATCGCGGCGCCCAAGCCGAATCCGCTGGCGGTGCTGGCGAAGGAGAACGAAAAGGCTTAGGCCGCCTTGATCGCCTGTTCCAGGTCTTCACAGAGATCGTCGGCGTCTTCCAGGCCCACAGACAGGCGGAGCAGCCCCGACGTCACGCCCAGTTCGGCGCGCGCTTCCGGCGTCAGCTTGGAATGGGTGGTGGTCTCCGGATGGGTGATGATGCTTTTCGCGTCGCC
>Ga0207667_10009421_pt1 | contig 11502 bp, 9 predicted proteins | sample KBSCornC52_FD_184301 | JGI IMG/M metagenome (GOLD analysis project Ga0207667, IMG submission 184301) | Corn rhizosphere microbial communities from Kellogg Biological Station, Michigan, USA - KBS Corn C5-2 (SPAdes) (version 2) | ecosystem: Host-associated > Plants > Roots > Rhizosphere > Soil ...
CAATTTGCATGAGCGAAATTCTTGTCATCGGCCATCGGAATCCGGACACCGACGCCATTTGTTCGGCGGTGGGCTACGCCGAATTCAAGCGGCGCACCGGAATGCCCGAGGCCGTGGCCGCGCGCTGCGGCGATACCAACGACCGAATTGATTTCGTGCTGAACACCTTTGGCGTGCCGGCGCCGCGGTTTGTTTCGAGCGTGTCGCCGACCATTGCCGACGTGATGCAGCGCGAAATCATGAGCGTGAAGCCGACCGCCACCGCGGCGGACGCGTTGCACCTGATGGACACAAAAGACATCCGCATCCTGCCCGTGCTCGATGAAAACCGGCGCTGCCGCGGGTTGCTGTCACTCTTCAAGCTGAGCAAGTTTTTGTTTCCAGCGGCAAATCATCTCGGCGACTCGCGCCGCATCCTGTCCTCACTGCAAAATCTCGCGAAAACCTTGCAGGGCGAATTGCTCGTGAAATTCGAACCCAAACGCGAGGAGGATTTGATCATGATGATTGGCGCGATGAGCGTCGACTCCTTCGCCGACCGTCTCGAAGGTTTTTTGCGTGATAAATTGATCGTAGTCGTCGGGGACCGTGCGGATATCCAGGAAGCGGCAATCAAGGAAAACGTTCGTCTCGTGATCGTAACCGGCGGATTGAAAGTGGAAGCGCGCATTCTGAAAGTGGCGGAGCGCAACGGCGTCAGCGTGATGTCCTCCCCGCACGACACCGCCACGACTGCTGCCTTGTGCCGCGCCGCAGTTATGGTTCGCCACGTGTTGAACGAGGAATTCGTGAGCTTTCGCGAGCACGAGCCGCTCTCCGCTGCGCGCGAGGAAGCGCGTGCTTCCGGCCATCACGTGTTTCCGGTGATTGACGCGGAAAAACGCGTCGCGGGCATTTTTTCCAAGGCGGATTTTCTCAAAACGGTTACGCGCAAATTGATTTTGGTGGACCACAACGAGCTTTCGCAAGCGGTTCAAGGCGCGGAGGAGGCGGACATTATCGAAATCATCGACCATCACCGCATCGGCGCGTTGTCTACGCAGCAGCCGATTTTGTTTCGCAACGAACCCGTCGGCTCGACGAGCACGATCGTGGCGGATTGCTTTTTCCGGTTCGGCGTGGAATTGCCCAAGCCCATCGCGGGCCTGTTGCTGGCGGGCGTTGTGTCAGATACCTTGAACCTTACGTCGCCGACGACGACGCCGCGTGATTCCGAGATTTTGAAAAAGCTCGAGCAACTTTCCAGCGTCAACGCGCGCGAGTTCACGGAAAAATTGTTTGCGTCGGGCTCGCTGCTCACGCTGAAGACGGCACCGCGAGCCATCACCACCGACTGCAAGGAATACGTGCAGGACGGCGTGAAGTTCAGCATCGCGCAGATCGAAGAGATCGGCTTCGACCAATTCTGGAAGCGCAAGACCGAGCTGTTGGAAGCGCTCGAAGGGTATCGCAACAAGCGCTCGTATTTTTTCTCCGGCCTGCTGGTCACGGACGTCGTGATGCAAAACTCTTTGCTGCTGGTCGTCGGCAACCCCGATTTCATCAAGCAAATCGATTACCCGCGTGTGGAACCGGGCATCTATGAACTGCGCAACGTCGTTTCGCGCAAGAAACAATTGCTGCCCTACTTCACGCATTGCTTGAAGCAGGCGGCCACGAAAGGCAAGTGAGGTGACTGGAATGACACCGCTGCCACTGCATGAATTTCACCACAGCCTGAACGCGGAATTCGGCGAGCTCAACGGCGGCGAAATCGTCGCGAACTATGGCGACGTGCTCGCGGAACACGCCGCGCTGCGCGAAAGCGCCGGTGTACTCGATTTGAGTTTTCGCAGCCGCATTTGCCTGACGGGTTCCGATCGCGCCCGCTTTCTTCACGGCCAGGTCACCAACGACATCAATCGCCTCCGCGCCGGCGACGGTTGCTACGCGGCAATTACGACCGCCAAGGGCAAAATGGAAAGCGACGCGAACGTTTACGCGCTACAGGACGAATTGCTGCTCGATTTCGAGCCGGGCCTGACCCAAAAAATCTCTCAACGCCTCGAAAAATTTATCGTGTCTGACGACGTGCAAATTGTAGACGTCGCACGGCTCTATGGATTGTTGAGCCTGCAAGGACCAAAAGCCGCCGACGTGCTCAAGGCGCTCGGAATTTTTTCTGAACTGCCCGCAAAAGAATTTCAGTCGGTAAAGATCAGTGACGCGACGCTTGGCGAAATATATGTGATGAACCAATCGCGTGCGGAGCTTGGGACGGCCGGCGTCCCGCCGGCGCGTTTCGACCTGTTCGTGCCCACCGGTTCTCTCGGCGCAGTCGCAGACAAATTAATCGCCGCCGCCAAATCCGTCGGCGGCCGCGCCTGCGGCTGGCAGGCCCTTGAAATCGCGCGTATCGAAGCCGGCATCCCGCGTTTTGGCGCGGACATGAATGAGGGCAATATACCGATTGAATGCGGCATCGAATCGCGCGCCGTGAGTTACAAAAAAGGCTGTTACATCGGCCAGGAAGTCATCAATCGCATCCACACCATCGGCCACGTGAACAAGGAACTCCGCGGACTGAGGCTCGCCGACGATTTGAAAAACCTGCCCGAGAACGGCGACAAATTATTTCATGATGGCAAGGAAGTCGGCTACGTCACGGGTGCCGTGAAATCGCCTACGTTGAATGCCAATATCGCGCTCGGCTATGTGCGCCGCGAGGTTAACGCTTCAGGCACTGAACTTGTTCTCCGCAACGAAACGGGCGACACCAAAGCCTCAGTTGCTGAACTTCCGTTCATTAAATGAAACCCACTCCATGGAAAGTCCTCATCACCGCGCGGGCCGCGCAAGCCGCCGGCGAACAGGCGCAACAATTGTTACGTGACGCCGGCTGCAAAATTATTTTTCCGGCGAAGCTCGGTCCATTGATGGCTGATGAGTTGAGCGCGGCGCTTTTCGGCATGGACGCCGTGCTTGCCAGTCTCGACGGCTATTCAGCAGCCGTGTTGTCCTCACCTGCCGCGAGCCAATTGAAAATCATCGCTCGCTGGGGCGTCGGTTATGATTCAGTGGATGTCGCAGCCGCCACGCGCAACGGCATCGTCGTTACTTACACGCCCGGGTTACTCAATGACGCAGTGGCGGACTACGCGTTCGCGCTGCTGCTCGCGCTTGCGCGACGCGTGCATGAGGTTCACGTCACCATGCAGCGCGGCGAATGGAAAAATGCCTGGGGCGATGACATTGCCGGCAAGACGCTCGGCATCATCGGCCTTGGCCGCATTGGCAAAGCGGTCGCGCGCCGCGCGGCTGGTTTCAACATGCGCATCCTTGCGCACACCGCGCATCCGGATGCGGCGAAAAAGGGCGTGGAATTCGTCTCGCTCGAAAAACTTTTGGCCGAGAGCGATTTTGTTTCGCTTCACGCCGCGCTCACGCCCGCCACTCGCGGCATGATTGGCGAAGCCCAATTACGCCAGATGAAACGCACCGCATATCTTGTCAACACCGGCCGCGGCGCATTGCTCGATGAAGCCGCCCTCGTGCGCGCGCTGAACGAGAAATGGATCGCCGGTGCAGCCTTGGATGTGTTCACCGCCGAGCCTTTGCCCGCCGATAGCGCGCTGCGCTCCGCGCCGAATCTTCTGTTGAGCCCGCACCAATCGTCCTACGCGCGCGGCACCGGTGAGCGCGTCAGTCTCAGCGCCGCGCAGGCAATTGTGGATTTGATGCAGGGCAAAAAGCCTCAGAACGTGTTGAACCCGGAAGTATTCGGTTCTGCTCAGTTTCGCGCCGGAGCGGGTTTGAAGTGAGTCGCTGAATTTCCGTTCGCCGAGCGCGAATAGTTTCCTCACGCCGACCGCTTACTTCCCGAACTGCGGATTCTCCATGAACGCGTAACACAGCATGTGGCAAATGGCCATCTGCGCGTCTTCCACCCGGCCATAATGCGTGTCCTTGATCACGATTGATTGCTCGGCGATTTCCGCCATGCGGCCGCGTTTCGCTCCCACGAGTGCCACGGTTTTCAATCCGTGATCCTTCGCCCATTGCAGCGCCTTCACGCAATTCGGTGAGTTGCCGCTGACGCTGATGCCCAGCGCGATGTCGCCAGACTTGCCGTAATTCTGCAATTGCCCCACGAACACTTCCTCGTAGGAATAATCATTCGCCAGCGCCGTCATCCAGCTCACGTTGTCATTCAGCGCGAGCACGCGAAAACGTTTGCCGACCTTATCCGATGCGCCCTTGCCGAGGTCCGTCGCGAAATGCGAGGAATTCATCGCGCTGCCGCCGTTGCCGAAAACGAAAATATGCCGCTCTTCCCGGAGCGCGTTGCGCAAAACCTCGACCAACTGCGCCGTGCCCTCGACCGGAATGGAATCGAGCGCGGCCTTTTGCGCCTTGAGATAATCACTAATCCACTGGTTCATAATAATAGGGAAGGAAGAATGCAGAAGGAAGAATGCAGAAGCAAGCAGCACCGGCCAAATTGTTTCTTCATTCTACATTCTTCCTTCTTCCTTTCAGAAGTAGTCCGGCTCGTTCCCGGCTTTCCACTTGATGTTGCAGCCAATGCTCGGCTTTTGGCTGGACGGAGCGGCTTTTCCGGCGACCACCGCGTCCAGGGCCTCACGCAAATCCTTGCCCGTCACCGGCACTCCGCTGTTCGGCCGGCTGTCGTCGAATTGCCCGCGATAAACCAAACGATGCTCTTTATCGAATAAATAAAAATCTGGCGTGCACGCTGCGCGATAATTTTTTGCGACCGCCTGCGTCGCGTCGTAGAGATACGGAAAATTGTAACCCGCGGCCTTCGCTTCCTCTTTCATCTTGTCCGGCCCGTCCTGCGGATAATTCTCCACGTCATTCGAGCTGATGGCCACGATCGCCGCGCCGCGCGAAACGTAATCGCGCCCGAGCTGCGCGAGCCCGGCGCGAATGTGTTTCACATACGGGCAATGATTGCAAATGAACATCACGAGCAACGGCTTGCCTTTGAAATCCGCCAGCGAAACCGTTTTCCCGCTCACATCCGGCAACTTGAAATCAGGCGCCGCCGTTCCGAGCGGCAGCATCGTGGAATTGACTGCGACCATGGCAAAAATGTGCAGCCGCGGCTGCGACTTGTCGAGCGCGAGTTGCAGGCAATGCCAATAAAAAAAAATGTTGCCGAAAAGGGTCTTCAACGCTCTTATGCGCCTATGACAGCAGAAATTCTGTTCCACGGGATGAATTTCAGGCTCGGGCAATTTAGCTTCCACATCACCATTATCGGTTGGATCGTCATCGGAATCGCTGCGCTCGTCGCACTCTTCTTCATTACATTTATTCTCATCTGTCTTCGGGAACGCCAGTATCTGATTGGAGACGTTGAACCTGCCAAGGAGCCTTTCCCGTATACACCGACGCGCTATTGGATTTTTACACGACAGGATGCTCTCAAACTTGGCTGGCAGCATGCCGGCGATTTCTCGACAAAAAAGAACACGACTCTCGTAAAAGGCATGCTGAGTTTATTCCTCAACCCGGACGCGTCAATGATCGCGGGAATATCCTCAGGCTCCACTGCCGGCGCAAAACTGCACAAAACTGTTCTTCGCAGCCGACTGAGTAATGGCGCCATTATCGAAACCAGTGATATTGCAGTCTCGCAGGATCCTGCAGGATTGCTTTCCCAGGCAACTCTCATGAACGCAGGAATCCTCGAGTTGTCTGAATTTCATGCGCAACGGCTTCAAAAGTCAGGAGCTCAGGCTGTGCCATTCATTTTGGCCGACGCCCTGGTCAAGTATGAACAAATTGATTGGGAAAAGGGCGCGCGCTGGGTGCAACAAGGTCTTGCGAAATGGGTCGAACCCGAGAAGATTTCCATTCGCATGACGCTTCGCGGAGCTCTCGCTCAAGTTAAGATGATGGTAACACGAACTCATGCGATGAACGAGCAGTCGCATAGGATTCATATTTTGCGAGCGGGTTCGCGGCCCGCCGACCAGCAGACTTGAGGCTCTACTTTTGTGCTGCTCCAAAAACTTTCTGCAACAAGTCCGTCGTTCTCGCCGCCGGATTCGCCCGAATCTTCGCCTCCTCGTCCGCGACCATTTTGAACAGCCCATCCAACGCTTTGTTCGTGACGTAACTGTCCACATCCATCGCGTCCGAGCCCATCAATCCGCCGAGGCCCTTCAAAACCGAATTGCTCGAGTTCCCTGCCGCGGCCGTCATCTTCTTGTAAGTCGAGGTCACACCCGTCGCAGCCGTGGCTTTTTGCACGATGGGGTGAAACCGCGCGAACAGGTTCGTGGACGTCGTGCGCCGAAAATATTCCGTCGCCGCATTCGTGGACCCCGTCAAAATCGCCTTCGCATCGTCGATGGACATATTGCGAACCGCGTCGATGAAAACCTCCGTCGCCACCGGCACCGCTTGTTCCGCCGCGCGATTCATCGACGTCACAAAATCATCCGCAAGTTTCTGCTGCTTGAGCGCTCGCAAAGATTTCTCCACGACCACCAATCGCTCCGGCATGGGAATCTTCACGTTAAGGTTCGTCAAAAAACCGTCTTGATGTCCCAGCTCGCTCACGGCGTGCTGCAGACCGTTGCTCAAGGCCTGCTTGAGCCCGCCGACCAACTGATCCTGCGACAATCCATTCAACGCCGCTGAAGCTGATCCGGAATTGCCGCCGGTCACGGAATTTGTCGCGACGTAATTTGTGACCGCGCCTTCGAGCCTATCCAAAATCCCGGCCCGGCTTGAGCTGATCGACAAAACCACAGCGAACACGAGCACGAATTGGCGATGGATGGATTTCATGGTTGATTGGATGCTTCAGCGTTACTGTGCTCCCGCATTTTTCCCCTGTCAACGAGAGGAAAAATCGATAACCTGATTTCATGACGTCCGACCAGGCCAAAGCGCGTCACGCCCAACTCGCCGAAGAACTCCGCCGGCACGATCACGCGTACCACGTTCTCGCGCAACCGACCATCAGCGACCGCGATTACGACCGGCTTTATCACGAACTGCTCGATCTCGAGAAGGAATTTCCCGCGCTCGCCACGCCCGATTCGCCGAGCCAGCGAGTTGGCGGGACGCCGCTCAAGGAATTCAAGCCGGTTCAGCACATCCTGCCGATGCTCAGCCTGGACAATACCTATTCGCAACAGGAGCTGCGCGATTTTGTGGCGCGCGTGCAACGCATTCTGCCGGATGAAACCCTCGATTGGATGGTCGAGCCGAAAGTGGACGGCGTGGCCATTAGTTTGCGCTACGACAACGGCAGCTTCACCGTCGGCGCCACGCGAGGCGATGGCTCAACCGGCGATGACATCACGCCGAACCTCCGCACCATCCGCAGCATTCCGCAACGGCTGCATCGTAGGACAGGCGTCCCGCCTGTCTCTGACTCAAAAAAGAAAGAGAATAATGGAGACAGGCAGGATGCCTGTCCTACGTTATTGGAAGTTCGCGGCGAAGTGTTTTTGACCAAAGCAGGATTTGAGAGATTAAACGCTGAACGCAAGGCCGCTGGCGAAGAAACCTTCGCCAACCCGCGCAATGCCGCCGCCGGTTCGCTCAAACAACTCGACGCCCGCCTTGTCGCCAGGCGCCCGCTCGATATCGTCGTGTATTCTTTGGGCAGCGTGGAAGGCGCGAGCCAGCCGCAAACGCACGATGAAATGCTCGCCTGGCTGAAAACGCTCGGCTTCAAAACGCCCGAGTGGACGCGCCACTGCAAATCCGCCGATGAACTCGTCGCCGCCATCGATGACCTCGACAAAATTCGCAAAAAGTTTCCCTACGAAACCGACGGCGCAGTCATCAAGCTGAACTCTTATGCGCAACGCGAACGCGCCGGATTCACCGCCAAAGCGCCGCGCTGGGCCATCGCTTACAAATACGCCGCCGAGCAGGCCGAAACCAAAGTGCACGGCATTTTGATTACCGTCGGCCGCACCGGCGCGATCACGCCAACCGCCGAACTTGAGCCCGTCTTTCTCGCCGGCAGCACCATCAGCCGCGCCACGTTGCACAATGAGGATTACATCCGCAAAAAAGACGTGCGGATCGGCGACACCGTCACCATCGAAAAAGCCGGCGAAGTGATTCCCAAGGTTGTCGATGTCGTCCTCACCAAGCGCACCGGGAAAGAGAAACCGTTTCAATATCCCAAAGTTTGCCCTGAGTGCGGGTCGAAATTAATGAAGGAAGTGACTGGCGGCAGCCAGGAAGGCGCAGCGTGGTATTGCCCGAACTCCGACTGCCCGGCGCAGGTCCGCGGCCATCTCGAACATTGGTGCGCGCGCGGCGCGATGGACATCGAAGGCGGCGGCGAAGTGTTGGTGCTGCAACTGGTCAACAGCGGCCTCGTGCGCGATGTCGCCGAGCTTTATTCCCTCAAGCTCGCCGAAGTCGCGAATCTCGAACGCATGGGCACCAAGTCAGCGCAAAATTTTCTCGATGGCGTCGTCGCCAGCAAGTCGCGCGATGCCTGGCGCGTGCTCTACGGTCTCGGCATTCTTCACGTCGGCACCGGCGCGTCCAAATCGCTCTGCAAACATTTCCCGACGCTTGATGACATCTTCGCCGCGAGTGCCGAGCAATTGATGGAAGCCGAGGACATCGGCGAAGTCATCGCGAAGAGCCTGACTCAATGGTTTTCGGATTCGCACAACAAAAAGCTCGTCGAACGCCTTCGAAAGGCCGGGCTGAATTTCAAATCCGAACTCTACAAACCGCGCGCCGCCGCCGGGCCATACGAGGGAAAAACCTTTGTGCTCACCGGCACGCTGCCGAATTTGAAACGCGAAGAAGCCGCCGCCAAAATCGAAGCCGCCGGCGGAAAAGTCAGCGGCAGCGTGAGCAAGAAAACCGATTTCGTCGTCGCTGGTGCCGAAGCAGGCTCCAAGCTGGACAAAGCAAATTCACTCGGCGTCAAAGTAATTGATGAAGCGGAACTGCTGAAGATGCTTGGGTGAGCCGTTTATTTTGCGATTGGTTTGGCAGGCACAACGGTGACGTCGCGAGTCGAAAACAAAACCCCGTCCTTCAGGACCACGGTGTGGCTCCAATTATTGGTATCGGTGTAAGCGCCGACACCCATTTCCACGTACCCATCGCCGTAAGTGGAATACGTGGAATAGATCTTTTTATCCAAATTGTAAACCGTCGAGCCTTGGGTGGTCGTGTCGCCGTATAGACCCCAAAACTTGTAGCATCCGGATTTTGCATCATACGTTGTGATTGAATTGGCCGGCTGTTTATCATCATCGGAATGGATGGTTGCCACCACGTACTTGCCCCTGACGGTTTTGAGGGATGCCGCAAATTTCTGATTAATATTTCTGCCATCGGCGTATTTCATATCAAGAGTAATGGTTGCATTCGTCCAGAGTGGGCCGATGGCGAGGAGTTTCGGGTCCAGTCGTATATTATCTCCGGCGTTTGAGGCAATTTGACGAAACCGCTCCGCCGTCATTTTTTCCTGAGACGAGGCGGCAGGCGACAAGGCAACGACAGCAAGAAATAATATGAATAGATGAACGCAGCTCCTTTTCATGGCACGAAACTAAAACCATCAAAAACATCGGTCAATATGGAAGACAACGTGTCTGGCATATTGCCGTGACTATTCGCCCTCAAAACGAGCAGTTACTCCTTCTCCGCATCGACACCCAATTTGCGCTCCAACTCTGCCACTCGCTTCAGCAGATCCGGCAAATGTGTCACCGCAATCAACTGCCGCTTCGCCTGGCGATCAGGTTGCGCCGGTGAGCCGAGCCATTTCTCACCGTCCTCGATATTATTCATTACGCCCGATTGCGCCGCGATGGTCACGCGATTGCCGATTTTCAAATGCCCCGCCAATCCAGCCTGCCCCGCAAGAATTGTGTAATTCCCAATCTTAGTGCTGCCCGCAATGCCCACCTGCGAAATCACCAGGCACCCGTCACCAATCACCACGTTGTGCGCAATTTGCACGAGGTTATCAATCTTCGTGCCCTTGCCGATCACCGTCGGTCCCAGCGCGCCGCGATCGATGCTCACGTTGGAACCAATCTCCACGTCATCGCGAATAATCACGTTCCCTATCTGCGGCACCTTGCGATGAATGCCGTTGTCCTGCACATAACCGAATCCATCCGAGCCAATCACCGAGCCCGCATGCACACGCACGCGATTGCCAATTTCACTCCGCGCGTAAACCGTCACATTCGGAAATAAATTCACGTCCTCGCCGAGTTGCGCGCCAACCCCGATGTGATTGCCGCCTTGCAAAATTGAACGCGCGCCAATCCGCACTTTTTCGTGCACCACACAATACGGCCCGATGTGCGCCGTCGGATCCACCTGCGCGCCGGGCGTAACAATCGCCGTCGGATGCACCCCCGCGGGCAAAATCGGTTCCGGAAAAAACAACGCAAGCGCCTTGGCGAATCCGATGCGCGCATTCGGCACGCGAATCAGGATTTTTTTGGACGTAAATTGTCCATCAACGATGATCGCCGAGGCCGCGCTTTGCTCGGCGCGCGCAAAATATTCCGGGTTTTCCGCAAACGTCAGATCGCCTGGTTGCGCGCGGTCCGCAGGGGCAAACGCGTTGAGAACGGCGGTCGCATCGCCCAAAACTTCACCTTGCAGATGTTTCGCGATTTCAGCAGCGGTAAACGGCATAAGTAGCTTTCAACCAATGGCCTTTCGATTTCAAGAGGCTTGTTTGCTCCGCGGATTTCAGCCGGATTTGTGCCAAAACCCCAGTCGCCGATTGACTTGAAAAACGTGGGTCACTATAAAGACGGCGGACGCTAATTCAACCACCAACTTTATGGCGAGAACACTTCGCGTCGGAATGGTCGGTTATCGGTTCATGGGGAGGGCTCATTCGAACGCCTGGAGGCAAGCCCCGAAATTTTTTCCCCTCAAAGCCCATGTCGAGCTGCACACGATTTGCGGACGCGACTCCGCCGCCGTGCAAGCCGCGCGCTCGCAACTCGGCTGGCAGAATTCCTCCACCGATTGGCGCGAACTCATCGACAACCCGCTCATCGACATCATCGACATCAACACGCCGAATGATTGCCATTGCGAAATCGCCGTCGCCGCCGCGCAAAACGGCAAGCACGTGCTCTGCGAAAAACCGCTCGCGCTGACTGTGAAACAGGCGCAGGCGATGTTGACCGCCGCGCAAAAATCCAAAGTCATCCACATGGTGTGTCACAATTACCGGCGCATCCCGGCAATTGCGCTCGCGAAAAAAATGATCACTGAAGGCGCGCTGGGGCAGATTTATCATTACCACGCGCGTTACGCGCAGGATTGGCTGGTGGACCCGGATTACGCGTTGAACTGGCGGCTCGACAAAAAAACCTCCGGCTCCGGCGCGCTTGGCGATATCAACGCGCATATCATCGATCTCGCGCGCTATCTCGTCGGCGAATTCACCAAGGTGAGCGGCACCACCCAGACGTTCATCCCCGAACGGCCGATTGAATCGAACACGAAAACTCCGGG
>Ga0207667_10009426_pt1 | contig 11499 bp, 9 predicted proteins | sample KBSCornC52_FD_184301 | JGI IMG/M metagenome (GOLD analysis project Ga0207667, IMG submission 184301) | Corn rhizosphere microbial communities from Kellogg Biological Station, Michigan, USA - KBS Corn C5-2 (SPAdes) (version 2) | ecosystem: Host-associated > Plants > Roots > Rhizosphere > Soil ...
CGGTGGACTCCGACTCATTCACAGCGCTCCGCGGGCGGCTGGCCGCCCTCTTCCTCACCAGGCCGGCGGCCGAGTGGGAGGCCGTCGGCACGACTGCCGGGGTGCCGCTGTGCCGGGTGCGGACCGCATCCGAGTGGGTGGCCGACGATCACGCCCGCGAATCGGGCGAGGTGGTCGAGGTCGACGACCCCGAGTTCGGACCGGTGTGGATGGCCGGATCGCCGCTCGGCTTCAGCGAGACCCCCGGCGCGGCATCAGCGCCCCGGCACGCACCCGGTGCCGACCGCGCGGGGATCCTCGCCGACTCCACCGCGGAGGCGCCCGAGCGCCCGATGTCCGCGCGCCCGGCGCCCGAGAACCCGACGTCCGCGGCGCAACGGGTGGGCGAGCTGCGCGTCGTCGATCTGACGCAGATCCTCGCCGGACCGAGCGCGGGCCGCATCCTGGCCGAGTACGGCGCCGATGTGATCAAAGTCAATGCACCGCAACGGCCGATCGAGGCGCACGGCATCGTCAACCGCGGCAAGCGCTCCATCCTGATCGATCTGCAGCAGACCGAAGGACTCGCCCTGCTCTGGCAGCTCATCGACACCGCGGATGTGGTCACCCAGAACTTCCCGCAGGGCACCGCGGAACGGTACGGCGTCGGCTACCGCCACGTGCACGCCCGCCGGCCCGACGCGGTCTACGTCTCGGTCAGCTGTTATGGCTACGGCGGTCCGCTCGGCCGCGGCCGCGGCTACGAGGTGCAGGGCCAGGCCGTCACCGGGATGATGGAGCGCGCCGGTCGCGGGGGCGTGCCCGCGGTGCTGGGGCCATACAACCCGCTCGATTACGGCACAGGGGCGATGGCCGGGTTCGGCGCGATGGTCGCCCTCTTCCACCGCGCGCGCACCGGCGAGGGGCAGCACGTCTGGACCTCGCTCGCCCACGTCGGGACCTTCCACCAGTCCACGCTGCTGGTCGGCACGGCCGCCGCGGCCGCGGACCGCGGAGGGCGGGAGCTGCTCGGGATCTCGGCCCTGCAGCGCTTCTACCGCGCGCAGGACGAGTGGTTCTTCCTCGGTGCCGCGCCCGGCCAGGCGATGGCGCTGGCCGCGGCACTGGGGGTGGACGCGACGAGTGCCGCCTCGCTTGACGAGGTGTCGATCGCGGCCGCCGTCGTGGAGCATTCCGCCTCGCACTGGGTGGAGCTGCTGCACTCGGCGGGGATCGGCGCGCACCGCGTCGTGCGTCTTCCCGAGCTGCTGGAGGATGCCTACGTGGCGGCCAGCGGACTCCGGCTCGAGCAGGAATCGCCCGAGGTGGGCGCGGTCGTCATGCCGGGTCCGGTGATCACCGTGAACGGCGCCCGCCTCGCTGCGGGCCGCGTCGCCGGCGCCCCCGGCTCGGACGCGCTCGCCATCCTGGCGGAGGTGGGCCGGGAGGGCGACGCCGCCGAACTCGAGGCCGGTTGGATCATCCAGTCGGCCGCGGCTCCCGCCGGATGGCCCACTTCGTGAGTTTCGAAAATGTCAAAGCCCATCGAGTCGGGGAAGGATTTACGAGGAGATGAGTGAGGATCTCAACCCGCGTCGTGTTGCATATCCGGTGCTAGCATCAGGCCTCGTGAAGAGCGGACCGGCCAAGAAGACGATGGCGATCGAGGTGCGCGACCGCATGCGCTCTGACATCCTCTCGGCCCGCCTGGTGCCGGGCCAGCGCCTGATGTTCTCCGATCTGAGCGAACGCTATGGCGTCAGCGTCGGCGTCACCCGCGAGGCGCTGACCTGGCTGTCGAGCCAGGGCCTGGTGCAGGCGAACGCCCATCAGGGCTACATCGTCACCCCGCTCTCGATCCCCGATCTGACCGAGCTCACCCAGACCCGGGTGCTGATCGAGCCGATCGTGCTGCGCATGTCGTTCGAGACCGGCGGGATGGAATGGGAGGGCGATGTGATCTCGGCCCACCACATCCTGTCGCGCACCCCGCCTCCCCATGGCCCGAAGGCGCTCGACGAGGACGCCCTGGACCAGTGGGCCGATGTGCACTCGGCGTTCCACGACGTGCTGTTCGCGGCCTGCACCAATCAGCGGCTGCGCAGGATCGTGAAGCAGCTGGCCGAGGAGGCCGCCATGTACCGCCGCTGGTCGGTCGCGCTGGTGCTCAGCAACCCGCAGGCCGAGGCCGAGCATCAGGCCCTCCTCGAGGCAGCGCTCGAAGGCGACTGGAAGCGCGGGGGCCAGGTGCTGACGACCCACGTCGAGCACACCCTCGAGATGCTCACCCACTACGTGGCGACCCACCCCGAGGCGTAGTCGCCCGGTCGCGCCCGGCCCAGCCGCTCCCGCCTCCCGGCGACCGCCCTTTCGTTCTGATCGACAAGATTCGAATATCGCGATAGGATTCATTTATCGTGCGAGTCCGATGATGAACCGAGGCGAGAGGGTCCGATCGACGTGGAGCAGTCCGCAGCGGCACGCGCCGCGATCCGCGCCTGGCGCGAGAAGCGCGGGCGCCGCACGGTCGTGCTGGATGACGATCCGACCGGCTCCCAGAGCGTCCACGGCGTCCAGGTCGTCACCGCCATCACGGCGGAGGAGACCGCGAACGCCCTCTCCGCGCCGGGATCGACCGCGTTCCTGCTCACCAACACCCGCAGCCTCTCGGAACCGGACGCCGTCGAGCTCACCCGGGCGGTGATCCCGGCGATCCTGGGCATCGATGCGGACGCGGACATCGTGAGCCGCAGCGACTCCACCCTGCGCGGCCACGTGCTGGCCGAAGTGGAGGCGATCGACGAGGCGAGGGCATCGCTGACCGGCCGCCGCGCCGACGGGGTGCTGTTCGCGCCCGCCTTCTTCGAGGCCGGACGCTTCACCCGGGACGACATCCACTTCGCCACCATCGCGGGGGTGGCGACCCCGGTGGGCGAGACCGAGTTCGCCCGCGACAAGACCTTCGGCTACGCAGCATCCGATCTGCGGGCGTTCCTGGCCGAGCACAGCGGGGGCCGGGTCGCCGTCGACGACGTGCTGAGCATCTCGCTCGACACCATCGCCGCCGGTCCGGATGCCGTGGCCGAGGTGCTGATGCGCGCCCACGACCGCGCATTCGTGGTGGTCAACGCGGTCGGTTACGACGACTACGAGACGGTCGTGCTCGGGGTCCAGGCCGCGATCGATGCGGGCCGATCCTTCCTCTACCGCACCGGGCCGTCGTTCGTCCGGGCCCTGATCGGGCTCGAGCCGCGCGGTCCGCTCGTCGCCGCCGACCTCCCGGTGCGCCCGCCATCGGCAGGCCACGGGCTGGTGGTGGTGGGTTCGCACGTCAGCCAGACCAGCCGCCAGGTCGCGGTCGCGACAGCGGCCGGCGGCCTCCTCCAGTTCGAGCTCAGCGTTCCGCGGCTGCTCGACGGCGACCCGGCTCACCTGCCCGACACGATCGACGCCGTGCGTGAGGGGCTGCGCGACCACGACGTCCTGGTGTGCACCTCGCGCGAGCTGGTCGCGGGAACGGATGCCGCGAGCAGCCTCGACATCGCCCGCGCGGTGTCCACGGCCGTGAGCGCTGTCGTCGCGGGCGCCCTCTCGGCGAAGCCCGGCTGGGTGGTCGCGAAGGGCGGGATCACCTCGCATGACGTCGCCGTCCGCGGCCTCGGCATGCGGCGCGCGCGCGTGCTCGGGCAGCTGCTGCCGGGCATGGTGTCGGTCTTCGAGCCGCTGGCCGCGAGCGAGGGCGCGCTCGGCATCCCCTACGTCGTCTTCGCCGGCAACGTCGGTGACGACACCACGTTGGCCCACGTCGTCGACGTGCTGCGCGCACGTCCGGTGCAGACGGACGCGGCATGACGCGCGTCGGGTGGATCGGCCTCGGCGCGATGGGCGGGCCGATGGCCGCCGTCGCCTCGGCCGAGCACGAATTGCTGGTCTTCGACCTGGCGGTCGACGCGGTCGAACGGCTCACCGATCGCGGGGTGGCAGCCGCGTCGTCGATCGCCGGCGCGGCGAGCGGTGTCGGGATCCTGGCCATCATGGTGGCGACCGAGGCCCAGGTGGATGCCGTGCTCTTCGGCGAGCGCGGTGCCGCGCCCGAGCTCGAGGCGGGTGCCACCGTTGTCGTGATGGCGACGGTCGGCCCTGCCGCCGTCGAGCGCTGGGAGGCGCAGCTGGCCGAGCGCGGGGTCGCCCTGGTCGACGCGCCGGTGTCGGGCGGCGTCGCCCGGGCCGGGCTCGGCGACCTGCTCATCATGGTGTCCGGAGCGCCTGCGGCGGTCGCCGCGGTCGCGCCGCTGCTGGCCACCCTCGCGCGCAGTGCCCCGGTCGTCGGCGATCGCGCGGGAGACGGTCAGCGGGTCAAACTCGTCAACCAGCTGCTCTGCGGCGTGCACATCGCCGCCGCCGCCGAGGCGCTCGCCTTCGCGGAATCCCTGGGACTCGATCCCCGCGCCACCTGGCAGACCGTCCGTTCCGGTGCCGCGGCGTCGTTCATGCTCGACGACCGGGGCGGCCGCATGCTGGACGCCGAGTTCGAGCCGCCGCTGAGCGCGATCGACATCTTCGTGAAAGACATGGGGCTGGTGCAGGATGCCGCGGCGGCGTCCAGCCTGTCGACTCCGGTCGCGGGCGCGGCGCGCGGTTTGTACGCGCGGGCGGCCGCTGCCGGGCTGGGGCGCAAGGACGACTCCGTGCTCATCGACGTCATCCGCTCCGAGAAGTAAGGGGCGGTGCGATGCGGTCCGTGCTGATCCTCGCCGACGACCTTTCGGGCGCCGCGGAGAGCGCCGGGGCGATCGCGCAGTCCACCTCGTCGCGGGTCGAGGTGCGCCTGGCCCCGGCAACCGGACCGGACCGCGCACCCGGGTCGGACCGCGCAACCGGGTCGGACTGCGCAACCGGGCCGAACAGCCGCGTCGTGGCGATCGACACCGACTCGCGAGCCCGGGGAGTGCAGCGGGCCGGGACCGGGGCCCGCCCCGGCGCTCTGGTGTATCGCAAGGTCGACTCGCTGCTGCGCGGCGACATCGCGGCCGAGAGCCGGGCGCTGCGGGCCGAGGGCTTCGAGCTGCTGGCGGTGCTCGCGGTTCCGCGCATCGGGCGCACGGTCCGCTCGGGCCACGTGCACGTCGACGGGGTCCCGCTCGCCGATAGTCCGCTTGCCGACCGTCTGCTGGGCGGTGGCGCCCACGGCGATGTCGGGCGCGCCATCGGACTTCCGAGCGAAGTGGTGCCGGTGGGCGTGATCCGCTCGGCACAGCTCGATGCCGTCGTGGCCGCGGTGCTCGATCGCGGCGCCGTCCCGGTGTTCGACGGCGAGACCCAGGCCGATCTGGATGCGGTGGCCGAGTTCGCGCTCCGCCTCGACCGCCCGCTGGCGGTGCTCGCCGCGGGCGGCCTCGCCCGCTCGCTGGGACCGCTGCTCGGCCTGCCCGAGCACCCCCCGCTGTTCCGCGCCGGCGCCGACCGCGTGGTCGTGGTGGTCGGGTCGGGGTCGCCGATCGCGAGGCAGCAGGCGGATGCGCTCTGCGGGACGGCCGTTCGCGCCGTCGTCGTCGCCCCCGGTGAGCGACCGCGCCTCGACGGTAGCGACGCCGTGATCACGCTCGACCATCGATCGGCCTGGGATTCGTCCGAGCTCGACCGCGCTTTCGAGCTGATCGCCCACGAGATCGGCGCCATCCCGGGACGCACCGACCTCGTGCTCACCGGCGGCGAGACGGCCAGGCGAGTGCTGGACGGCCTCGGCATCGAACGGCTCTGGGCAGAAGCCGCCCTCGAGGACGGTGTCGTGCTGTGCACCACCGACGACGGCCGCGCCGTCGTCACCAAACCGGGCAGCTTCGGCGGACCGCAGACGCTGCGCGGCATCGTCGACCATGTGAAGGGGATCCCGACATGAGCGCACTCCCGACCATCGCCGTGACGATGGGCGACGGCGCCGGCGTGGGCCCGGAGATCTGCGTGGCCGCGGCCATGGATCCGGGCATCGCCGGCCGGGCCCGAGTCGTCGTCATCGGCGACGCCGAGCGGCTTCGGCAGGCGGCGGCCATCATGGCGATCCCCGCCGAGATCGCGACGATCGATTCGGTCGACGCGGCCCTCCCCGGTCGCGTGAACGTCGTCGATCTCGGCCTGCTCCCCGCGGATCTGCCCTGGGGGGTGCTCTCGCCGATCGCCGGGGATGCCGCGTACCACTACATCCGCGTCGCCTGCGAGTTGGCCATGGCCGGCCAGGTGCAGGCGATCTGCACCGCGCCCCTGAACAAGGAGGCTCTCCACGCGGCCGGGCACCTCTATCCGGGGCACACCGAGCTGCTGGCGGCACTGACCGGCGCCGAGGAGGTGTCGATGCTGCTCTCGACTCCGAAGCTGAAGGTGATCCACGTGACCACCCACATCGGGCTCATCGACGCGGTCGCGCGCATCGAGCCCGGTCTGGTGGAGCGCACCATCCGCCGAGGCTGGTCGGCCATGCGCGGGGCCGGGATCGAGCATCCGCGGATCGGGGTGTGCGCGATCAACCCGCATGCCGGCGAGCACGGACTGTTCGGCTACGGCGAGGAGGCGGAGAAGATCACTCCCGCCGTCGAACGGCTGGCGGCGGAGGGTCTCGACGTGCACGGGCCGCTGCCGGCCGACACGGCATTCTTCCTGGCCGGGCGGGGCGACTACGACCTCATCGTCGCGATGTATCACGACCAGGGTCACGGCCCCGTGAAGGTGCTCGGCATCGAGGCGGGCACCAACATCACAGTGGGCCTGCCGGTCATCCGCACCTCCGTCGATCACGGGACCGCGTTCGACATCGCGGGCACCGGCACGGTCGATCCGCGGAGCATGATCGTGGCTCTCGAACAGGCGATCGAGATGTCCGGAACGGGGCCCGGCACGGCATCCGTCTAAGAGCAGGGGTGCGGTCGCATGCGTGGTGGTGTCGCGACTGCACCCCTTTTTAGAGCTCCTCTTCTCAGAGCTCCTCCTCCGCCAGCCGCAGCAGCGGCGCCAGCCGGTACGGCACGAGTTCGTTGATCGCGATCGAGGTCTCGGTGCGGTTGACGCCGTCACAGGCCAGGATGCGCTCATTGATCGTGAAGAGCTCGTCGGTGTCTGCGCAGACGATCCGCACCAGCAGGTCGGTCGGACCGGTCAGGCCGAAGGCCTGCACGACCTCGGGGATCTTGGCCAGTTCGGCCGCGATGTGCGCGAGCTTCTGCTGGGTCGCGTACACGGTGGTGAAGGCCGTGAGCGGCCGGCCGATTGCCGCTTCGTTGATGCAGCGGTCGTAGGGCAGGAGCACGCCCGCCGCTTCCAGGCTGGTCATTCGGGCCTGCACCGTATTGCGCGTGACCCCCAAGCGTTGCGCGAGGGCGACCGTGGTGGCCCTCGGCTCGTCGGTGAGGGCGAGCAGGAGGCGAAGGTCGGTGCGGTCCAGGGCGCGCATTCTGTCTCCTTCTGGCCCGTTTCCGGTTCAAGAGGGCCTCAGACTGAGCATAATGCTCAATCGCAAATACATCGGTTGCGCACTTCGGAAACGCGAGCGTAGCCTCGTCCGCAGAACATCGTCGTTCTCGTGAAGGGCACATCATGACCGCCGAACTGCTCGAGGCCATTCCCGGGATCACCCCGTACGTCAGTCTGATCGGCGCCGACGGGCGCCGCGACAGCACAGGGGCCTTCGCCGAGCTGGTGGCCGACATCGGCCCCGCCGAACTGCTCGCGCTGTACCGCGACATGGTCATCATCCGGCGGATCGACACCGAGGCGACCGCGCTGCAGCGTCAGGGCGAGCTCGGGCTGTGGCCGCCGCTGCTCGGCCAGGAGGCCGCGCAGATCGGGTCGGCTCGCGCCCTCGCCCCCGACGACTTCGTGTTCTCGAGCTATCGCGAGAACGGCGTCGCCTGGGTGCGCGGCGTGCCCCCGACCGACCTGCTGGTGACCTGGCGAGGTGTCGCGCAGTCGGGGTGGGACCCCTTCATCCATCGAATGGCGACCCCGCAGGTCATCATCGGCGCGCAGACCCTGCACGCAACCGGCTACGCCCTGGGGATGCAGCTGAAGAAGAGCGACTCGGTCGCGGTCACCTACTTCGGCGACGGTGCGACCAGCGAAGGCGACGTCAGCGAGGCGCTGGTCTTCGCCGCCTCGTACGCCGCGCCGGTCGTCTTCATCTGCCAGAACAACCAGTGGGCGATCTCGGAGCCGGTGCGGGTGCAGAGCCGCACCGCGCTGGTCGATCGGGCGGTCGGATTCGGCATGCCCGGCATCCAGGTCGATGGCAACGACGTGCTCGCCGTGATGGCGGTGACCCGTTCGGCGCTCGCGCGGGCGCGGCGTGGCGAGGGCCCGACGTTCATCGAGGCGGTCACCTATCGGATGGGTCCGCACACCACGGCCGACGACCCGACCCGCTACCGCCCGCCTGCCGATCTCGAGGAGTGGGCGGCAAAGGATCCGCTGGCGCGCGTCGCCGCGCACCTGCGCGAGGTCGGCGTGCTCGATGCCGCCGCCGAGGCGGAGGTGACTGCGGCGGCGGATGCGGTCGCCGCCGAGCTGCGCGCCGGCTGCCTCGCGATGCCCGACCTGCCGCCGGACGCCCTGTTCGACCATGTCTACGCCGAGCCGCATCCGCGGATCGACGAGCAGCGCGCCGCCCAGGAGGCCTACCTGAGGATGTTGTCATGACCGCCGCGACGCTCACCATGGCAGGCGCGATCAACGCCGGCCTGCGTCGTGCGATGGAGGACGACGACCGCGTGGTCGTCATGGGCGAAGACGTCGGCAAGCTCGGCGGGGTCTACCGCGTGACGCAGGGGCTGCAAGAGACCTTCGGAGACCGCCGGGTGATGGATACCCCGCTCGCCGAGTCGGGCATCATCGGCACCGCGATGGGGCTGGCCTTCGCCGGCTACCGGCCGGTCTGCGAGATCCAGTTCGACGGATTCATCTACCCCGCCTTCGACCAGATCGTCAGCCAGGTCGCGCGGATGCACTCGCGTACGCGCGGCACGGTGAAGGTGCCGATGACGATCCGCGTGCCCTGGGCGGGCGGCATCGGCGCGGCCGAGCACCACTCCGACTCGCCCGAGGCGCTGTTCACCCACACCTCGGGGCTGCGCGTGGTGAGCGTGAGCGATCCGGCGGATGCCTACGCCGTCATCCGCGAGGCGATCGCCAGCGACGACCCGGTGCTCTACTTCGAGCCGAAGCGCCGCTATCACGTGAAGGGCGAGGTGGAGTTGGATGCCGCCCCGAGCCCGGTGCGCGCCATGGACCGCGCGCACGTCGTCGCGACCGGCACCGATGCGACCGTGGTGGCGTACGGCGGACTGGTGCAGACCGCGCTCGCCGCAGCCGCCGCCGCGCAAACCGAGGGCGTCTCGGTCGAGGTGATCGACCTGCGCTCGCTGTCGCCGATCGACTTCGACACGGTCGTCGCCTCGGTCGAGCGCACCGGTCGGCTGGTCGTCGTGCACGAGGCGTCCCAGACCGGCGGACTCGGGGCCGAGCTGTGCGCGGCGGTCACCGAGCGCTGCTTCTACAGCCTCGAGCACGCGCCGGTGCGCGTGACCGGGTACGACATCCCGTTCCCGCCGGCGAAGCTCGAGAAGTTCCACCTGCCCGACCTGGACCGGATCCTCGACGGCATCGACCGCGCCATGGATCGGCCGAACTCGCTCCAGGATCGGGGCTGGTGACCGTGGCGCAGCGCGAGTTCAGGCTGCCCGACCTCGGCGAGGGGCTCACCGAATCGGAGATCGTGGCGTGGAAGGTCGCGCCCGGTGACCGCATCGAGCTCAACCAGGTGATCGCCGAGGTCGAGACGGCGAAGGCGGTGGTGGATCTGCCGTCGCCGTACGCGGGAATCGTCGCCCGCCTGATGGTGGATGCCGGCGTGACCGTGTCGGTCGGCGATCCGATCATCACGGTCGAGACGGTGGATGCCGGCGAGGCCTCCGACGCCGCGCCGCCGAACCTCGTGGGCTACGGCGCCGCCGCGGAGTCGACGTCGGCGCGCAAGCCGCGCCGCTTCGCGGACGCTCCCGTTGTGTCGCCGGTTCCGTCGCCGCCGGCGGCCGAGGTGGAGACGCCCGCCGCCGCGGCCCCCCCGCCTAGCCGTCGCCGTGCGGCGCCGCCGGTGCGTCTTCTCGCCCGCCAGCTGGGCATCCCGCTCGAGACCGTCGAGGGGACCGGCGATCGCGGCCTGATCACCCGGGCCGACCTGGAGCGCGCCGCCGGCGTCGTGACCGGGGGTCCGAGCCCGGCCGCGTCGGATGACGACTCGACCCTCATCCCGGTCACCGGCGTGCGCAAGCTGACGGCGAAGGCGATGGTCGAGAGCGCGTTCACCGCGCCGCACGTCACCGTGTTCCTGCAGGTCGATGTCACGCCGACGATCGAGCTGCTCGAGCGGTTGAGGGGTCAGCCGAGGTTCCGCGGGTCGCGGCTCACCTTCCTCACCGCCGTTGCGCGGGCGGTCTGCCTGGCGCTGCGCGACGACCCGTCGGTCAATGCGCGCTGGGAGGAGGGCGGCATCCGCCGGTTCCGTCACGTGAACCTGGGCATCGCGGCCGCGACGCCGCGGGGGTTGCTGGTCCCGGTCATCCCCACGGCTGACAGGCTGAGCTTCGTCGAACTCGACGCCGCCCTGACCGACCTCGTGCAGACCGCCCGCGCGGGCACAACGCCTCCGGCCGCGATGACGGGGGGCACCTTCACGATCACCAACGTCGGCGTGTTCGGCGTCGAGGGCGGAACGCCGATCCTCGCGGACGGCCAGGCCGGCATCCTCGCCGTGGGCGCGGTCGCGCGGAGGCCATGGGAGTTCGACGGCGAGATCGCCTTGCGCAGCGTCGTGACCCTGAGCCTGTCGTTCGACCACCGGGTGGTCGACGGTGCGGAGGGATCCCGATTGCTGGCGGCGATCGCGGCGCTGCTGGCCGACCCGGCGAGCGCGTTCGCTTCCTGAGGCCGGGCGGGCCGTCGTCCGGAGTCGAGGTGGTGGGAGGATCGCTCCTATGGCGCCGGGAGACGACGAGCTGGAAGAGCTTCGCCGGCGCGCTTATGGGCGCCAGGCCGACATCCACCTGGATGCCGGTGCGCTCGAACGACTCCGCGAATTGGAGAGCGAACGGAGCGCCGGTGCAGTCGCCGTGATGCGGGAACCCGCGGCACCGGAACCCGCGGCGCGGGAACCCGCGGCACCGGAACCCGCGGCGCCGGAACGCGCGGCACCGGAACCCGCGGCACCGGGCGCCGGCGTCGAGGACGCGCCGGCGGGCGTGGAGCCTGAGGCGCCGGATGACGCCGGCGCGCCCCGTTCAGCAGGACCCGGAGCATTGCGACTGGCTGCGTTCGCTGGCTCGCGACGCGTCGGCGATCGACCGTCGTCATCGCGCTCTGCATCGTCGCCTTCGTTGCCGCGATCGTGGTGACCATGACCCTGGTGCAGCGCGTGCAGACCGATCCACTGCAGGCGGGCGCCAGCCAGATCGCGCGACTGTCAACGGAATCCGGATACCT
>Ga0207667_10009430_pt1 | contig 11496 bp, 6 predicted proteins | sample KBSCornC52_FD_184301 | JGI IMG/M metagenome (GOLD analysis project Ga0207667, IMG submission 184301) | Corn rhizosphere microbial communities from Kellogg Biological Station, Michigan, USA - KBS Corn C5-2 (SPAdes) (version 2) | ecosystem: Host-associated > Plants > Roots > Rhizosphere > Soil ...
CTGGTTCGAGAGCGGCGACACTGACGCCGGAATCCTCACCACTCGATATCACACATACCACGGCGCTGCGCTCCAGCCTCGCTGCGACATCAAGCGCAGCTACGCGGCGGTGCCTGGGCAACCGTTCTTCGTCGTGCGCTACAGCCTGACGAACAAGAGCAACGCTGAGGTCGAGTTCAACGTGCTCGACCAGCTGCACCTGGCCAACGTCGCACTCGGGAACCCGTCCAAAAACGTGCACGCTTGGTTTGACGCAGGTCGTAACGCGCTCGTCGCGGACATGACGGCGTCGGGGCAATTCTTCGTCGTGCTCGGCGCATTCCAAGCCATGGATGGCCATCAGGTGGGGGACGACACCGACAGCAACCCGGCTAGCGTTACGTGTGCGGGCTGGCACAGCTTTCACCTGGACGGCTCGCTGAAGAACAACGGCGAAATCAACGCCGGCAACGTGGACCTCGCGTTCAACAAGCGGCTTACGATCTCCGCCGGCGCGACTCAAGTCCTGTCGTTCTATTTGACCGTGCGCGGTGATTTGGCGAGCGCGCTCGGCGCGGCAGATTTGGCCCGAAGTGAGCCTGCGAGTCACTGGTTTACGCAAACCGCCACGAGCTACAAGGCCTGGTTGTCCGGCGGCGGAAAAGCGCGGCGCGTTCAGTTCGCGGACACCGGTCTGAACACGATGTTCGATCGCAGTTTGATCCTGATCAAGAACACTCAAAATCCAAAGCTTGGCACGTTCGCCGCGACCACGAACCCGTTCGCGTACGGCTATAAGAATTGGGTTCGAGACGGCTCGATTACCGCAATTGCCCTGGATGCGTGCGGTCATCACGAAGAAGCAAACAGCTACTGGCGTTGGATGGCAGGCGCGCAGGCCAAGGACGGTTCCTGGAAAACCACGTTCGATTTCTGGACCGGCAGCTACCTGAGCTTTGTCGAGCCCGAAAGCGATAGCCTTGGCGCATTTCTGTACGGCGTCTACCGCCACTACCTCGCCACCGCGGACGCTGCGTTCCTCAACGCGCTGTGGCCGACGGTGGAGCGAACGGCAGATTGGATCTTGCTCAATATCTCGAGCGAGAACGGACTCGGGGGCGCGGATTTCAGTATTTGGGAGGAACCCGAGCGCGGCCTCGAGCACAATAGCTTCACCCAGGCGTGGTACGTCGCGGGGCTGTACGCCGCACAATGCCTGGCGGAGAGCCGTGGCGATACGGACGTCGCAGATTGGCTGGCTGGCGGTGCCGCGTCGATCATGACGGCGCTGCAACGGCCCTCGTCGTGGTTTCCGCCGGGCTTGTGGAACCCCAATGGCTACTACAACCGCGGCGTCGATTTGGGCGGCGCGGTTCAGCCGCTCCAAGACAGCTCGTCCAACATGCTGCTAGCGCTCGGCGTCGTTGATTGCGATTCCGAACGCGCGTCGCGCCACATCGCGACGATGACCAGCCAGCTGAGCCACGACGGTTATGGCATGGCGCGCTACCGGGACGACGATTACTACTTCTCCAGTCGCTTCAATCCCGCTGGTGACGAGGTGAAAGCGCTCGAGCCCTCGTGGCCCCAAATGAGCATGTGGGTCGCGCTGTACGAGATATTCACGGACCAAAAGCCAGCCGCGTTGGCGCGCTTGCAGTGGTTCGTCAGCCGCGCGGGTCGCGGCTACATGCCACAAGGCGAGGCCATTTCCAACATTACCCATCAATCCGTGCTGAGCTCGATGTGCGAACCGCTCACGGCCTCGTCGTTCATCCTCGCGGCGCTCCGTCATCAGGACGAATACGAGCCTCGGATCGCGCCGCCGGTTTACAACGCGGGGACGCGCAAGGCCATCGCCGTGCACGCGGGCACGAGTGGGGATTGGGTGGAGTGGAGCAACGTGCCGTACTTTCGCGGCGCGCTCAGCGCTAACCCTGCGGGTGCGGCATCTGCCGTCAAACGCGTGTACGCAGCGAACGACGATCAGAACATTTATCTGCGCGTGGACAACCTGGCAGGGAGTTTGCCGGGGTTCCGCGCCGCTCCGGAGTTCGCGCTGCGCGTGTACGCGGCGGATTTTGCGCCCGCCGGTGCCGAGATCATTCGACAAGGGCTCGACGGCGCGCCGATCGCGCGGGGCGCGAGCTTCGCGCTCGAGCGCCGCAGCAACGAGGACGTGTTTCGACGCTGGCGCGTGTCAGGCGCCGTTTGGACGCCGTGTCCGCCCGTCACCGGCGTCAGTGCACCGCAGTGGGAGCCCGCGAGCGGGCGGATCGAAGTCGTGATTCCGATCTCGGCCGTGGCAACTGGGGTGCCGGCGTTCGGCAACGCCTGGGCGCCGTTAACGGTCGCGCTGGCGCGCTTCAACGTCACCAGCGGGGCCTGGGTCGACGACGGAAAGCTGCTGCTTCACTACCGCTTGAGCGTCGACGGCCAAGCCTGGATCTTCGGCAATATCGAGCAGGCGACATGAGCGCGATCGTGACGCTTCGTGAGGGCATGTTCTCTGTACCATCTTGGAAGGGAGTCATCGGATGCTGCAAACCGTAAGCCACGCGCCATACGGGCGCGACGACCTCTACTCGGCTGATCCGACCGAGCGCTTTCCGCGCGATCCGCTGGCCGGAGACACGGTCTACATCAAGGTCATGACGCAGCCCGTGGAATTGGGGCAAACCGTTTGGGTCACCTGGTCGAAGAACGGCGTGGCTCAACCCTCTGTCGGCGGGTCGTGGGAGTACCAAAGCGGGAATCAGAATTTCTGGCAGGTGAGTATCGGCCCGTTCGCGCGTGGGGACCTGATCGAATACACCGTGCACGCCAACGAGAACGAAACGAACGAGAAGGTGATCGGGCCATTTTCGTTCGGTGTCGCGTCCTGGAGCAACGTGACGGACGTCGTTGGTTTCAGCGACAACGGTAGCTCGCTCGACATCCGCGTCGGTGACAGCGCGCGTGAATTTTCTCCCGTGTTGCGCCTAGCGTTTCCCACCGTGGATGCGTTCCACGTCCAATTCTCGCCCAGCGGCGTGGGGCTCGGCATCAGCGACCCTGCGCCGTACACGGTCACGGATCATCCGGAATTTCTGCTGGTCAAGACGTCTGCGCTCGTGCTCAAGGTGAGCAAATTCCCGTTCCGGATCAGTGTCTACGAGAGCGACGGAAAGACGCTCATCGCGCAGCAGCACGACCCGACGACGTTTCGCAATCTCGCTTGGGCGAGCGACGGAAAGACGGTCGTCAGCCGAATCGAAGATCACTATCAAGTGTTGGACAGCGAGCGGTTCCACGGCTTCGGCGAGCGTTACGACGCGTTCGATCAGCGCGGCCGCGACGTGAACACCTACATTTTCAACGAGTATGCCGACCAGGCTCAGACCGGACGCACGTACCTAGCGGTGCCCTTTTTCACGAGCACGGCGGGTTACGGCCTGTACGTCGCCAGCACCGCGTACTCGGTGTTCAACGTCGGCACGGCGCGCGGCGACATGGTCGGCTTTACGGTGAACACCGACGGCGCGCTCGGTTCAGTGCTGGAGTATTACTTCTTCACCGGCTCGCCCAAGGTCATTCTCGATCGCTACACGCAGGTGACGGGCCGCCCGCGCTTGCCGCCCAAGTGGGCCTTCGGTTTGTGGATGTCTGCCAACGAGTGGCACACGCAGCCGCAGGTGAAGGCCACGCTAGACGCCGCCGACCAGAACCAGATCCCGATGACGGCGTTGGTGCTCGAGCAGTGGAGTGACGAAGCCACGATCTACGTTTGGCACGGCGCAGAATATACGCCCAAGCCAGGCGGGGAAGCGCTAAAGTACGCGGATTTCACCTTCCCCGCGGGCGCCGCTTGGCAAGATCCGCGCGCCATGGTGACGGATGCGCACGCACGCGGGGTGCGCGTGGTGCTGTGGCAGATCTCGGCGTTGCGCGAGGTGTTCACGACCAACCCGACGACCGCACCGCAACAACATCTGAACGACATCAAATTCGCGCTCGACAAGAAGTACGTAGTCATGAGCGGCGGCGGGAAGCCGTACCACGTGCCCAAGCACTCCTGGTACGGCAACAGCCTGGTTCCGGATTTCACGAACCCGGCCGCCATCGCCTGGTGGATGAGCAAGCGCGCCTATTTGATCGACGAGGTGGGGATCGACGGCTTCAAGAACGACTACGGCGAGATGGTGTTCGGGCGCGACGCAAAGTTCTTCGACGGCTCGACCGGCCTGCGAATGCACAACGGCTATGCGCTCGCGTACATCAAGGCGTACAACGACTACCTGCAGAGCAAGCTTGGCGACAACGGCACGATCTTTAGCCGCGCCGGGACGGCAGGCTCGCAGACCGCGTCCATTTTTTGGGCGGGGGATCAGCTCTCGGCGTTCAGCTCGTTTCAGACCGCCTTGCGCGCCGGCTTGAGCGCCGCGCAATCCGGCTTTGCGTTTTGGAGCTGGGATTTGGCCGGTTTTGCCGGAAGCTTCCCGAGCGCTGAGTTGTATCTGCGCTCGGCGGCCGCCGCGGCGTTCGCGCCCGTCATGCAGCTGCATTCGCATTTCGCGCCCGACGGTGCGTCGGAGACGCGTACGCCGTGGCACGTGCAAGAGGTGACCGGGGATCAGCGGGTGCTGCCGTTCTTTCGCAAGTTCGCCCAAGTGCGAATGAACCTTTTGCCGTACCTGTACAGTGAAGCCAAGCAAAGCTCGCTCACTGGTACACCCATGATGCGGCCGATGTATTTGGAGTTCCCGGACGACCCGGGTGTCGCCACGCTCGATCAACAATACATGCTCGGTGGTGCGCTGCTCGTCGCGCCGGTCACGACCGAAGGGGCAACCGCCGTCAGTCTGTATGCGCCAGCCGGCGAGTGGTTCGACTTCTGGTATTCGGAGCCGTTCAGCGGACCGAGCGGGAAGGAATACGGCGCGCCGCTCGATTTCATTCCGGTCTACGCCCGGGAAGGCGCGATCATTCCGCTGAATTTGGCCTCCGACTACGAGCTCGGCAGTGTGGTCGGCAACTCGCTGGCAGCTTATGCGAACCTCACCTTTCGCATCTATCCGTCGGGTCATTCACTCTACCGCTATTACGACGACTCGGCTGGCCAGGTCGTGAACGTGGAGGTCTTCGAATCCTGGTCATCGCACCAGGTCTCGGTCGTGGTCCCGAAGCTCTCCGGCCGCGTCACGCTGCAAGTCGTGTCGACGCAACCGTCAGCCGTCACGGCTGGCGGCGACGCGCTGCCGGCCTGCGCGTCGCTCGCGGAATTGAACGCAGCCGAAGCGGGCTGGCTATGGCAGCCCGCTTCGCGGTCGACCTTGGCGAAGCTCAAGGTGGGCTCGGCGCCGTGCACGGTGAGCTTCGAAGGCGTCGACAAGGTCGCCTATCAGGCGATGTTCGCGCAGAGCCAAGGCACGACCGTTGCGCAGAACCACGGTAACTTCACTGGGCTCGGCTTCGTCGACGGCTTCGATCAGCCGGGGGCCTCCGTTACGTTCTCGGTGTCCGCGCAGAGCACGGGCAAGTACTGGCTGCGCTTCCGCTACGCGAACGCGCTCGGCACGGCCGCGACGCGGACCGTCTATGTCGACGAGCAGCCGATTGGCACCTTGACGCTGCCCCCGCTCGCCGACTGGGATACCTGGGCGGACGCGGATATCGCGGCGGATTTGTCGCTCGGGCGCCATCAAGTTCGGCTCAGCTTCGACCCCTCCGACGAGTCGGCCATCAACTTGAACAGCCTCGGTCTCGTCCACGTGGCCGTAAACCACGCGGCGGTGGTCACGCAGCACAATGACGTGCGGCGTACCGGCGCGAATTTGCAGGAAGCGATCCTCACGACGGCCAACGTCAACCCCGAACAATTCGGTAAATTGTTCAGCTATCCGGTGCTCGGCCAGGTTTACGCGCAGCCGCTGTACGTGAGCAACCTGCACATACCCGGCAAAGGGCGGCACAACGTCGTGTTCATCGCCACCATGAACAACCGCGTGTACGCCTTCGACGCGGATGACCCGGGACAAGCGTCCACGCCGCTGTGGCAACGGCACCTCGCGCCGTCGATTCCGCTGCCGGATGCGAACATCGGCCCAACCTACGTGGATGCCAACGGCAAGCACACGGGTCAAGCCGTGGGCCCGGATAACGTGCCCATCTATCGCGACATTTTGAACGAGGTTGGCATCCTCAGCACGCCGGTGATCTCTACCGCGCAAGGGTTGCTGTTCGTCGTGACGACCAGCAAGGATTCGAGCAAGCAAGGCGCGGACGCCTACTCTCACCACTTGCGCGCGCTCGATTTGGCGACCGGCAAGGATGGCTTGGGTGGCGCCGTAAAGATTAGCGCGCGCTTCAAGGGCGACGGCTACACGAGCGAAGACGGCGACGTCGACACGGTCGTCGACGGTTTCGTACAGTTCGTCAGTCATCGGCAGTTGCAACGCGCGGGCTTGTTGCTCAACGACGACACGCTGTACATCGCGTTCGCGTCGTACGGCGATCAGGACCCGTATCACGGCTGGGTGCTCGCCTATAGCGCGACCACCTTGCAGCAGACGGCAGTCTTCAACACGACGCCCAGCAAACTCAAACGAGACGATCCCGACAACGTCGGCAAAGGCGGCATTTGGCAGGCGGGCCAAGGCCCAGCCGCGGACGAAGACAACAACGTCTACGTCATGACGAGCAACGGTGGTTACCGCGACCACACCGATTTTGCAGATTGCTTCGTCAAGCTGAACGGGAAAGATCTCAGCGTCGTCGATTGGTTTGCGCCGTTCAACCAAACGCAGCTCGCGTCGTTGGATCTGGACGTCGGTTCGGCAGGCGCGCTGGTCATTCCGGGGACTGACTTCCTCTTAGGCGGCGGCAAGGAGAGCAAGTTCTTCTTGCTCAAGCGGAGCGATATGGGTCGTTACGCTCCGGAGCGCGGCAACGCGCAGATCGTGCAGCACTTCTACATTCACGCGCCCGAAAACCCGGAGGACCCGCTGCGCTCGGCCAGAAAAAACGACGGCACCGGTCACCACGTGCACGGCGGCGCGATCTATTGGCACGGTCCACGCGGTGTCTGGCTCTACATCTGGGCCGAGGAAGACGTCGTCAAAGCCTTCGAGCTCAAGGACGGCGCGTTCAAGACCCAACCGCTGACCTTGAAGGGGATCCCCGATGCCAAGCTCGGTGTTCCGGCGTCGCAAGGCAGCAGCGTGGGCCTCGCGGAATTGTCGGGCATTCCGCCGGGTATGCCGGGCGGAATGTTGTCGCTTTCGGCGAACGGCAACACGGCGGGCAGCGGTATCCTGTGGGCGACGCACCCACTGGCAAACGCGAACCGAGGCACGGTGGCGGGCGTCGTGCGAGCTTTCGACGCTTCGGACCTGAGCCGTGAGCTGTGGAACAGCGCGGCGAATCCCGCGCGCGACGACATCGGCACTTTCGCCAAGTTCTGCCCGCCCACGGTCGTCAACGGCAAGGTGTACGTCGGCACGTTCTCGAATCAGGTCGTGGTCTACGGCCTGCTCGGATCGTAGCCAAGACTCGTGCTTCGGGCGGAATGGGCCTAGCCAACGCCCGCTACCAAACGGGAGAACTGAAGATCATGGACACAGGCGATCACATCGAATTCGAAAACGAGCGGGTGCGGGTGATTCGAGTGAAGGTGAGCGGACACGAAAAACGTCCAGCGAAGAACCGGCTAGACCGCGTGCTGATCTGGCTCACTGATTCGCACTCGCACCGCACCGCGGATGGAAAGAAGGAGGTGTCTCATCGAAAAAAGGGAGACGTAGCGTTTCGCGCTGCGTCCCAGCACGAGGTGGAGAATGCCAGCCACGAGCCGACCGAGATGATCATCGTCGAGCTCAAGAAGTAACGTCGCGCCGCGCGGGAGGAACGATGATTGTTCGGCCAATGATCGAAGACTGGGAGATCCCGTCGATCGAGCACATCGCCACGTTGGAGTCGCGGCGGCTCGCGCGTTTGCCCGTCGTCGGCTTGGCCGGGGATCTGCAGCAAGACCTGGGGGCGAGCAGCCTGGCCGTAGAGATCACCGGCTCACTGCAGGGCGACCAAGCGCGCGATGATCTGCTCAAGGCCGTGCGTGACAAGTTCAAAGCCGGGGATCCCGTCAGTTTCGTGGCCGACATCGTGGGCTCGAGCGATCTCGACAAAGTCCTGATCGAGGCGCTAGAGATCGAAGAGGCCAACGACTGGGCAGACATCCTGCGCTATCGCATCGTCCTCCGTCAGTACGTCGAGCCGCCCGCACCCGCGCCCAGCATCGACGCGCTGGGCGTCGACATCGACGCCGATTTGGACCTCGAGGCCGCGCTCGGCTTCGACGGGCTGGAGCTTCCCGACGTGCTCGGTGAGCTTCCGGCGCTGTCCAATCCGGTGCCGCCCTTGAAGACCGCCCTTTCCGGTGTGCAAGCGGCGACCCAAGGGGTTAGCGCGGCGCTCGGCGGCCTCAAACAAAAACTCGGGCTCTGAAAGGTCCCGGCGCGTGCCTCTCTCGAACGTCATCGACGCAGTCAACAGCTACCTCGGCTCGGTGCTCGATCCTGCACCGGCCCTGCTCGGCGCTGCGCTGCCGGGCTCCGCGCTTGAGCTGCCTGCGGTGGTGCTCTCGGTTTCTGACGTGCGACAAGCGTTGACGGGCCTGGGGCGGCAACCCGTGCTGTCGAGGAAGGGCGCGTTGCAGGTCGAGCCGAGCGTTGATCTGGCGCAACCCGCGCTGGTTTTTGGGGACGAAACCGTCGATCTCTTGTCCGCCGATCGGCGCACATTGCAAGCTCCGCACAGCCCCTGGGTGCGCAAAGACGGCACGCCGCCGCCGCTCACAGCGGCGGATATCCGGGTTCACTTGGGGGCGACCGCGCTTACGCTCGTCGGCACGCCGCCGGCCGCTGGGCAATTTCGCGCGGACCCGGTGCGCGGTCAGCTCACGTTCGGCGCGCCGCTGCCCACGAGCGGCCGCTTGTCCTTATTGTACTTCATCGGCGAATGGGAGAGCCGTGCAACGCGCTACGAAGGCGTGCTTGCGGTGGACGTGTTCGCGACCAGCGCAACCAACGTCGACACCCTGAGCCGCGCGGTATTGCAGGCGCTGCAGCCTGACCGCGCCTGTCCGATCGCGGGTTTTGGTCCGCTGAGCAGCGCGAGCTACGGCGTGATCGCGCCGTCCGGCGTCGCAGGAGACGGCGTTGCGCGCACGCGGAACATGACGTTCTCGTTCGACTATGAGTACCAAGAAGCCGTCATCACCACTGGCGGTGGGCCGATCAGCGATGTCTCGGTGGACATCACGGTCACGGGCGCAGCCGCGCCCGAACACTTCGACGTGGTGCCATTGAAACACTGAATTAGCCAGCCAGATCGGAGTCAAGATGAGCGAATCCATAAGCGAGATGATCCTGCCGGGAACCTATATCGAGGTCCGTTCGGAGGGCCTGATCTCCGTCGGTAGCATTGCCACCGGAAACCTGGGCATCGTGGGAACCGCGGCGCGCGGTCCGCGCAACGTGGCCGTTGCGCTGGGCAGCTACTCCGACGCGCTGGACGCTTTCGGCACCTACAACGCCGCGACTACCGTGAACGCGCTCAGCTTGACTCGCGCGCTCGAGCTCGCGTTTACCGGTGGAGCGCAGAGTGTGTACGCGGTGCGCATCGCAAACGGAGATCCGATTGCCGCCAGTATCCGTGTGAACGCCGCAGGCGGCGCCGGTGGCTTCACCATGACGGCGGTCGACGCCGGAAGCTGGGGCAACTTGGTGCACTACTCAGTGGTCAACCAGGGTACGGTGGCTGCGCCCAATTTTCAGCTCTCGCTGAAGTACCTGAACGTTCGTGAGACGTTCCAGGGCGCGACGGTCGGCGAAATAGCGGCGGCCCTCGCGGCCTCTCGCTTGGTCAAGGTGACGGGCACGGTCGATGACCCCGGCGGCCAGCTCGCGATCGTCGACGACCCGACGGCTCGGCTCACGCACGGCAACGACCACCCCGACGTGAGCTCGGCGGACCTCGCGGACGGCCTGGCGGCGCTCGAGAGCCAGCCCGTAAATATCCTGATCGTGGCTGGCTTCGGCGCCGATACTGCACGCGGCGTGGTCGCAGGCCACCTCGAGCGCACCGAGAACGAGGGGCACGAGCGGATCGCGATCCTGGGTGCAAAGACGTCCGCTCCTGCCGACGTGCTCGCTGATTCGGCGAGCGTTGCGAGTCCGCGAATCGTGCTGGTCGCGCCCGGCGTGATCGCGACGGACGCCTCGACTGGGCGGCCCGCGACGCTTCCTCCTTCTTATCTTGCGGCGGTGATTGCCGGCGAGCTGTCGACGTTGGCGCCGCACATCAGCATGACGAACAAGCAAGTCTCGGTGGACGATCTGGACGTCGAATACAATACGACGGTCGCCAAGAACTTGCTCCAGAACCGCGTGTTGCTCGTGCGCGAGAAGCTCGGCTTTCAAATCGTCAAGGGCATCACCACGGACCCTGGCGCGTTCTCGCAAATCAGCGTGCGCCGCATCGTGGACTACGCGAAAGCCGGCGTGCGCTCGGGCGCGGATCCGTACATCGGTCGTCTGAACAACTCGCGCGTGCGCGGCGCACTCAGGGCAACGCTCGATGCGTTCTTGTCGGAGATGGTGCTGGCCGAGATGCTGGTCGGGTACGAGCTGGAAGTGAGCGCCACGCGCGCTCAGGAAATCGCGGGTGTCGCGCAGGTGACGCTGACACTCGAACCCACGTTCTCGATCGACTTCGTCCGCGTGACGATGGTTTTGCAGTGAGGGAAGGCGAATAGATCATGGCAAATGCGCACGTGTTTACCGGCATGGATGGCACCATCAGCGTGGCGAGTGATAGCGGCCCAGAGGGCCAACTCGCGGCTGATTTATCGAAGACTTATCAGCTTACGCCCATCGGGCGCGCGGCGGGAGTAACGGTCGAAGTCACTTCAGCGATGCGCCCGTTTCACGAGATGGGTCAGCGCTACGCGACCGAACTACGCCCCGGCAACGTGAACGTCAGCGGTTCGATTTCACGCGCGCACATCAACGGAGCGCTATTGAAGTTGATGCTGGGCGACGGCGCGGGCACGAGCCGCCCGGCGGGCCCCTTCATCAGCCCGAGCTTCAGCCTCAGCCTGCGCATGGAGAATTCAGCCGCGCCCGGCAATACCTCGACCGTCACGGTGCACGGCGTGAAGCTCAACAGCTGGTCGGTGGCCGTACCGGAAGACGATTTCGTGATGGAGCAGGTCACGTTCGCAGCCTTGTGGATCAGCGTGGAGGACGCGGAGGCGTAAGATGACCAGCAGCGTCGAAGAATTGCTGCTCGGGGGCAGTGCGCGCCACACGGTGCGCATCCCCGCCGAGATCCTCAAGCCGGCGGGCGACGGCGGAACTCCGGCCGCCGTCGTCATCCGCCCGCTGTCGATGCACGACGTGCAGCTGATTCACAAGGCGAGCCTCGAATCTCAGGCGCTCACCAGCCTTTTGATGGTTCAGCAAGCGCTAGAGATTCGAG
>Ga0207667_10009436_pt1 | contig 11491 bp, 7 predicted proteins | sample KBSCornC52_FD_184301 | JGI IMG/M metagenome (GOLD analysis project Ga0207667, IMG submission 184301) | Corn rhizosphere microbial communities from Kellogg Biological Station, Michigan, USA - KBS Corn C5-2 (SPAdes) (version 2) | ecosystem: Host-associated > Plants > Roots > Rhizosphere > Soil ...
CTTCCGACATTCCTTTAATGCTTTCAACAAACTGGTAGTAAACTTCAGGATCATAAGGATTTCCAAAGTTCAAGCAATTGGTAACTCCCAATGGAGTTCCGCCACTGCATACAATATTTCTTGCAGCTTCACTTACAGCAATCATGCAACCAACAAAAGGATCGGCGAAAACATAAAGACTATTGCAGTCTGTTGTTAATGCCAGTGCTTTTTTTGTTCCTTTTACTGCAACAACAGCAGCATCAGAGGGCGCGTTGGTATTAAGATTCGCTGTTCCAACCATACTGTCATATTGTTCGTAAATCCATTTTTTGGAAGCAATTGACGGAAGAGAAATTATTTTTTCTGCAATACTTTTTAAATCATTCGGAACAGGAATTTTTGCAGGATCAAAAGCCTTTATTTTTTCAAAATATTTAGGCTCTTTATATTCCCTGTTATAAACAGGGGCGCCTCCGCCAAGAACCAAACTTTCTGCCGGCAATTCTGCTTCGAGTTCATTATGCATAAAAAAGCGAAGCATTTCTCCATTTGTTACTTCACCAATTTGCTGACAAGGCAAATCCCATTTTTCAAAAATATCAACCACCTCTTTTTCTCTTCCTTTCTGCACAGTCAGAAGCATTCTTTCCTGGCTTTCGCTCAGCAGCAACTCCCATGCTTTCATTCCCTGTTGGCGCGTTGGAACTTTTTCCAGATGAATATTCATTCCAACACCGCCTTTGGCGCTGGTTTCAGCAGTTGAACAAATAATTCCTGCAGCGCCCATATCCTGCATTCCAACAACAGCCCCTGTTTGAATGACTTCAAGACACGCTTCCAATAATTTTTTTTCCTGGAAAGGATCGCCAACCTGAACAGCCGGCAGATCCTCCGCGCTGTTTTCTGTAATGTCAGCAGACGCAAAGGCTGCACCGCCCATTCCATCTTTTCCGGTCGCACTTCCCGCAATGAAAACCGGGTTTCCTTCGCCAAGGGCGGTTGCACTAACGGTTTGGCCCAAACGAACCACACCTGCGCTCATTGCATTTACCAAAGGGTTTGTATGATAACATTCTTCAAAATAAATTTCTCCCCCAACAGTTGGAACACCGAAACAATTTCCATAATGGCCGATTCCACTTACTACTCCGCTTAATAAATGTTGTGTTTTTTCGTTTTCGATATTTCCAAAACGTAAAGAATTTAACGTCGCAATCGGCCTTGCACCCATGGTAAAAATATCGCGATGAATTCCACCGACTCCTGTGGCGGCGCCCTGGAAAGGTTCTATCGCCGAAGGATGATTATGACTTTCAATTTTAAAAACAACCCCAAGACCATCACCAATATCCATCAGACCGGCATTCTCTTCCCCGGCTTTTACCAAAAGCTTAGAACCTTCCTTGGGCAATGTTTTCAGCCATTTGATAGAATTTTTATAACTGCAATGTTCACTCCACATGACGGAGTAGGCGCTTAATTCAGTGAAGTTTGGAACACGGCCAAGAATGTCAATAATCTTTTCAAATTCATCCTTTTTCAGTCCAAGTTTTTCCGCTGTTTCAAATGTTATTTCCATAATTGTAATAAAAAAGCAAACTTACAATCTCCTGACCTTTATTCAGACTTTCCGATGCAAATATTTTAACTAACTTCCCACATTTAAAAAATTTTTCTGCTTGATTTACCTTTTATTTATTTTTTATTGCGTACTCTTTTGCTGGTTGATCACCCGCATAGATTTTTTTAAAAAGTCAGGATTATCCAACAAAATTTTGATCACATTATTTGCTGTACGAATTCTTTCGTTGATCGTTGGCAGTTATTTAAATCTATACATTTTACCGGTTTCTGATTCAGTTGTTTTTCATCAAATGGGCATTGAACAATTTCATTTGCTTTTTAAAAATCCACATGAGTATTTGGTAGATATTTTCCAAAGTAATTATTCAACTGGTTATGCAAGGCTCTTGGATGACACACATTCTTACTGGAATAATTTGCGCACGAACCTGCTTGCTAAAATGCTTTCAATCTTCGATCTGTTCAGCTTTGGAAGCTTTTGGATCAACACACTTTTTTATAATTTTTTAATTTTTTTTGGCTGCGTTGCTCTTTATAAAGTGTTTATCAAAATCTTTCCAAAAAGGTTCTATTCAGTTATTTTCTGTATTTTTATTTTGCCTTCTGCACTTTTTTATTCTGCAATGATCCACCGCGACGGGCTGATTTTATTATCTCTTTCAATGATCATTTATCACTTGTTTTTCATTATGACTGGATCTAAAATTTCGTGGAAAAGAATGATAATAATTACGCTGTTTCTATTGCTAATCTTTCTTTTAAGAAATTTCGTTTTCATCACATTAATACCTGCGTTGATTGCCTGGATTCTTGCTCAAAAATTTCCAAAATCTGCTTTTGCTTCTTTTATAGCAGTTTATGTAGTTGTTGCCATTTTATTTTTTACTTCCGGTTTTATTTCTCCGGGAGCCAATCTTCCGCAATATGTTACTTTGCGGCAACAAAGTTTTATAGAAATAGGGAAAGCCGGAAACTCCACGATCAATATTCAACCACTTCACCCAACTTTTAAAAGCTTTTTAAATAATGCGCCGGAAGCTTTAGATCATACGCTGTTCCGGCCCTATTTAACTGAAATAAATAATGTTCTATATGTACCTTTTGCCCTTGAAATATTATTGTTCGAGATTTTATTTCTCGTCTTTGTATTTTGTCACAAAAGAATGTTGCCTATAAATGCACTCATTTATTTCTGCCTTTTTTTTAGTCTCAGCATGTTTCTGATTACCGGATATACGGTTCCGATCATTGGCGCTATTGTCAGATATCGCAGTATTTATTTTATCTTTTTGCTGTTACCGGTAACCTGTTACATTAATTGGGAAAGATTGGGCAAACTTGTAGGAATAAATAAAAAACCGGTTCTATAAAGGAGTGGTTAGACCCGAAAATACATTATTTTTATAAAAATGTTTGTAATTTTTATAAAAATGTGCGAAAAAAGATCGTATTTGAAAATATTTTTGCTCTTTTATGGAAATTAAATCGTTTTTTTGCGTCTTAAATTTTTAAAATGCAATCATTACGACTTAATGCACTTCATGAACTTTTTGCAAGCACGAAATTTCATGATGTACCTCCTTCAAAAAAGATCACCAGTTATTTTGGTGAAAACGTTTTCGATTTAAAAACTGCGCGAAAATTTTTAAGTGATGAAGCTTACAAAAGTCTCGTTTCATCGATTAAAAATCAAACAAAGATTGACCGTAAAATGGGCGATCAGATCGCTGCAGGTTTAAAAAGCTGGGCCGATTCAAAAAATGTAACTCATTACACTCACTGGTTTCAGCCATTAACCGAAGCAACAGCAGAAAAACATGACTCCTTTTTTACTTTAAAAAGTGATGGAACTTCATTGGAAGAATTTGAAGGTGCCGCATTAATCCAACAGGAACCTGATGCATCTTCATTCCCGAGCGGCGGTATCAGAGCTACTTTCGAAGCACGTGGATATACCGCATGGGATCCATCTTCACCGGCATTTATCATAGAAATGGGTAACGGGAAAACACTTTGTATTCCTACCATTTTTGTTTCTTACACCGGTGAATCACTGGACACAAAAACTCCTTTATTGAAATCAACTGTTGCCCTTGAAAAGGCGGCAGTTGATGTTTGTCAGTATTTTGATAAAAATATCACTTCCGTAAAACCAACACTTGGTTGGGAACAGGAATATTTTGTAATCGATGGAAGTATTGCCAGCGGAAGACCGGATATTATGATGACAGGGCGTACGGTTTTTGGACATGCCCCGGCAAAAGGACAACAGCTTGAAGATCATTACTTTGGTGCGATTCCGGAAAGGGTTTATTCTTTCATGCGCGATTTTGAAGACGAAGCTTATAAATTAGGAATTCCTTTAAAAACCAGGCATAATGAAGTAGCACCTTCACAATTTGAATGTGCTCCGATTTTTGAAGAAGTAAATATTGCGGTGGATCACAATACTTTGTTGATGGACCTGATGAGCCGTGTTGCAAAAAGACATAATCTGATCGTTCTGCTTCATGAAAAACCTTTTGCAGGAATTAATGGAAGCGGAAAGCATAACAACTGGAGCATGGCAACCAATACAGGAGTCAATTTGCTGGGTCCGGGGAAAACGCCGAAAACCAATTTGATGTTTCTTGCATTTTTTGTGAACACCATTAAAGCGGTTCATGATCATGCGGATCTGTTGAGGGCTTCTATTGCCAGTGCCGGCAACGATCACAGGCTTGGAGCCAATGAGGCGCCACCTGCAATTATTTCCATCTTTATCGGGAAATACCTGACGGATGTTTTAAATGAAGTGGAGAAACGCGTTAGTAATAATTTTGATGAGCAGGATGAAGCGATGCTGAAGTTGGATATCCACCGAAGCATTCCTGAATTGATGCTTGATAATACGGATAGAAACCGTACCTCTCCTTTTGCATTCACAGGAAATAAATTTGAGTTCAGGGCAGTGGGTTCCTCAGCCAATTGCGCTGCGCCAATGACCGTTCTCAATACGATCATTGCGGATACACTTACCAAATTTAAAGAAGATGTGGATGGTTTGATTGAAAAGGGTGAGAAGAAAGAAATCGCTTTGATGCAAACCATTCAGAAATATATCGTTGAAAGCAAAAAAATATTGTTTGAAGGCGACGGATACAGCGGGGCTTGGGAAAAGGAAGCAGAAAAAAGAGGTTTGCCAAATGTAAAAACTACTCCTCTCGCCCTGGACTCATTTGTAACAGACGAATCCAAAAATGTTTTTGAACGTTTTGGAATTTATTCACACAAAGAACTGGAAGCAAGGCACGAAATTTTGCTGGAAAATTATACGAAAAAGATCCAGATAGAAGCAAGAGTGATGGGCGACCTGGCAACCACTTATGTTTTACCGGCAGCCATCAAATATCAAAATGTGTTGATCAAGAATATTAAAGGGTTGAAGGAACTTGGATTTGATGAAAAAGGTTTTGCTTCGCAAACACAAATTGCCCGAAAAATATCCGAGCATATTAATGTCATCAGCATAAAAGTTCAGGAAATGATTGAGGCAAGAAAAGAAGCGAACCTGGTAGAAGACTGCAGAAAAAAAGCGGTAATGTACTGTGATAACGTAAAAAAATATTTTGATGAAATCCGCTATCATGTTGACAAGCTTGAACTTTTGGTGGACGATGAATATTGGGAATTGCCGAAATACCGTGAGTTGTTGTTCCTGCGTTAATTGAAGAAAGTAGTGTTTTAATTTTTTTAACAGGAAGGGTTTAAACTTCTGCGAAAGTTTTTCATCTATGATTGAACAATTAAAAAATTGAAACATGAAAAAATTATTTTTATTCGGAGTTGCAGCTTTCTTTTTTGCTGCCGCCGGCAATGCTCAGGTAGCAAGAAAGGCCCCGCATTCACAAAAAGTACAGTCAGATTCCACACATCATTTTAAGAAAGGGCAGATGATGGATGATTTGAATCTTACGCCTGATCAAAAAAAGCAACTCAAAGCGCTTCATGAAGATATGAGGCAACAAAGAGACGCCATAAAAAATGATGCAACTCTTACTCCTGAGCAGAAGAAGGACAGGATGAAAGATCTGCATAAAACTCAATCAGAAAAAATGGATGCTATTCTCACTCCTGATCAGCAGGCAAAAAGAAAAGCCTTCATGCAAAAGAGAAAAGAGAATCAAAAAATGAATGGTAAATGGAATGGCAAAAAAGGACAGCAGAAAGCTGAAGCTTCAACTGAAAAGTCATAATTTTTAAAAAACATTTCCCATTGAAAATTAAAAACCGGCCATCGAAAGTTGGCCGGTTTTTCGCGTAATTATTTATTTAGCAATTACCTTTAAGCAAAAAGCTTACTCAAACTGATTACAGTATCTTTGCTCTCTATACAAAGACAAGGCGCAATTTCCAACTTGTTTGATACGAAAATGGAGTGAAAATTCGTTTTTATGAGAACAATGAAAATAAGAATATTCAATAAATGGTTACTTACTGAGTTTCTCCTCAACAATAAAGCAATAAAACCATAAAACCATTCAACATTACTTATGAAAAAATATTTTCCTGCTTATGGTTTGATGATCTTGCTGCTGATCTCATGTAGAAAGGAAAATGCCAATTTTTCTATTGAACCAGTAACTGATTATTTTCCACTGGAGGTTGGAAAGAATATTACCTATGATCTTGATTCTACGATCTTTACCAATTTCGGCCAGAATAAAACAATCAGGCATTACCAGGCACAATACCGTATTTCCGCTGCCATTACTGATAATCTTGGAAGACCAGGTTTTACAATTGACCGTTACCTGAGAAAGGATTCTGCACAGCAATGGACAATTGATAATGTTTTTACGGTAATTCCGACAGGAAAATCAATTGAACTCATTCAGGACAATCTTCGTTTTATCAAATTGACCTCACCGGTAAAAGACGGATATTCATGGCTGGGAAATAGTTACTTACCGGAAGACCCGTATCGCTCCTATCAGTTTGCGAACGCTGCTTTTATGGAAGACTGGAATTATACTTATGAAGATGTCACTTCTCCGGCGACCATTGGGCCGCTCGATTTTAAGAACACCATTACTGTTTTTGAATTGAGCGATTCAACCGGCAATCCGCAAACTACCCAATATGCTGAAAAGACTTACAGCATCGAAAAGTATGCAAAAGATGTAGGACTTATTTATAAAGAATTCATTCATTGGGAATACCAGGCAACTGATGAAACCTATAAAGGATTTGGCGAAAGACTTAGTATTATTGATCATAATTAGTTTACACTATGATTTGATTTTATGAAAAGAATCTGTTTATTTTTTTTCGTGTCATTCACTTTTTCTCTCAATCTATCTGCACAATTTTCTAAATACATCGTAAAATTTAAAAACAAGAACGGAACGCCTTTTTCAATAAATGATCCGTCAAAATTTTTATCACAGCGGGCAATAGAAAGAAGAACAAAGCAACATATTTCTATTGATGAAACCGATCTTCCGGTTACACCTTCCTATGTCGATAGTGTGCGGTTGGCGGGCAGTGTAAAAATCCTTGATCAATCTAAGTGGTTGAATCAAATATGTATTGAAACTACTGATTCTACTGCACTTTCGAAGATCAACCGGTTTTCTTTTGTGATAAAAACGCAGCCATTGGAACGTCATGCATTTGCTGAAAGAAATCAATTTGATGAACAAGTAAGAAAGGATAAATTCAACGAACAATTGAGTCATATCGCTGCTCCCTTATCCGTTACTGATGATCATTATTCATACGGACATTCTTTCAGTCAAATTCATATTCATCATGGTGAATATTTGCACAACAAAGGTTTTCATGGAGAAGGGATGCTGATTGCCGTTATTGATGCAGGTTTTTATCATTATAAAACTTTGCCCGCTTTTGATAGTGTCAATATAAAAGGTCTTGTGGTAGAAACTTATGATTTTGTGAACAATGAAGAAAGTGTAAATGAAGATAACGAACACGGAATGATGTGCTTTTCGATCATTGCTGCTAACATTCCGGGGCAATTTATTGGAACAAGCCCCAATGCCCATTTTTTATTGTACCGTTCAGAAGATGCTTCTTCAGAATCACCTGTTGAAGAACAATATTGGGTGGCTGCTGCAGAGCGGGCAGACAGTGCCGGGACTGATATAATTACTACATCTCTCGGCTATAATTTATTTGATAATCCTGTTTTCAATTATACTTATGCGGACATGAATGGCCACACCAGTATCATTGCAAAAGCCGCTACTATCGCTGCACGCAAAGGAATGATCGTACTGGCTGCGGCAGGAAATGAAGGTGATGATTCATGGCATTTTATTAGTACTCCCGGTGATGCGGATAGTATTTTGACAGTAGGAGCGGTAGATGCTTCGGGAAATGTGGCAGCATTTAGTAGTTACGGGCCTTCCAGCGACGGAAGAGTAAAACCGACTTCGGCTTCTGTTGGATTTGGAACAGTTGTTTCATCACCAACAGGAGGTTTGTTAAGTGGAAACGGAACTTCATTTGCCACTCCGGATTTAGCGGGGCTTGTTACCTGTTTATGGCAGGCGTTTCCGGAATTTACCAATATGGAAATTATTGAAGCCGTTGAAAAAAGCAGCAGCATTTATCAGAATCCGGATAATAGAATCGGCTATGGAATTCCGGATTTTGAAAAAGCATTTGACGATCTGAGCCAACAAAGGATCTTAAAAAATGCCGCTACTATTTTAGGAAACCGCTCCATGAAAATTTTTCCGAATCCTTTCAAAGATCAGTTTACTGTTTTAATCAAACCTGGCAACACATCGACCGGAACTTTCGAACTTTACGATGCCGGAGGTAAATTGTATTTTCAAAAAAGGGTGCCTTTACAAAAAGATGTCATCCAACTCATTCATTTTGGCCAGATACAACCACTTCAAAGAGGATTGTATGTTTTGAAATTCAGTGATAGAACGAGTGCGGAGAGCTTTAAATTGATGGTTGATTAAAAAGATAACGGAAGTAGAGCAAGAAATAATGAGCCTTCATTTTCTTCCCTTACAATCCGGATCTTTTAAACAAGGCTGCAAACAAAGTATCCGCTTGCATTTTATAACCTTCTAAATATTTACTTTCTATCAAAGTAAGATTCAAATTCTCCCGCAGGTAATTTACATTTTCTTCATTTTCTTCTTTAAAAACTGAACAAGTGATATAAAGAAGATAACCATCCGCACTCAGACGCTTTAACGCATTTGAAACGATCTTTTTCTGAAGAATTGCATATTCCCGGATCTTGTTTTTTTCAAAGAAATGGATTTGTTCCGGGGTTCTTGACCAGGTTCCGGAACCGGAGCAGGGAACATCAGCAATGATAAGGTCGAACTTCCCATTTATGTTATCCAACCCGGAAGGATCGGAAAGATCGGCAACAAAAGCATGATAGTTTTTAATGCCTGCTTTTGCAAAACGTTTGTGTAAATTCTCCAGGATTAATTTTCGTCTGTCGCTAACCGTTAGTTCAATATTTTTTAAGACGTCAAAAGCGAGGATAGATTTTCCACCACTGGCCGCGCAACAGTCCCACACTGAAATGGATGATTTATAAGCTGGGATGGATTTCAGAAAGGCCGCAGTTCGTTGTGAATTGTAATCCTGGATGACTGCTTCTTTATCAATCTGAATTACGTCAGTTACTTTTTTATTGTATGAAAATGGCAGGCAGTTTTCATTTATTTCTTCATAAGGAATGGCGGCGGATCTTAGTTTGTCAATTACCGCCTTTTTAAAGCCCGGCCTGATCCTGATAAATAATTTTGGCTGAATTAAAAATGATAAACTGAACTGATGGAAGCTGATTTCATCACTCAATTCCTCTTTAAAAGGAAAAATTGTTTCTACTGAAAAAATATCTTTTACCATTTCGATCTTTGCAGGAAGATCGGCTTTGATCTTTTCGTCCCATTCCGGTTTAGCATTTTCCAGAACCGCTGACGGTTTTTTTTCAATAAGAAAAGTTGCCAAAAGTAATTTCTCTTTGATGTCAAGAGTATGACTAACGGCCATGCCCAGACGAAAATAATTGTAGCAAAGAGAAGTGATGTGTTTGCGGTCTTTTGATCCGTGTTTTTTATTTGCTGAAAAATACTTTTTCAGATACAGATGGAACGGTTCTTTGCCCTTGTATTTTTCAAGAATAATCGCCGCATAATTTAAATACCGGTGAAAATGATTTTCCCGTTTGATGGAAGATGGTTCACCGGTATTCATAAAATAATTTCTTCTTTACCAATCAGAGCTGAAGAAGCGCTTTGACCGGGTCTTTTCCAAATAAAAGTTGTTCGGGATTTTCGAGCATTTGTTTTACCCTCACCAAAAAGCTTACGGATTCACGACCATCAATCACTCGGTGATCATAACTGAGGGCGATGTACATCATTGGCCTGATCACAACCTGGCCCTTTTCAGCGACCGGGCGCTCTACAATATTGTGCATTCCGAGAATCGCGCTTTGAGGAATATTAATAATTGGGGTGCTCATCAATGAACCAAAAATTCCACCGTTCGTAATGGTGAAAGTTCCACCCGTCATTTCTTCAATGGTAAGTTTGCTGTCTCTTGCTTTTGCTGCCAGTTGCGCCACTTCTTTTTCAATCTCAGCCATGCTCAGACTTTCTGCATTTCTGATCACCGGAACCACCAATCCTTTTGGTGAAGAAACCGCAATTGAAATGTCGCAATATTCATGTTGAATAATGTTGTCGCCATCAATGCGTGCATTTACTGAAGGCCATTCCTGCAAAGCAAAACAAGAGGCTTTTGTAAAGAAACTCATGAAACCCAGGTTGATCTCGTGTGTCTTTTTAAAGGTTTCTTTGTACTTCGCTCTCAGTTCCATTATAGGGCTCATGTTCACTTCATTGAAAGTGGTAAGCATGGCGGTGCTGTTTTTTGCTTCCACCAGGCGGCGGCTGATCGTGCGGCGAAGATTGCTCATTTTCTGCTCCTTTTCTTGGCGGCTGAAAAGTTCTTTGCCGATTGCTCTTCCCGGGTTTGACAAAGCATCCAGCACATCATGTTTCATTATCTTGCCATGAGAACCGGTAGGAGTAACTTTAGAAACATCTATTTTTTTATCCGCTAAGATTGCCGCTGCAACGGGGCTTGCTTTTACATCTTCTTTAATGCGCGGTGTATTTTCTTCAGGAGAAATTGTTTTCACCGCAGGAGCTTCGGGCTTTTGTTCCGGCTTTGCTTCCTGTTTTGGCTCTGGCTTCCCTGGCTCTTTTGCAGGCTCCTTACCGGCCGGCTTTTGAGCGGTATCATCAATGGTACAAACTACATCGCCAATTTGTAAGGTGTCATCTTCTTTGGCGATAGTGTGTAAAATTCCTGCTTTTTCCGCGTTGATCTCAAAGGTTGCTTTTTCGCTTTCCAGTTCTGCAATCACTTCGTCCCTGTCAACCCATTCTCCATCTTTTCTGATCCATTTAGTAAGTGTTACCTCATTAATGCTTTCGCCAACGGAAGGCACTTTTATTTCTACTGACATGTATTTTTTTTAAGATTTACAAACCTAAGCTAAAATGAGAAATACACAAAAAGCAAAGGGATGGATACAAGTAAATCATGGAAGTATATGACTGCAAACCGGAATTTTTTTTAATCAAACTCTTTGTAGCCTAATTATCCTCCTTATTTTTGAACGATGCAGCTTTTCAAATTTCTCTTTAACCTCACACCATTGGGAATCGTGGCAATATCATGTAAAATACATTCCTATAGCCCCGGCCTGGATGTGGTATTGTTTGAAGGCGAAATCCTGGTGGTTTTTTAGTGCTTCCAACCCGACGATCACTTTTGGTGGCTTTGAAGGAGAGGGGAAAATGGAAATTTATAATCAATTGCCTGCCGGCACCTTTCCCGAAACGGTTTATATCAAAGCTGGCCTGGA
>Ga0207667_10009437_pt1 | contig 11488 bp, 9 predicted proteins | sample KBSCornC52_FD_184301 | JGI IMG/M metagenome (GOLD analysis project Ga0207667, IMG submission 184301) | Corn rhizosphere microbial communities from Kellogg Biological Station, Michigan, USA - KBS Corn C5-2 (SPAdes) (version 2) | ecosystem: Host-associated > Plants > Roots > Rhizosphere > Soil ...
ATCAGCGCTTCAGGAATGCCGCACAGGCCGAAGCCGCCGACAGCAATCGTCTGGCCGTCCTTGACGATGCCGGATAACGCGCTGGACGCGTCGGGATAGACTTTATTCACGTGTCTCCTTTCGATTCTTATAGGTTCAAAATGTCAGCAGGCATCATAGGACGCGGGTATTGCGCGAACAATACGGTAAAAATACCTAGAATGGCCGCCAGGCCTTAGAATTCGGAATCCTGACCAGTATTTTTACGATACAAGAACTTTCATCGGACAATGAGCAACCCGCATTCCGTCGACTTCGAACAAGTATTCATGCATGCCCCGATCGGCATGTGTGTTTCGCACAATCGCGTGATCCAGCAAAGCAACCTGGCGCTGGCGAAAATGTTCGGCTATGCGCCGGGGGAATTGTCGGGCAAGTCCTTCATGGTCCTGTATCCGACTGCGGACGAATTCGAGCGCACCGGCGTGCGCCTGGTGCCCATCCTCAACGAAAAGGGCTTCTACTCCGACGAGCGCATCATGAAGCGCGCCAGCGATGAGATGTTCTGGTGCCACGTCACCGGCGCCTCGCTGGTGCAGGGCGACCCGCATGCGGCCGGCATCTGGACCTTCGAAGACGTCAGCGCCAAGCGTCCGCTGGCGCCCGGACTGACGCCGCGCGAACGCGAAATCGCTGCGCTGCTGGTGGAAGGAAAGACCAGCAAGCTGATTGCGCGCCAGGTCGAACTGAGCCCGCGCACGGTGGAAATGCATCGCGCCCGGCTGATGCGCAAGTTCGGCGCGGCGACGTCGTCCGAACTCGTGCACAAGCTGCTCAGCATTACTCCCTGAAGCCCTGAATCCCTGAACCCGGCTAACCCTCTCCCCACTCCGGTTCGTCGGTAAACCGTTCCGCCAGAAAATCCAGCATGGTGCGCAAGGTCGCCGGCATGTGTTTGCGCGACGCATATACGCCGTAGATGTCGAGCACGGTCGGCTCATGTTGCGGCAGCAGCGCCACCAGTTTTCCGGACGCCACATACGGCGCTGCTGCATAGGACGGCAGATGGGCGATGCCCGCGCCGGCCAGCGCCGCGGACAGCAAGACCATTGCCTCGTTGGCGCTGATGTTGCCGCTGACCGCGACCGAGCTGTGCTTGCCCTTGTGATCGAACTCCCACAGACTTTTTCCGACGTAGGAATGCGTCAGGCAGTTGTGCAGCGCCAGGTCCGCGACCTTTTTTGGCGTGCCGTGTTCGCGCAGATAGGCGGGCGACGCGCAAATCGTCGAACGGCATACCGACAGCCTGCGTGCGATCAGGTTGGGATCGAGGCGCGTGGTCATGCGGATCGCCAGGTCGATGCGTTCTTCCACCATGTTGACGGTGCGGTCCAGCATCATCAGATCGACCGCCACGCCGGGATAGCGTTTGCAATATTCCGCCACGGCGCGCACCAGTTGCGGACCGAATGAAGTCGTCGTGGTGATGCGCAATAAACCCTTGGGCGCTTGTTGCGGCTGATTGACGGCGTTTTGCAAATCACCTGCGGCCGTCAGCATCTGACGGCAACGCTCCAGGACATCGTTGCCGGCCGGCGTCAGGCTGAGGCGCCGCGTGGTCCGGTGCAACAAGCGCGCCCCCACCCATTCTTCCAGCTCCGCCAGATAGCGCGACACCACCGGACGCGACATGTCCAGCTGCAGCGCCGCCGCCGACTGGCTGCCGCTGTCGACGACACTCACAAACACCTGCATTGCGGTCAATCTGTCCATGTTGCGCTCTTCGTCCTCGATCTCATATGCCCGATTTCAGAAACAAACTATGTTTCATTATGCTGTTTTTCCAAAACAAATAAATCATTAATCTTCGTTTGTCGCACTTTTCCCTGTGTTTAAACCGTTTTGGAGAGATCAACATGCATACGCGCTTCCACACTCGCTTCCACATCATTTCCCGCCCTCTGCTGGCGCTGGCTGCTGCCTTCGGCATCCTTGCCGGCAGCACCGCCATCGCCGCTGCCGCCGAGCCCCTCAAGCTTGAGGTCTACAACCCCGGAGACAAAGCGCTGTTCCCGGTCAGTTCGGTGCTGGTCACCGGCAAGCAGGATGCGATCCTGGTCGACGCCCAATTCGGCCGCGCACAGGCGGAGCAGGTCGTGGAGAAAATCCGCGCCAGCGGCAAGAAGCTGGTCGCGGTCTACGTCAGCCACGGCGATCCGGACTACTACTTCGGCCTCGACACCATCAAGGCCGCCTACCCCGACGTAAAGATTTTGGCGACGCCGCAGACCGTGGCCCACATCAAGGAAACCGTCGCGCACAAGCTGGCCTTCTGGGGACCAAAGCTCGGCGCCGATGCGCCGAAGCAGACCATCGTGCCCGATGTCCTCGATGGCGACACGCTGACGCTGGAAGGCAATAAGCTGCAAGTGATCGGTCTCGACGGTCCGCAGCCTGATCGCAGCTTCGTCTGGATTCCGTCGATCAAGGCAGTCGTCGGCGGCGTGGTGGTGGACGGCAACGAACACGTCTGGATGGCTGATACGCAAGGCGAAAAATCGCACAAGGATTGGCTCGGCACATTGGCCCGTATCGAAAAGCTGAAGCCGAAGACCGTCATCCCCGGCCACTATGCCGCCGGTGCGCCGATGACCATCGCCTCGGTGAAATACACCCGCGACTACATCAAGGCCTTCGATGCGGAAACTGTCAAAGCTGCCGACTCCGCCGCACTGATCGCAGCGATGAAAGCGCGCTATCCCGGCGCCACCAATCTTTCGGTGCTGGAACTCTGTGCCAAGGTCGCCAAGGGCGAGATGAAGTGGTAATGCAATCCAACCGGAATTGATCAACACCCCTGTCTGGAATCGTGAATAGCCGGCGCCCATGCGCCGGCTATTCACGCAAGGCCAGGGCACTCTTGTCAGGAAACACCATGAGCATTCGCAACATTCACAACACCAGCGGCGCTGCCGTGCTGCATTACCTCTACGACCCGCTGTGCGGCTGGTGCTACGGCGCCGCACCGCTGGCGGCTGCCGCACGCAAGGTTATGCCGGTGATCGGCCACGGCGGCGGCATGATGACCGGCGCCAACCGCAAGCAAGTGAACCCGGCCTTGCGCAATTACGTCATGCCGCACGACTACCGCATTGCGGAACTGAGCGGTCAGCCGTTCGGCGACGATTATTTCAACGGTTTGTTGCGGGATGAAACGGCGGTGTTCGATTCAGCGCCGCCGATCGCGGCGATTCTGGCGGCCGAAGAGATCGCCGGACGCGGACTGGATCTGCTGTCGCGTTTGCAGACGGCGCATTACGTCGAAGGACGGCGTATCGCCGACGCAGACGTGCTGCGCACGCTGGCGGAGGAAACGGGATTGGATGCCGACGAATTTGCGCAGGCATACGCGCGCATCGGCGAAGAAGAATTGCAGCAACACATCGCCGCCAGCCGCCGCTTGCTGGCGCAGGTCGGCGGTCACGGCTTTCCGACTTTCGTGCTGGAACAGGACGGCCGTTTCGAAGTGCTCGACGCCGGCCGCTGGCTGGGCGAACCCGATGCGTGGCGCGAACATCTCGCCGCGTACACGCATCGCTGAATCGACTCAGACAGGCAAGCCAAGTTCGCGCAGCTGCTTCACCGTCTCGGCGCAATCGACATGATGAATCGCATGCCAGCCGAGGCGGCGCGCCGCTTCAACGTTCTTCGCCGAGTCGTCGAGGAAGACCAGCTCCGACGGCTTCAGGTTGGGCAGATGCTTGCCGTAGCGCGTCAGCGCGATCTGGTAAATCACATCGTCCGGCTTGATGCATTGCTCCGTTCCCGACACCACGATGTCACGGAATATCTGCAGGAAATCATAGTTCGCCAGCGCATACGGAAACGTCTCCGACGACCAGTTTGTCAAGCCGAACAGCGGCACATCCTTGTCGTGCAAGGTACGCAGCAACTCCACGCCGTCATGCAGCGGCCCGCGCAGCATTTCCGTCCAGCGATCGTAAAACGCGCGGATCATCGGCTCATGTTGCGGATGTTCGGCCAGCAGCAGCTCGGTGCCGTCTTTCAGCGTGCGGCCGCCATCCTGGCGGATGTTCCAGTCGGGCGAACAGACATTGGTGAGGAAATGTTCGCGCTCGGCGGCGTCGGGAATCAGGTCTTGATACAGGTGCAGCGGATTCCAGTCGAACAGCACGCCGCCGAAATCGAACACCACGGCGCGAATGCCGGCCGAGCTTGCATAGTCAGGGTTGAATTTTTGCATCAGGCGACCATCAGTTGAATGTTGAAGGAAATGTTCTAGACATCAAAGCGTGCGGAAAAATTCATACAACTCGGGCGCATCCGCATACGCCACGTTGAAACGGAACCACGGCTGATCCGGCGGCGTGAGATGGAAGAACTCTCCCGGCGCCAGCCAGATGCCCTTTTGCCGCGCCCGGTCGGCGATCTCGCGCGCACTCAGGTCGCAACCATCCAGCCGCGCCCAGGAGAACATGCCGCCGCGCGGCGTGGTGAACGGCGTCAGGCCGGTCTCGCTGAGCTTGCCGTTGACGCGCGACTGCGCGTTGAGCAGCGACGCCGCCAGGTTCTCAACGTGGCGGCGATGGTGGCCTTCGGTCAGCACGCTGTGCACCAGGCGTTCGTTGATCTCGGAATTGGTCAGGCTCAACACCATCTTGGTATGCACCAGCTGGCGCGCCAGGTCGCGCTGGCAGGCGATGAAGCCCAGGCGCAGCGACGGCGCGATGGTCTTCGAATAACTGCCGACGTAGATCACGCGCTGCAAGCCGTCCAGCGCCGCCAGCATCGGATCGGTCGGCTGGCCCAGTTCGCGGAAGATGTCGTCCTCCACCACCCAGAAACCATGACGCTCGGCCGCCTGCAAGACACGCATCGCGCAGGCCGGCGTGTATGACGTGCCGGTCGGGTTGTGCAGCACGCTGGTGGTGAAGAACAGCTTCGGCTTGTGCGTGCGCGCCAAAGTTTCGAGCATCTCGGTGTCGACACCGGTGGGCGTGCGCGGAATGCCGATCACGTTGAGGTCGGCCATCCTGAGCATGGCGATCAGATTGCAATAACCGGGGTCGTCGACAAACACCGTATCGCCGCGCTTGACCATGGTGCGGATGATCAGGTCCAGGCCCTGCGTCGCGCCGTGCGAAGTGAGCACCTGGTCGAGCGAGACTTCCAGCGACCAGTTGGCCAGGAACTGGCAGATGATCTGGCGTAGCGGCGCGTAGCCGTAGGGATGGCCATAGCCGACCTGCTGCGCGCCGGGCGAGCGGATGATGCGGCGCTCGGCCTGGTGCAGGCCTTCGTCATCCAGCCATTTGCCGGGCAGCCAGCCGCAGCCGGCCTTGATCGGTACGCGCTCGTCGGCGAACATCTCCGACAGCAGCCAGGCTGAATCGATGACCGGATCAGGCGGCGTGAAGGCCATCGCCGGCGGCGGGTTGGCGCCCTTGGGCGCGATGAAGAAGCCGGCGCCGCGCCGCACGATCAGCAGGCCGCGCGCCACCAGTTGTTCATAGGCTTCCACCACGGTCGAGGCGCCGATGGCGTGCGACTCGGCGAACTGCCGCACCGACGGCAGGCGCTCGCCCGTGCGCAGCGCGCCCTGTTCGATCAATTGCGCCAATCCGTTCACCACTTGCTCGACCAGGCGGTTGCTCCCACTTCTGGAGCCGCCCTTTGCACCGTTGCGCTCCAATGTCAGGTAAACCGCTTCACGCTGGACCTTCGCCATCATTTCCTCGCTGTTGCCGGCCGTCGACATGGTTCTGATCTTGTCGGACGGGCAAGTGTCATCAATACAGATTGTTGAAATAAACAATACAGTTCTTCGGTTAATTCCAAAGTGTATCTAACAATCCTCGCCGCGTCTCGCAATAATCGAGCATCGTCAACCGCCCGAGGTGCGCCTGAAATGAACAAACCACTGTCTTCTTCCGACCTGTCCGCCTATTGGATGCCCTATACCGCCAACCGCAACTTCAAAGCCAGCCCGCGCATGCTGGTTTCGGCGGAAGGCATGTATTACCGCGACGACGCCGGCAACGCCATCCTCGACGGCACTGCCGGCCTGTGGTGCGTACCGCTGGGCCACGCCCAGCCGAAGATCGTCTCGGCCGTGCAAAAGGCCGTGGCGACCCTGGACTACGCACCGTCGTTCCAGCTCGGCCATCCGATGGCGTTTGAACTGGCCGAGCGCCTGAAGCAATACACCGGCGGCCGTTTCTCGCAAGTGTTCTACACCGGCTCCGGCTCGGAAGCAGTCGACACCGCCCTGAAAATCGCCCTGGCCTATCACCGCGTGCGCGGCGACGCCACCCGCACCCGCCTGATCGGCCGTGAGCGCGGCTACCACGGCGTCGGCTTCGGCGGCATGTCGGTCGGCGGCATCGGCGGCAATCGCAAGACCTTCAACTCGGCGCTGCTGCAAGGCGTCGATCATCTGCCGCACACCCATAACCTCGAAAAGAACGCCTTCACCAAGGGCGAGCCGGAATACGGCACCCACCTGGCCGATGAACTGGAGCGCCTGGTCACGCTGCACGACGCCTCCAACATCGCCGCCGTGATCGTCGAGCCGGTGGCCGGTTCGACTGGCGTGCTGATCCCGCCCAAGGGCTATCTCAAGCGTCTGCGCGACCTGTGCACCAAGCACGGCATCCTGCTGATTTTCGATGAAGTGATCACCGGCTTCGGCCGCCTCGGCACGCCGTTCGCATCGGACTACTTCGGCGTCGAACCGGACATCTTCACCACCGCCAAGGGCCTGACCAACGGCGTGGTGCCGATGGGCGCCGTGTTCGTCAAGCCGCACATCCATGAAGCCTTCATGAACGGCCCTGACGGCATCGAACTGTTCCACGGCTACACCTATTCCGGCCATCCGCTGGCCTGCGCCGCCGGCCTGGCGTCGCTGGATATCTTCGAACAGGACGGCATCCTGGAACACGCCAACAGCGTCGCCGATTACTTCCAGGAAGCCGCGCATTCTTTGCGCGGACTGCCGAACGTGATCGACATCCGCACCATCGGCATGATCGTCGGCATCGAGCTGGCGTCGATCCCGGGCAAGGTCGGCGCACGTGCTTACGACGCCTTCCGCCGCGCCTTCAACGACGGCATCCTGATCCGCGTGACCGGCGACATCATCGCCTTGTCGCCGCCGCTGATCATCGAGAAGAAACACATCGACGAACTGTTCGGCAAGCTCGCCGCCATTTTGAAAACATTAGATTAAGAACCAAGGAAACAAGTCAGCATGGAAAAGATCACCCACTTCATCGGCGGCCGCCGCGTCGACACCAACAGCGACCGCTACGCCGATGTCTTCAACCCTGCCCTGGGCGTGGCAGTCGCACGCGTTGCGCTGGGCACGGCGGAAGAAGTCAATGACGCCGTCACCGCTGCCGCTGCCGCTTTCCCGGCCTGGTCCAACACGCCGCCACTGACGCGCGCACGCGTACTGTTCAAGTTCCTCAACCTGATCCAGCAGCACGCCGACGACTTCGCCGCCATCCTCACGCGCGAACACGGCAAGACCTTCTCCGACGCGCAAGGCGAAGTCGCACGCGGCATCGAAGTGGTCGAGTACGCGGTCGGCATTCCGCAAATGCTCAAGGGTGAATACACCGACCAGATCGCCCGCGGCATCGACGCCTGGTCGATGCGCCAGGCGCTGGGCGTGGTGGCCGGCATCACGCCGTTCAACTTCCCGGCGATGGTGCCGATGTGGATGTTCCCGATCGCGCTGGCCTGCGGCAACTGCTTCATCCTCAAGCCTTCCGAACGCGACCCGTCGGCCTCGCTGCTGATCGCCGAGTTGCTGCAGCAAGCCGGTTTGCCGGACGGCGTCTTCAGCGTGATCCAGGGCGACAAGGTCACCGTCGATGCGCTGCTCGATCATCCTAAAGTCAAAGCCATCAGCTTCGTCGGCTCGACGCCGATCGCCGAATACATCTACGCGCGCGGCAGCGCCAAGGGCAAGCGCGTGCAGGCACTGGGCGGCGCCAAGAATCACATGGTGGTCATGCCGGACGCCGACATGCAAGTCGCGGTCGATGCGCTGATCGGCGCGGCCTACGGTTCGGCCGGTGAGCGCTGCATGGCGATCTCGGTCGCGGTCGCGGTCGGCGACGCCGGCGACAAGCTGGTTTCTGCACTGGCAGAACGCACCCGCAATCTGAAGATCAACGACGGCATGGAAAAGGACGCCGAAATGGGTCCGGTCGTTACCGCAGCAGCAAAGGCGCGTATCGAAGGATTGATCGGCAAGGGCGTAGAAGAAGGCGCGACACTGGTGGTGGACGGCCGCGGCTTCAAGGTGCCCGGTCGTGAAAACGGCTTCTTCGTCGGCGGCACGCTGTTCGATCACGTCACGCCTGAGATGACCATCTACAAGGAAGAAATTTTCGGACCGGTGCTGTGCGTGGTGCGCGCGCCCGATGTCGCTACCGCGGTCGAACTCATCAACAACCACGAATACGGCAACGGTGTCGCCGTATTCACACGCGACGGCGGCGTGGCGCGCGAGTTCGTGCGTCAGATCGAAGTCGGCATGGTCGGCGTCAACGTGCCGCTGCCGGTGCCGATGGCGTTCAGCAGTTTCGGCGGATGGAAGCGCAGCCTGTTCGGCGACCATCATGTCTACGGTCCGGAAGGCGTGCGTTTTTACACCCGCGCGAAAGCCGTGATGCAGCGTTGGCCAAACACCGCCAGCGCCGGCGCCGAATTCGCTTTCCCGCAGATGAAGTGAGCTTGAAAGAAAAATGAAAACGGCGATTTCTTCATAGACAAAAACGGCATGAGCGAACCTCATGCCGTCGCCGTTTTCAGAACCGGTTTTAGCATGTGAATTATTGGTGCGAAAGACGAACTTGATGGTGCAGAACGATACTGAAAATGCACCGTCATCTGCAGAAAGGAAAGATTAAATTCATCAAAAGAAAAATCCCGCCGGGAAGTAATTCACGTAGCATGCAGTAACGCGAAAAAACAAAATGCAGACGTGCAAATAGACACGATCATGCAGCCATTCGCGGCAGTAAAAATATAAAAACGAACAGAGACATTAATCCAGGAGGAGCAAACATGATCCATCGTCATCATGCATTGCGACGTTCGCACATTCGCGTGCGCACAAGGTCGCAAAACCGTCATCTTCACACTGCTTTTACCGAGGTAAATGCGGTGCAATTTCCCATATCCCTGCAATAGTTTTTCCGGCATTTTTGCCTCTGGCGACGCCACGATTTTTTGTCGTCACGGGCATGAAACTTGCGTCACAATACCCCGACTCAATTGCTGATCAACCCTTTCAATGCGCAGTCATTTTTTGGAGATGTGAATATGATGAAACGTCGTGATTTTCTCAAGCTGTCCGCCCTCGCCGCACCTGGCGCGTTGTCCTATACCGATGTCTTCGCGCAAGCCGATGCGATCCAGTTCGGTTGCCCTGTTCCAATGTCGGGTCCGTTCGCCGCCAACGGCAAGTACGCCGACATGGGCATGAAACTGGTGCTGCAAAAATATGGCAAGGTGCTCGGCAAGAACCTGAGCTACACCACGCTCGACACCGAAGGAAAACCGGCGACCGCCGTGCGCAAGGTGCAGGAAACGATGGAAAAGGGCACGCGCTTTTTCGCCGGCGGCATTCTTTCCGGCGAAGCGCTGGCGATGGGCAAGGAAGCGGAAAAAGGCGGCGGTATTTTCATCACCACCGCAGGCGCCGATGAAATCACCGGCAGCGACTGCAACCGCGCCACGTTCCGCTGGTCGGTGCCGACCTTCGGCGCGATCGAACAAACCGTGCGTCCGCTGCTGGAAAAAATGCCGAACGCCAAACGCTGGTACACCATCACGCCGCAGTATGTGTTCGGCGACGGCCTGCTAAGCGCAGCCAAGGCGATCTTCAAGGAAAAGGGCATCGAGCACGTCGGCAACAGCTATCACTCGCTGGCCGAGAAGGAATTCAGCGGCTACCTCACCAACGCCATGGCGGCCAAGCCGGACGTCCTGCTGCTGCTGAACTTCGGCTCGCAATCGTCGGACACGCTGCGCCAGGCGGTCAGCTTCGGCATGAAGAACAACTGTACGATCCTGATGGCCTGGGCCTCGGGCCTGGAGCAGTTCGAAACCCTGGGCGCCGACATCTGCGACGGCGTGTATTTCGGCGCGCAGTACTGGCACGCCATCGATGCACCGTTCAACAAGGAATTCGTCAAGACGGTCAACGACGCACTGAAGATCGACCCGAACTACAGCCTGGCCGGTTCCTACATCTGTACCAAGATCGTGCTCGACGCCATCATCAAGGCCAACAGCACCGATCCGAAAGCGGTCATCGCGGCGATGGAAGGCATGAAGTATGAAGGCCTGACCGGCACCGAAGAAATCCGCAAGGGCGATCACCAGGTCATCAAGAACTACTACCTGCTCAAGGGCAAGGCCAAGTCGAAAATGCGCAACAAGAACGACTATGCGGACATCATTTCGTCCGGCAAGTCCTTCCTCGCGCTCGACAAAACCATGTGTAAATTGGGTTAAACCTGTTGGCGTAGTTTGTTTCTGCACGGCGCGGTACGGACATCCTATACCGCGCCAACTCCGCACATTACTGCAAGCTGCTTGCACAAGCGTTTCGAGGTTTCATGAATATCTATCTGCTGCAAATTGCCAACGGCGTCGGCATCGGCATGCTGTATTTCCTGCTGGCGGTGGGCCTGTCCATCGTGTTCGGGCTGCTGCGTTTCGTCAATTTTTCGCATGGCGCGTTCTTCCTGCTGGGTGCGTATTTCTGCTTCCAGCTTGGTGAAATGGGCGTCAATTTCTGGTGGTCCTTGTTGATCGCTCCTGTCGTGGTCGGCATGTTTGCATTCCTGGTTGAGCGCTTCGTCCTGCGCCACATTTATGCATTGCCGCATCACTTCCATATTCTCTTCACGGTCGGCCTGGCGCTGGTGTTGCAGGAGGCCGTGATCTCTTATTGGGGCCCGCTGGGCAACAATATTTCGCCGCCGGATATCTTGCAGGGCGTAGTCATGGCCGGCGGTTTCGTCTATCCGAAATACCGTCTGTTCGTGATCGCTTTCACCGCCGTGATGGCGCTGCTGCTGTGGTGGATCCTGGAAGGCACGCGCCTCGGTTCCATCGTGCGCGCCGGCAGTGAATCGACTGAAATGGTGTCGCTGCTCGGTCTCAATATCGATCGCATTTTCAGTCTGGTGTTTGCACTGGGCGCGTTCACCGCCGGCCTGGCGGGTGCGCTGGCGGCGCCGATCCGCGGCGTCGAACCCTTCATGGGCGTCGAGGCCCTGGGCATCGCGTTCGTGGTGGTGGTGATCGGCGGCCTCGGCAGTTTCTCCGGTGCGCTGGTGGGCGGCATCCTGGTCGGCATCGTGCAAAGCGTGATGAGCACGGTGTGGTCGGAAGGCGCGCATCTGATGATTTACGTGGCGATGGCGGCGGTCATGCTGCTGCGCCCGAACGGCCTGCTCGG
>Ga0207667_10009438_pt1 | contig 11488 bp, 10 predicted proteins | sample KBSCornC52_FD_184301 | JGI IMG/M metagenome (GOLD analysis project Ga0207667, IMG submission 184301) | Corn rhizosphere microbial communities from Kellogg Biological Station, Michigan, USA - KBS Corn C5-2 (SPAdes) (version 2) | ecosystem: Host-associated > Plants > Roots > Rhizosphere > Soil ...
GGTGGCCGATGCGGTAACGACTCCTTTTGAGGCGATCCGCCGCTCCGGTTTGAGCGCAGGAGAGGTCGCTGTGATCGTGGGCGCCGGCGGCATTGGCGGCTTTGGCGTACAGATCGCCGCGGCGCGTGGCGCCAAGGTGATCGCCGTCGACGTGGACGCAGAGCGCCTGGCGCTTGCGGCGAAATACGGCGCCTCAATCACTCTGAATCCCACGGAGACTGACGAGAAGCGCCTCAAGTCGTCCGTCCGGGAGTTTTTCAAGGAACACGCGCGGCCGGGTTCGACGCTGAAGATTTTCGAGATGAGCGGCACGCCCGCCGGACAGCTTACCGCCTTTAATCTGCTCGATTTCGGCGCGTATCTGGGGGTGGTGGGATTTACACCGAAGAAAATTGAGGTTCGTCTTTCCAACCTGATGGCCTTCGATGCGACAGCAAGCGGCAATTGGGGATGCCCATCGGATCAATATCCGGCCGCGCTGGATATGGTCCTGGCAGGCAAGATTGCGCTGGCGCCATTTGTTGAATACCACCCGCTCATGGAGGCGCCCGCGGTCCTGGAGGGAGTGGCAAAACACCTCTTCCGTCGGCGGATCGTATTAACGACCCAAGAATTAATGACCCAAAATTAACGACCCCAGACATTCAATGATGATGCATGGAGGACCCATGAAAGACCATAACTTGATCGAGAATTTTACGCCGGGACATATCCTGGTCGAACACCGGCCGGTTCTGGACCACGATGGCAACTCTGCGCACGGGCTGCATAGCATCTGGATCACGTTGAACAATCCCGGCGAACTGAATAGCTACACAACTTCCATGGCCAAGGAGATCATTCTGGCGCTGCGCGCGGCCAGCAACGACCGTGCGGCGGTGGCCGTTGTCTTGACGGGGGCGGGATCCCGCGCTTTTTGCAGTGGCGGGAACACACGCGAGTACGCTGAGGTCTATGCCGGCGCTCCCGCCGAATACCGGCAGTATATGCGCCTGTTCAATGACATGGTCACGTCCATTCTGCAATGCGACAAGCCGGTGATCTGCCGCGTGAACGGAATGCGCGTAGGCGGAGGCCAGGAAATTGGCATGGCGTGCGATTTTTCCGTGGCCAGCGATCTGGCGATTTTCAGCCAGGCCGGTCCCAAGCATGGATCGGTCCCGGACGGCGGCAGCACAGACTTTTTGCCGCTCTATGTGGGCATTGAGCGCGCCACCATGAGCGCGACGCTCTGCGAGCCGTGGAGCGCCCACCGGTTTTATTGGCTCGGCGGGCTTACCCAGATCGTCCCTGTGCTCAAGCAAAAAGGGCAATGGATCCCCAATCCTCTGGTGATCACCGACCGTTTTCTGGATGAATATGGCCGGGTCGTACTGGGGGAATGGAAGACCGGTGAAGAAAAAGAACGCAGCAAGGCGATCATGGCCCAGGCTGAAACCGATCTGCATCTGCTTGACGTTGCCGTAGATGAGATGTGCACTAAGTTGCTTCACACCATGCCCGACTGCCTGACCAAGACCCTGGAAAGCCTGCGCAAGCACAAACTGGAGCATTGGGACCGCAACCGGGAAAGCAATCGCGCCTGGCTTGCGCTGAACATGATGACGGAGGCCAACGCCGGCTTCCGCGCGTTCCACTATGGAAACAAGCAGCAGCGCGAAGTTGACTTCGTGCGGCTGCGGCAGAGGCTGGCTGAAGGAGCGCACTGGAATGAGGAGTTGATTGAGGAAATCGCTCCCTGGGTCACTCCCGAACTGGCGGCCAAGGTATAAGAAAGCGAAAACATGAAAAACGACAAGGTGCGCATCGAGTTCACCCATCAGGAGCAGGTCGCAAACGTGACTTTGAATGCGCCCAGGGCCAACGTTCTGGATTGCGCCATGATGGGCGATCTGTGCGAGGCTTTCAGCGCTCTCCAATACCGGCAAGACCTCAAGCTGGTGCTGGTTCGCGGTGGAGGACCGCACTTCAGTTTTGGCGCCAGCATTGAGGAACACCTGCCGGATCGCATAGCGGACACCTTGCAGCGGTTGAATGTTCTGCTTTGGGAGGTCGTCAAGGCCCCAGCTCCCACCGTGGCGTTGGTCCGCGGGCAATGCCTGGGAGGAGCTTTCGAGCTGGCTTTGGCTTGCGACTTCATCATTGGCGATGACACCGCGCAGTTCGCATTACCGGAGATCAAGCTGGGTGTATTTCCTCCGGCCGGGGCCGCGCTGCTGCCTCTGCGGCTGGGCGCCAGCCGGGCGGCGCAGATGGTCCTCACTGGCGCAAGCTGGACTGCGGCAACTGCCTCGGCCGCCGGCCTCGTCTATCGCGTCATGGCTGCCGCAAGTCTGGAAACGGAACTCGAGGAATGGTTGCAATCCGATTTCTTGCCGCGCTCTCCGGTCGCCTTGCGATGCGCGGCCCTTGCGACGCGTCGACCCGCGATGCACGCCCTTGAGCATGACCTTCCGGCCCTGGAACACTTGTATCTCGCGGAGTTGATGCAGCATGGCGATCCGGTGGAAGGGCTCCATGCTTTTCTCGAAAAACGCCAACCCAGATGGGAAGCCATGAACAAAGGGAAGCTAGTGCATAGCTGAGAGTCTCGTCGTCCAGATGCCAACAAGGTTCACTTCCAAAATGCTTTCAGTCAACAAGCCAATACCGTTGTGAAGATACAGGAAAGCCCAAAAACTCCTTAGACTGCTGGGCTCATTGGATCGACTCGGGAGTCCATGTCCATCGTGTCATAGGATCTCCGGCAATCACATTGAATGGGCAGTTAAGAGTCTGCCCAGCCGCCCAATTCAGTCCGGTCAGGGAGGAGCTAAACGGGATAATCCGCGAAAGCCCTCGCTTATCTGCTGTTTGCAGAACATATGTGAGGTTAGTAGAATTGCCGAACCAAAGCGCCGAATTATTTGCACCTGAAGGAGATATGACACATCAGGACCCCAAGGCGCCGGGGGCAGCACGGCTGGAAAGCAGCCTTGAGAGCCGCTATCGCAAGCTCTTGCATGCCGTACCGGACGCTATCCTGGAAGTGGACCAGGAAGGACGTATTACCATCCTTAATGAGGCTGCCGAGCGGATGTTTGGCTATACTCGTGCGGAATTTCTTGGCCTGAATGTGGAAACGCTGGTACCCGCGGCCATGCGTAGCGGGCACGCGAAGCATCGCTCGTCTTACGCGGAACACCCGAATACCCGTCCCATGGGTACCGGGCTGGAGTTGCAGGGGCAGAGAAAAGATGGGTCGCTGTTCCCCGTGGAGATCAGCCTCAGTCCTAACTGGATTGAGGGATCGCTGCACGTGATTGCTTCCGTGCGGGACATCACGGGGCGTAAGGCCGTGGAAAACCGCCTTCGCTCATTGCGCGAGCAATACACGGCCGAGCTGACGCTCAAAAACGAGCAATTGGAGGCGCGCAATCGGGAAGTGGAGCGCGCGAACAGCCTCAAGACCGAATTCCTGGCCAGCATGAGCCATGAGCTGCGCACGCCGCTGCATACGATCATCGGCTTCTCTGAGCTGCTGGGAGAGCAACTGGAAGGCCCGCTCACGGACAAGCAGCAGCGCTTTGTCGGCCACATCCTGCAGGACGCGCGGCACTTGCTGGAGCTGATCAATGAGATCCTGGACATCAGCAAGATTGAATCCGGCCGGCTGGAGTTGAAACGCGAATCATTTGACTTTAATGCATGTGTTGAAGAGGTGATGGCCGGTATCCGCTATCAGGCCGCAACCAAGAACATTACGCTTGAAAACAAGAACGCTTTTCATGATTCGCTGTATGCTGACCGCGTCCGGTTGAAGGAGATCCTTTATAACCTGCTCAACAACGCGGTGAAATTTACGCCTGAGAGAGGCCGCGTATGGATAGAAGCTGCGCGCCAGGGTGATGCTCTGCACATTTCCGTGTGCGACACGGGAATTGGTATTCCAGAAAGAGAACAGCCTTCCATCTTTGAAAAGTTTTATCAGGTCGGCGACAGCACAGCAGGCGTCCGCGAAGGCACGGGCCTGGGCCTGCCTATCACGAAACATCTGGTAGAACTCCACGGCGGCAGCATCAGCGTGGCCAGCCAGCCCGGAAAAGGCAGCAGCTTTCGCCTGGTTCTTCCGCTCATCCAAGAGCAAGCTGCGTAAAGTAGTCTCTAGTTGATGAAAAAAATTCTGATTGCCGATGATAAAGCGACCAGCCGCGAACTACTGCGCACCGTCCTGGAACGCCAGGGCTATGAAGTGATGGAAGCGGCCGATGGCGAAGAAGCGCTGCAAAAAGCGCTGGCGGAAGTTCCTGACCTGATCCTGCTGGACCTGCAAATGCCTCGGCGCACCGGATACGAGGTTCTGGGCGAGCTAAGAAAGGATGCGCGCCATGCGACGCTGCCGATCATTGCACTCACGGCGAGCGCAATGCGGGGTGATCGGGAAAGAGCGCTGGCCGCGGGATTTACCAGCTACATGGCCAAGCCGGTGCCGCTGGTCCAGCTGCGGGAAGAAGTCCAGCGTTTGCTACAGACAAAAGAGTAGCGGTTGAGAGCAAGCACCACTGCCTGCTTTCACAGCAGGCCAAATTTTTTCATTTTGTAACGCAATGCGTCGCGGCCAATGCGCAGTTGCCGTGCCGCTTTTGACTGGTTCCCTGCCGCCTGGTTTAGCGCGTCCATCACCAGCTTTTTTTCATGCTCTTCAAGCGACGCATTGGCCGGCTCAGCCATAGCCATTGACTGCGATGCAGGAGGAACGGCGGCGGAAGCATTTGCCTGATGCGCTGCAAAAGGAGGAAGATCAGACACGTCAATCATGTCCGTCATCGTCATCATTGCGCCATGCCCAATCACGTTTTCCAGCTCTCGGACATTCCCAGGCCAGCTATGACGGCCCAGCACAATTTGCGCGCGTTGCGTGAGGCCGTTGATCTGCTTGTTATATTGCTGCGAGAACTTTTTGATGAAGTGACGCGCCAGAATCGGCAGATCGCCCAGGCGCTGCGCGAGCGCCGGGCTTTGAATTTCCACCATGGAAAGCCGGAAATACAAATCTTCACGGAACTGGCGCTCGGCAATCTGGTGGCGCAGATCTTTGTTGGTGGCCGCCACCACTCGCACGTCCACTTTTTGCGGGGTAAGCGAACCCACGCGCAGCACTTCCTGATTTTGCAGCACACGCAGCAGCTTTGCTTGGGTTGATAGCGGCATATCGCCAATTTCGTCGAGAAACAGCGTGCCGCCGTTGGCATGTTCAAAAAGGCCCAGCTTATCGCGATCGGCGCCGGTAAATGCGCCCTTAACGTGGCCAAACAATTCGCTTTCAAAAAGGGTTTCCACCACAGCGGAACAATTCAGCACCACGAAGCGGCCTTTTACCTGACTGAGCCGGTGCAATGCCTGTGCTACCAGCTCTTTGCCTGTGCCGGTTTGCCCGGTGATCAGGGCAGCGCGATAATGCGGCGCGATGCGCCGGATACGCGAAAACATCTCCCACATTTCCGGACTGCGCCCCACGATCCCTTCAAACTGCGCCGTCTCCAGCGCCTGGTCTTCAGCGTGCCTTGCCTGTTGCCGCAACAATGCCGCATCGATGAGGCGGCCCACGCGTTCGCGCAACGTCGCCAGCGAAATAGGTTTGTTCAGGTACTCCGCCGCGCCTTTGCGGATGGCTTCCACGGCGGTTTCCGTGGTGTAGTGGGCGGTCATAAGAATCACGTCAATCGCGGGGTCAAATTCAGTGACGCGCTCCAGAACTTCCAGGCCGCTCATGTGCGGCATCACCAGGTCCGTCATGACCACCTGGGGACGATGCGTGTAAACCAGATCAAGGCCCTCTTCCGGATCAGGCGCGGTCAAGATCTTCACATTGGCAGAGGCCAGCGCGGTGGAGATATATTCCAGGCTGCGAGGGTTGTCATCGATAATGACCAGCTCAATCGGGTTTCGACCTTCCGCCATTCTGCTTTCCTTGACCTTTGCCGCCGACATGCGCGCCAGCCGCACCCCGGGTTGCGCCAAATAGCGCAGCTCTGCGCTCTGCCGCTCAGCTGCGATTCTAGCAGTCCTTGTAAGTCCTGTCTTTTCAGCACGAGTGATTGGCATGCTCCGTGCTTTTCTCATGGTGTGCCCGGAGCAAAACAAGCTGCCGCCACTCTGTAGGAGAAAACAAATGGGTACCATGCCTATCAACACAGTTTATGCGACGAACATGCCCCCCACGATGTTTCATAACAACCTGCCGTTTGCTCACCTTGAAAATGAAGCTCGGGCGCGTTTTGAGGCTATCGCGCCGGAAGTGAGCCGCTCACGCGGTGAAACCCTTTTTGTGGAGGATGAAACACCTCGCTACGTCTTCTTGATCTGCTCTGGACGGGTCAAGCTCTCCGTGAGTTCCCGTGAAGGACGGACTGCGATCCTGCGCGTTGCCGGACCCGGTGAGATTCTGGGCATCAGCGCGGCCATGAGCAACTCGGCGCATGAGACCACAGCTGAAGCCGTGGAACTATGCCGGGTAAAAGCTATCCGCGTCAGCGATTTCCTCCATTTCTTACAGCAATTCCCTGATGCATCTGCTGAAGCCACCAATTGTCTGTTGCGCGAATACCGCGTGGCCCTGAACAACGTTTGCCGGCTCGCACTACCCAACACCGTGGCCGGAAGGCTTGCCTCATTGCTGCTGGAATGGTTTGAAGCGCCGCGCGCCACCACCTCCAATGATCGCCGCTTTATCGTGGCCCTTACGCAGGAAGAAATTGCCAGCATGACGAACACCTCGCGTGAAACGGTAAGCCGCATCCTGCATCAGTTCCAGCAGGACAAACTGATCCGCATCAAAGGGGCCTCCGTAACGATTCTTCAACCTCAAGCACTGGAACTTCTGGCGGTATAAGGAAATGAATGTGTGCGCCACATCTCCAACATCGGTCACCAACATGGTACTGGGTAATCCAAGCATCTTGTGCGTGGATGATTCGCAGGAAATCCTGCTGATATGCCGGACCGTGCTGGAAGCTGACGGCTACCAGGTTTTTACCGCAAACAACGCCGCATCCGCGCTGGAGTTGCTGGCCGAGCATCCCATGCACGCTGTTGTAATTGATAACGTAATGCCCGGTATGAGCGGCGTTGTCCTGGCGCAGGAGATCAAGCGAGTGTCGTCGGACGTGCCAGTGATCCTGTTCAGCAGTCTGGAGCGGCCAGATGAAATCGTACCGTTCATCGACTCCTATCTATCCAAAGGGCAAGGGCCGTTGGCACTGCGCAAGCTGATTCGAGTGCTCCTGCACCGGTAGTTGAAGATTGCCGCCCCCGGACTGCGATCCGGGCTTTGCCTGGGCCCGCCTTTTCAGCGCCCGCGATCTGCGGGAGATGCGTGCTCTAGCTCAAGAAGTCCAACTTGAAATTAATAGTACGCTGCGGTCTCTTCTACGCCCCCTGGCCCCATCTCGGCCCGCCGCATCCTGGGTAAAATATTTTTCGTCTCAACCTTACTTTGCGTCATACTGTCTTTTGCATCTATTCCCTTAGGAAGGGCTGCGTCTAGCCGAAGTTCCAGGGAGTTGGCCAAAAATATGCCTGAACGCCGCGCCCTTGAAATCCAGATTAATCCTGTAAAGCATGCCAGCCGACACGCTGTCCAGTTTTATGAGCGTGACTCAGCATTGATTGAAGCCCTGGGACGGCATATTGGCACCGCCCTTGAATCCGGGGACACTGCGATCGTAATCGCCACCAAGGCACACCGCGAAAGACTGGCTGAAGAGCTGCGTCTCCGCAAAATAAACGTGGCCCCTGCCATCAATGCGGGACTCTATATCGAATTGGACGCAGCTAAGACTCTTGCAAAGTTCGTAGTAGGGGGCGGTCCGGACAAACAGAAGTTTCAGAAAACCGTGGGCGCCGTGGTAAGAGATGCCGCTGCGCGAACAAAACCCTGGCATCGCTTGGTTGCTTATGGTGAAATGGTCGCCCTTTTATGGGCTGAAGGTAAGAGGGATGCAACCATCCGGCTGGAAGAGTTCTGGAACGAACTCGCCGACCAGCACACTTTTGATCTTTTGTGCGGATATCCCATCGCCGTTTTCGACCGCATGGAACACCGCCAGCTTTTTTTCAGCATTTGCGGAGAGCATACAGAGGTGAATCCGGCGGAAAGTTATCCGGTCCATGGCAGAGACATGCAACGGCGCCGTAGCGCCGCAAGGCTCCAGCAGAAAGCCAAAGCGCTGGAAAATGAAATCCGGATCGGCCAGGAACGCGTTCAGTTATTACAACAGGTCACCAGGGCCGGGACTTGGGAACTGGATATAGTCAATGACACCTTCTCGTTTTCGTCGGCTGCCGCAAAGCTGCTGGGGTTTCCTTCATCCAGCCGCGTCCGCCTGGGCCAGTTGATGGACTTGATGTATTACTCGGGTGATCGGGAAATGGTATTTGCCAAGCTGCAAACGGCGCAACGGCACCGCAACGAGTTTAAGGCCGTCTTCCGCCTGCGTCAGGGCGACTCCACTCGCATCGTCGCCATGCAGGGTAAGACCTTTTACAACGGCGGAAGCCCTCTGATGCTGGGCGTCATATCTGATGTGACTCCCGCAGCGGGAAACAATACTGCTCACGTTGGCTTCAATCTTCCTGATAAAAAAGCTGCGTTTGCTAAGTAGGATTGCGAACCACGATAAAGATAATCAACAAAATCCTGTGCCGCGCCTACGACGCTCGCCTTCATAAACCCGACACCCAGGACTTATGTCGTGAACTCAATAATTTTGCCCCTGCGAGACCGCCTGCGGATCGCCCGTCGCTGCTTCCATAGGCTGCAAGAAACGGTCTTCTTGCTAATGAGCCATATTGCGACGGCTAAATTGCCATGGACACCAGGGCGAATAAATGGGATTGCAAAATTGACAATTTGAAAAAGAAGTAACTCCTGGGTTGAATAGTGCAAGCTTTTTAGAATCCTAATTGTGCTATGGAGAGGGGGCATCTCTTAGCCATAAAGCAAAAAGCGGCGAGGGCAAGAAGCCTGGTGGGAACTTCCGGGACCCTCGCCTTTTCAGGAATGCTACTTCAGGCTGCGAATATATTTGATCAATCCTTTGATTTGATCATCGGTAAGTTTGCCTTCATATTTCGGCATCTTGCCTTTGCCTTCTTTGGTAACCTTTTCCAAATCGGCATCAGATTGCTTCGCGACTTCGGGCGACTGAAAGTCTTTGGCGCCCATTTTTTGTCCTGCGGCGGTTCCCTTACCGTCAGCGCCATGGCAAACCTGGCACTTTGATTTGTAAAGCGCGGCGGCATCATCGGCGGCGGCAGCTGGAACAGCCGCTGCAAGCAGCATGCCAAGCGCCATCGTACAGATCATTGCTTTCATACTTCCCTCCATTTAAATAGCGTCACTGGTATTAACCCAACATCGGCAAAGCAGTCGCACAGAACTTTACCAGAATATTAGAACCTTAAACACAATGTCACGTGGCCTGCGAATTCTGGCCGCTCTCAATCTGCTTGAGATACATCCTTAGTCCGGTGATCACAATGGCAATCGCGATCAAAGAAAGTCCCAAACCGTAACGGCGATAGTTCCGCTCTTTCAGGGCGTCTTTGCCTGCTTCATAATTCTTGGCGGCCGCCACCAGTCCTGGTTGAATATCCTGCTGCACGCGCGCAACGTTGACACTATGAATCGTAACCCGGGCTTTGGTGAGCGTGTCTCGGGTCTGTACAAGATCGAGTCTCGCCTGGCTGACCTCCATGCCGGACCGTTCCGCTTTGCTCAGGATCTGGTCAGACCTGTCTATAGCCGCGGCAAGTTGCGCCAGATGGTCCTTGATGCTGTTAGCGGCAACAAAGCCGGGATCGCCTTCAGTATGGCATTGTCCGCAGATTGACTTATCATCGGTGCCGATCAATGGATCAGTGGGATGCTGAATGCCGTGATTACTATGGCAGGTGACGCAACCGGGCAATCCAGCGGAAGCGAATGCTGCCTTGTGCGGGCTCGCGTCGAAGAGTTGCGCCTGAAACACATGGCACGTGGAACAAACCGCCGCCACAGACGATGCGCCCGGAGGCGTGGCCCCATGGTTTCCGTGGCACGTAACGCAGGTTGGGGCACTAAGGTCTCCACGCACCGTCAGCGCTTCATGGTGGACGCTTTTCTTGTATTCCGCGAACTGGTTGGTCGGGATCTTGTATTCTTTCATGCGCTCCGGGTCAGAGTGGCAACGAGAGCAGGTAGCAGGAACGTTGAGCGGATACACGGTGGACCGCGGATCGTTCGGCGGCCGGATATCGTGCACGGAATGGCAATCCACGCAGACCGCGACTTTGGTGTCGCCGGTGGCCAAACGTTTCCCGTGAACGCTGGTGTGATACTGGCTGAGTTGGTCCGTGCGAAGGCTTGGGTTGTACTTGCGCATGACCGCGGGATCGGAATGGCAGCTTCCGCATAACTGCGGAATCTGTGCCCTCGTGATCTTGCCTTTGAAGCCGGCCTTCTTGCCCATGGCAACTTCAGGATCGTCATTGGTGGCGTCGCCGCCGTGGCAGCTGGCGCAGGTGAGTCCTTTTTGCGCGTGGATATCCTGGCTGAATTTTTCTTCGGTCACGCCCAGGTTGTCCGTCAAGATTGAGTGGCACTCCAGACAAGAGTTTTTTGTCTGCGCTTCTGCGACGCCGGCCAGCAGCAAGCCCGCGGCCATGGCCAGAAACCATCGAGAGGTGTGTGAAGCCGCGGATTTACTTTGCAAAGTGGCCATAAATGGTCATTCCTATGATGTACGCCAGAGCTACAACTGCCAGAGCATTCACCCATCTCCGGGCGCGGCCAGTGTCAATAAAAGGCAGCAACAACCAAACCGCTCCCGCCGCTCCAAAAGCCAGCACGCCCAGGACTTCGCCATCCAGGAAAAATACTTTGGAAGGGATTACCTTGAGTGTCTGGAACATGAAGAGGAAATACCACTCCGGCTTGATGCCCGCAGGAGCGGAAACAAATGGATCAGCCTTTACGCCCAAGTCCCAGGGAAAGATGGCCGCCAGAGCGCCGAGTACTCCCAACGCCGCATACCAGGCTATTAATTCGCGCAGCGCAAAGTTCGGAAAAAACTTCATCTCGCGCACAGCCGCAGGCTTGGTGAGCCACTCCGCTTCCAGCTTGGGAGGCACGCTGATGCCGAATCTCTGCACCAGAAGAATGTGCAGGCCAATCAACATGGTCGCCAGTCCCGGCAGCACGGCGACGTGAAACCCAAAGAAACGCGTGAGGGTGGCGCCGGTCACTTCTTCTCCGCCGCGAAGGAAGATCATGAGGGGCCGTCCGATGATCGGCACCTGCCCGGTGATTTCCGTTCCTACTTTGGTGGCGAAGAACGCCAGTGTGTTCCATGGCAGCAGATAACCGCTGAAACCGAATCCCAGCACAAGGAATAGCAGGATCATGCCGCTGATCCATGTGAGTTCGCGCGGTTTGCGATAGGCTTTGAGAAACGCCACGCTGAACATA
>Ga0207667_10009440_pt1 | contig 11487 bp, 10 predicted proteins | sample KBSCornC52_FD_184301 | JGI IMG/M metagenome (GOLD analysis project Ga0207667, IMG submission 184301) | Corn rhizosphere microbial communities from Kellogg Biological Station, Michigan, USA - KBS Corn C5-2 (SPAdes) (version 2) | ecosystem: Host-associated > Plants > Roots > Rhizosphere > Soil ...
GCGCGGCGCCGATATTCCAGCGCTCCAGGGTGTCGATGATGGCCTGCTCGATCTTGCACACCATCTCGCGCACGCCCACGCCGGCGCGGCGCAGGTCGATCAGCGGATAGGCCACGATCTGGCCGGGGCCGTGATAGGTCACCTGGCCGCCGCGGTCCACCGGCACCACCGGGATCTCGCCGGGCGCCAGCACGTGCTCCATCTTGCCGGCCTGGCCCAGGGTGAACACCGGATCGTGTTCGAGCACCCACAGCTCGTCGGGCGTGTCGGGGCCGCGCTGGTCGGTGAACGCGCTCATGGCCTTCCAGGTCGCCTCGTAGGGCTGGCGGCCGAGGCGGCGGATTTTCAGCGGCTGGGACATGGGGACAACCGGGAAGCGGAACGGGTGGGCAGGAGGTGCGGCCGGGGGCCGGGGCTTGCAAGGGCGCCTGGGCGTCTGGGCAGCACCGATACGGCGGGGCCCAAAACGGCGCGGGCCGGGAAATCCCGGCCCGCGCTTGGCTTACAGGGTGAAGCGGATATCCGGATCGGCGCGCAGGCTGGCGTGCGCCAGGTCGTACTGCTCGCGGCTCTCGCAGCGGAAGCTGACGGTGACCGAGAGGAAATTGCCTTCGCGCGAACTGCGGTGCTTCACCGTCTCGTGCAGCACGTGCAGGCCGATGCCTTCCAGGATCTCGGGCACGCGCTTGGGCAGGTCCGCGTTGGCGTTGCCCATGGCGGTGATCTCGAATTCGCCGGGGAACTGGAAGCCCTGGCCCTCGTCCTGCGCCTTGATCGAGTCGATGTCCTGCATGGCGATACCTCGGCTTGTCTCGCTTACTTCTTCGCTTCGTCAGGCTTCTTGTCGCTGTGGAACCACAGCATGATGCTGTCCCACAGGCGGCCGAAGAAGCCTGCCTGCGGCGCTTCTTCCAGCGCGACCAGCGGCAGGTTCTGCACCGGCTGGCCGTCGAGGGTGACGCGCAGCGTGCCGACCTGCTGGCCCTTGGTGAACGGGGCGATCAGGGTGGCGGGCACGTCGACGGTGGCCTTGAGCTTGTCGTAGTCGCCGCGCTTGACGGTGACCAGCACGTTCTCGCTCACGCCCAGCGGCAGCTGGTCCAGCTTGCCCTTCCACAGGCGCGGGGTGGCCAGCGGCTTGTTGGCGTCGTACAGCTTGTGCGTCTCGTAGAAGCGGAAGCCGTAGTTCATCAGCGCCAGCGCGGCGTCGGCGCGCGCCTTCTCGCTGCTGGCGCCCATCACGATGGCGATCATGCGCGCGTCGCCCTGCTTGGCCGAGGCGGCCAGGCAGAAGCCGGCGGCGGCGGTGTGGCCGGTCTTGATGCCGTCGACGCTGGGATCGCGCCACAGCAGCAGGTTGCGGTTGTGCTGCTTGATGCCGTTCCACTCGAAGTCCTTCACCGCCGAGATGGCGTAGTCCTCGGGGAAGTCGTGGATCAGCGCGCGCGACAGCAGCGCGATGTCGCGCGCCGTCGTGTAGTGGTTGGCGATCGGGTAGCCGGACGCGTTCTGGAAGTTGGAATTGACCATGCCCAGCTGCTTGGCGTACGCGTTCATCAGGTTGGCGAACGCGCCCTCGCTGCCGGCGCTGTGCTCGGCCAGCGCGATGGCGGCGTCGTTGCCGGACTGGATGATCATGCCCGAGAGCAGGTCCTTCAGCGGCACCTGGCTGTTGAGCTTGAGGAAGCTGGTGGAACCGTCGGTGCCGGCGCCGCCGCTGCGCCAGGCGTTCTCGCTGATGGTCACCTGGTCGTTCATGTGGATCTTGCCGTTGGCGATCTCGGCGGAGACCACGTAGTCGGTCATCACCTTGGTGATCGAGGCCGGCTCCAGGCGCACGTCCGGATCCTTGGCGGCGAGCACCTGGCCGGTGGCGTAATCCATCAGCACCCAGCTCTTGCCGTCCACATCCGGCGGCGGCGGCACCGGCGCTTCGGCCACCACGGGGCGCGGCACGGGCGCGGGCTTGGGCGGAGTCTGCTGGGCGACGGCGGCGGTACCGATCACCAGGGCGGCGGTGACGGCAATCGGAGCGAGGGTACGGCGGAAAAGGTTCATCGTTCTGAGAGGTCCGGTTTCGATATGGCTGGCGCCGGAGCGCCGGAATGGCAATGCGTCAGTCTACCGCGACCTGCGGACGCGGCAGTCCCATGTCTTCGATCTTGGCGGTCACTTCGTCGGCGCTGTCGACGTCGGCGAGCGGGCCAACCCGCACGCGCCGCACGCTGCGGCCGTTGATTTGAGCGTCCACCACCTGTACCGGCGCGAAATTCGCCGAGCGCAGCTGCCGCGCGACGCGCTCGGCATTGGCGTTGTCGGCGAAGGCGCCCACCTGCAGATAGATGCCGGGCCTGGGCGCGCCGGTGGGCAGGCCGGTGCTGGCGGCAACCGCCGGCGCGGGCGGTGGCGGCAGGTCCTGCAGCGGCTCGCCCGGCGTGATCGCGCGTACTTCCACCAGGCCCGTGCCTTTCGGATACACGCCGATCTTCACCGCGGCGGCGTACGACAGATCGATCAGGCGGTTGTCGTGGAACGGCCCGCGGTCGTTGATGCGCACGACCACGCTCTTGCCGTTTTCCAGATTAGTGACACGCGCATAGCTCGGCAGCGGCAGCGTCTTGTGCGCCGCGCTGAACTGGTACATGTCGTATTCCTCGAGGCTCGAGGTCTTGTAGCCGTGGAATTTATTGCCGTAGAACGAGGCGATGCCGCGCTCCACATAGCCGTTGGCGTTCGGCAGCACGGTGTAGCTCTGGCCGAGCACGCTGTAGGGCGACTTGTTGCCGTACAGCGCGCGCGGTTCCACCTTGGGCACGGGCTCGACCAGCTTGCTGATATCCGGCGGCGGACCGTCCGGCACGCTGTCGGCGTTGTCGCGGTAGCGGCTACCCTGCGGACGGCTGACGTCGTCATCGATGCCGCTGCGGCGCGAACCGCCATCGGAAGCAGAGCGCGACACCCCGCCGCTGCTGCGCCCAGGCGAATAGCCGCCCGACTTCGACGGCCGCGGCTTGCTGCCGCCGCAACCGGCCAGAGCCAGCATGGCGAGCACCAGCAGCGGCAACGCCAGGCTGGGTTTCATCGACGCTCCCGCACACCCGCGGCGATGGCCTGAGCGAGCTGGTGCACCGCCAGCGCATACAGCGGGCTGCGGTTGTACTTGGTGATCACGTAGAAGTTCTGGAAGGTAAACCAGTACTCCGGCCCGTTCGGGCCTTGCAGCGACTGCAGGCTGCTGCCCAGGCCCGGGTCCATCGGCTGCAGCGGCGCATAGCCCCAGGCCATCAGCTGCTCCAGCGGCCACTGCGGCTTGGAATCCTTCACTTCGATCGGCCGCGCGGCGGCGTCGGGCTGCGCGCGCGCCACCACCGGCGCGCCGGTGACCCAGCCGTGCTTGGCGAAATAGTTGGCGACGCTGCCCAGGATGTCCGGCAGCGAGTCGTGCAGGTCGATATGGCCGTCGCCGTCCTCGTCCACGCCGAAGTCGCGGATGCTCGAAGGCATGAACTGGCCCCAGCCCTGCGCGCCCGCGTACGAACCGGTGAGCGTATCCGGCGAGCCGGCCAGCATGCGGTCCGGCAGGCTCAGCAGCACCTTGAGCTGCTCGCGGAAAAACGTGGCGCGCGGCGGGTAATACAGGCCGAGCGTGACCAGCGCATCGAGCACCTTGTACTTGCCGGTATTGCGGCCGTAGAAGGTCTCCACGCCAACGATGGCCACGATGTATTCCGGCGCCACGCCGTACTGCTTGCCGATGCGCTCGACCAGCTCGCGGTGTTCCAGATAGAACGCCACGCCGTCGTCGATGCGCTTGTCGGTGATGAAGATCGGTCGGTAATCCTTCCACGGCTTGGCTTCGGCCGGACGGCTGATCGCGTCGAGGATGCTCTGCTGTTTCTTCGCGCCGTCCAGCAAGGCGTTCAAGCGGGCCGGATCCTTGCCGGTTTCCTTGGCCACTTCGGCGACCAGCTGTGCCTGTCCCGGGTGAGTCTGGGCCTGGGCCGTCGTCAGCGCGGCGGCGGCGGCGAAGCCCAGGGCGGCAATCCATTGCAGGGGACGGGGCATGGCGATCTCGGTCATCAGGCTACTTCGCTGCTAAAACGCTGTGCGCCGCAAAGCCTAGCACGCGAGGCGGCGCAAACCCGGGCGGAACGCGGGCGCGCGCGCGGCCGGTTCAGTGCGCTGCACGCGTCAGTCGTGCATCTTGCGGTTGGCATAAATCGACATCAGCACGCCGAAGCCGGTGAGCAGCGATACGGCCGACGTGCCGCCATAACTGATCAGCGGCATCGGTACGCCAACCACCGGCAGCATGCCGGCGACCATGCCGCCGTTGACGAACACGTAGACGAAGAAGCTCATGCCGATCGCACCGGCGAGCAGGCGCGAATAGGTCTCGCGCGCTTCCATGGCGATCCACAGGCAGCGCCCGATGATGAAGGCGTACAGCGCCATCACCGCGGCCACGCCGACCAGGCCGAATTCCTCGGCGAAGACCGCGAAGATAAAGTCGGTGGTGTGCTCCGGCAGGAAGTCCAGGCGCGACTGCGTGCCGTGCTGCCAGCCCTTGCCGAACAGGCCGCCCGAACCCACTGCGATCTGCGACTGGATAATGTGCCAGCCGTTGCCGAGCGGATCGGACTCCGGATCCAGCAAGGTGCGCACGCGGTTGCGCTGGTATTCGTGCAGGAAATGCCAGGCCACCGGCACCATGCCGCCCACCGCGGCGAGCAGGCTGCCGATCTTCCACCAGGCCATGCCGGACAGGAACAGCGCGAACGCTCCCGCGCCTGCCACCAGCACGGCGGTGCCGAGGTCCGGCTGTTCGGCGATCAGGCCGGCGGGAATGCCGATCAGCACGGCGACCACCACGATGTCCTTCCACGACGGCGGCAGCTGGCGCGGATGCAGGTACCACGCGATCATCATCGGCACGGTGAGCTTGAGCAGCTCCGACGGCTGGAACGACATCACGCCCAGGTTGAGCCAGCGCTTGGAACCGCTGCGGATCTCGCCCACGCCGGCCACCACGAGCAGCAGGAAGACGCTGCCGGCATACAGCCACGGCGTCCAGCCGCGCAGCACCGAAGGCGGAATGCGCGAGATCAGCAACAGCAGCATGCCGCCGATGACGAAGCGCGCGGCCTGGCCGGTGATCATCGCCATGCTGCCGCCGCTGGCGCTGTACAGCGTGACCAGGCCGGTGGCGGCGAGCAGCAGCAAGCCGAAGGCCAGCGGCAGGTCGATGCGCGGGCGGGTGAGGATGCGGCGCAGGAAGCGGGTCAGGCGGACCTGGAGTTCGTCGATCATTGATGGCCTCCGTCGTCCTGCTGCCCGCTGTCGTCATGGTCCGACGGCAGCTGCGCCGGCAGGTCGCCCGGCACAGCCATCGGCGTGTCTTCCGGTACCTCGGGGGCGCTGCTGGCATTGGCCGGCAGTCCGCCCTGCTCCGGCGCGTTGCGCGCGGGCACGGCGCCGCCCTGGCTGACCAGCCAGGCCTCCATGATCTTGCGCACGATCGGGCCGGCGTCCGAAGCGCCCCACGCGCCCTGTTCGAGCATCGCCGCCACCGCGATGCGCGGCGCGTCGGTGGGCGTGTAGCCGATAAACCAGGCGCGGTGGCGGGTGGCCAGGTAGGCGGTGTTCTTGTTGGTGTCGTAGTCGTTGCTGCGGCGGGAAAAACGCTCCGCCGTACCGCTCTTGCCGGCCACCACATAGGGGAAGCCGGTGAACTGGCCCTTGCCGGTACCGCCGGTGATCACCGCTTCCATGCCCTGGTTGACCACGTTCCAGTAGTTGGCCTTGTGGATCAGGGTGGGCCCGCTGGGCGGATTGGGCAGCGGCACGGCCGACTCCTTCACTGCCGAGGTGGCCATGACCAGGCGCGGCGCATATGGCGTGCCGTGGCCGGCGAAGGTCGCGGTGGCGTGGGCGAGCTGCAAGGTGGTGACGTTCCAGTAGCCCTGGCCGATGCCGGCCAGGATGGTCTCGCCGGGGAACCAGCCGAACTTGCTGCGCGTGGCCTTCCATTCGCGCGAAGGCAGGATGCCTTCGACTTCGCCGAGCAGGTCGATGCCGGTCTTGTGGCCGAAGCCGAGGCTCCCCATCCACGCGCTCAAGCGGTCGATGCCCAGGTCCAGGGCCAGCTTGTAGAAGTAGGTATTCGTCGACAGCTGGATCGCGTGCACCATGTTTACCGTGCCGTCGCCGCCGCGCTTGTCGTCGCGATAGCAACGCTGCTGGCCGGGGATGCAGAACTCGCCGGTGGACAGCACCGTGTCCTCCGGCCGCCGCACGCCGTACTCCAGGCCGCCCAGCGCCAGGAAGGGCTTGACCGTGGAGCCGGGCGGATACGCGCTCTTCAGCGCGCGGTTAAGCAACGGTTTGTCTTCGGCGGTGGTGTAAGAGGTGTAATCCGTCTTGCTGATGCCGTTGACGAACAGGTTGGGATCGAAGCTGGGCACGCTGACCATGGCCATGACCTGGCCGTTGCGCGGATCGATCGCCACCGCCGAGCCGGGGCGGCCGGCGAAGGCGTCGGTGGCGGCCTTCTGCACACGCGCGTCGATGCTCAGATAAAGATTCTTGCCGGGCTTGGGCGCATGCGTTTCCAGCACGCGCTGCACGCGGCCGTCGGCATTCACTTCGACCAGCTCGTAACCGGGCTCGCCGTGCAGCATGTCCTCGTAGGAGCGCTCCAGGCCGCTGCGGCCGACGTGGCTGGTGCCTTTGTAGCGGTCGGCATCGAGGCGGTTGAGATCGTCGGCGTCGATACGGCCGACATAGCCGATCACATGCGCGAACAGCGCCCCGTAGGGATAGCGGCGGGTGAGGTACGGCACCACGTCCAGCCCGGGGAATCGCCAGCGGTTGATGGCGAAGCGGGCGATCTCGTCTTCGGTCAGGTGCAGCTTCAGCGGTACGCTGTCGAAGCGGCGGTTCTGCTTGAGCTGCTTGCGGAAGGCGTCGACGTCGTCGTCGCCGAGCGGGATCACCTCGCGGATGCCGGCCAGCATCGCCGGCATGTCGGGCACCTGCTCCGGCACCACTTCGAGCCGGAACGCCGGCACGTTGTCGGCCAGCAGCACGCCGTTGCGGTCGAAGATCAGCCCGCGCGCGGGCGGGATGGCGCGCGGCTTGACGCGGTTGTTCTCCGAGCGCGTGGCGAACTCGTCATGGCGCTTCACCTGCAGATAGCTGTAGCGCACCACCAGCGCGGACAAGCCCAGCAGGATCAACAGAAAGCCGACCACCGCGCGCACCCGGAACAGGGTGCTTTCGCCCCGGGAATCCTTGATCGAGCGGCGACGCAGGGCCATGGCGCTATTGCAGGCGCAGACGCAAGCGCAGGTCGTCCATCAGCAGGAACAGGAACGGCCATAGCGCGGCGCCGACAAACGGCGAGATCCACCAGGTAGCGGGTGGGAACGATTCGCCGGCGAAGGCGCGCACGATCAGCAGCACCACGCGGTCGTTCAGCAGCAGGGCCAGCACCGCCAGGGTCTGCTGCCACATCGGGAAGAAGCGCAGGCGCGAACGGAAGCGCAGCGCGATGAAGACCAGCGCGCACAGGCGCATCGCCTGCTCGCCGAGCAGGATGCCGTCGAGCAGGTCGGCGCACAGGCCGATGCAGAAGGCTAGGCCCAGGCTGACCCGCTGGTCGCCGGCTTCCAGCGCCCAATACAGCAGGAACAGCGCCGGCCAGTACGGCTTGAACGGCTGCAGCGCGCCGGGCAGCGGCACGAGCATGGACAGCAGGGCGAACACCAGGGAACCGGCGAACCAGAGCAGGCCGACGCGTTGCTTGTTCATGGCGCGGTGCTCGCGGGGGCCGGGGCGTTCGGCACGGGGGTATTCGGCGTGGCGGCGCGCGGCGGCGCCGTGGTCGCTGCGGGCGCGGGTGCGAGATCGGCCGGCGGGCCGGCCTGCGTGGCCGGTTCCGGCGGGCCGGCGGGTTCGGCCTGGTCGTGCAGCAGCAGCACGTCTTCGCTGCGGTCGAGATCAGCCGTGGGATGCGCGCGGCCTTCCAGGAACATGCCGGACGCGGCCGGCTCGACGCCGCGGATCTCGCCCACCGGGAAGCCCGGCGGGAAACGGCCGCCGAGGCCGGAGGTGAGCAGCTTGTCGCCCGGGCGCACATCGGCGGCCATGGAGATATTCGGCAGGCTGAGCAGGTCGCCGTCGCGCGAGCCATAGGCCACGGTGCGCAGACCGGTGCGTTCGACCACCACGGGGATGGCGTGGTCCGGATCGGTCACCAGCATCACCAGCGAGGTGCGCGGCAGCACTTCGACCACCTGGCCGATCACGCCGTGCGCATCGATCACCACCTGGCCCTTCTTCACCCCGTCGCGCTCGCCGAGATTGACCAGCATGCGGTGGCGGTAGCTGCCCAGGTCCACGTCGATGACGCGGGCGAGCTGCACGTTGAGTTCCAGGCTGTGCTGGGTGGCCAGCAGTTCCTTCAGGCGCTCGTTCTGTTCGGCCACCGAGGCCATGCGGTTGAGCTTGGCATTGGCCAGCAGCAGGTCTTCGCGCAGGCGCTGGTTCTGCTCGGTGAGCAGCTGGCGGTCGGCGAAGGCCACGCTGAGGTTGCGCATGCCTGCAGCCGGCAGGCCGGCGAGGCGGTAGACCGGCTCGACCACGGCGGAGGCGGTGTAGCGGATACGCCACATCCAGCCATTGCGATGATCCAGGACCATCAGCACCATGGCGAAGGCGAGATAGAGGATGAGACGCAGCGTGCCGGCAACGGTGCCGGCAAACAGGGGCGAGGAGTCCTCGCGAGCGAGTGCCATCCTCTGCCCCCGTCAGTGTTTATTCGGCGGCGAAGAAGTCGCTGCCGTGCTGATCGATCAGCTCCAGCGCCTTGCCGCCGCCACGGGCGACGCAGGTCAGCGGCTCGTCGGCCACCATCACGTGCAGGCCGGTCTCCTCGGAGATCAGGCGATCGAGGTCGCGCAGCAGCGCGCCGCCGCCGGTGAGCACGATGCCGCGCTCGGCCACGTCGGAGCACAGTTCCGGCGGGGTCTGTTCCAGCGCCGACTTCACCGCGGCCACGATGCCGGACAGCGGCTCGTGGAGGGCTTCCAGCACCTCGTTGGAGTTGATGGTGAACATGCGCGGCACGCCCTCGGCCAGGTTGCGGCCGGAGATCTCGATCTCGCGCACGTCGGTCTGCGGGAAGGCGCAGCCGATCTCCATCTTGATGCGCTCGGCGGTGGATTCGCCGATCAGGGTGCCGTGGTTGCGGCGTACGTAGTTGATGATGGCCTCGTCGAAGCGGTCGCCACCGACGCGCACCGACTGCGAATAGACGATGCCGTTGAGCGAGATGACCGCCACTTCGGAGGTGCCGCCGCCGATGTCCAGCACCATCGAGCCGCGCGCCTCGTGCACCGGGATGCCGGCGCCGATCGCGGCAGCCATCGGCTCCTCGATCAGGAACACGTCGCGGGCGCCGGCGCCTTCGGCCGATTCCTTGATGGCGCGGCGCTCCACCTGGGTGGAGCCGCAGGGCACGCAGACCAGCACGCGCGGGCTGGGACGCAACAGGCGCGAGCGGTGGACCTGCTTGATGAAGTGCTGCAGCATCGCCTCGGTCATCGAGAAGTTGGCGATCACGCCATCCTTCATCGGACGCACGGTGGCGATATTGCCGGGGGTACGGCCGAGCATCTTCTTGGCGTCGCTGCCGACGGCGGCGACGGCGCGGGGACCGCCCGGGCCGCGATCCTGGCGGATGGCGACCACGGAAGGTTCGTTCAGAACGATGCCTTGTCCACGCACATAAATCAGGGTATTTGCGGTACCAAGATCGATGGAGATGTCGTTGGAGAAGATCCCGCGAAACTTCTTGAACATGGGCCCGCCGTGCGTCGATCTGGCTAAAAAGTAAGCGGGCCAGTCTAAAGACGCTGCAACTTGCGCGCAAGGACAATATCGTTAAGAAAGCCTTGCAGGACGCGGTGATGCGCCAACTTTCGATCAGGCCGCATGAGTTGGAATTTTCAATCAGGCGTCGCCGTGGCGGTCAGATATCGGTAAAATTCGCAACTTTGGCCGGGAGGCTTATCCCGGCCGTTGGTCCGACCGCGCTTGCGCGGCCCGTTCACTAGCCCGGGGACACCCACGAATCATGTCTGCCGTTATCTGCGGTTCGTTGGCATACGACACCATCATGGTCTTCCAGGACCAGTTCAAGAACCACATCCTGCCCGACCAGGTGCACATCCTGAACGTGTCGTTCCTGGTGCCGCGGATGCGTCGCGAGTTCGGCGGTTGCGCCGGCAATATCGCCTATAACCTGAAGCTGCTCGGCGCCGACCCGGTGCCGGTGGCCACGGTGGGGCAGGACTTCGGTCCGTATCGCGCGCATATGCAGGAATGCGGTATCCGCCTGGATTATGTGCGTGAGTTCGGCGATCAGTTCACGCCGCAGTGTTTCATTACGACGGATCTGGACAATAACCAGATCACGGCGTTCCATCCCGGCGCGATGCTGAGCGCGCACGAAAATCATGTGCGGGATATCCCGGATATCAGTTTCGCGATCGTCGCGCCGGATAGCCGCGATGCGATGCTGCAGCACGTGGATGAGTTTTCCGCGCGCGGCGTGCCGTTTATTTTCGATCCGGGCCAGGCGATGCCGTTGTTCAACGGCGACGAGTTCCGCGCGATGATCGAGAAGTCGACGTATGTGATCGTCAACGACTACGAGTCGCAGCTGCTGCAGTCGCGTACGGGCTGGAGTGCGGAGGAAATCGCGCAGCGGGTGAAGGCGTATATCGTGACGCTGGGGCCGCGCGGGTCGCTGATCTATACCGATGGCATCACGCATGAGATTCCGCCGGCGCGCGAGCGCAAGGTGGTGGATCCGACGGGGTGTGGCGATGCTTATCGCGCGGGGTTGATCTTCGGGATCATGCGGGGGAAGGATTGGCCGACGATCGGGCGGATGGCGTCGTTGATGGGGGCGTTGAAGGTTGAATATCCCGGTACGCAGAATCAGCGCTTCGATTACGTGATGTTTGCGGGGGAGTTCAAGGAACAGTTCGGGTATGGGTTGGATTGACGCTGCCTGATCTGGATCGAAAAAAAGGCCTCCCGGGTGGGAGGCCTTTTTTATTGGCGGCTTGAATAGAGCGGCTTGATGGCGGAGTTGTTGGGCATCATCGGACTCCGGCTCGGCCGTCAGCGTGCAAAGTACCTTTCGTGTGGAGCGATAGCGCCGTGCTTGCCGTGCATCGCCTGAGAGGTGGCTACGCAACCTGGTTGATGCGCGCAACTGAGTGCGTCATCGATCTTCTTCATGCCGGCGATGAGTGAGGATGCGCGTCGCTATGCGGTGCCGGGCGCCGTTGATAATCGCATGGGATTAATTCGCGGCGGCCAAGATAATCGCGTGGATGTCATGCCGTTAGCGCCTTCGTGCTAAAGCGGTGATTATGTTTGGGGCAAGAAAAAACCCCCACCAGACGGTGAGGG
>Ga0207667_10009442_pt1 | contig 11486 bp, 15 predicted proteins | sample KBSCornC52_FD_184301 | JGI IMG/M metagenome (GOLD analysis project Ga0207667, IMG submission 184301) | Corn rhizosphere microbial communities from Kellogg Biological Station, Michigan, USA - KBS Corn C5-2 (SPAdes) (version 2) | ecosystem: Host-associated > Plants > Roots > Rhizosphere > Soil ...
ATGCCGTAGCCGGTCAGCTGGTTCGAGCGCACGCCCTGGAAGGCGCCGAGATCGCGGACCCGCTCGGCGTGAGCGGGCAGGCTGCAAAGCAGCCCCAGCGCGCACAGCAGGCCGGTCCACCAATTCCCCGCCCGCTTGCGGGAGGGGTTGAGGGGGGTGATCGCTGTCAGGAGCGGAGTCATCTCCTCCCCCTCAGAACGGCGAGATCATGTTGAAGAACCGGCTGAGCCAGCCCTCGCGGCCGGCGCGCTGGACCGAGCCGTTGCCGGCATATTCCATGCGCGCGTCGGCGACCTGGGTGGAGCGCACCGAGTTGCTCTGGGCATCGATGTCGGCCAGGCGCACGATGCCCGAGAACTGGATCCATTCCTGGCCCTGGCTCAAGAGCAAGCGCTTTTCTCCTTTGACCAGCGCCGTGCCGTTGGGGCGCACTTCGGCGATGGTCACGCCGACCGTGCCGGTGAAGGAACTGGTCTGCGAGGCCGTGCCGTCTCCCTTGAACGACGACTGGCCCGATGCATTAAGGGCAGCGGGGTTGAGGAAGGACAGCGGCCCGGCGGTGGGCGGGGTGAGCGCGAAGCCGCCGTTGCGGCTGGTCTTGGAGCCGGCGGACTTGGCCGTGGTGGTGTTCTCCACCAGCAGGATCGTCAGCGGATCGCCCACCCGGCGGGCCAGGGTGCCCTCGACCAGGCTGGCATAGCCCAGGCTCGCATCGAAGATTGCCCCGGTGGGCGCGCGCGGCGCGGAAGCCGGCGCCATCGCCGGCAGGCTCGCCTCGAACCCCGGGCGGGGGCGAGCGGCATTTCCGGGCGCGCTGACCGCCAGCGCGGCAAGGCTGAGCGCCGCGACCGGCGTGTGGAAGGCAAGGGCGGACAGCCGCAGGCCCGGCTTGCGCCGGCGGCGCGGCGGACGCGGCAGGGTGATCCCGAGCGAGGCCGGGGCCGGGCCGGCGGTGGCGGCGGGCGGCAGGCTGAGGTTGGATGAAAGGTGCGGAGTCATGGGAAAGGCCTTTCGGGTCACAGCGTCTGGTTGGCGTTCTTGAGCATCTCGTCGACGGCCGAGATCATCTTGGAATTGATCTCGTAGGCGCGCTGGGCCTCGATCATATCGACCAGCTCCTCGACCACGTTGACATTCGAGGCTTCGAGAAAGCCCTGGCGGATATTGCCGCGCCCGGCCTGTCCGGCGGGGCCGATCTGGGCCTGTCCGGAAGCCCCGGTCTCGCCGAGGAAGTTGTCGCCCATTTCCTTGAGGCCGGCCGGATTGGTGAAGCTGGCGACGGTGATCTGGCCGAGCTGGCCCGGCTCGGTCTGGCCCGGCAGGGTGGCGGAAACCGTGCCGTCGGCGGCGATGGTAACGGCGCTGGCGCCTTCCGGAATGGTGATCGCCGGCTGGACCGGATAGCCCTGCGCGGTGACGAGCTGGCCGTCGGCGGAGCGGGTGAAGTTGCCCGCGCGGGTATAGGCCAGCTGGCCGCCGGGCATCTGCACCTGGAAGAACCCGTCACCATCCAGCGCGAGGTCGAGCGCGTTGCCGGTGGTCTGGAGCGTGCCCTGGGTGTCGATCCGGCTGGTCGATTGCAGGCCGACGCCGGTGCCCAGGTTGAGGCCCGTGGCATAGGCAGTCTCGCTCGACGATTGCTGGCCGGCGATCCGCGCGTCCTGGTAGGCCAGCGTGGCGAAGTTGGCGCGATCGCGCTTGAACCCGGTGGTGCCGACGTTGGCCAGATTGTTGGCGATCACCCGCATCCGCTGGTCCTGGGCCTCGAGGCCGGTGCGGGCGACGTGAAGGGCGGAACTGGGCATGAACTGTTACTCCGTTCAGGAAAGGCGCATCGTTCAGGAAAGGCGCATCAGGGCCGTGCCGCCCTCGTCGAGGTCCTTGGCGGTGCTGATCAGCTTGGTGCGAATGTCGAACAGGCGCTGGGCCTCGACCATCTGGACGAGCACGTCGCTTGGCCGGACGTTCGATTGTTCGAGCGCGCCGGGGATCACCTTGGCCTCGAGGTCGGCCGGCAGCGCGCCGCCGCCATAGACCCTGAGCAGGCCGTCAAGCCCCTTTTCCAGCCGGGTGCCGGTGGGGCTGGCCAGCTTGAGCCGGTCGAGCCGGGTGGGCGGCGCATCGGGCGTGGCCGGATCGCGCACCAGCACGGCGCCGTCCTCGCCGATTGTCACCTGCCCGCCGGGCGGGATCGAGATCGGCCCGCTGTCGCCCAGGACCGGCGCGCCATCGCCGTTGACCAGCACGCCCGCGGGGGAGACCGCAAGATCGCCGCGGCGGGTGTAGCTTTCGCTCCCGTCGGCGGCCTGGACGGCCAGCACGGCCTTGCCCTGCATCGCCACGTCGAGCGGCTTGCCGGTTTCGATCAGGGTGCCCTCGTGCATATCGGCTCCGCGCACCTCGCTGTCGGACAGGGCGCGCACTTCCACGCTTTGCCCGTCCTTCACGGTCATCGGCGTGAACTGGAGCGTATCGGCGCGAAAGCCGATGGTCTGGGCGTTGGCCATGTTGCTGGCGATGACCCGCTGGCGGACCATCGAGGCGTTGAGGCCGGAGAAGGCGGTGAAGATCAGGCGGTCCATGGCGGACGCTCCTCAATCAGGCGATCACGTCCGCAGATTGATGATGGTCTGGGAGATCTGGGTGGCGGTATCGATCGCCTTGGCATTGGCCTGGAAATCGCGCTGGGCGGTGATCAGGCCGACCAGTTCCTCGGCGATGTCCACGTTCGAGCGTTCGAGCGCGCCGGAGAGCAGTTCGCCGTACTGGCCGTTGCCGGGCTGGCCGTAATTGGCCGTGCCCGACACGCCGGTCGTCACCCAGTTGGCCGAGCCGACCTGCTTGAGACCGTTGGGGGCGACGAAGCTGGCCAGGGCCACCTTGCCGACCACCGTGTTGCTGCCATCGGCATAGGAGGCGGTGACATCGCCGTTCGAGGAGACCGAGACCCCGGCGAATTCGGCGTTGGCGGCGTTGGTGGCGGGAATCTGCGCCGACGAGGGCGTGGTGGCATAGCCGCCGCCGGCCTGCGCGGCGAAGACTTGCAGGCGGTTGTCCGAGCTGTCGTGGATATAGCCTGCCCCGTCCATCGTGAAGGCGCCGTTGCGGGTGTAGTAGGTCTGCCCGGTGGCGGCGTTGCTGGTGGCGAAGAAGCCGTCGCCGTTGATGGCCAGGTCCAGCGCCGAGCCGGTCTGTTCGATGGGGCCCAGCGCGAAGTTCTGCTGGATTGCCTCGACCGTGGCGCCCACGCCCTGGATCAGCTTGGGGTTGGTATAGGCCGTGCCCGCGACGATGTCGGAGAACTCCACGCGGCTCTTCTTGAAGCCGTTGGTTTCGCCGTTGGCGATGTTGTGCGAGATCACGTTGAGGCTGGTCTGGGCGTTCTTCAGCCCGTTGAGCGAGGTATAGAAGGACATCGGCGTTTCTCCGTCGGGATCAGATGGCGACAGCGGTGGTGCTGGCGGAAGTCGCGCTGGCTTGCGCCTTGGTCGCGGCCTGCTGGGCGGCGACGACCGCATCGAGCTTGGCCGAAATCTCGCCCAGGCGCGTGTCCAGCTTGCCGATCCCGGCGTTCATCTCGCTCGCCTGCGAGAGCGAGGAGAACTGCGCCATCTGGGCCAGCATCTGGGTGTTGTCGGTGGGATTGAACGGGTCCTGCTGCTGGAGCTGGGTGGTCATCAGCTTGAGGAAATCGGCCGAGCCGAGCTGGCCGAGCGAGGTCTTGCCGGCACTGCCGGTGGCGGCGCCGGCCGCTTGCGTGTTGGTGATCGTGGTCATTTCATCCTCATCGTTTCGAGCATGAGCTGCTTGGCGGTGGAGAGCGCCTCGACCAGGTTCTGGTACTGGCGCGAGCTGTCGAGCATCTCGACCATCTCGGCGTTCTCATCGACCGGGGCGGTCCAGACGTCGCCGTTGGCATCGGCCATCGGGTGGTCGGGATCGTGGGTGCGGATCGCCTTGGCCTGGCTCTGCTGGACGCTGCGCACGTCGACCGTGGCAAGGCCCGAGGCCTGGTCGAGCGCGGTGGCGAAGACCGCGCGCAGGGGCTTGTAGGCGCCCTGCTCGCTGGCGGCGACCGAGCCGGCGTTCGCAAGGTTGGAGGCAGCCGCGTTCATCCGCACCAGCTGGGCGGAGAGCCCGCGCTGGGCGAGGCTGAACAGGGTGAGGGGCTGGGAACTGCTCACGGTCAGTCGCCCTTGAGCGCGCGGGTGATCGTCTCGACCCGGCCCTTGATGAACTGGAGCGTGGCCGAATAGCCGACCGCGTTTTCCGCAAAGGCGGTCTGTTCGGTCATCATCTCGACCGTGTTGCCGTCCATGCTGGGCATGGTGGGGACGCGGTAGCGCAGGGCGCCGGACAGGGCCTGGTCGTCGCTCGCCCCGCCGGCGCTGGCTTTCAGCGCGGCGGCGAAATCGATGTCGCGCGCCTTGTAGCCGGGGGTCGCGGCATTGGCGATGTTGGAGGCCAGGATCCCCATGCGCTGCGAGCGCAGCGCCAGGGCCGTGCCATGAATGCCGAACAGGGTCTCGCTCATCGTCGTCCTCGCTCCATGCGGAATGGGCGCGGGGTTGTTCGCAAGCACCGTGCCAAACCGTGTGGGCCGCGCATTTCCGCGGGTTCGGCCGGCGAGGGCGGCAAGCTCTTGCCGGTACCGGCAGGAAAGCGCCGGCAATCCCCTGAATTCTGCCGCGTGCTGCCGTTCTTTGGCCTGAGACCTGCCATCCCTGGCCCGTTCGTGCCGAGGGGAGGGCGGGGCGCTTTTCACCGGGATCACGACGCCACATGAACATTCCCCCGATCGATGGAACCGCGGCGCTGATCGTGGTCGGCGGCACCCTGCTCGCCACCCTGCTGCGCTGCGGCCCGACGGAGATCGGCGCGGCCCTGCGGGGCCTGAAGTCGGCGCTCGGGCCGGGCTACCGGGCGGAGGAGGGCAAGGCCGAGCTGGTCGCCCCGGTCCGCGCGATCCGCGAGGACGGCCTGCTGCGCGCCCGGCCGGCGGACCATGTCGATCCGGCCTTCGCCGAGGCCACCGAGGCGCTGGTCCACGACCGCTCGCTGGCCTCGCTCCAGGCCGCGCTGGAACGGCACCGCGCCCGCCGCGTCGCCGAGGCCGGGACGGCGGTGCGAGTTTTCGTCCAGGCGGCCGAGCTGGCGCCGGTGTTCGGCATGGCCGGGACTCTGGTCGCACTCAGCCGGCTGACCGCGACCGACCTTTCGGCGGGCGCGGCGATCACCGGGGCCATCGCGCTTTCGGTGATGACCACGCTTTACGGCATCCTGCTGGCCAACCTCCTGTTCGCGCCCATCGCCCGCCTGATCGAGCGCGCCGCCGCCCGCGAGGAGGCCGCGCGGCAGGAGGTGGTCGATTGGCTCGCCGCGCAGGTGGCCCAGGCCCTGCCGCGCCGGCGACCGGTCCACGCCCAGCACCAGGCGCTGGAACAGGCCTTCGGCTCGGAGGCGGCGTGATGCCCGCAGCCTTTGCCGCGCGGGCCGATACCGGCTGGCAATATGCCCTGGCCGACCTGTCGCTGATCCTGTTCATGGTCTGCGCGCTGGCCTTGTCACAGGCGCCCAGGGACCGGCCCCGGCCCGCGCCGCCCCCCCCGGCCAAGGCCGATGCCAACGCCGTGGCGCTGGGAGAACCCGCTGCCGTCTGGCGCGCCGGGCCCGGGATGCCGAGCCTCGCCCAATGGATCGCCGGGCAGACCGCCGATCCGCGCCAGCGCCTGACCATCGTCGCCCATTACAGCGCGGGCCGCGCCGCCGATGCCTTCGCCCGGGCCGAAACGGCTCTGCAACAGGTACGCAAGCTGCCTGCAACGGCCCGCATCGTGGTCGAACCGGGCGCGGCCGACGATCTTGGCGCGATGCTGACCTGGGACCTTGGCCAGACCTGATGGCACGGGCCTTGCTTCATGGCCGGCATGTCCCACCGAGGTATGCCATCATGAAGTTCCTGCCCGCTGCCCTCATCCTTCCTGCCGGCCTGCTCCTTGCCGCTCCCGCGCCGGCGCATGCCGCGCCGTTTGCCGACCCGGCCGCGATCGATGCCGAGGTGGCCCGCTTCACCGGGGCCCCGTTGGGCACGACCGGCGGCGCTGCGCAGCCTGTGGACCGGCGGCTGCGGCTGGCCGGCTGCGCCAATCCGCTGAGCCTCGGGTGGTATGCCGGGCGGCGCGATACGGTGCTGGTGCAGTGCCCGGACCTGGGCGGGTGGCGGCTGTTCGTGCCGGTGCTCCAGTCGGCGCCGGGGCAGGGCGAGGCGCCTGCGGTCCTGCGCGGCGAGGCGGTGACGATTGCGCTGGCGGGGCCGGGTTTTTCCGTCACCCAGCCGGGCGAGGCGCTGGATCAGGGCGCGGTCGGGGCGTGGATCCGGGTCAGGACAGCCGCCGCCGGGCAGGGTGCGGGCAGCCAGCCGCTGCGCGCGCAAATCCTGCGCCCGGGGCTGGTTTCGGTCAGTCTTGGCGAAGAATGAATCGTTTCCCGGCAGGAGCTTGCCGGCAAGTACGGCAATTTCCTGCCACGCCCCTTAAAGGCTGCCGCCCGGTGCCGTTCTACCGCTTCGAGAACCACGGAGCGGCACCATGCCCATCGACAAGAGCCAGTCCCTGTCTGCCGCCGGAATTTCCGGCCTGCGCGCAGTCGGCCTGATCGACGCGCGGACCCTGCGCACCGCAGCCGGTGCGAAGGAGACCGCCACCCCTACCGCGACGCCGGCCCCGGCCCCGGTCGCTGCCACCTTCCAGCCGAGCGAGGCGCTCGACGCCGGGCCTGCCCCGGTCGATGGCGAGCGGGTCGCGGTGATCCGCAAGGCCATCGAATCCGGCGCCTATCCCGTCATTCCCACCAAGATTGCCGACGCGATGATCGCTGCCGGCCTGCTGCTGAGGGCTTCCGCATGAGCCAGACCACCGCGCTGCGCGACAATCTCCGGCAGATGGTTGCCGTCCTGCAAGAGGAACGGCAGGCGCTTGCCGCGCTCGACCTCGACGCGATCATGGGCGCCGCGGTCGGGAAATCGGGCCTGTGCGACGTGCTGGGGCAAGCCGAGGCCGGCGCTGTGGACGAGGAATGCCGCGGCCTGCTGGATGCGGCGCGGCGCCTCAACGAGGTGAACCGGCAGGTCCGCAACCTGATTGCCGCCAATGTCGCCCAGCGGCTGGAGGCGATCGTGGGCTCCCCCGCGCTGTACCGCGCGGCTCCGGCCTATGCCTATGCGGGGGCGCGCTGAAAGGGCGCGTTGTCCTGGGCCGTTCGTGCTGGGGAAGAGCCGAAATCGTAGATTGAGGTTCCGTCTCGAAGCACCGAGCCTGGCGCTCCAGGTCCTTCGGGACGCCTTTCAGCCGGAGGCTTCAAGGCTCCTCAGGACGAACGGGATGGGAGTGGTTTCATTGGCCGCCTCCCCCACTTGGCACGGCTCTTGCTGAACCGTCCCCGATGCCAACGCAATCGGGGACTTCGCTTGAGCGGCCTTGCCATATCCGGACCTGACCAGACGAGCGCCAGCACGGCGCGCGGGGCGATTGCGCAAGCGGCGCAGGCGACCGGGGTCGATTTCGACTATCTGCTGGCGCAGGCGCGGCTGGAAAGCGGGCTCAACCCGCAGGCCCGCGCCGGCACGTCCAGCGCCACCGGGCTCTACCAGTTCCTGGGCGGCACCTGGCTCGACACCCTGAAGAAGCACGGGGCCGAGCACGGCCTTGGCTGGGCGGCGGAGGCGGCGGCCGATCCCGCGCGCCGGGCCGAGGTCATGGCCCTGCGCACTGATCCCCGGGCCTCGGCGCTGATGGCGGCCGAGCTGGCGGGCGACAACCGCGCGGCCCTTGCCGGCGCGCTTGGCCGCGAGCCCGATGGGGCCGAGCTTTACCTGGCCCATTTCCTCGGGCCGCAGGGCGCGACGCAGATGCTTTCGGCCATGGCCAGCGACCCGGCCCGCAGCGCCGCGGACCTCCTGCCCGCCGCCGCCGGCGCCAACCGGGCGATCTTCTATGGACCGGGCGGTGCGGCGCGTTCGGTGGGTGAGGTGGTTGGCCTGGTTCGCGCGCGGTTCGCCGCCGCCGCGGGGCAGGGCGACGATCCCGGCTCCACCTTTGCCGCTGCCGTCAGTGCCGCGCCGAGCCCCACCGGCGGCCCGGTCGCGCGGGAGTTCCATGCCCTTGCGACCGGCCCGACTGCCGCGCCGCGCCAGTCCATGGCCGAGACCCTGCGCGAAGCCTTCGCCCTGGGCGGCGCCAACGACGGCGCGGTCCCGGCTCATGTCCGCTCGGCCTATGGCCGCCTCGCGGCGCTGGGGCTCTAGGCCGTGCTGAAGCTCGCCAACGTCTCTGCCGTCGCGCTGCCCGCCGGGATCATGACCCTGATCGGGCTGATGGTGGTGCCGGTGCCGACCGTGCTGCTCGACCTGTTCTTCGTTCTCAACATCGCGCTGTCGATCGCGGTGCTGATGGCGGCGATGAATGCGGCCAAGCCGCTGGATTTCTCCTCGTTTCCCAGCGTGCTGCTGTTCGCGACCCTGCTGCGGCTGTCGCTCAACGTTGCTTCCACCCGCGTCGTGCTGGTCAACGGCCACATCGGCGGGGCGGCGGCAGGGCACGTGATCGAATCGTTCGGCGCCTTCCTGGTTGGCGGCAACTTCGCGGTCGGCCTGTTCGTGTTCATGATCCTCATGATCATCAACATGGTGGTGATCACCAAGGGCGCGGGGCGCGTCTCGGAAGTGTCCGCGCGCTTCACGCTCGATGCCTTGCCGGGCAAGCAGATGGCGATCGACGCCGACCTTGCCGCCGGGCTGCTGACCGCCGACGAGGCCAAGGCCCGCCGGCGCGAAGTGGCCACCGAGGCCGATTTTTATGGCTCGATGGACGGTGCTTCCAAGTTCGTGAAGGGCGATGCCGTGGCCGCCCTGCTGATCCTGGGCGTCAACATCCTCGCCGGGTTTGCGCTGGGCATGATCAGCCACGGCCTGACCGCCGGCGAGGCCGCCGAGAAATACATCACGCTGGCCGTGGGCGATGCGCTGGTGGCGCAGGTGCCGGCGCTGCTGCTGTCGATCGCGGCGGCCGTGATCGTCACCCGCGTATCCGACAGCCGCGACCTGGCCGGGCAGATCGGCGGCCAGTTCGCCAATCCCGCCACCTGGCTGCCGGTGGCGGTGATCCTCCTTGGCATCGGGCTGATCCCGGCCATGCCGCAGACCGTGTTCCTGCCCGCCGCCGCCCTTGCCTTCTGGCTCTATCGTAGCCTGAAGCAACGCGCCGCCCGGCCTGAGCCGGTGGTCGATGTCGCCCTGCCGCCCGATCCGCAGCGGATCGTGCTGGGCGACGTGTCCGACCAGACGCTGGTCACGGTGGAGCTGGGCTATGGCCTGGTGCACCTGGTGGACGAGCGGCGCGGCTCGCCGCTGGTTTCGCGGATCACCGGGGTGCGCAAGCAGCTGAGCCAGATGTTCGGCTTCATCGTGCCGCAGTTCCGTGTGCGCGACGCGCTGGAGATGCCCCCGCACGACTATCGCGTGCTGCTGGGCGGCGTGCCGCTGGGGCAGGCGACGGTGCGGGCCGACAAGATCATGGCGATCGATGCCGGCGAGGCGCGCGACAATCACACACTTGCGGGCGAGGCCACCCGCGATCCCTCGTTCGGCTGCCCGGCGCTGTGGATCGAACCGGCCCAGCGCGACCATGCCATCGCCGAGGGCTTCCTCACCGTCGATGCCTCCACGGTCATCGCCACACACCTCAACCAGGTTCTTGCCGAACGGCCGCAGGCGCTGCTCGGCCCGGACGAGGTCCGCGCGATCCTCGATGCGGTGAAGGAGCATTCGGCCGGGCTGGTCGAGACGGTCTATCCCGCGCCGCTGACGCTGGCCGCGGTCACCCGTGTGCTGCGGACCCTGCTGGAAGACGGCGTCCCGCTCGGTCATCCGGTGCCGATCCTGCAAAGCCTGGGGCAGGCGGTGCAGGTGACGCTGGACCACGAACGGCTGGTCGATCTGGTCCGGGCCGATCTGGGGGCGATGATCGTCGGCCGCATCTGCGCGCCGCACGAGCGGCTGCCGGTGATCACGCTCGACGCGCGGCTCGAAGGAGCCATCGTCCAAGGCCTGACCGATCCGACCACCGGCCAGCCGGTGATCGAGCCCGACCTTGCCCGTGCGATCGGCGAGCGGATCGCCGCGCTGATCGCCGAGCGCGGGCCCGGCGCCTGCCCGCCGGCGCTGATCGTCCAGCCGCGCGCACGCCGCGCGCTGGCCGCCCTGCTGCGGCTGCGCGTGCCCCAGTGCCTGGTCCTGTCCATCGCCGAACTGCCGCCCAGCCAGCCGATCGAGGTGCTCGCCGTGATCGGCGACGAGCCCGCCCCCGCCGCTTCCGTTCCCGCCCTGCCGCAACCCGGCAGCGCCCTTGCCGAAGAGCTTGCCGCATGAAGCACGATCCCAAGTCGTTCACCGCCGCCCGTGCCTATGGCCCCGGCCACGCCGGCCCGGCCGAAGCCTATCGCGGCGATGTTGCCGACCGGGTCCGCCGGTTCCTGCCGATGGTCCGGCGCCTGGCCTGGCACGTCCATGGCTCGGGCCGGCCCGGGATCGAGCTGGAGGACCTGATCCAGGCCGGGCTCGTCGCGCTCACCGAATGCGCCCAGAAGCACAACGGTCCCAGCGAGGACGGCTTTGCCGCCTATGCCAAGATGCGGGTGCGCGGGGCCATGGTCGATCTCATCCGCCGCGCCGTGCCGATGTCGCGCGGGGCAAGCGAGCGGCGGCGCCAGCTGCGCGGGCAGGAAGCGGCGCTGCGCGGCCAGCTGGGCCGCGATCCCACGCCGGCCGAACTGGCCGCCGCGCTCGACATCGCCGAGGGTGATCTGGCCGACTTGCGCGCCGCCAGCGAGCCGCTGCGCTTCGAATCGATCGACGAGGCCTATTCCGATGCCGACATGGCCTTCGCCGACGGCGGCGCCGACGTGCTCAGCCAGCTCGCCGACGCCGAACTGCGCGGGCAGGTGGCCGCGGCCATCGCCGACCTGCCCGAGCGGCTCCAGCTGGTGGTGCAGCTCTATTTCGTCGAGGAGCTGAACCTCTCGGAAATCGCCGGGGTGCTGGAGGTGTCGATCCCCCGCGTCCACCAGCTCAAGGCGCAGGCGCTGGGCCAGTTGCGCAAAGGGCTGGAGGGGGTGGCGGACCTGCTGTGAGGCGGGGCCGTTTGCCTGCCGTTCCGTTCCGCCCGGCCCCTCGCCGGCCGGATGTGCGAGCGATTTGCAGCAGTTAGCCGCACACGCAATTGCCCCGGAACCGATCCGGTGGTAATCGGTTGACCATGTCCTCCTGCGATACCTGCGTCGTGCGCAACCGCGCCATCTGTTCCGCGCTCGACTCGCAGGAACTCGGTGCGCTCAACACGATCGGCCGCACCCGCACGCTGGCCGCCGGGGAATCGCTGATCTGGGAGGGTGACGATTCGGTGCTGGTCGCCAATGTCATCGACGGCGTGCTC
>Ga0207667_10009444_pt1 | contig 11485 bp, 2 predicted proteins | sample KBSCornC52_FD_184301 | JGI IMG/M metagenome (GOLD analysis project Ga0207667, IMG submission 184301) | Corn rhizosphere microbial communities from Kellogg Biological Station, Michigan, USA - KBS Corn C5-2 (SPAdes) (version 2) | ecosystem: Host-associated > Plants > Roots > Rhizosphere > Soil ...
GCATCGGTCCGCCCCGTTTGTCCAACCGGACCGGGCTCGCGCCCGATGATCTTCTTCAGATTCGCCTCGTCGCACACGATCTCGAAATGGATCTGCGGAAACTGTCCGTAGATTTGACCGGGGGTGCCCAAGATCTCCTTTCGATAGATCTTTTTTCCCACCGCCAGCGTTGGCATGACGTTTTGCAGATGCATGTACACCGAATAGAAGGTGATCTTCGCATTGTCGCCCTCGCCGATTTCGGTGTCGTGCCGGATGACGACGCACCCGTCATCGGTGCGCACGCCACGGTATTGCAGTGCTGGACTCTTGGTCGTATCCGTTGCGCGCACATGCACAATCTTTCCGTCTGCAATGGCACGCACCGATGCGGGCTGGTTGCCGTCAGTCGGCGCGATCAGGTGCGCGCCGCCATGCCAGCCGAGGTTGAAGCTGACTGGATAGGCTCCGTTGCCGGGCGAGCATTCGAGCATGTTCGCCGCGCACACATCGCCGTCAGGCACAACCGTGTTGCCTGCGTCTGCCGTGGACATGGCATCGTTCTGCTGCGGCTGTGCCGCCGAAAGAAAGGGTGGGCTGATAATCATGGAACGCTTGCAAGCTGATTAAAGTGAATGCGAGTAATCGTCGGTGGGTTTGCCCGTTCCGAACGGCGGGAAGCTAGGCATCTGCGCGTCGGCTCCCTGTTTGCTCCACTTGGGCGTTTTCTCGACGATCGGCCCCGACGAGCCGTTGACGATTCCGTTGCCGTTGATTTGGATGTATGAGCCGCCCGCACCGATCCAAACTTCCTTCGCAGCGGTGATGACGACCCTTCCGTCTGTACTGGAAATTGATAGGTCCTTGAGCGCCGCGAGCGCCATCTTGTCGCTTTGCGCCTGGAGTTCGACCGCCCCTTTCGCCGCGAACAGTTTGATTCCCAGGGTCTGCGCGAAGAGACTGATCTTGCCGAGCACGCTCGCTAGCAGCGATTTCTTGGCCGTAACCGACACGCTGCGACCCGCCGTAAGCGCAATATGCTCGTCTCCACTGATATGGACGGTCGCAGGCGTCGTCGCTTGCAGCCCACTCGCTCCCGCAAGCAGCAGGTGCGATTCGCTCAATTCGGGAAACGAACCAGTGCCGCCGCTACCTGTGTGGCCCTTGATCCCATCGACCTGGGTCCGCAACACATCAGCCACGCCGCTTTGATCGCCTGCGCTATCCTGCGCCTGGTGCTGTTGGGCCAATTTGCCCAGTTCATCGTGCTGCCGCTGCGCTTGTGCCAGACGCGACGCCGGTTCACTCACATCCGAAATGTGCGACTTGCCCTTTGGACGGGCCTCGGTGCTGACCAACATCCCCTTAGCCGAGCGAATCGCCCCAACCGCATCGGTGCGCAACTCGAAGCCCTCGCCGCGTGCGTCCTGCCGCCCTTGCCAATCCTCGATTCGTGTAATGCTCCCCAACGACAACTGACTGGCCGCATGGTCGCTGCGTAGCTGGGTCTGGATGGCGTTGGCCGTGTCATCGAAAACCAAGTGATTGCTGCGCCCGCCGCCCCGATTGCCGGTATTGCCCACGAGTTCACGACTGCGAATACCGGTCAGTGCACGCTGATGCGGCAACCGCCATGCCGGCAAGTTCATCGCGCTTCCCACGCGACCAGTCACAAGCGGATGGTCAGGGTTGCCGTCGATCCATTGAACGATCACCTCGGAGCCGATGCGGGGCAGCGCGCTCATGCCTTGACTACCGCCCGCCCAGCCGCTCGACACGCGCACCCACGTCGTGTAGTTGCCCTCTCGATCCCAATGAAATTGCAGCAGCACCCGCCCGTACTCGTCGGTATAGAGGCTCTCGCCCTCAGGGCCGACCACGACCGCCGTCTGCGGCGCCAAGATGCGCGTATCGACGCTGTTGAATCCTCGCATCGGCCGCCACGGCGTCGTTTTCTTCACGCACGTAAATCGGTTGCTGTAGGTTGCCTGCGCGCCGACACCCTGAAGGTAGTTGTTCGTCGCAAGGTGATGCGCGAAGGTAATCAGATATTCGTCGTCGAAATAGCTCACGCTGATCGAATGCCCGAAGTGGTCGGTCAGCTGAAACCACCGCCCCGGCATCACAAAGCGGTTGTTGCCCGTGGCCTCCCACTGCCGTGCCATCGCCTCGATGGCTTCGATGCGCCGGCTCGTTTGCCACTCCCCCTCTTCCCAGTCGCGGTGCGCATACTGCCCCGCATAGTCGTACCACTCCAGCTTCTGCTGCCCGCGATCACGCGCCCATGCATCGGTGCGCGCATCGACGAAGCCGCCGCTACGCGCAGTCAGATGGGGCTTGGCCTTGAAGTCGGTGGTCGACTCCCCGATGTGCGTGGACGTGACTCGTTGAATCAACGACCACGATCGGACCCCGTCCGCTTCCTGCGAACCGGCTTTGTCCTGGTAAGGCATCTTGGGGCTTTCACCGTCAATGGCCGGCTCTTGGCGCGCCGGATCGGAGATGATCAGCTTGTGCTCCGTCGCTGTGTGCTCGTACCAGTAGCACAGCCCCAGGTGCTCCCAACGGCGGTGGACGTAGTTATGGTCGTGCTCGCCGAACTGGCACGCCATCGTCATCTCGGCGTCCTTCTGACGGACGTTCCACTGCCAGACCGCCAGCGTGCCGTAATCCGAGAAGATCGTGGCGGTTTGGCCTCGAATACTCTCATCCAAGAACAGCCGGTTGTTCTTGCGTAGCGTCAGATACCGGGTCCACGGGCCCATCTCCGCTTCGTAAAAAACGATGCCCCCGTCGGTTCGCACGAACCGGAAGGAAAAGATGTGCCCGTTGAAATACCGATAGCTGCCGTCGTTGCGCAGCAATTTCACCGTAATGAGCTTGCCGACGAACTCGTTGGGATCGAGCTTTGCGTTATCCGACAGTATCTCAATTACGAACCGGAAATCACGCGAGAGCCATTCTTCGCCCTCGAGGCGATTCACCAACAGGATCTCGTACGGGGCATTGCCCTCCGGGAACGATAACGTCAACAGCCGCTTGTGCTGCATCCCCGTGGCGATCTTTCGCAGATCTTGGACAGACAAGTTCGTATTCATTGGCAAGCCTGACGAAAAGATCAGCGTTTAAAGTCGCGCGATTTTACATAGATTTTCTTCGAGCCCAAATACCCCAAAGCATTGTTAGGAATGGTCGAATCGCGTAAAGCAAATATTGCCGATGCATTGTGAGTAAACGGCAATTATTACCAATCAACGGTCCCAATCCTCACAATAGAGCCGTTCCGCCCTTCACTGGCTCGCCCCGCCATAAAACAGTGCTGCTATGACTACTGGAGCCACTGCTGGAACCGATAATCAATTGAATGAAACTGTTGGACGGCGCGTACGGCGCATAGAAGCGCTCCATGACGCGCGCGAAGACGGCAACGCTATGAGCGAAAAAGCGTTGCTCGTCGATTTCCAGCGTGACCTCTATCCCGCGCACCAAGCATCGCATTGACCTTGAAAGTGTCTCCGGGTTGAGCTGGCTCGCGCATCAGCAGGATCTTGCCGCCAAAATCCTCAACGACAACCTCAACTCGCTGCCGTGTCTTGAAGCGCTCGACGAGCGCGATGGTCACATCAGCGAAGGCGCGCCAACCGTGCTCCGGTCGGCTGGCAGAGCGCTGCCCCAGATCAACCGCACACGCGCCTTTGCGCACATCCGACAGTGCCTGCCCCATCGGCTGTCCACCGGGATGCCCCCCCCTCGATGACTTGCCCGCCTGCTTCGTCATATCGCTGAAAACGTCATCCAGTTCGTGCCGGTTCGAGCACGCGCTCGACCGCCGCAACCCAAGCCACACAAGGCCGTCGCCGCCAAGGCCGTTATGTAGACGTCCTTAAGCCTTAAGTTGCGAGGATTGCATATGCGCCCGGACATGGTCCCGGGCGGCTGAAATGATTTCGTCCTGGAAATTCGGCATGTCGCCAAACCCCTCATCGACAGCTTCAAAAAGCCGCATGCTCGAGTCAGTATCCGCTCGAACCTAAAAGCTCCAAGCCGATAGCGCTCGTGCCCGAGGGCCGCCGCGAGATCGAATTGTAGAGAGGCACAGACTGCTCGCGCGCAGTGTGTGCCCTCGATAGGACTAAGGGAAGGGCTCCATTTCCACGCCGACGAGTGCGCGACCACGGGGAAACGCATCGAATCCGATCAGGGCGCGCTATACCACCGCGGCGCAAGCAGGCACCGCGGCGCGAAGCGAAACGACGAGATCGTGCGATTTCGCGTCGAGCGGCACCCGCACGGGGCCGTCGGCGCAATCGACGCTCACGCCGTCAAGCAGCGCATGGGTGATCAGACGCCCCGACCCGGCTTCCACGCGGATTTCGTAGCGCGTCGATTGCATCTCGACCGTCGCTCGAAACCCCGGCCATGTATCCGGAATACACGGATCGATCACAAGAAAATCGCCCTCGCGACGAATCCCCAAAATGCCCTCCACGCCCGCCCGGTACATCCACCCCGCAGACCCCGTGTACCAGGTCCAGCCCCCGCGCCCGACATGCGGCGCCACGGAGTACACATCGGCGGCAACCACATAAGGCTCGACCTTGTAGCGATCGACTTCGATTGGCGTGCGCGCATGGTTCACGGGGTTGAGAAGCGAAAACAAGGCGACGGCCTTCTCGCCCGCCCCAAGCTTCGCGAACGCCAGCACCGCCCACATCGCCGCGTGGCTGTACTGCCCGCCGTTTTCCCGCAGGCCTGGCGGGTAGCCCTTGATATAGCCGGGATCGTGCGACGTTTTATCGAATGGCGGAGTGAACAGCAACGCAAGTGCGTCGTCGCGGCGGATCAGGTTCGCCTCCAGCGACGACATGGCCAGCGCCGCGCGCGCCGGATCAGCTGCGCCTGACAGCACGGCCCACGACTGTGCGATCGAATCGATGCGGCACTCGTCGCTCAGCTTCGAACCCAGCCACGTGCCGTCGTCGAACGTCGCGCGGCGATACCACTCGCCATCCCATGCATCGCGCTCGAGCGCCTCGCGCACCGAGGCCGCATGCGCACGCCAGCGTGCGGCGCGCTCAACGTCGCGCGATTGCGCGAGCGGGGCGAACAAGTCGATGGTCCGCAAGAGCAGCCAGCCAAGCCAGACGCTCTCTCCCCGTCCGCCCGCGCCGACGCGGTTCATGCCGTCGTTCCAATCGCCCGTGCCCATCAGCGGCAAACCGTGTTCGCCCGTCATGTCGATGCACCGATCCACGCCGCGCGCGCAATGCTCGAAGAGCGTTGCCGATTCGTCCGCGATCATCGGCTGATAGAAAACATCGTGCTCACCGGGAGACAACGGGGGCCCCTCGATGAAAGGGACGATCTCGTCGAGAATCGCGGCGTCGCCCGTGCAACCGATGTAAGTAGCGCTCGCGTAGGCAAGCCACACAGGATCGTCGGAAATCCGCGTGCGCACGCCCTGCCCCGAATGCGGCAGCCACCAGTGCTGTACGTCGCCCTCGACGAACTGCCTCGATGCGGCGCGCAGCAAATGCTGCCGCGTTTCTCCCGGCTGCGCGTGAGTCAGTGCCATGCCGTCCTGCAATTGGTCGCGGAAGCCATACGCGCCGCTCGCCTGATAAAACGCAGAGCGCGCCCAGATCCGGCAGGCAAGCGTTTGGTACAGCAGCCAGCCGTTCAGCATCAGGTCCATCGCCCGGTCGGGCGTCTTGACCTGAACCGTGCCAAGCACGGTCTGCCAGTAACGCGTCACCTCGGCCAGCACAGCGTCCAGATCGGCCTTGCGGTAGCGCTGGATCAATTTCTGCGCCTCTTCGACCGAAACGCATTGCCCGACGAAGCACACCACCTCGACTGTCTCGTCGATGCCCAGTTCGATGACAGTCTGCAGCGCCGCACACGGGTCCAGGCCCGCGCCGGTCGTGCCGGACAGCGCCGTCTTGCCCGCCAGGGCGACGGGTGCCGCGGGTCCGCCGTGACGGCCAAGAAACTCGGTGCGGTCCGCGGTCCATGCGTCCTGCTCGCCGCGCAGATCGGCGAACGCCACCCGTCCGGAGGTGACGATACGCCACGGGTTGTGCGCCAGCATAGCGCCGGTGAGCGAGTCGATCTCGGTCGTGATGAACGGCCCCGACTCATTGCGCGAGGTACCGAGCACCCACTCCATCCATGCCGTCACCGACAGCCGACGCGGCACACCCGAGTGATTGCGCAACGTCAGCCGGGAAATTTTTAACGGATCGGCGAGCGGCACGAATTGCAGTAGGTCGAGCCCGATGCCGTTCGCCTCGTGTTCGAACCGGCTGTAGCCATATCCGTGACGCGCCACATAGGTACCGTCGTCCCGGATCGGCTGCGCGGTCGCGCACCATAACGCCCCGCTCACTTCGTCGCGCACGTAGATGGCCTCCCCCGCAGGGTCTTCGACCGGATCGTTCGACCACGGCGTGATCTGGTTGTCGCGACTGTTTTCAGCCCATGTGTAGCCGCTGCCGCCCGCTGAGACCTGGAAGCCGAAGCCGGGATTAGCGATCACGTTGATCCACGGCGCGGGCGTCGTGGCGCCCGCCGAAAGGACGGTGACATATTCGCGGCCGTCTTTATCGAAGCCGCCGAGACCGTTGAAAAATTCGAGTTCGGCCGCCGTTACCGAAGGCGCAGCCGGTGGGTGCGCCGGCGTGGGAGGAGGCGCCAGCATCGCCGGTCTCGTCCTGAGCCACGCCGACCGCTTGGCCGGGTCGTCGTGCGCGAGCCGCTCGAGTTGTTCGGCAATCGAGCCACGGCGCGCCACGAACTCAACGCGCGCCGCCGACCGCAGTAACGCCCGCGCTTGCACGCTCATTAAATCGGAGCGAAGCGTGTAGACCGCGCCTTGCGCAAGCTCTTCACCCGAGCGCGGACGCGACTGACTGCTGCGCACGGCCGCCTCGATCGCGCCCTGCAGCTCCTGCAAATACGACGAGGTCCGCTCGTTGACGATCACGAGATCGACAGGGAGACGCTTCATCCGCCAGTACTCGTGCGCGCTCAATAGCTGCAGAACGTGCGCGATGTCGTCAATGTGATCGACGCGCAGCAGGAAAATCGGCAGGTCGCCGGAAATGGCGTGGGGCCACAGGCCCGATTGCATCCCCGCCCCGCGAATGATCGCATCCGACGATGCCCTGAAACGCGGATCGGCATAAATAAGCGGAGCGGCGAGCCGCTGAAAATCCGCCGACTCGTCGGCGTCTATACCGAGATGGCGCAACTGGACCTGGGCCTGCGTCCACGCGAGTGTTTTGGCGCGATCGAAAGCGTTGCGGTCGTGGTAGTGGTCGATGAGGCCCATGAGTTGCGCTCGCGATGACGCAACCACGGTCCAAAATGTCACGCGCGCGACTTTGCCCGGAAGCACCCGCACGCGATACCGGAGCGCGAAGATCGGATCGAGCACGGTGCCCACGGTGTTCGTAAGCGATTGCTCGCCGACCAGCGCCTGCGCGGTGTTCACACTGCGCGCGCGGCCCAGAAAATGGGCGCGATCCGACTCGTATTGCGGCTCGGCCACTATGTCCCCTTCGACCACCGCGAAATGCGCTGCCCACGCCTGGGATTCGCCGTGCGAGCGCAAGCGGCGCGTTGCGACCAACGCGCCGAATTCGGCAAGATGTTCGGTCTCAACGAACATGCGCGAGAACGTGGAGTGCGCGTTGTCCGCGGCGGGCGTCGCCAACACGATTTCGGCGTACGACGTCAGCTCGATCTCGCACGGACGACGTCCACTGTTCGCAAGCGACACACGTCGCACTTCGCCGTCGGCTTCCCCAGAAACCAACACGTCCATCGTGGTCGTAAGCGAGCCGTCGATGCGGATGAACTGCGCGTGGTCCTCGCCGAATACCACTTCTGCGTGATCGGCTTCGCGGCCCATCGGTTGACCGCCCGCCGACCATACGCGGCCGCTTTGCAGATCGCGCAGGTAGATGAACGAGCCCCAGTCGTCGCGGGTCGCGTCTTCGCGCCAGCGCGTTACGGCGATATCGCCCCAGCGGCTGTAGCCGCCGCCGGTCGCGGTCAGCATCACCGCATAGCGCCCGTTCGACAACAGATGGGTGAGCGGGGCGCTGTCTGCCATCGCGTGTGCATCGACGCGCCGGACCGTCGGCGTCAACGCGCCCGCGGTGGCGGCGGCCGTGTTCACCTCTTCGGCACGCGGCCGCGCGACCGCGACGTCGCGCGGCATGCGCTCCTGCAACAGCAGTTCGCTGGCCTGAATCATGGGCTCGCGATGAAAGCGCGCGCGCATCGGCGAGTCGAGCAACGTGTTCGCGATCGCGACGATCGTCATGCCCTGGTGATGCGCCATGAAATTGCGGACGATACAAAACGGCTCATCGTCGCGTAATCGGGAACGGGTGAAATCGAGCGCTTCGTAGAAGCCATAGCGGCCGAGCGCACCGATCGCGGCGAGTCGCGCATAGTTCTCGCGCGCTGCCTGCGGATCGACCATCGCGGCCAGCCCCGTCGCATACGGCGCGATCACGCGGTCCTCCGAAAGACCGCGCTTGAGGCCGAGGCCCGGCACCCCGAAATTCGAGTACTGATAGGTGAATTCGATGTCGCGCGCGTTATAGGCGGATTCCGAAATGCCCCATGGAATGCCTAGCGATTTTCCGTACGCTATCTGCCGATCCACCACGAGGCGGCTCGATTGTTCGAGCAGGCTCCCTGCCGGCGCGCGCATGACGAGCGACGGCATCAGGTATTCGAACATCGATCCGGACCACGAGATTAGCGCCGAACCGTCGCCGGCCGGCGTGGCGGATCGGCCAAGCCGGAACCAGTGACGCGTGGTCACGTCGCCTTTCGCAATCGCGAAGAGACTCGCGAGCCGCGCTTCCGACGCGAGCAAGTCGTAGCAATTCGGGTCGAGGCTGTTGTCGGGCAGCGAATAACCGATGGACAACAACTTGCGTTCCGGATCGAGCAGGAACGCGAAGTCCATCCCGAGCGCGAGCGCACGCGACCTTTGCGCGAGCGACTTCAGACGCTCCCGCAGAAGGTGCGGCGCGTCGGCATCTTGCCGGCGGTCGCGGCCATGTTCGGCCACGCCCTTGCTCAATGCATCGATCCAAAACATCAGATCGGCCGACGTATCGTCGCCGCTCGTGGGCGCGATCCCGCGCGTCGTTTTCGCGGCTTTTTCCGTCAGGCGCGCCAACGACGGCGACACCGCTTCCAGCGTCTGCGGCCCAAGCAGTTGCGCCGCGATCTCGTCAAAGATCGCGACCAGCTGCGCGCCGCGCTCGCCGCCCGAAGCAGGCAGTGCGTCGACGGCCTCACGCGCGAGCTGCAGGTCGTCCATCATCCCGCGCTGGGCAGCCGGTGCAAGCGTTGCGTCCTGCCATTCATCGCAGGCATTGGCGAGCACGATCAGGTGGCCGGCAAGATTGCCGCTATCGACCGAGGACACATAAGCCGGTGCCAGCGCCTGCAGATCCAGCGTCCCATACCAGTTATAAAAATGTCCGTTCAAACGAGGGAGCTTGTGCATCGAGTCGAATGCCGCTTCGATCCGCTCGACCGTCTCCGTCGTGCCGGCCCAACCGAAATCGCGCGCGGCGATCGCCGACAGAAAGTAAAGGCCTAGGTTGGTCGGCGAGGTCCGATGCGCGATCACCGGTTTTGGATCTTCCTGGAAGTTGTCGGGCGGCAGCATGTTCTCCGCCGGCGTCACGAAGGTCTCGAAGAAACGCCACGTGCGCCGTGCAATCAGGCGCAGGTCCCGCGCGTGCGCGTCGGTCATCGCCAAGCGGCGCGCGACGGCCGGCGATCGGCTCGAATACAGCGCCAACGCAGGCGCCGCCAGCCACAACAACGCGAAGGGCACGACGAGCGGCCAGTGCCGAGGCGCACACGCAATGACGCCAGCCGACAGCGCAACGCCGAGCGTCGTGCCCCCCGCCATGCGGCGGTAGAACCCGCGTAAATCGAGGCGTGGACTGCCTTGCGATTGGGCCGCAGTCGTCCATTCGAGCAGACGCCGGCGCGTGGCGTAAAGGCGTATCAGCGTCCGGACGATAGCGTCGCCCATGCGCCATGCATGGTCGATCAAAAACGCGGCCGACAACAGGGTTTGCACGCCCGCAACGCGCAGGTCCGCGGCGAGCTTGCTCAGATGATTGCGCAGCCGGATACCGGCGTGTCGCGGCAGAATCGCGAACACCGTCGGCAAGAAGGCGGGAATCGCGAGCGCCGCCAGCACGAACGCCGCACCGGCGAGACCCGCGCGCAACGGCATCAGCCAGCACAGCACGAGCGCCGCAACCATGAACGGTGCGAGCATCGAACGGCGTAGGTTGTCGATCATCTTGAAGCGGCCGAGCGGCGGCATCGCGAGACCGTCGCGTCCCCGATGGCCGACTATCCACGGCAGCAACTGCCAGTCTCCGCGCGTCCAGCGATGTTGGCGCTTGCCCACGACGTCGTAGCGGGACGGCATGTCTTCCACGACTTCCACATCGGAGGCGAGCCCCGCGCGTGCAAACACTCCTTCGAACAGATCGTGACTGAGCAGCATGTTTTCCGGCACGCGCCCCTGCAACGCCGCTTCGAATGCATCGACGTCGTAAATGCCCTTGCCCGTATACGATCCTTCGCCGAAGAGGTCCTGATAGACGTCCGACACCGCCGCCGCATACGGGTCCATCCCGCCGGGGCCGGAGAAGATGCGCTGATGTAGCGAGCCCTCTCCCCCGAGCGGCAGCGAAGGCGTGACGCGCGGCTGAAGAATCGCGTACCCGGCGACCACGCGTTGCTCGACCTCGCTGAATCTCGGGCGATTCAGCGGATGCGCCATTTTGCCGATCAGCCGCACGGCCGCGTCGCGCGGCAAACGCGTATCGGCATCGAGCGTAATCACGTAGCGGACATCGGGCGGCACCTGCGGAGCGCGCCCACCCACTGCGATGAAAGTCGTATCGGTCGCGCCGCGCAGCAGCCGGTTCAGTTCATGCAGCTTGCCGCGCTTGCGCTCCCATCCCATCCATGCGTTCTCGCTCGCATTGAACACCCGGCGACGATGCAGCAGCAAGAAACGGCTACCGCTCGGGCCGGGCTCATAGCGAGCGTTCAACGCGTCGATCGCATCCGCCGCGATGGCCAGCAGTTGCGCATCGCCCGCGACCACTTCCCGATCCGCATCGAGGCCGTCCACGAGCAGCGCGAACGACAGGTCGCCGCCCGCGCCTGCGAGATGATGCACCTCGAGGCGTTCGATCTGCTCGCGCAGGTCCGCTTCGCTCGTCAAAAGCGTCGGCACCGCGACGAGGGTGCGCAGCGATGCCGGAACGCCTGCTGTCAACGCCAGACCCGGCAAGGTGATCGCGCCGGCCCCCCCTGTGATGATGCGGTTGATGAGGGCCGTCGCGATTTCGGTAGCGGGCACAAATCCGCATACGGCAAAGAGCACGAAGAGCGGCGCTTCGAGACCATACGGGGTAAGTGACTCAACCGCCCACAA
>Ga0207667_10009452_pt1 | contig 11479 bp, 12 predicted proteins | sample KBSCornC52_FD_184301 | JGI IMG/M metagenome (GOLD analysis project Ga0207667, IMG submission 184301) | Corn rhizosphere microbial communities from Kellogg Biological Station, Michigan, USA - KBS Corn C5-2 (SPAdes) (version 2) | ecosystem: Host-associated > Plants > Roots > Rhizosphere > Soil ...
GCAGGGCGGCCAGCCCGCCGGCGAGCGCCCGGCGCTCCGGTTCATCGGCTTCATCGGCTTCATCGGCGCGGTCCGCGCCGGCCACCGGTTCCGGGGAGCCGACCGGGCGCTTCACGATGGCCTTCGCCGGGGACGTCCACTTCTCCGGACGCGTGCGCGACCGCCTCGACCGCAACCCGTCGACCGTCTTCGGTGCGGCCGCGCCGGGGCTGGCGCGGGCCGACCTCACGATGGTCAACCTCGAGACCGCGATCACCGACGGCGGCGTGCAGCAGGCCAAGGCGTTCACCTTCCGCGCCCCGCCGGCCGCGTTCACGGCGCTGCGGGACGCCGGCGTCGATGTGGCGACGATGGCGAACAACCACGGCGCCGACTACGGCGAGTCCGGCCTGCGCGATTCGCTGGCCGCGATGCACGCGGCGCACTTCCCCGTCGTCGGCATCGGCAAGAACGCGGCCGCGGCGTACGCGCCGTACACGACCACGCTCAACGGCGTGCGCGTCGCGATCATCGGCGCCGACCAGGTGCAGGACGAGACGACGCTGCGGCTGTTCAGCGCCGGTCCGCACTCGCCCGGCGTGGCCAACGCGTTCGACGAGCGGCTGCTGACCTCGGTGCGCCGCGCGAAGGCGGCCGGCTACGTGGTGGTCGTGTACGTCCACTGGGGCATCGAGTTCCACACCTGCCCGTCCTCGTTGCAGGAACAGCTGGCCGGCCAACTCGCCGACGCCGGCGCGACCGCCGTGATCGGCGCGCACGCGCACGTCCTGCAGGGCGCGGGCTGGCGCTCCGACGGCACGTACGTCGCGTACGGGCTCGGCAACTACCTGTGGTGGCTCAGCTTCGGCAACGACCAGGACGACAACGGCGTGCTGACCCTGACCTTCGACCGCGACCGCGTGGTGAATGCCCATTTCGCGCCGTCCCACCTGGACGAGCGGGGCGTCCCGCTGCCCGCGAGCGGCGACGAGCGCCGGCGCATCGCCGGCGAGTGGCGCGCCGATCGCGCGTGCACCGACCTCTCCGCCCGACCGCCTCACTGATCGGAGAACCCATGGGCAAGCTCGACCCGCTCGACTCGCATCACCCGAGCTACCGCAAGGTCGCCGAGCACCGCGCGGCCGACGTCCAGCTGCGCGTGGCGGACGCGATCACCCGCTTCGCCGGGTCGATGTGGTTCGTCTACATCCACGTCCTGGCGTTCGCGATCTGGATGCTGGTCCTCGAGAAGAGTCCGTGGCCGACGCTCACGCTGATCGTCTCGCTCGAGGCGATCTTCCTGTCGACCTTCGTGATGATCGGGCAGAACCGGCAGGCGACGTTCCAGCAGGCCAAGGCCGACCACGACTTCGACGTCTCCGAGCAGGAGCTGCACACGAACACCGAGCTGACCCGGGCGATCCACGACCTGACGCAGCAGATCCACGAGCACGTCGTGGGGCAGGGCAACGCGTGAACCTGTTCGAGTACGAGGGCCGGCGGCCGTCCGTCGCCGCGGACGCCTTCGTGGCCCCGACCGCGACCCTCATCGGTGACGTGACGATCGAGTCCGGCGCCTCGATCTGGTACGGCGCCACGCTGCGCGGGGACGACGGGCCGATCGTGGTGCGGGCCGGCGCGAACGTCCAGGACGGCAGCGTGATCCATACGACGCCGGGCGTGACGACGGAGATCGGCGAGCGGGCGACCGTGGCCCACCTGTGCATGGTGCACGGGGCCGTCCTCGAGGAGGAGGCGCTGGTCGGCAACGGCTGCGTGGTGCTGGACGGCGCGCTGATCGGGGCCCGGTCGATGGTGGCCGCGATGTCCCTGGTGCCGTCCGGGATGCGGGTGCCGCCCGGGATGCTGGCCGCCGGCGTGCCGGCCCAGGTGAAGCGGCCGATCGCGGGCACCGCGGCCGAGGAGTGGGTGAAGCTCAACCCGGTCTACTACCCCGAACTCGCCCGCCGGCACCGGGAAGGGACACGCCGCATCGATCTCTGAGCCGGCTCTCACCGCGCTCCCATAAGGTGGCCGCCATGACGCAGCAGACCCCACCCGCCGGGTGGTACGCCGATCCGTTCGGGCGGCACGAGGCGCGCTACTTCAGCGGCGCCGACTGGACCGAGCACGTGATGTCGCACGGCCGGGCCAGCACCGACCCGCCGGGCGGGGGCAGCCACGTCCCGACCGTGAACCGGGCACCGGACAAGGTGCGAAGCGACGTCCAGCGGGCGGGGCAGGCCGGGGTGGCCGCGTTCGGGGGCGGCGGAACGCTGTTCACCGAGCCGGTGCTGGTCGTAAACCAGAAGGCCAAGATCATCGAGATCAACAACGAGTACGCGATCTACGACCAGAACGCCCGGCAGATCGCCGCCGTCCGCGAGGTCGGGCAGAGCGGGTTGAAGAAGGCCGTCCGGCTGCTCAGTTCGTACGACCAATTCCTGACGCACAAGCTGCAGATCGTCGACATGAACGGCACGCCGATGCTGACGCTGACCCGGCCGGCCAAGGTCATGAAGTCGCGGATCATCGTGCAGGACCCCGCCGGCAACGAGATCGGCCAGATGGTGCAGCAGAACGTGTTCGGCAAGATCCGGTTCGCGCTGGAGTCGGGTGGCCAGGCCATCGGGTCGGTCAACGCGGAGAACTGGCGGGCCTGGAACTTCAGCATCCGCGACCACACCGAGACCGAGGTCGCGCGCGTCACCAAGACGTGGGAGGGGCTGGCGAAGACGATGTTCACCACGGCGGACAACTACGTGGTGCAGATCCACCGGCCACTTCAGGGGCCGCTGCAGGCGCTCGTGGTCGCCGCCGCCCTGTCGATCGATACCGCCCTCAAGCAGGACTCCCGCGGCTTCGGCTGAGCGGGTAGGAATCGCTGCATGACGCGCAGCTGGAACCTGACCGACCGGGTCGTCCTCGTCACTGGCGGGGCGCGGGGCATCGGCGCGGCCACCGCCGCCGAACTAGTGCGCCGCGGCGCGGTGCCGGTGCTCGCCGACGTGGACGAGCCGGCCCTCGCCGAGACGGCCGAGCGGCTCGGCGGGGTGCCGACGGCCGTCCTCGACGTGACCGACTACGCCGCCTGCGAGGCCGCGGTCGCCGCGACGCTCGAGCGGCACGGCCGGCTGGACGTCGTGTGGGCCAACGCCGGGGTAGCCGCCGAGGGGCCGGCCGAGCTGATCGAGCCGGACGTGTGGGCCCGGGTCGTCCAGGTCAACCTCATCGGCGCGTACAACACCGTCCGCGCCGGGCTGGCCGCGGTGATCGAGGCCCGCGGGCACGTCGCCATCACCGCGTCGCTGGCCAGCTTCGCGCACGCGCCCGGGCTGTCGGCCTACGTCGCGTCCAAGGCCGGGGTGGAGGCGTTCGCCGACGCGCTGCGCATCGAGGTCGCCCACCAGCGCGTGACCGTGGGCGTCCTGCACCCGAGCTGGATCGCGACCGACATGGTCGAGGAGGCCGACGCCGAGTCGGCCGCGTTCCGCCGGCTGCGGGCCTCGATGCGCGGACCGATGAGCCGCACCTATCCGGTGGAGTCGGTCGCCGGACCGATCGCCGACGCGTTCGCCGCCCGCTCCGACCGCACGTTCCTGCCCGGCTGGGTGCGCGGCGCGCACGTCCTGCGCGCGGCGATCAACCGCCCCGCCCTGCTGCGCGACCAGCTCAAGGCGGCGCCGGAGATGCGGGAGCTGTGGCTGGAGCAGGCCGGCCGGGAAGGGGCCCGCTCGGCCTCGTTCGGCTCCCGCTGGAGCTAGCGGGCCGCCCAGCGGGCGAGGTCGGCCGGGGTGTCGAGATCGGCCGGGTCACCCGGGGCGTCCACCTCGTCGACCAAGTCAGGACGGGCCAAGAGCAGTGCTCGCGCACCCTCGTCCGGGCCGGCCAGGGCGAGCGCCTCGGCCCACAGCGCCGGCGCCATGACGATCGGGTGCCCCCGCCGTCCGGCGTAGCGGGCCACGGCGATGCGGCCGGGACGCCACGCGCCGCACACCGCCGCCACCGCCTCGGCCCCGATGCCGGGCAGGTCGACCAGCAGCACGGCCAGCGCGTCGGCGTCGCCGGCGGCGGCGACGGCCAGCTCCAGCGAGCTGCGCTGCCCGCGGTCCGGGTCGGGGTTCTCGATGACCACCGCCCCGGGCACGGACGTCCCGGCCCGCACGACCGCGAGCACCGGTGAACCGCCGCCCGCCCGCAGCACCGCAACCGCGCGGTCGACCAGCCGCTCCCCCGCCAGCTCGACCTCGGCCTTGGGCCGGCCGAACCGCGTGCCGGCACCGGCGGCGAGCACGGCGGCGGCGATGCGGGGCACGGTGGAACCGTAGGACCCGTGCACTCGGCGCCGAAACCGGCAATGCTCGAAGGCATGCGCGAGTTCGAGAGTCCGGCCGCCCTCGGCGACGCCCTGGACGGCGCCGGCTACCTGCCCGACCGCGGGCTCGCGACCGCCACTTACCTCGCGCTCCGCATGCAGCGGCCGCTGTTCCTCGAGGGCGATCCGGGGGTGGGCAAGACGGCGCTGGCCCAGACCCTGGCGACGATCACCGGCGCCGAGCTCGTCCGGCTGCAGTGCTACGAGGGGATCGACGCCAGCCAGGCGCTGTACGACTGGGACTTCCCGCGTCAGGTGCTGCACCTGCGCGCCGCCGGAGGCACCGCCGACCCGGCCGAGCTCGAGCACTCCCTCTACGACCGGCGGTTCTTGATCGCCCGGCCGATCCTGCAGGCGCTCGAGCACGCGCCGTCGGTGTTGCTCATCGACGAGATCGACCGCGCCGACGACGAGTTCGAGGCGTTCCTGCTCGAGGTGCTGGCCGACCACGCGGTGACGATCCCCGAGCTGGGGACGATCCGGGCGCTCGAGCCACCGCTCGTGGTGATCACGTCCAACCGCACGCGCGAGGTGCACGACGCGCTCAAGCGCCGCTGCCTCTACCACTGGGTCGCCCACCCGGAGTTCGCCCGCGAGGTCGCCATCGTGCACCGGCGGGTCCCCGAAGCCGCGCACGGGCTGGCCGAGCAGGTCGCCGCCGCCGTCGCCCGGCTGCGCACGGCCAACCTGCTCAAGCCGCCCGGCGTGGCCGAGACGATCGACTGGACGCGCGCGCTGCACCTGCTCGGCGTCACCAAGCTCGACGCCGAGACGGCCGAGGCGACCCTCGGCGCCGCGCTGAAGTACCGGGAGGACCTGGTGCGCGTGCAGCGCGAGCTGGCCGGGTTGCTCGGCGGGTAGGCGCGATGGACGAGCGGTTGGACGAGCTGCCGGACCCCGTGGTCACGCTGACCGGGTTCGCCCGGGCGCTGCGCGCGAACGGCGTCGCCGCCGACCCGACCCGCCTCGCCACCGCGGTCGACGCGCTGCGGCACGTCGACCCGCTCGACGCCGAGCAGGTCTACTGGGCCGGCCGGGTGACGCTGTGCGCCGAGCCGGACGACCTGCCCCGCTACGACGCCGTCTTCGACGCGTGGTTCCGCGGCCGGCTCCCACCGCCGCCCGACGCCTCGGGACGGCCGGCGACGACGCTGCGCATGCGCCCGCTCGCCGCCGACGCCGAGGCCGACGGGCCGGACGATGCCGACGAGACGGACGATCCGCTGCGCACCGCGGCGAGCGCGGCCGAGGTCCTGCGGCACCGCGACCTCGCCGCGCTGACCGACGCCGAGCGGGACGAGGTGAACGCGCTGGTCGCGCTGCTCGCCCCTCGGGTGGCGCGCCGCCGTACCCGCCGCACCCGTCCGGGGGGCCGCGACGCGGTGGACGTCGCCCGCACCGTCCGCCGCCTGCTGCGCTCCGGCGGCGAACCGGCCGAGCTGCTGCGCCGCGCCCCGCGGGTCAAGCCGCGCCGGCTCGTCCTGCTGCTGGACGTCAGCGGCTCGATGGGCCCGTACGCGGACGTCCTCTTGCGTTTCGCCCACGCCGCCGTGCGGGTGGCGCCGGTCAGCACCGAGGTGTTCACGCTCGGCACCCGGCTGACTCGCATCACCCGCGCCCTGCGGCTGCGCGACCCCGACCAGGCCCTGGCCGCCGCCGGGGCCGCGATCCCCGACTGGAGCGGCGGCACCCGGCTCGGCGAGTCGCTGCAGGCGTTCCTCGATCAATGGGGGCAACGCGGCACGGCCCGGCGGGCGGTCGTCGTCCTCGCCTCGGACGGCTGGGAGCGCGGCGACGCCGCCCTGCTCGGCGAGCAGATGGCCCGTCTCGCGCGGCTGGCCCATGCGGTCGTCTGGGTCAACCCGCACCGCGGTAAGGAAGGGTTCGCTCCGGTGACCACCGGCATGCGGGCCGCCTTGCCGCACGTCGACGACCTGGTGGCCGGCCACACGCTGGCCGCGCTACACGAGCTGGCGGAGGTGATCGCACGTGCGTGACGTGCTGGCCGATCTGGACGCGTGGTGGCGGGCGGGTGACACCGTCGGCGTCGGCACCGTCGTCGGCACCTGGAAGTCGGCGCCGCGCCCACCCGGCGCCTCGATGCTGGTCGGCCCGGACGGGACGGCGGTCGGGTCGGTGTCCGGCGGCTGCGTCGAGGGTGCCGTGTACGAACTGGCCGACGCCGTGCGCGGCAGCCGGCAGCCGGTGCTGCAGCGCTACGGCGTGAGCGATGACGACGCCTTCTCGGTCGGGCTGACCTGCGGCGGCATCATCGACGTGTTCGTCGAGGCGATCGACCAGCAGAGCTTCCCCGAGCTCGGCGCCGTGATCGCGGACGTCCGGGCCGGCCGGCCGGTCGCGGTGGCGACGCTGATCAGCGGCGTCCCCGAGCAGCGGACCGGCGCCCGGCTGGTCGTGCGCCCGGAGACCGTCGAGGGCTCGCTCGGCAGCGCCCGGCTGGACGACGCGGTGCGCGACGACGCCCGCGGGCTGCTGTTGCAGGGCAGCACGGGCATCCTGCGCTACGGCCCGGACGGCGAGCGGCGCGGGGACGACATCGCCGTGTTCGTAGCGTCCTACGCACCCAAGCCGCGCATGATCGTCTTCGGGGCCATCGACTTCGCTGCCGCGGTCGCCCGCGTCGGTTCGTTCCTCGGCTACCGGGTGACCGTGTGCGACGCCCGGCCCACCTTCGCCACGAAGAAGCGCTTCCCCGACGCCGACGAGGTCGTCGTCGCGTGGCCGCACCGCTACCTCGCCGAGACCGAGGTGGACGAGCGGACCGTCGTCTGCGTGCTGACCCACGACCCCAAGTTCGACGTGCCGCTGCTCGAGGTCGCGCTGCGGCTGCCCCTCGCCTACCTCGGCGCCATGGGTTCGCGGCGCACCAACGACGACCGCACACAGCGGCTCAAGGAGCTCGGCTTCACCGACGACGAGCTCGCCGCGCTGCACGCGCCGATCGGTCTGGACGTCGGCGCGCGCACGCCGGAGGAGACCGCCGTCTCGATCGCGGCCGAGATCGTCGCCGCCCGCTGGGGCGGTTCGGGCGCCCAGCTGCGGCGCCTTGCCGGCCCGATCCACCGTGACGGTTCGGGCGACGGTTCGGGTGACGGTCCGGGCGATTCGTAGGCGGGACCTTCGACCTCGTTGCGAGCGGTAGTAATCCAGGTCACACGTCGCTAGGTTCGGGAGATCACCCGACTCCTGGAGGCGAGATGCCCGGCTCGAAGATCCAGATCACCGTCGAGGTCGACGGGGTGAGCTACACCGACGACGTCGAACCACGCACCCTGCTCGTGCACTACCTGCGCGAGCAGCTCGGCAAGGTGGGCACGGTCGTCGGCTGCGACACGAGCAACTGCGGCGCGTGCACGGTCGAGCTGGACGGGCAGAGCGCGAAGAGCTGCACGGTGCTCGCGGTGCAGGCCGACGGCAGCCGGGTCACGACCGTCGAGGGGCTGGCCGGGCCGGACGGCACGCTCGACCCGGTGCAGCAGGCGTTCCACGAGAACCACGCGCTGCAGTGCGGGTTCTGCACGCCCGGGATGATCATGGCCGTCCGCGACCTGCTGAAGGCGAACCCGAACCCCTCCGAGGAGGAGGTCCGGGAGGGCATCGAGGGAAACCTCTGCCGGTGCACGGGCTACCAGAACATCGTCAAGGCGGCCCGCGCCGCCGCGGGCGTGACGTCATGACCGCGGTCGAGGACGTCGCCGCGGCCGACACGGGCCCGGAGATCGGCCGATCGCGCCGCCGCAAGGAGGACGCGCACCTCATCACCGGCCGCACGACGTGGACGGACAACCTGACCCTGCCCGGCATGGTGCACCTGGCGATGTTGCGCAGCCCAGCCGCGCACGCCCGGATCACGTCGATCGACGTCTCGGCGGCTCGCAGCCGGCCCGGCGTCGTCGGCGCGTTCGCCGCCGCGGACCTGCCCGGCGCCGAGGTCGGGCTGCCGGTCGCGTGGGCGCCGGAGGGCATGGTCAACCCGGGCTCGCCGAGCATGGCGACCGAGCAGGTGAACTTCGCCGGGGAGATCGTCGCCGTCGTCGCCGCCCGCACCAAGGCCGAGGCACAGGACGCCCTGGAGGCGATCGACGTCGAGTACGAGCCGCTGCCGGTCTTGCTCGACATGGAAGAAGCGGTCAAGGACGGCGCCCCGCTCGTCCACCCCAACACGACCTCGAACAAGAGCTACACCTGGGAGTTCGAGTCGGGCGCGGCCGGCAGCGGCCAGCCGATCGAGCAGGCGCTCGCCGACGCCGAGGTGACGGTGAAACGGCGCTTCATCCAGCAGCGGTTGATCCCGGCGTTCATGGAGCCGCGCTCGACCGTCGTCCAGCCCGTCGGCGACGGCTTCACGATGTGGGACGCGACGCAGATCCCGCACATCTTGCGCACGCTGTTGGCGGCCACCCTGGGCATCGCCGAGCACAAGGTGCGGGTGATCGCCCCCGACGTGGGCGGCGGCTTCGGCGGCAAGATCCCGGTCACGCCGGAGGAGGTGATCACCATCCTGGTCGCGCGCAAGCTCGGCAAGCCGGCGAAGTACACCGAGAGCCGTTCGGAGACCAACCTGTCCGCGCACCACGGCCGTGACCAGATCCAGGACATCACGATCACGGCCAAGCGCGACGGCACGGTCACCGGGCTGGACGTCCACCTGTATGCCGACATGGGCGCCTACCTGCGACTGATCGGCCCGATCGTGCCGGTACTTGGCGCGTTCATGTACAACGCGATCTACAAGTTCCCCGCCTACCGGTTCGTCAGCGAGGGCATCTTCACCAACAAGACACCGACCGACGCCTACCGCGGGGCCGGCCGGCCGGAGGCGACCTTCGCCATCGAGCGGATCATGGACGAGCTCGCGGTCGAACTGGGCATGGAACCGATGGAGCTGCGCCGGAAGAACTGGATCAAGCACGAGGAGTTCCCGTTCACCACGGTCGCCGGGCTCACCTACGACAGCGGCAACTACGAGGCGGCGACCGACAAGGCGCTGGCGCTGTTCGGGTGGGACGAGTTGCGCCAGGAGCGGGCGGAGCGGCGCGAGCGGAAGGACCCCGTCCAGCTCGGCCTCGGCATCTCGACGTTCACCGAGATGTGCGGCCTGGCCCCCTCCCGGATCCTGGGCTCGCTCGCGTTCGGGGCGGGCGGGTGGGAGCACGCGTCCGTCCGCATGCTCGCGACCGGCAAGGTCGAGGTCGTCACCGGCTCGTCGCCCCACGGGCAGGGTCTCGAGACGGCGTTCGCGCAGATCGTGGCCGACCGGCTCGGCGTGGCGTTCGACGACGTCGAGGTCATCCACGGCGACACGCAGTCGGCACCGAAAGGGCTGGACACCTACGGATCCCGTTCGCTGGCCGTCGGTGGTAGCGCGATCGCGCAGGCGGCGGACAAGGTCGTCGAGAAGGCGCGCAAGGTCGCCGCCCACCTCATGGAGGCGAACGAGGACGATCTCGAGTTCGCCAACGGCTCCTTCACGGTGAAGGGCTCCCCCGGCGCGTCCACGTCGATGGGCGAGATCGCCTTTGCGACGTTCCTCGGGCAGAACCTCCCGGACGGCATGGAGCCCTCGCTCGACTCCGACGCGACCTACGACCCGCAGAACTTCTCCTTCCCCCACGGCACCCACCTCTGCGCCGTCGACGTCGATACCGAGACGGGACGGGTGACGATCCGCAAGTACGTCTGCGTCGACGACGTCGGCGTGCCGATCAACCCGCTGATCGTGGAGGGGCAGGTGCACGGCGGGCTGGCCCAAGGCATTGCGCAGGCACTGTTCGAGGAGGCTGTCTACGACGACAGCGGCAACCTCACGACGGGGACGTTCGTCGACTACACCCCGCCTTCGGCGGCCTATCTGCAGTCCTTCACCACCGACCGCACCGAGACACCGTCGACCAGGAACCCGCTCGGCGTCAAAGGCGTGGGCGAGGCGGGCACGATCGCCTCGACGCCGGCCGTCATCAACGCGGTGGTCGACGCACTACGACCGTTCGGGGTGAACGACATCCGGATGCCGGCGACGCCGGAGCGGGTGTGGCGGGCGATCCACGGCGGCTCGACCGAGGAGCGGGCCGCGGCCGGGACGACCGCCTACGGCGGGGCGAGTACCAGCACCAGCGACGGAGGTGTCCAGTGATCCCCGGGGCGTTCGACTACGTGCGTCCGGGCTCGGTCGGCGAAGCCGTCGAGGCGATCGGGGCCGCCGGCGAGGACGCGAAGGTGCTGGCCGGTGGGCAGTCGCTGATCCCGGTGCTGCGGCTGCGGCTGTCGTACCCGTCGGTGCTGGTGGACGTGGGGCGGATCCCCGAACTGCGCGGGGTCCGCGAGGACGGCGACGCACTGGTGATCGGCGCGATGACGACCCACCACGAGGTGCTGCACGACGCGCTCGTGCGGGCGCATGCGCCGCTGATCGCCCAGGCGACGGCGACGATCGCCGACCCCCAGGTGCGCCACCGGGGCACCTTCGGCGGCGCGCTGGCCCACGCCGACCCGGCCGGCGACCTGCCGGCGGTCGCCCTGGCGCTGGAGTGCGAGTTCGTCGCGACCGGCCCCGGCGGCGAGCGGCGCATCCCCGTCGCCGAGTTCTTCGAGGACTACCTGACGACCGCCCTGGCCCCGGACGAGGTGCTGACCGCCGTCCGGGTGCCCAAGCTCGGCGCCGAGTGGACGTCCCATTACGAGAAGTTCAACCGGGTGGCGCAGGCGTGGTCGATCGTCGGCGTGGCCGCGCTGGTGCGCCGTTCGAACGGCTCGATCGCCGAGGCCCGGGTCGGGCTGACCAACATGGGGTCGACGCCGATCCGGGCGAGTGCCGTCGAGTCGGCGCTGGCCGGCGCGGACGCCACGGCCGAGGCGATCGGCGCCGCCGCCGAGCACGCGGCCGACGGGACGACCCCGCCCTCGGACCTCTCGGGCCAGTCGGATTACCGCGAGCACCTCGCTAGGGTTCTCACCAAGCGCGCCGTGCTGGCGGCCGCCGGGAGCTAGGGAGAGGGATACGCGTGCAGCTCGAGCATTCGTTCAGCGTTCCGGTCGGCATCGACGAGGCGTGGCCGATCCTGATCGACATCGAGCGCATCGTCCGTGCATGCCCGGTGCCGCGAT
>Ga0207667_10009453_pt1 | contig 11479 bp, 18 predicted proteins | sample KBSCornC52_FD_184301 | JGI IMG/M metagenome (GOLD analysis project Ga0207667, IMG submission 184301) | Corn rhizosphere microbial communities from Kellogg Biological Station, Michigan, USA - KBS Corn C5-2 (SPAdes) (version 2) | ecosystem: Host-associated > Plants > Roots > Rhizosphere > Soil ...
GCAGCCTGCTGCCCGACCTTCGTAACCTGGTACTGCGTGCTCCAGCCGCCCGGCACCGGTTCGCCGATGCCCGGCGTCGGCGCATCATAGTGGAAGGGCTTGGTCGCGGCCTGGGCAAGACCGCCGGTTCCCGCCGTGTCGGCAGCCATCACATTCGTCGCCGCCACGTTCGTCGTCGCTGCTGCCGCCGGGCTCGCCACACTGACGGCCTGGGCCGCTGCGGGTGTTGCCATGGCTGCGGCAAGGGCAATCGCCCATCCAATGAGTTTCATTCGCACCCCGAGGTACAGTGATTTCCATTCGGGGAGAAACGCCGCTGGCGGCCCCCGAACCGCAATCCCTATAGGCGCGGGTTCCCGGTCTCTCAACTCCCTTGTCCCAAGGTTGAAGGCGCGGCGCTCAGCGCCTATTCGGCTGACCCGCAACGGCGGCAGAAGGCGATATGACCGACGACGAGATTCTTGCGGAATTCCGCGATGCCGACGCCTTGCTCGAGGGGCATTTCATCCTTTCCTCGGGATTGAGGAGCCCACGTTACCTGCAATGCGCGCGGCTGCTGATGGACCCGCAGCGCGCCGAGCGCATGGCGCGCGCGCTCGCCGCCAAGCTTCCGGCGGAGATTCGCGAATCCATCGATATCGTGGTCTCGCCGGCGATGGGCGGGGTCATCATCGGCCACGAAATGGGGCGAGCGCTCGCCCGGCCGGCGATGTTCGTCGAGCGGCCGCAAGGCACGTTCGAGCTCCGCCGCGGCTTTCGGCTGGAAGCGGGACAGCGCGTGCTCCTGGTCGAGGATGTGGTGACGACCGGCCTCTCCTCTCGCGAGGCGATTGCGGCGATCGAAAAGGCGGGCGGCGAGGTGATTGCCGCCGCCTCGCTCGTCGACCGCTCGAACGGAAGCGCCGATCTTGGCGTGCCCTACACGCCGCTGATCCGGATCGACGTTCCCGCCTACCAGCCCGACGAGGTCCCGCCCGAGCTGGCGCAGATCCCCGCGGTGAAGCCGGGGAGCCGCGCAGCAGCGTGAGCAAGCTCCGTCTCGGCGTCAACATCGATCACGTCGCGACCATCAGAAACGCGCGCGGCGGCGATCATCCGGACCCGGTTCGAGCGGCGCAGATCGCGGCGAAAGCTGGGGCCGACGGGATTACGGCGCACCTTCGCGAGGACCGCCGGCACATCACCGACCGCGACATCGCGCGGTTGATGGCCGAGATAGATCTGCCGCTGAACCTGGAGATGGCGGCGACCGAGGAGATGCTCGCGATCGCGCTTCGCCATCGGCCGCGCGCGGCCTGCATCGTTCCCGAAAAGCGCGAGGAGCGGACGACCGAGGGCGGGCTCGATGCGGCGGGCAAGCTCGACCAGCTCCGGCCGTTCGTCGACAGGCTGGGTGCCGCGGGAGTCCGGGTCAGCCTGTTCATCGAGCCCACTGAACGGCAGCTCGCGGCAGCGGTCGCTCTGGGCGCGCCCGTCGTCGAGTTTCACAGCGGCCGCTACGCTCATCTCGATGGCGAGGAACGCGCTCACGAATTGAATCGGATCGCCGACTGCGCCGCGCTCGCCGCGAAGAACGGGATCCAGCCGCATGCCGGCCACGGCCTCACCTTCGACAATGTCCAGCCAATCGCCGCAATCCCGCAGGTCGCGGAACTCAACATCGGTCATTTCTTGATCGGCGAGGCAATCTTCACGGGCTTGGAGGCCAGCGTCCGCCGGATGCGCGAGCTGATGGACGAGGCGCGATGACGATCCTCGGCATCGGCAACGACCTGTGCGACATCCGCCGAATCGAGAAATCGCTCGAGCGCTTCGGCGACCGCTTCGTCCGCCGGGTCTTCACCGAGACCGAGCAGGCGAAGGCGGCGCGCCGGCCCTACACCCGCGCCGGCACCCTTGCGAAACGCTTCGCCGCCAAGGAGGCCTTCTCCAAGGCCGTCGGCACCGGCCTCAAGCGCGGCGTCTTCATGAAGGACATCGGAGTCGTCAATCTGGCCTCGGGCCAGCCGACGCTTCAGCTCACCGGCGGAGCCAAGGCGCGGCTTGACGCCCTTGCGCCGGAGGGCCACGCAATCGACATTCACCTCACACTCACCGACGAATACCCATGGGCGCAGGCATTCGTGATTCTGGTCGCCCGCAAGATGGAGAGCTGATTGGCCGACGACAGTCCGGCGCTGGCGGACGAAGACACCGCCAGGGACACGCCAACGGAGAAGGAAGGGAAGGGATCCGCGCTGTGGCGCGAGATCAAGGGGCTGCTGTGGGTGCTCCTGGCGGTGCTTGCCTTCCACAGCTTCGTCGCCAAGCCATTTTACATCCCGTCGGAATCGATGATGCCGGCCCTGTTGAAGGGCGACCGGCTGGTGGTGAGCAAATATCCCTATGGCTGGTCGTGGGTCAGCCCCAGCTTCCATATCCTTCCGCACTGGAAAGGCCGGCTGTTCGGCCACATGCCCAAGCGCGGCGACATCGTCATCGTCACTCCGCCGCAGAGCAGCGAGGATTACATCAAGCGGGTGATCGGCCTTCCCGGCGACACGGTCGAGGTGCGCGACGGCCGAGTGATCCTCAACGGCCAGATGGTGAAGTGGGAGAAGCGCGCGCCGGACATGGTCCCGGTCGATCCCAACGTCCCGTGCGGGATCGAATTCCCCGGACGGCTGGTCGAGGGAGCGGACGGCAAGCCCTATTGCCGCCTCCCGATCATCCGCGAGACGCTTCCCAACGGGGTCGAATATGACACGATCGACCTCGGCCCGACGGTCGGCGACAATTACGGGCCGGTCAAAGTGCCAGCGGGCCGGGTCTTCCTGATGGGCGACAACCGCGATCGCAGCGCCGACAGCCGCTTCCCCGCGGGCTATCCGGAAAACGGGCTCGGCGGGCCGGTGCCGTGGGAGAATATCGGCGGCCGCGCCGAGTTCATCACCTTCTCGCTCGACGGAACGACCGAGTTGTGGAACCCGGTCAGCTGGTTCGAAGCGCTTCGCGGAGGCCGAGCCGGGACGTCGCTTCGGCCGGCCCACGTGCCCGAGCAAGCGAGCAAATAAGGCTTACTGCTGCTCCGGCTGGCCCCGCTGCTGGGATTGGGCCTGGGCAGCCATCGCCGCCCCGCCGGGGGCCACATCGACAATATGGACGTCGAATTCGAGATTGGTCTTCGGCGGGACTCCCGGCGGCGGAGTTTCGCCATAGCCGAGCTTTGGCGGGACCACGAAATGGTAGGTGCCGCCCTTCTGCATCTTGGTCAGCGCCTCGCCGAAGCCGGGGATCGTCTGGGTCGCCGCCATGACCTGCGGGCCGCCGTGCTGGGCGCTGCTGTCGAGCAGCTTTCCATCGGGAAGGCGGAGTTCATAATCGGCCAGCACCGCGTCGGCCGTGGTGATGACGGGCCCTGTTCCGGCCTGGATCGTCCTGAAGACGAGGCCGCTCGCGGTTTTCTCGCCCCGCAATGCTCCGGCGCCGAGCCAGGCGAGGCCGACGCCGACAGCAAGCAGGACGATGATGGCGAGCCAGAATTTGACGAGCGCCGGCTTGTGATGCGGCGGATGATAGAGGGTGCTCACGGACATGGTTGTCGCCCGTAGCCCCGCCGGTTCGAGTAGGAAAGGGCCTTAACGGGTGCCTTCGCGTTCGGCGCGCTTGCGCTCGAGCTTGCGGGCCCGGCGGATCGCGGCCGCCCGCTCGCGGGCGCGCTTCTCCGACGGCTTTTCATAGTGCCGCCGCAGCTTCATCTCGCGGTAGACGCCTTCACGCTGCAGCTTCTTCTTCAGCGCGCGCAGCGCCTGGTCGACATTGTTGTCGCGAACGATGATCTGCATAAACGGCCCGTCAAACTCCTCTCGAATTGAGACCCCGCATCCAACAACGGCCCCGCATCAGCGAAGGCTCCATTCGTTGGCAGAGCGCAATAATCTGTTCGCCGCAAGTCGGACCTGCGGCGGCCGCGGGCCCTTAGCAGCGACCCGAACAACATACAAGCGGGACGAGGCGGCCGCACATGCGGCGAACCGAGACCGCGAAGCGATGAACGGGGCAACCCTTAACGAATGGTTGGCGGTCGTTAACCTTCACTTGGGTATAAGGGAAGCATGAGAGCTGGGGAGCGAATGTCTTTGAATCGCAGGGAATTGCTGCGCTGGGGCGCGGTTGGCGCGGGCGCTGCGGTGTTCTCGACGGCCGGCGGCTGCGTCGGCCTTCCGTCATTGATCTACAACCCGCCGCAGGCTCCGACGAGCCCGCTGGCGCCGCTTGCCGGCACTCAGCCGTCGCTGCCGCTGGCGCCGGCCGGAATCGATCCGCAGCTGTTCCAGCGCGCCAAGGCGGCGATGGACCAGCACCGGATCTGGTACCGCGACAAGATCGGGATCGTCGACTTCACCAAGCCGTCGAGCGAGCCGCGGTTCCATGTCATCGACCTCCATGCCGGCAAGGTGGAAAGCCACCTGGTCGCGCACGGCCGCGGGTCCGATCCCGACCATTCGGGCTACCTGCAGCGGTTCAGCAACCGATTCGGCTCCTATGCGACGTCGAACGGCACCTACACGACCGATTCATATTATGACGGCAAATACGGCACTTCGATGAAGGTGCGCGGGCTCGACCCGACCAATGACAATGCGATGGCCCGGGCAATCGTTATTCACAACGCCTGGTATGCGGAGCCCGAGATGATCGCGCAGCACGGCCAGCTGGGCCGGTCGGAAGGCTGCTTCGCGATGCCGAGGCAAAGTCAGTGGGACGTGATGCAGCAGCTTGCCGGCGGCCGGATGATCTACGCGGAGAAAATCGCCTAGGCTTCCGCCATTTGGCCCGACTCGGACGGCAGGAGTATGGTCTGCAGTCCCTAGAAAGGGAGGCACGCCATGCAAAAGATCGGCGACATCTTCCACCACCGGTCGCGCGATGACTTCGGCGACGGCGACCATCAGGAATATGTGGAAACCGGCGTTCGCGACATCTTGCTTGTCGGCGGCGCCGCCGTCCTCCTGGTCGGCGCGTTCGTGGTTTCTTTGTTCTGAGGTCTGTTCCGACTCGAAGGCCGTGAGAACAGGTCGCGGGCCCTGCCGCCGTGCGCGCAGGCAATGCCGAACGTCTGCCGCGGGTTAACGGGTGGGGCTCAGGAGACAAAGTCGGCCGCCCATCAGCCGTTCGCCCCCGTTTGTCGTTAATGCCGCCACCTGCGCGTCCGCTCCGAATTGACCTTCATTATGACCCAGAAACGGATACATGTTCGCCCCGGTCTGACGGCGCTTGGCGTCGTCCTGACCATCACCTCCACCTCCCTCGTCGCGCAAAGCGTACCGCCCGAACCGGATACGACCACGCCGGCATCGAACTCGACGCCGCCTGCGACGGATTCGACGACGACGGCGCCAGCCCCGGATTCGGACACGCAGACCTCGACCCAGCCGACGCCGGACACCGCCGCTCCGGTCGAGCAACCTGTCGCAAAAGCGGCAAAGGCAAAGACCACGGCAGCCGCGGCTCGAACGAGCAAGGTTGTCCACAAGGCGGCAGCGCCAGCCCCCGAATCAGCAAGGATTTCAGCGCCGGCTCCCGTCCGGACGCGGGCGCCAGCGCCTCCGCCGGTTGCAGCTTTGCCTTCAGCAACCTCGCCGCCGGCCGAGATCGCCGCGCAGCCGGCGCCCCCGGTCGCGCAGCCGCCGAAACCGGCGCCCTGGTCATCCTATTGGCGCAACGAGGCGAACCCCGCCGCCGCAGCGGGCGCGCTCGGAATCCTCGCGCTGGCCGGTGCAGGCATTGGCCTGCGCCGCCGCCGCCGCCGCCTCGACGAGGAGGAGGCCGCCGGCTGGGACGATCCGACCGATGCTTCGGACGAGAGGCAGAGCGTCGAGTCCGAAGGCGACATTCAACCGGCCTGGGCCGCGTCCGCGCCTGCACGGCAGCCGTTGGCGAACGGCGGAGAGACCCGGCTCCCGAACGGCTTCGATCTGTCGCGCTTCGGACCTCACGTCCAGGCCGCCTACCGAGGGCCCACGCCGGACAATCCGTCCCTGTCGCTTCGCCATCGACTGCGCAGAGCCGCGGCGTTCGACCAGGCGGAACGCCGAGCTGCCGCACAGCGGCCCGAGCCCGCACTTGCGCCTGCGGCCGGACAAGCCGCTCCCGCCGACAAGGCATGGATGCTTGCAGACGGCAATTCGGTGAAGCCCAGCCGCGCAAGCGAAGAGCCGGAACTGGCGCTTTAGTCGTCACTCCAGCCGATTACGCGGTCTTCGACAGATTGAGCATCACCGCGGCGCTGACGAGGGCCTTGAACGCCACCGGGTCAATGGTCTCGCCCTCGCGGATATCGATGGCGCGGCGGGTTCCGCCGGTGAGGCTGGAGTTGAACAGGCCCGAAGGGTCGGCAAGTGCTGCCCCGCGGGCGAAGGTCAGCTTGATCTTGTCCTTGTAGGTCTCGCCGGTGCACAGCATTCCGGCGTGCGACCAGACGGGCACTCCGGCCGGATTGGACGGCTTTCGCCACTTCACCTCCTCGACGACCTGAGGGTCCGCCTGGCGGATCAGCCCACGCATGTTGGCAAGCATCGCCCCGCGCCAGTCGTCGAGGCTTGCGATCTTCGCGTCGATTTCGGCCGAAGCCCCACTCATGACTTGCTCGCCCTCAACTTTCGAGAAGAGGCGACAGGGAGAAGATAGATGTTGCGGCTGAGCCCGTCGGGGAATCGCTCGCGGGCGATGACTTCACCGTCGAGCCGCTCGGCAAGCGCCCGCGCCGCCGAATTGCCGTCGTCCATGTGGGTTTCGACACCGGTCCAGCCGAGCGTGCCGCCGGCCCAGTCGATCGCCGCCCGCGACGCTTCGAGCGCATAGCCGCGCCGGCGGGCCGCGGGGACAATCCACCACGTCAGCTCATGGCGGGGCCAGCCTTCGGGCCAGACGATCCCGCAGCCGCCGACGCCACGGCCCGATTCCCGGTCGATAACCGTCCACATTCCAAAGCCGCGAAGCGCCCAGTGGCCGATGTCGTGGGAGAGCTTGCGCCAGGCGAGCTCGGCCCTCAGCGGCCCGCCATAGAATCGCGAGCCTTGCGGGTCGGCATAGAAGCCGCGGTAGAGCGGGAAGTCGCCCGCTTCGGGCGCTCGCAGCGTCAGCCGCTCGGTGGTCACGGTCGGGATTTGCATGAATCCCGAGCCGTAGGAGATTGGACTGGCGGCGTCGACTTCCAGGCCCATTTATCGCCCGCAGACGTCCTGCGTTCCTGTCGAGGACAAGCGCGAGAAATTGTCGGGATCGGTGCTGATGGTCACGCCCTCGGGCGTGCACTTGCGCAGCTGGAACCGGACCTTGCGCGCCTTGAAGTCGAGCGAGATCCGCCGAAAGGTTTCCAGCAGGTCGGTGCCGAGCAGCAAGGCGGGCTGGTCGGCGAGGCCGAACAGCTTGAACGGCGGCACGTCGGCGAAGGCCATCGGAACATCGCTGATAGTGATGGGGCCGAGCTGGAGCTCGCCGATTCGGGCAACCTGCAATTTCTTGGTGACTCCGGTCACTCCGATCACCGGCACTTCGATGAACTTGTCGCGGTTGCCGCGGATGAGAAGGTCGCGAAGCGCGAGGTTGCCGATGGTGATCTCGGTCCCGGTGTCGATCACGGCGTCGAGCGGAACGCCCGCCGCGCGGATGTGAGTCAGGATCAGTTGGCCGCGCTGACGCCTGGCCGTGACTACGATCTCGCCGGGCACGGGGATGTAGCGGACCGAAGCGTCCTCGACCTTGATCAGCCGTTTTTCGAAATCCATCAGCAGCCGCTTGCTGACGAGCGCGTCGATGCCGATGATCCCATCGCCGCCGACATCATATTCGCGAAGCGCCGGAAGCAGGAGGTTGTGCACGCTGGTTGGGCCGAGAGTGAGCTCGTCCACCTTCACCCGGTCGACCTGGTCGCGCGAGGTCATTCCATTGAGGATGGCGGGCGTCCCGAGCGGAAGCTGAAGGTCGCGGGCGATCCCTATCCCGACCACCGAGGTGTCGGCGCCGCTGTCGACGATGAAGCGATAGGGGCCGCGGCCGTTCACCTGGACGTCGACGCTGAGGCGCGTTTCGACCTTCTTCGCTTTCACGTCCTGGCCGCCGACGGCGAGCGTCGGGTCGATCTGGGCGGGTGGAAGAGGAGGGACGTCAGGCGGGATGGTCGGCGGCACCGGCTTGGGCTTGTCGATCCTGGGCGGCTCGCCGGCGGCGGCCATGCCCGGCGCGGCAAGGCCGGCGAGCGTCAGCCCGAACGCGACAATCACAAAGCGGCGAAGCTTGGGCAAGACGGTCCTCCGCTACTCGCGAGCAGACAAGCGCCTTTTATCGTGAACCGCGCCTGTCTGCCCATGCTTTTGTCGATGCGCGGTCGTCCCCGGCCGAAGCGGTGGCGGACCGGAGGAACGGATCGCCAAGCCAGAGCGTTTGTAACGGAACCGCAACTTTTATCAGGAATTCCGATGCAGAACCCCCACATTGTCGAGCGCGCGTTCCAATTGGCCCCGAGCCTGTCCAGCGTCGAGGACATTCGCAAGGCCCTTAGGCAGGAAGGCTATTCCAATGTCGACGCGCATCTGGCCGGGGCCTCGATCCGGGCGGACCTGAAGAAACGCCTCGCCGGATAGGAACGCCGCCGCCGAAAGGTTATGATGTGGCCGGCGTGGCGCATTCGCGCCCGGTAGGAGAGCGACCATGGCCAAGAGCCAGCAGAGATCGAACAAGGAAGCGCGCAAGCCCAAGAAGGTGAAGGTGAAGACCAACGTGTCGCAGCCGTCGCAGAAGGGCGGAGTCCGCGGCCTGGAGAATATGAAGAACAGCTAGGCGGGGTCGAAGGCCTCGATAATCGGGCAGGGTCCTTTCGACCCGGACGCGCAGCTGGAGCGAAGGCGTTCCAGCGCGGTCCGCGCCCGCTGGAGCTCGGCGATCCTAGAATCGAGCGCCGCCACGCGCTGGCTTGCGAGCTCGCGCACCCGTGCGCGGTCGTCGGTCCGGTCGAGCGCCAGGAGCTCGCCGATTTCCTCGAGCGTGAAACCGGCCGCCTGGGCGCGGCGGATGAATTGCAGCCGTTTGAGGTCGCCGGCACCGTAGCGGCGGATTTCGCCGGGCGGGCGCGGCGGCTCGGGAAGCAGGCCGCGCCGCTGATAATATCGAACGGTTTCGACGCCGACCCCGGCGGATTTGGCAAGTCCCCCGATGGTGTCCGCGTTTTTCGCTTGATTCCGTACCATGGTACGGATGCCATAGAGCCTTTGCCGGGCGCGAATCAATGTGTCCGGGTAAGGGAGAAGACGCCTTGGAAAAGACCATCGAGAAGTCCGGCTGCCGCTGCAACCCGTGCACCTGCAAGTCGGCCGGCTGCCGCTGCGATCCGTGCACCTGCAAGAATTGCAGCTGCTGATCATCCACAGTTCGAGCTTCGCAAAGCGAAAGGCCGCTTCGGAAACGAGGCGGCCTTTTTCGTGCTAGGCGAAGGCGATGAGCGATCTGCAAATCCTGGTCGATGCCGATGCCTGCCCGGTCAAGGACGACGTGTACAAGGTCGCCTGGCGGCGCGGCGTTCCGGTGACGGTGGTCAGCAACTCGCGAATCCGGGTGCCCGAGCATGAGCTGATCGAGCGGGTGGTCGTATCGGACTCATTCGACGCCGCCGACGACTGGATCGCCGAGCGAGCCGACGCCGGGACGGTGGTGATCACCGGCGACATCCTGCTCGCCGACCGCTGCCTGAAGAAAGGCGCGATCGTGATCGGCCCCAACGGCAAGCCGTTCACCAGCGCCAGCATCGGCGGCGCGATTGCGACTCGGGCGATCATGGCCGATCTGCGGGTCGCGGCGGACGGGATCACCGGTGGCCCGGCGCCCTTCGCCAAGGCGGACCGGTCGCGGTTCCTGCAGGCGCTGGACGCGGCTTTGGTGAGGTTGGCGAAGTAGCTTGGTGGAACGTCAACGGCTGTGGCCCGCTCCCCGAAGGAAGCGGACCCGCCAATCTGGAGCCGGTACTAACGCAGGAGCGCGCTGATCACCTGCTCGACCAGCATCGTGCGCGGGTTGACCTGATAGAGGTAGCCGTTGCGGTAGTAGTAACGGTCGTTCCGGTCGAAGCTGTAGCGCGAACGCAGGTCCATCGGGATCTGGTTGTAAGACCAGCGGAAGCCGCTATTGCGGTTGTAGCGCTGTCCGACGTTGTAGGCCTTCTTTGCCTGGCCCGGCGGCATGCAGCCATTATGTTTCCTGGCGAGGCCCGGAGGGCAGCTTCCGCGCGCGTCGAACGCATAGAGCCGTCCGCCATGTCGAGTGGCGACGATGTGCCTGCCGTGCCTGGCTTGTCCATGCGCCCGGGGCTGGGACTTCTGCGCATGGGTGTTGCCCTTGTTCCCGTGGGCCTGGCCCTGGCCTTGGCCGTGACCGTGGCCGGGGTTCGCGAGGGCGGGAGTGGTAAGGGTCAGCGCAGCAGCGCCGGCAATGAAGATCAGCTTGTTCATGACGATGTTCCTGAAGTCGCTCAAGTGGGTGGGGCGCGGGCTGCAGAGCGACAGTAAACCTGCGAGAGCTGCCGTTGTAACGGCTCGTGATCGCGAGAGTTGCAGCGTTCATCCGCCCGCAAGACCAGGCCCGCGGCGCCGGTGCGGTTGGGAAAGCGACGCAGGTGGAGGGGCGGGGACGCGGCCACTCGGCCGCTGGAGGGGTCGAATCGGGGCTCCTTCTACTTCTTCTACTTTGTGATCTTTGCCGCTCAACGGGTCCTTCAGCTCCATGCTCAGACTGCCAACGGCAGTCTTGCGCGTGCAGCTTCTTCTACTTTGTGACCTTCGGGCTGGATATCCGCGGGGCGGCCGGCACGGCGAAACGCGGCAAAGCTGCTCGTGCGAGGGGTGCCGACGAGGGCGGAGCGGAGCTGATGAGTCGCATCGGCCAGCGTGGAGCAGGCGAAATCCTAATAGGAAAGGCTTTGTCGAAGCGGAGGCGCGGGCTCAGCGCAAAGGCGCTGAAGGAGAGAAAGGCGGAGGCACCTAATTGGTATCGTGTTCCCGGAATGGTCCGGAATGGTGCCGGAATTGTCGAGCCGAGGGTTGAGTTCGGACCATGATGCTATATATGTATAGCGGGAGACAGATGATGCTTGCGGTGAGACTCGACAAGGATTTGGAGAAAAGGCTGGAACGGCTTGCCGAGAAGACCGGCCGGACCAAGACCTTTTACGCGCGCGAGGCGATCGAGGCCCATCTCGACGACCTGGAGGATTTCTTCCTCGCCAAGGAACGGCTGCGCGATTTCCGGAGCGAGGACGCGATCCCGCTCGCCGACCTGAAGGCCGAGCTTGGCCTGGACGATTGAGTTCGTCCCGGCGGCGGCGAAGGAGCTGAAGAAGCTGGGGCGGGCCGAGGCGGCGCGGATCATCGCCACGCTGGAAACTCGGATTGCCGCGCGGGATGACCCCCGGGAATTGGGAAGCGCGCTAGCCGGCGAACTTGGCGGTCTG
>Ga0207667_10009454_pt1 | contig 11478 bp, 8 predicted proteins | sample KBSCornC52_FD_184301 | JGI IMG/M metagenome (GOLD analysis project Ga0207667, IMG submission 184301) | Corn rhizosphere microbial communities from Kellogg Biological Station, Michigan, USA - KBS Corn C5-2 (SPAdes) (version 2) | ecosystem: Host-associated > Plants > Roots > Rhizosphere > Soil ...
CGCCGGAATTTTTCGAAAGTGCCGGGTTGCATTATAGCCAGCGCGTCGCCCGGCCGCAGCCACTCGTCCTCGAAGTCGTCCGTCTCCCAGAGGGCGAGGCCCGGCTCGGCCTCGAGGCCGGTCTCGAACTCGTCCCGGTAGTTCACGAGCGTCACCTTCCGCTTGATGTAGAAGGGGACCGTCTGGTCGTAGTGGTTCACGCTGTACAGGCGCGTCGAGGGCTTGAGCCAGGGCTCCATCGCCTGCGCCACGGCCTTCCCCGATTGGCGCGGGGAGAGCTCCTCGTAGCCGTCCTCGATGCACTCGATGAGGAGGAGCCCCGCGAGGGCCACGGCGGCCAAGCCCAGCCAGCGCCGGCCGGAGCGCAGCAGGAGCGCCCCGCCCAGCGTGCCCGCGAGGAGCGCCGCCACCGCCGCGTACGCCCACGGCTTCGCGGCCCGGTACATCGCGGCCGTCCAGGCATCGTGCGTGCCGCGGTCGATGTCGATCGCGAGGACGGAGAGCGGGATCACGAGGAGCGCGCCCAGGGCGCACCAGAGCGCGAGCCGGCGCGGCGGGGCGTCCGCCAGGTAGCGGCCCAGCGCGATCGCGAGGATGGGGAAGACCGGGAGCACGTACGCCGGAAGCTTCGAGCCCGAGGCGCTGAAGAAGGCCACCACGAACGCGCACCAGAGGAGCGCCACGCGCAGCGGCTGGAACGGCCGGCCCGATTCGCTTCGCCACGCGTGGACGATCGCGGCGGGCATGGCGAAGGCCCAGGGGAGGAAGCCCGCCGCGACGATGGGCAGGAAATACCACCACGGCTCCACCCGCCGGTGCTCCGTCGTGAGGAAGCGCTCGAAGTGCTCGTGGATGAAGAAGAAATGCGCGAACTCGGGATTGGCGCGGGAGACGGCGAAGAACCAGGGCGCGGCGACGGCGAGGAAGAGGGGGAGCCCGTAGGCCCAGCCCAGGCGCCGCAGCACCCGCAGGTCGCGCCGCAGGACCATGTGGAAGAAGACCGCGGCGCCGGTGAAGACGATGCCGATGAGCCCCTTGGAGAGCACCGCGAGGGCCATCGCGAGCCATGCCACGGCGGACCAGCCGCGCGCCGAGGGACTCCCGCGCGCGGCCGCCTCCTCGGCGAGGATGAACGCGCAGAAGGTCGCGGTGGTCCAGAGGGTGAGGCCCATGTCGAGCGTCACGATGGTGCCGAGCGCCATGAAGTACGGGCACGAGAGGAGCGCCAGCCCCGTCGCCGCGCGGCTCTCGGGCGAGCCCAGCCGGCGGCTCGCGTACGCCGCCACCACCACCGTGAGGAGGCCGCAGAGCGCCACGTAGAGCCGCGCCGTCACCTCGCTTTCGCCGAACGCCTCGAAGGCGAGGGCCGTCGCCCAGTACTGGAGCGGGGGCTTCTCGAAGTACTTCACGCCGTCCAGGCGCGGCGTGACCCAGTCGCCCGAGACCGCCATCTCGCGCGAGATCTCGGAGTAGCGGCCCTCGTCCGGGTTGGCGAGCGGGCGCTGGAGCCCGTCGATCCCGATCGCGAGGGCGACGAGTGCCAGGAGGAAGAGCGCGACCCGTGCTCCCCGGAGGGTCATCGCGCGTCAGGCCTCGAGGAGGACGACCACCGCGCCGCCGCCGCCGTGGATCGCGCGCGGCTCCACGAACGCGAGCACCTCCGCACGGCGGGTGAGGAGCTTCCGGATGCGGCGCTTCAAGACCGGCTCCCGGCCGCGGGAGCGCAGCCCCTTGCCGTGGACGATGCGAACGCAGCGCAGCCCGCGCCGCCGGCACTCGGCGAGGAAGGCGGCGGTCTCGAGCGCGGCCTCGTCGGCCCCCCGTCCGTGGAGGTCCAGCTGGTCCTGGATCACCCAGTGGGTGCGGCGGAGCTTCCGCAGGATCTCCCGCGGCAGGCCCGGGCGCAGGAAGAGCGAGTCGTCCTCGATCTCGGCCTCGTCGCCGTCGAGCCCCAGGCGTGCCAGCTCCTCCAGCACGGCGCGCTCGTCGGCCAGGCGCTGCGCGGGGACGGGCGAGGGACGCGGGCGCCAGGGCTCGACGCGGTTCACCGGCTTCGAGGGCGCCACGTCGCGCATCTCGAAGCGGAAGAGGGCCGCGTCGTCGGGCGGCGGAGCGGCGCCGCGCCCGCCCTTGCTCACCCCAGGGATTCCAGGTACTTGTCCGCGTCGAGCGCCGCCATGCAGCCCGTGCCGGCGCTGGTGACCGCCTGGCGATAGACGTGGTCCTGCACGTCGCCGGCCGCGAAGACGCCGGGCACGCTCGTCGCGGTCGCGTTGCCGTCGAGCCCGCTCTTCGTGACGATGTAGCCCCCGCGCATCTCGAGCTGGCCCGCGAAGATGTCCGTGTTGGGCTTGTGGCCGATCGCGATGAAGCAGCCCGTGAGCGGGAGGTCGCGCGTCTTCCCGTCGGCCGTGGAGCGGATCCGCACGCCGGTGACGCCGGACTTGTCGCCCAATACCTCGTCCAGGGTGTGGTTCCACGCGATCGAGACCTTGCCTTCCTTCTCGCGCGCGAAGAGCTTGTCCTGGAGGATCTTCTCGGCGCGGAAGCGGTCGCGGCGATGGATCACCGTCACGTGGCGCGCGATGTTCGCGAGGTAGAGCGCCTCCTCGACCGCCGTGTTGCCGCCGCCCACGACGCAGACGTCCTGGCCCTTGTAGAAGAACCCGTCGCAGGTGGCGCACCCGGAGACGCCCTTCCCCATGAACGCCTGCTCGGAGGCGAGGCCCAGGTACATGGCCGAGGCGCCCGTCGCGATCACGAGCGCGTCGCACGTGTACGTGGCGGCGTCGCCCACGAGCGCGATGGGCTTCTCCGAGAGCTTCGCGGTGTGGATCTGGTCGAAGACCAGCTTCGTCTCGAAGCGCTCGGCGTGCTTGAGGAACCGGTCCATGAGCTCCGGCCCCTGCACGCCCATGGCGTCCGCGGGCCAGTTGTCCACGTCCGTCGTGGTCATGAGCTGCCCGCCCTGGGCGAGCCCGGTGATGAGCGTGGGCTTGAGGTTCGCGCGGGCGGCGTAGATCGCCGCGGTATAGCCGGCCGGGCCCGAACCGAGGATCAGCAGGCGGGAGTGTTCGGTGGTCATTCGGGAGGTAAGGAATGCCCGGAACGCGGGCGTCGACGGCGATTATCGCATCCCGCACAGGCGGCTATGTGCCTGAAATTAAGGGTATATGTGAAGTTGGGCGCCTAACAGTTTGACAAATAAGGGCATTTTGAGTATTTAAGGGCGATGCAGCCTACCACCAAGCGCCCCATGATCGGGGAGCGCACGCAGACGCTCAAGGCGGTGCCGTTCTTCACCCAGCTCTCGGACCGGGAGCTCGACGTGGTGCGCGCGGTCTCGAGCGAGAAGACCTACCCCAAGAACGCGGTCGTGCTCACCGAGGGCGAGATGGGCGACTCGCTCTACATGATCCAGTCCGGCAAGGTGAAGGTCTTCATCGGCGACGAGGACGGGCGCGAGATCATCCTCAAGATCCTGGGGCCCGGCGACTTCTTCGGCGAGATGTCGATGATCGACAAGCAGCCCCGGTCGGCCTCCGTCACGACCATCGAGGCGTCCACCTTCCTCGTCCTCTCCCACGCCGCCTTCGAGCGCTGCGTGGAACAGGCGCCGCGCATCGCGAACATGGTGATGCGGGTCCTCGCGCAGCGCGTGCGCGAGGCCGACCGCAAGATCGGCACGCTCGCCCTCATGGACGTCTACGGGCGCGTGGCGAGCACGCTCCTCGAGCTCTCCGTGTACAGCAACGGCAAGCTCATGGTGGGCGAGAAGCTCTCCCAGCAGGACCTCGCCAACATGGTGGGCGCCTCGCGCGAGATGGTGAACCGCATCCTCAAGGACCTCTCGGACCGCGGGTTCATCTCGATCGAGTCGAAGTCGATCACGATTATCAACAGGGAGCTGCCGCCATCGCTGTGACGCAGGTCCGCTCGTCCCCGCGCTTCGCGGCCGCTTCGCCGGCCCCCCATCCCCGCCTCGCGCGGGCCCTTCGCGAAGCCGGCTGGCTCCTCGTCTTCGCGCTCGCCGCGTGGCTCGCCCTCGTCCTCGCGACCTACCATCCCACCGATCCCGGCCCGCACTTCGACGGCCCCGCGACGGCCATCCTCAACAAGGGCGGGCTCGCGGGCGCCTGGATCGCGGGCGCGCTCTACTTCGTCTTCGGCTTCTCCGCCTGGTGGTGGGTCGTCTTCGGCGTCCTCGCGGTCTCGCGGCTCTACCGCCGCGTCGAGGAATGGGAGCTCATCGGCCGCCGCTCGCTCGCGGCGACGCTCTCCGGATTCGCGATCGTGATGGCCGCGAGCTGCACGCTGGAGGCGCTGCGCCTGCACGGGCTGGTACCCCGGGAGTTCGAGCCGGGCGGGGCGCTGGGCACGGTGGTGGCGCCCTTCGTGGGCCGCGCGCTCGGGTTCACCGGCGGCACGCTCCTCCTCCTGGCTGCGCTCGCCGGCGGGATCAGCATCTTCACCGGGCTCTCGTGGCTGCGCTTCGCGGAGGTGACGGGGGCCGCGCTCGAATGGTCCTTCGGGCTCGTGCGCGCGCGGGTCGAGGCGCGTCGCGACCGCGAGGAAGGGCGGCTGAAGGCGCAGGAGCGCGAGGAGAAGGTCGAGGAGGCGCGCAAGGTCTTCGAGGACCACGAGCCGATCCGGATCGAGATGCCGGCGGTCGAGGTGCCCCGGAGCGAGCGCGTCGTGCGCGAGAAGCAGGTGCCGCTCTTCGCGGAGCTCCCGGATTCCCCGCTCCCGCCGCTTTCCATCCTCGACGCGCCGGACACGCACGTGGAGCGCCCGACGCCGGAGACGCTCGAGTACACCTCGCGTCTCATCGAGCGGAAGCTCCTCGACTTCAACGTGCAGGTGAAGGTGGTCGCGGCCTATCCCGGCCCGGTCATCACGCGCTACGAGATCGAGCCCGCCGTGGGTGTCAAGGGCGCGCAGGTGGTGAACCTCGCGCGCGACCTCGCCCGCGCGCTCTCCGTCATGGCGATCCGGGTGGTGGAGACCATCCCCGGCACGTCGTGCATGGGGCTCGAGATCCCGAACCCCAAGCGCGAGATCGTGCGCCTGTCGGAGATCGTGGGCTCGCAGGCCTACGCGGACATGCACTCGAAGGTGACGCTCGCCCTCGGCAAGGACATCACCGGCAAGCCCATGGTCGCCGACCTCGCGAAGATGCCGCACCTGCTGGTCGCCGGCACCACCGGCTCCGGGAAGTCGGTCGCGATCAACGCGATGATCCTCTCGCTCCTCTACAAGGCGACGTGGAAGGAAGTGCGGCTGATCCTGGTCGACCCGAAGATGCTCGAGCTCTCGGTCTACGAGGGCATCCCCCACCTCCTGGCACCCGTCGTCACCGACATGAAGCAGGCCGCGAGCGCGCTCCACTGGTGCGTGGGCGAGATGGAGCGGCGCTACAAGCTCATGTCGCAATTCTCGGTGCGCAACGTCGCGAGCTTCAACCAGAAGGTGCGCGAGGGGATCGAGAAGAAGGAGCGCCTCACCAACCCCTTCACCCTCACGCCGGACCATCCCGAGCCGCTGGAGCCCATGCACCAGATCGTGGTGGTGATCGACGAGCTGGCCGACCTCATGATGGTGACCGGCAAGAAGGTGGAGGAGCTCATCGCGCGGCTCGCGCAGAAGTCGCGCGCCGCGGGCATCCACCTCGTCCTCGCCACCCAGCGCCCGTCCGTGGACGTCATCACGGGCCTCATCAAGGCGAACGTGCCGACGCGGATCGCGTTCCAGGTCTCCTCGAAGGTGGACTCGCGCACGATCCTGGACCAGCAGGGCGCCGAGAGCCTGCTGGGCCAGGGCGACATGCTCTACCTCACGCCGGGCCACGGGATGCCCACGCGCGTGCACGGCGCCTACGTGGGCGACGCGGAGGTGCACCGCGTGGTCGAGGCGCTCAAGAAGCAGGGCGAGGCGCAATACCTGGACGAGATCCTCGAGATGCCGGATGGCTCCGAGGGCAACGGAACCAACGGCGAGGGCGCTGTCTCAGGGGAAGCGGATCCCCTCTACGACCAGGCCGTGCAGATCGTGCTCCAGAACCGCCGGGCCTCCATCTCCCTCGTGCAGCGGCACCTGCGCATCGGCTACAACCGCGCGGCGCGCCTGATCGAGGACATGGAGCGCGCGGGGCTGGTGTCCTCGATGGCGACCAACGGGAACCGCGAGATCCTCGTTCCTTCCAAGTAGTCGTCATTCCCGCCGGGGGTCCCCAACTTGTTGGGGTGGTTTTACTCCCGGGAATCCAGCCCAGCCCATGAGATACCTGCTCCTCTTCCTTCTTTCATTTCCCGCCCTCGCCAACGGCCTCGACGATTTCCTCGCCTTCAGCGCCGCGACGAAGACCGCCACCGCGCGCTTCGAGCAGGAGGCCTACGACCGCGCCGGGAAGGTCGTGGATCGCTCCTCGGGAAGCTTCTCGTTCGCGCGTCCCGGCCACTTCCGCTGGGCCTACGAGAAGCCCCACCAGCAGCTCCTCGTGGCGGACGGGAAGCGCCTCTGGATCTACGATCCGGACTTGAAGCAGGTGACGGTGAAGCGCATCGACCAGGCGATTTCCTCCACGCCCGCGGCGCTCCTCGCGGGGCGGGACGACATCACGAAGCTCTTCACCCTGCGCGATGCCGGCACGGCGGACGGCCTCGCGTGGGTCGAGGCGCTTCCGAAGGCGAAGGACACCGGCTTCGACCGCGTGCGCCTGGGACTCAAGGGCCGCACGCTCGCCGCCATGGAGCTCTACGACCAGCTGGGCGGGCATACGCTGCTCCGGTTCGAGGACCTGAAGGCGAATCCCGCCCTTCCGCCCTCGACCTTCCAGTTCACGCCGCCCCGGGGCGCGGACGTGATCGACGACACCCCGCCCGCGAAGTAGGCGCTCAGCGGTTCGCCTCGACCCACCCGGCGAGCGTGTCGAGGACTTCGGCCAGGACTTGCGCGTCGGACTTTCCGCTGCGCGCGGGCACATGGAAGGAATGGTCGGCGTCGGCGAACACCGCGAGCGTCGCGCGCGGACCCAGCGCCTTCACCACGGGCTCCAGCAGGTCGAGGCTCGCGAGGTCGTCGCGGCTTCCCTGCAGGAAGAGCATCGGGATGCGCACTGAGGCCAGGTGCGCTCCGCGCTCGGCCGCCGGCCGCCCGGCGGGATGCAGGGGAAAGCCGAGGAAGACGAGACCCCGGACGCCGGGAAGGGGCGCTTCCGCCTGCGCCTGCGAGGTCATGCGCCCGCCGAAGGACTTGCCGCCGGCGAAGAGCGGCACGCCGGGGAGCTGCCGCGCGGCTTCCGCGACGGCGCCGCGCACGGCGGCGTGCGCCGCCTTCGGCGTGTCCACGCGCTTCGAGCCCCGCTCCATCGCGGGAAACTGGAAGCGCAGCGTGGCGATCCCGCGCTCCGCGAGGCCCCGGGCCGCCGCGGCCATGAAGGGATGCGCCATCCCCGCGCCCGCGCCGTGCGCGAGCACATAGGCCGCGCGCGGGCCCGGGGGCGCGATCGCGAGCCCGGAGACGCGTTCCCCATCGGCGAGCGCGATGGCGACCGGGACTTCCTTCATTGCGCCTCGAAGCGCATCAGCGCCTGCGCGTACGCGGGCGCCGTGGGCTCGTGCATGAAGTACACGAAGACCTCGTTCCACGACGTGCGGGCGAGGCGCTCGGCCCAGTGCCGCAGGTCGTCGTCGGAGTAGCGCTCGAGGCGCAGGCGCACGTAGCCCCACGGCGCGGTCTCCACCAGGGGCGGGGGTGCGTTGTCCTCGCGCTCCGAGAGGCAGAGGGAGGCGCCGGCGCCGCGCAGGGCCGCGTACGCGTCGTCGTCGAACCAGGTGTCGTTGCGGAACTCGAAGGCCGCGCGGTGGCCCTCCGGGAGCATCGCGAGGAAGGCTTCCAGCCGCGGCAGGTCCTTCTTGAGGAGCGGCGGGAGCTGGAAGAGCACGGGCCCGCGCTTGGTACCCAGGGAGGCGAGGTTCTTGTAGAGGTAGGCCACGGAATCGGCGGCGCTCTCCTTCAGGCGGGAGATGTGCGTGATGCGCCGCGACGCCTTGATCGAGAAGCGGAACCCGTCCGGCGTGCACCGCACCCAGTTCTCGAGAATCGCGGGCTGTGGCATCCGGTAGAAGGTATTGTTGATCTCGACCGTCGGAAGCCGCGCGGCATAGAACGCCAGCATCTCCTCCGGCTTCATTTTTTCCGGATAGAACGGGCCTTTCCATTCCTTGAACGAATAGCCGCTCGCGCCCGCGTGGAGCTTGCGGCCGGCGTCTTTGCTCCTAGAATCGGGCATGGCGAAGAACCCCCTCGGTGAATACGCGGCGAAACGGGCCTTCGAGGTCACGCCCGAGCCGGCGCCCGGGCCTGCCGCCGTCCCGGACGGCCCGCCGCTCTTCGTCGTGCAGCGCCATTCGGCGCGGCGCCTGCACTACGACTTCCGGCTCCTCTGCGACGGGGTCCTCAGGTCCTGGGCGGTCCCCAAGGGTCCGTCGCTCGATCCTAGCGAAAAGCGGCTCGCGGTGCAGACGGAGGACCATCCGTACGACTACGGCTCCTTCGAGGGGGTGATCCCGGCCGGGCAGTACGGCGCGGGGGAGGTGATCGTCTGGGACTGCGGCGTGTATTCGCCGGACGAGGGCGGCACCTGGTTCCACGACCGCGCGGAGGCCGAGCGGCGCGTGCGGGAAGGGCTCGCCAAAGGGAAGCTCTCTTTCCTCCTGCGCGGCGAGAAGCTCAAGGGCTCGTTCGCGCTCGTGAAGACGCGCGGGTCGGGGGCGGACGCGGCGAAGCAATGGCTCCTCATCAAGCACAAGGACCGCTTCGTCTCGACGGACGACGTCGCCGCGCGCTCGCGCTCGGTGCTCTCCGGCATCGAGGTGGAGGACCTGAAGGTCGTGCCGGCGCATCGCATGCCGGCCGCGCGGCTGGTTCCCGCGGGGAAGCCCTCGCCCTTGCCGTCGAAGCTCGCCCCCATGCTCGCGGAGTCCGCCGATGCGCCGTTCCGCCGCGCGGGGTGGGTCTGGGAGCCCAAGCTCGACGGCTATCGCGTGCTGGCGACGATCGACGGGACCGAGGTGAAGCTGCGCTCGCGCCGCGGGCTCGACCTCGCGCGCGATTTCCCGGCGCTCGCGGCGGAGCTGGCAGAGCAGGCGGCGGGGACGATGATCCTCGACGGCGAGATCGTCGCGTTCGACGCCGCGGGGAAGCCGTCCTTCCCGGCGCTGCAGGCCCGGGCACGCCTCGCCACCGACCGCGAGCGCGCGACGGCCGATCGCGCCTCGCCCGTCGCGTTCTTCGCGTTCGACCTCCTCCATTTCGCGGGCGTGGACCTGCGCGACGCGCCCTACCGCGACCGCCGGCGCTATCTCGCGCAATGCCTGCTCCCATCGCCGCACGTGCAGCTCGTGCATGCCGCGGACGACGGCGTCGCGCTCCACGCGGCGGCGCTCGCCATGGGCTTCGAGGGGGTCGTCGGCAAGCGCGAGGACAGCCGCTACCTGGCGGGCCGCCGCTCGGACGCGTGGCTCAAGGTGAAGCCGGTGCAGGGCGGGGACTTCGTGGTGGGCGGCTTCTCGCGCGGGAAGGGCTCGCGGGCGGCGCTGGGGGCGCTCCTCGTGGGCTACTGGGAAGGCAAGAAGCTGCGCTATGCCTCCCACGTGGGCTCCGGCTTCGACGCGGCGAGCCTCGCGGCGGTGAAGGCCCGGATCGAGCCCCTCGCCGTGGAGGCCTGCCCCTTCGCCGAGGTTCCGGAATTGAACGGGCCGACGACGTGGGTCGCGCCGCGCGCGGTGGTGGAGGTGGCGCACCAGGGATGGACCGGCGACGACCACCTGCGCGCGCCCGTCTTCCTGCGCCTGCGCGACGACGTCGACCCGAAGAAGGTGCGGCGCGCGGCGCCGCCTGCGGCGGCCAAGGCGTCGGCCTCGCCGCGCGATCCGATCGAGGACATCGTCGCCCAGCTCGACCGCGCGAAGGGCGATTTCACGCTCGCGGCCGGCGCGCACAAGATCCGGGTGACGAGCCTCGACCGCGTCTACTGGCCGGAGGATCCGGCGCTCCGCCAGCACGCGGTCACCAAGCGCGACCTCCTGCGCTACTACGCGCAGATCTCGCCGTACATGCTCCCGCACCTCGCGGACCGCCCGCTCACCCTGATCCGCATGCCGGACGGGATCGAAGGCCAGCGCTTCTTCCAGAAGCACTGGACCCAGGCGCGGCCGGACTTCGTCGAGGCGATCACCGTCTTCTCCGGGCACAAGGACGAGGAGCACGAGTACCTCCTCGCGAACAACCTGCCCACGCTCCTCTGGCTCGCGCAATCGGGAACGCTCGAGCTCCACGTCTGGCACTCGCGGGCGCGGCCCGGCGAGGACGCCGCCTCGAAGGGGACCGACTACGCGACCTCGCTCGAATCGCTCGAGGCGTCGATCCTCAACTATCCGGATTACGTCCTCTTCGACATCGATCCGTACATCTACTCCGGGAAGGAGGCGGCGGGCGCGGAGCCCGAGCTCAACACGAAGGCCTTCGAGAAGGGGAAGGAGGTCGCCTTCCACCTTCGCGCGCTCCTGGGCGAGATGTCGCTCGAGGCGATCGTGAAGACGTCCGGGAAGACGGGGCTCCACGTCTTCGTGCCGGTCCGCCGCACCCTCGACTTCGACGCCGCGCGCCACGTCTCCGAGCTCGTGGGCCGCCACCTCATGCAGCTCCACCCGAAGGACATCACGCTCGACTGGAGCATTCCCAAGCGCACGGGGAAGATCTTCATGGACTACAACATGAACGTGCGCGGGAAGACGTTGAACGTCGCCTACTCGCCGCGCGGCGTCGCGGGAGCGCCGGTCTCGATGCCGCTCACGTGGGAGGAACTGGCGGGCGCGCATCCGCTCGACTTCCGGATCGGCAATGCGATCGAACGGCTGGCCCGCACCGGCGAGCGCTGGGCCGACGCGTTGGAGCGCAAGCAGGACCTGGAAGCGGCGCTCGCCCGCGGAAAGGCCTCGAAACGGCGTGAGTGACAGGGGATAGGTTATTGACTACAATGGGAAATTCCTTGGTGTTTCGCGGCGCGCCCTAGGCGCGGGAGGCTCCGACATGGCGGCTCGCTCCATTGCATCGCTCACGGTCTCGTTCGGGCTGGTCTCGATCCCGGTGAAGCTCTATTCGGCCACCGAGTCGAGCAAGGCCATCTCCTTCAACCTGCTCCACAAGGGCTGCGGCTCGCGGCTGAAGCAGCAGTACGTCTGCGTCAAGGAAGAGGTGGTCGTGCCGCGCGACGACATGGTGAAGGGCTACGAGTTCGCGAAGGACCAGTACGTGCTCTTCAGCCCCGAGGAGCTGAAGGCGCTCGAGGAGACGGGCACGCACATGGCCGAGATCACGGAGTTCGTGCCGATCGAGTCCATCGATCCCGTGTACTTCGACAAGGCGTACTACCTCGCGCCGGACAAGGGAGGTGCCAAGCCGTACGCGCTCCTCGCC
>Ga0207667_10009455_pt1 | contig 11478 bp, 9 predicted proteins | sample KBSCornC52_FD_184301 | JGI IMG/M metagenome (GOLD analysis project Ga0207667, IMG submission 184301) | Corn rhizosphere microbial communities from Kellogg Biological Station, Michigan, USA - KBS Corn C5-2 (SPAdes) (version 2) | ecosystem: Host-associated > Plants > Roots > Rhizosphere > Soil ...
TCGTCGAGGTGGCGCAAAGTGTCTTCTGAAACGTTAGGGATATCGCGGGTGACAATTTCTGGGCCTAACTTAGTCTCACGGACTTCAATCATAAAGTCTACGATGTGAACTGAAGTAAGGGTGTCGTCTTCAACTAGTTTGCGGGAAATGATGATGGCGTCTTCGAAGTTGTAGCCGGCCCATGGCATAAAGGCCGCAATCAGGTCTTTACCAAGCGCTAGTTCACCACCAGCAATCGACATACCTTCTACTAGCACATCACCAGCCTTCACCTTGTCACCAGTGTTTACAACCACTTTTTGGTTGATGCTGGTACCTTCGTTAGAGCGGATAAAGTGCTGTGGTTCGTAGGTAACATTGCCTTCTTTGTATTTAACGACAACTTCTGCGCCGCTGGCCTTAATAACTTCACCAGCACCCTCTGCCAAGATGACCTGACCGGTGTTGCGGGCAGCTGGAGCTTCCAAACCAGTACCAACAATTGGGCTCTCAGGCTGTATTAGTGGGACGGCTTGACGCTGCTGGTTACTACCCATCAACGAGCGGTAGACGTAGTTCTTCTCAATGAATGGAATCAGGCCGGCACTCGAACCAATAATCTGGTTCAAAGCGGCGTCCATGTAGTTTACGTCATCGGCATCAACTTCACCTGAGCTCAGGCGGTTGCGAGCACTAACGCGCTCATCAACAAAGTGACCATCAGCATCCAGTTTGCTACCGGCACCAGCAATAACGGCAATCTCTTCCTCAAATGCATCAAGGTAGACGATTTCGCTCGTAACGACGGCTTTGACAGGCCACGTGACTTGACCACTGACTTTAGCAAGCTTGGCTGCGTCAGCAGCGGTCACTTTGTCGCCAGCCTTAACAAGTGTCTTGCCCTTTTCGTCTTCGTAATTAACCGCTGCAATATGGCCAACGATATCCTTGGCAGTAGCGGCGTTAATGACTTTACGATACGGCGTTTCAATAAAGCCGTAATCGTTAATGCGGGCGTAGTTGGCGAGGTTAAGCACCAAACCAATGTTGGCACCTTCTGGGGTTTCAACGGCACAAATTCGGCCGTAGTGAGTTGCGTGAGCGTCGCGGACTTCAAAGCCGGCGCGTTCGCGTGACAGACCGCCAGGGCCCATTGAGCTTAAGCGGCGCTTGTGAGCCAGCTCAGACAGTGGGTTAATCTGGTCCATGAACTGCGACAGCTGTGAGCTCGCAAAGAACTCACGAACAGCAGCCACAATTGGGCGAGCGTTAATTAGCTGGCCTGGCTGAACAGTCTCAAGGTCACTCATGCTCATACGGTCCTTAGTGTTGCGTTCCATGCGCAGCAAACCAATGCGGAATTGACGTTGGACTAACTCACCGACCAGTTTAACGCGGCGGTTAGCCAGGCTGTCGATGTCATCAGCAGGGTCCTGGGTGACGTTAAAACGGATAATTTCAGCAATGATAGCTTCGAGATCCTCCAAGCGCATAACGCGGTTTTCCATAGTATTAGGAACGTCGAGGTTGAGGCGCTTGTTGATTTTATAGCGGCCGACGCGCGAAAAGTCGAAACGCTTGTAGTTGTAGAACATGTTCTCGAGCAAGCTTTTGGCGTTGTCTACGGTAGCAAGATCTCCAGGACGCAAACGGCGGTAGACTTCAATTAAGGCGTCGTTTTGGCCGCGGGTTGGATCTTTTTCGATAGTTGTGTCGAGGTAGCTGGTTTTACCAGTATCAACATGCTTGAAAACTTCTTTCATGCGCGATTCGGTCACACCGAGGGCACGCAGCAAAGTTGTAACAGGGATCTTGCGCTTGCGGTCAATTTTGACATAAATAGCACCGTTCGCAGCCGTCTCAAACTCGAGCCAAGCACCGCGGCCAGGAATAACCTTGGCACCGTACAAATTGGTCGTGCCATGCTGGTCGGACGTAAAGAAGACACCGGCTGAGCGGATAAGTTGTGACACAACAACGCGCTCAGCGCCGTTAATCACAAAAGTACCACGGCTGGTCATCCAAGGATAATCACCTAGGTAAATTTCTTGCTCTTTTACTTCGCCAGTAACTTTGTTGGTTAGCTCGACAGTGGCTTTAAGCGGAGCGTCAAAGCTAACGTTGTTTTCACGAGCTTCAGCTTCGGTCAGCTTAGGCTCTTCAAAGTGGTAATCTTTGAATGACAAGCTTAATTTTGTGCCGGTGTAGTCGTCAATTGGACTAATCTCGGCCAATAATTCGCCCAGACCCTCGTCTACGAACCATTGAAATGACTTATTTTGATGATCTACTAAACTTGGTAGTGCAATAGCGTCGTCTTGTGCTGTGTAGTACACACGAGCGCCGCTAGCTACCGTTGATGATTTGCTTGAAGGTTTGGCCATAAGCGAAACATGCCCCCAGTAGTTAAAACGTTAATAAAATAGAGGTTTTATTTAGATTGTTGTAGTTTTGTCGCGCGAAGATTACTACAGCGAGCTTTTGGTGCCAAACTCTTATATAAATGTGAGGATAACGGCACTGCCCTTGTGTACACTACTTCTTGAATTATAGTATGAGGAGTCTGTTATTAATTGTCAACTGCCCGAGATTTGCTCATGAGTCAGCGTATTTGGCCTCATTGGCTGTGCTGGCTGAGCGTCAGGTGAGATTAGCTCATCCTTTACCCACGTACTTCTGCTTTCAAGCAATTCTACAACCTGACTGAGGCTAGTATTCGTCGGCTTCGTGCTCATGCGCACACGCCGGAGTAAAAATGCATCCGTTTCACTTGCCTCTCTAGTAGTCTTGGTAGCAAGAGGCGGCACGACAGCTGCAAAACCCAGCCGCTCCAACCACGCCCTGCCAGCCTTGCTCATTAATAGAGTATCGACATCAACTGGTGCTTGAGCATCAAATGAATTGTGTTTAAGGGCAGCATGGAGTGCCATTCTACCATTGCCGCGATTATGATACCGACTAACCAAAGTATCGATTTGCGCCCGGGGCGCATCAAGCCCAACCCGAGCCAACAGATTGCCCCAAACAGTTTTAGAAGGACTAACTTTGGCTAGCGCATCGAAGTAACCTGTGTGACCATTTATGACCACCCAAAAGTCGCTTCCATCCGCTATCTCGCGCTCCATACGGCTGCGTTGATCAGCCACACTCCTAGTAGAGTGAGGCTTGAAAAAAGCATCGAAAGTGCCAAACGGTGCTGCCGATAGGGAGTAGCCCTCAAAAGTTGTGGCGTAATCACGGGCCATTAATGACAGGGCGCGTTGTGCATCTTCAGCGGTTATATCGGTATCGTGTCCTAATCGAACCACATCAACAGGAGCCACTAAATCGGACTCTGGCGTAGGTGGCAAGCTGTAATGCGCGACAACTGTCATGAGCATCTCCTTATACCTAAATGATACTCTTGCGCTGGACGCGAATCAATTACCTGTTATTTAGGCGGGTTTTCGATAACGTCGTCTACGATGCCGTACTTTTTAGCTTCGCTGGCCGACAACCACTTGTCGCGCTCCATGTCTTCGTGAATTTGAGATGGTTTCTGGCCGGTGTTTTTAGCCATAATCTCTTCTAGTAGCTTCTTGATGCGCAGACTCTCGCGAAGATCAATCTCTTGATCAGTTACTTTACCCCGAGTGCCGCTTGAAGGTTGATGGATCATTATTGTCGAGTTGGGCAATGCGAAGCGTTTGCCTTTGGTGCCGGAGCTGAGCAAGAAGGCGGCAGCTGAAGCTTGGACGCCGATACCGACGGTTTGAATATCATTGGTGACATACTTCATAGTGTCATAGATAGCTAAGGCGTCGTAGACACTGCCGCCGGGGCTGTTGATATAAAAGAAGATATCCTTTTTAGGGTCTTCGGCCTGCAAAAACAATAACTGGGCTACCACAATGTTGGCGCTGGCTTCATTGACATCGCTGCCAAGAAAGATGATGCGGTCTTTTAATAAACGACTATAAATGTCGTATGCGCGCTCGTAGCGGCCATCGCTCTCGACTACTGTTGGGACTAATACACTCATGAAACCTCCAAACTAATTCAGTAGTTCCAGTATATGAAATTAGCACTCTCACGTCAAGAGTGCTAATTCGATCTGTTAGTTCCGTGCGTAACTGCTCAGTTTTTGCAACGTTTTTTCTGTCAGCATGCGAGCTGCGACGTCGCGGCGGTTCTCCGGCTTGTCGAGTTCAGCTTGCATTTGGGGATCAGTGTACTGCCCACGCAAAAGCTGCAGGCGCAGATCAATCTCTTCCTTGGTAACGTCAATTTTCTCTTTAGCAGCAATTTCGCTTAAGACGAGCCCGGCCTTGACACGTTCGGCGGCTGGACCGCGGTTGCGCTCCTTGTGTTGCTCATCTGTAACGCCTTCAGCTTCGAGGTGTTCTTCCCAGGTTTGGCCCCGGTAAATGAGGTTTTGCCGTTCATCTTGCTCAAGCCGGTCCAGCTCTTCCTCTATCAAAGAGTCTGGGATAGCTACTTTGGCTTTTGCGGTAATTTTCTCTAGCAGTTCGCTTTCATACTCACGCTGACTCTGGCTGTCGCGCTCCTGATTGAGTTGCTCTTTAATACTGTTCTTTAGGTCAGCTACTGTCTTGAATGGGCCGGCTTTGGCTGCAAAGTCATCATCAACCTTGGGCTTTTCAATTGCTGAAACCTTTTTGATGGTGACGGTAAATGTAACTTTGCGGCTTTGTAAAGCAGCTACGCCATAGTCTTTCGGGAAAGTGATGTCAAACGTCTTCGTACCGTTAGCTGCCATGCCTACTAGGTGGGGCTCAAAACCGGGGATAAAGGTATTGCTACCAATGATCAGCGGATAATCCTTGCCATCAGCGCCGTTAATAGCTTCTTTGGTTTTAGTATCAACGCCCGTGAAGTCGATAGTTACTTCATCGCCGTCTTTAGCCGCACGCTTGACTTCTTTCTTATCGGCGGCCCGTGTTAGCAGTGTTTCGATAACTTCATCGACATCTTTAGCGGTAACGCTCACTTTTTTTGGTTCCAATTTAATCTTTTTGTAATCGGGTAAGGTAATTTGGCCAACTGCATCGACTTCGATTGTGACGGTTAAAGTTGTAAACGGTACAAACTTGGTAATGTTCACCTCTGGACGATCGACTGGACGAACCTGTTCTTGTGTAACGGCTTCGGTATAGAGGCGATTGATGATGTCGTCCAAAAATTCAGTCTGCAAGAGTGATTGATCGAGTTGTTTCTCAACTAGCGATAAAGGGGCTTTGCCGGCGCGAAAGCCTTGTAGCTTAAGGGTTTTACTGAGGCGGCGCAAAACAGTCTGTTTGACGTCGTCCATCATGGACTGGTCAGCAGTAATGGTTAGCTTGATACGGGTGTCGCTGAGATTGGTCTTGTCGATTTGCATAGGTTTATACTTTAACAGATAGAGAGAGTTGGCGCTAGCCCTCTATGCGCAAGATGCTGATAAGGATCGTTAAGACTGCTCCAAACCAGAAAACTTCGACCATTGCACCAATGGGATGCTCAAACCACTGAACTTTTGAGGCAAAACGGGCATAGGCGCTTGGCTTCCAGTCTGCTGCTTTGCCTTGCCTGGCATGCCGCCATCGATTTGCGCTCACTAAATCTGGAGCCGCACCCAGGAAGGCACAGATTGCCATTAGCCACCAATTGTGGGGCTGTAAAATAGCCAGAGCGATTACCAATGTGCCACACAGCGCTGCATCGACAAGCAATCTAATTGCAAACTGACGCGTTTTTATGAACGAGTTGGGGTCTACGTGGTCGTAATGCGGGATGGCGTCAAGCACAAAATGCGACAATAGCGCAGCAAGCATTGCGACCCATGGGTTTGCTATGGTCGCACCAATAATAGCGCCAGTTAAAGCGTGGTTAGTTGCCGTCATTAACGTCGTGCTGCCGATAGTCCTCAACGGTGCTAATAATGCGGGCTAAACTGTGCTTTTCTTCTTTGCCAGTCAGCAAGTTCTTCAACGGATATTGTTCGCTGTCGAGCTCTTGTTCACCGATGGTAATGATGTAATGGATGCCTTTTTTGTCGGCCGTCTTAATCTGTTTGTCAGCTTTGCGTCCGGATATATCAACAGCCACATTTAAACCACCTGCGCGGAGCTCGGCAATTGGTTTTTGGGCGGCTTGGAGGACGTCGCCAATAAGCACGATGTAGACGTCGGTTTCCGGTTGCAGCTTTGGCAATAAGCCATGTGTTTCCAGGAAGTTGGCGAGCGTGACGTCGCCCATGCCGAAGCCCACTGTTGGCACTGGTTCAACCCCGAACAGACCAATTAAGCCATCGTAGCGGCCACCACCGAACATTGAACGGTTGTTTTCTGGGTTGGTATCAAACACTTCGAACACAATGCCGGTGTAGTAGTCAAAACCACGCATTAAAGTCGGGTCAAAGACAACGTTGTTGAGGCCGTTTTCTTCGAGCGACTCCATCATAGACTTGAGCTGGACAACTGACTCGTGGTTTTGCAGCTCCGCTGGCAAGGCAGTGAACCGCTTTACATCAAGCACGTCGAGCAGTTTTTCGACTATACCAGCCGCACGCTGCGATGGGCTGCAAATTGCTTCGGCTTGCGCAATAAAAGCTGCTCTGTCAATTTTGTGCATCTTATCAATAAGTTTGCCGATGCTCTGGGCTTGAACTTGATCCAGGCCGAGGTATGACCCTAGTACGTAGTCCATAAACTGGCGGTCATTCAGCTTGATCTGATACATGTCATGCTTGGCGCCGTAAGCTTTCATAATGGCATCCAGCAGCATAATCATTTCATATTCGGCACTGGTATCGGCGATGCCAAACAAATCAACGTTCAGCTGCCAGTGTTCACGCAGCCTGCCGCGCTGGGGACGCTCATAGCGCCAAAGGTTTGGAATGCTATACCAACGAACAGGATAAGCTAGCTCTTGACGTTTGGCTGCTACCATCCGGCTGACAGTTGGCGTCATCTCTGGTCGCAGCGTAACCTTACGGCCACCACGGTCTTCAAATGCGTATGTTTGTTCATTGACGATTTCGTCGCCGGTCTTAGCAAGATAGAGCTCGAGCGGTTCGACTATTGGCGCGTCATACTCTTCGTAACCAAACTGTTCCACCGTTTTACGGAGGATGCTAAAAATGTATTTTTGTAGCCGTTTGTCTTCTGGGTAGAAGTCGCGGGCGCCTTTGTAGGGTTGTGTTGAGAGTGCCATTACAGAGTATTATACCAGCCGCCGTTACTTACAGCTCTACAGCAGCCCGTGCAATAATGTGTCGAAAGTGCTGATCGGCTATTTCGGCCGGATATTCTGCTTCGGGATCGCCGCCGGTTATAGCTAGACGAGCCAGATGTACACCGATTAATTGTTCGTCCTCAAAGGCATATTCGTAATCATAGCCATGTATTTCCAGCCATGGTAGCTGTCTGTTAGTCGGCGGCAGTATGCGCATCGAGCTGCGATCAGGGTAATTTAAGCGTGTAGTCAGCGTAATCATCCCGCTTGGTAACGGCGACAGCAAGAATCGTTGATGTGTACTATCCTGCGCCATCGCCATGTCCAAGCTCGGCGGCAACGCCGGAGGTGTGGCATAAGCATTGTAGCCATCTACGACGTAAACTCCGGGGTAATCTGGGTGAGTGCCGGCTTGTAAGCGCATTGTTAAACCACGTTCAACTGCCTTGTGGCGACGAGATAAGGTTGGCCCGACATCGGTATCAGCTAGTTTGAGCGCATGGATCCAGCTCGCGTGCAGCGGCTGTGGTTTGGTCTGTTCTTTCGTATCAGTCATGTCATGGTGGGGATGAGAGGACTTGAACCTCCACGCCTTGCGGCACATGCTCCTAAGGCATGCGTGTATACCAATTTCACCACATCCCCGTCGTATTAGATTGGCGACTAGCGTATTTTAACCGATAGGCCGGTAAAAAACCAGCTGCGCATCACCGTAATTCTTACTCGACACTACCTCTAAAGCAGTCAGTTCGACGCGATCCAGCTTGCCGGGCCAGGACACGACCATAATACCGTCTGGTTTGAGATGGCGAACCAATTTCTCCATGTCATTGATCTGGAGATTATCGTAAGGCGGATCCATCAACAAAATATCAAACGTTTCGCGCTGATGCCGACCACTCCACGAAGCACAGTAGGCATTGACGGCTTGAATCTGCGCTTTTAACTCAAGTGCGTCGATGTTTTTCACGATACTTTGATAGGCGCGCCGGTCAGCTTCAATAGCTATACAGTGCTTGGCGCCACGGCTTACTGCTTCAAACGACAACGCCCCACTGCCCGCAAAGGCATCGAGCACTGTTAAACCTGTAACATCACCGAGTGCATTAAATAAACCGCCCCGAACTTTGTCGCTCATGGGGTGGGTACGATGGCCGCCCGGGCTTTCAAATATGCGGCCACCCAGCTTACCGGCAATAATTCTCATTTAATTCAACCTCGTAACTGTTATATAGCGCTTAACTTGGGCGTTAAGGTCGGGATATTGTAGCAGATCCTCGCCTTTCTTTAAGAATGCTTCGGCGGCTTTGCGGGCAGCTACAATCAGATGTATGTCGGTAAGCTTGGCTATGCGAAGATCGAGTTCGCCGTGCTGCGACGTGCCGTAAATTGCTCCGGGGCCACGGAGCTCAAGATCGAGCTCAGCAAGTTTAAAGCCATCATTACTGCTTTCAAGCGCCCGTAGCCGGCGGCTGGGCGCGCTCGAGTCGCTCGTCATAAGGTAGCAATACCCCTGATCTGCCCCGCGTCCGACTCGGCCGCGAAGCTGGTGAGCCTGGGCCAAGCCAAATCGGTCAGCGCCTTCTATCAGCATGACGCTGGCGTTGGGTACATCGACACCAACTTCAATCACGGTAGTCGATACTAAAATATCCAGTTCATGCGCCACAAATTGTTCCATAATTTTGTTCTTGTCTGCTGGCTTGAGGCGGCCGTGCAATAAGCCAACTCTGCGATGTTTAAAATCTTTTTTGGCAAATTGCTCATATAGCTGCTCGGCGGAGGTGGCTTTGATTGTTTCAGAATCTTGTATCACTGGGCAGACCGCAAACAGCTGCCGACCCGCTGCAAGCTCGGCATCAATCTTTTTATACACTGCGGCTCGCGAATTCGGGGAAACGATCTTGGTGATAATCGGCTTACGATTAGCCGGCTTTTCGCTCAGAATAGATACGTCAAGTTCGCCATATAACGTCAGCGCTAAGCTACGCGGAATCGGCGTGGCCGTCAGATTGAGTACGTGTGGCATGTGGCCAGCCTTGCGCATTAATTCCTTGCGTTGATCGACGCCGTAGCGATGTTGCTCATCTATAATGATCAGCTCCAGCGCACGCATGTCTACTGATTCTTGAATTAAGGCCTGGGTGCCAACCATAAAGCGGATTTTGCCTTCCTGGATTTGTTGGCGCGCAGCAACCTTTTGGGCCTGCTTCATGCCGCCAACGAGCAATCCGACTGTCTCGTGGTAACCAATTGGCTCAAGCAGCTTGTAAAGTGTCTCGGCATGCTGTCGGGCCAAAAGTTCGGTCGGCGCCATGAGGGCCACCTGATGGCCATGGCCAGTTTTATCGCCGTGATGCAGCACCATGACCGCCGCCATAGCAGCTACGACGGTTTTACCAGAGCCAACATCACCTTCGATGAGTCGGTTCATTGGCTCACTAGCTTGCATGTCTGTGAAGATTTGCCAGGCCACTTTTCGCTGGCCATCGGTTAGCGCAAAAGGCATGTGTTTGACAAAATCTTGCGCAACCGCTGGGTCAAATGGCACGGGCGGCGCCTTTTCTCCTACGAGCGCTCGTTTAACGGTCAAACTGGCCAAACTGAGACCAAAGACTTCCTCAAACCCGAGGCGAATACGCGCTCGGTCGAGTTGCTTGACCGAGCCTGGAAAATGCATGGTGAGAACAGCCTCGCTGTGGGGCATTAGTTTCTGATCTTTTATGAGCCACGCCGGCAACGTCTCGGACAAAGTTTCAGCGACTGATAAGCAGCGCGCTAACAGCTGACGAATTTGACGCGAGGTCAGACCTTTAGTTTCCCGGTACACTGGTATGATACGCGCCGTATTCACTGGAAAGTCACTGGCTAGCTCAACAGATGGACTGGTCATTGCAAAACGCTGGCGCCGGAGCTCAAAAACACCTGATATGAAGTATTTTTGGCCGGCTTTTAGGCTATTTGCTCGGTATGGTTGGTTGAACCAAACCAGGCGGATGCTGCCGGTACTATCACTGGCTACCGCTTCGGTGACGTGCATACCGCGCCGCACGTAACGGCCAGTGACTTGCTTAATTTCGGCCTCAATCGTGACCTGACCGGGCGCCACATTAGCGATAAGACTAATGTCCGAATAGTCATTGTAACGGCGTGGGTAATAACGCAGCAGGTCGGCAACCGTGCGAACGCCAATGGCCGCCAGCTTAGCCACCAAGGCTGGACCGACCCCACTAATTACTGAGACTGAGTCACCGGGTTTCACACCACTCAGTATAGCGGGTGTGTGGGCTACTTGAGTTTCTTGTCTTTTTTAACAAGGAAAAATACGCTTGGGCCAAAGTAAGATTTGGCCAAAGTGGGCTGCAAAATGCCTTCAACCGCTAGCATAACGCTGCGTGGCACGACCTTTTTGAGGCTCGGGCTACGCAAGTTTGACACAGATAAGACGCGCTCTACCCGCAGACCAGCCTGCTTCAACTGGTTGCGGACTGTTTCGGGATTGTGGTTCACAAATGGGATTTCGTCTTTACGGCGGTTTTCAACTGAGCGAATATCAACCGGTTCGGTCGGCAGCTTTTGACCTTTGAGGAGGTATTTAACGCGGTTTCGGCCGTGGGCATAATTGGCCATCTCTATGATGGCGTATCCGTCATCGCTCAGCACACGCGAGATTTCCTTTAGCTCGGGCATCGGGTCTGGCAGGTGGTGCATAACGCGGATCATGGTAAGCAAATCAACCGAGCCGTCTGTAAACTTCAGGTCAGCGGCCTGCAATAGCTGTCGATCAATCTCAGGGTGATCCTTTAAGAAATCCTTAGCGATATCGAGCTGTTGCTGGCTTGGTTCGGCAAGCGTCACTTTGTCAGCAAATTGCTCAAGGAAAATGCAAAGCCGGCCATACCCGCCACCGACATCAACAGCATGATGAAAATGCATACCTTTTAACAGATGTCGGAGAGCTTTTTCTTCGGCAGCGTGTTCATAGGCTCGCTTATCCCAGTACCGTAAATAATTATGCTTTGGGTCGTTATATTGATCTGCTTTACGTGCGGTTGAGGAGTTGGTTTGCGTCATATGGACTTCAGTATAGCAAAAGTGCGTTGGCTTAGGCGAGCTCAACCAGCGCGGAATCTTTGTATTTTTTGCCCTTACGAACGAGTAAACGGCCGCTCTGGAAATCATCGACTGATAGCTTGTCTTCTGTTGCAGGCTGGTTATTAACGTAAATTGCTCCGCCTATTAGGAGGCGTCGGGCGTCGGAGGTTGAACCAGCTAAGCCAGTTT
>Ga0207667_10009457_pt1 | contig 11476 bp, 11 predicted proteins | sample KBSCornC52_FD_184301 | JGI IMG/M metagenome (GOLD analysis project Ga0207667, IMG submission 184301) | Corn rhizosphere microbial communities from Kellogg Biological Station, Michigan, USA - KBS Corn C5-2 (SPAdes) (version 2) | ecosystem: Host-associated > Plants > Roots > Rhizosphere > Soil ...
CGGCCTCGACATGGGTATAGATCTGGGTCGTGGCGATATCGGGGCGGACCTGCGGGTGTTGCAGACCCTGCTCGGCCATGCCGATATCGCCACGACCCAGATCTATACCCATGTCGAGGCCGCCCGGCTGGTGGCCCTCGTCAACGAGCGGCATCCCCTGGCGGGCGGCGCGGCGCACCGGCCGGGGATGGGGGGCGCGGATTCCCTTGCCGCGCGCAGTTCGGCGCACTAAGCGCTGGCCCGATGATCTCGTTTCTCGAATTCGAAAAGCCGGTCGCCGCGCTCGAAGCGCGCATTGCCGAATTGCGGGCCACCGCCGCCGATGGCGACATCGACCTCGCCGCCGAGATCGAGCGGCTGGAGAAGAAGAGCGCGGCCCTGCTGACCAGCACCTACCAGGCGCTGACGCCGTGGCAGAAAACCCAGGTCGCCCGCCATCCCGCGCGGCCGCACTTCGTTGATTACATCGCCGGCGCCTTCGCCAATTTCATGCCCCTGGGCGGCGATCGGCTGTTCGGCAACGACCAGGCGATCATCGGCGGCTTTGCCATGCTGGGCCACCGCCGGGTCATGGTGATCGGGCACGAGAAGGGGCACGATACCCAGACCCGGATCCGCCACAATTTCGGCATGGGCAAGCCGGAGGGCTATCGCAAGGCGGTGCGCCTGATGGACTTGGCCGGCCGCTTCGGTCTGCCGGTTGTAAGCCTGGTCGACACCTCCGGCGCCTTTCCCGGCGTCGAAGCGGAAGAACGCGGCCAGGCCGAGGCCATCGCCCGATCGACCGAGGCCTGCCTGGGCCTGCCGGTGCCGATGGTCGCGGCCATCGTGGGCGAGGGCGGTTCGGGCGGCGCCGTGGCGCTGGCCAGTGCCGAACGGGTGATCATGCTTGAACACGCGGTCTATTCGGTGATCTCGCCGGAAGGGGCCTCGTCGATCCTGTGGCGCACGGCCGACAAGGCGCCGGATGCCGCCGAAGCGATGAAGGTTACCGCGCAGGACCTGCTCAAGCTGGGCGTGATCGACCGGATCGTGCCCGAACCCACGGGCGGTGCCCATCGCGATCCGCTGCGCACGGCGGTTTCGCTGGGCGCGGCCATAGGCGAGGAGCTGGATGGCCTGGCCAGGATCAAGCCGGCGGATCTGATCCGGCGGCGCGAAGAACGCTTCCTCGCCATCGGCGGCTGATCAGATGTGTGCCCCCTGACATCCGTCAGGGGCTTGCGGCACCGGCCGGTGCCGCAAGGAAAGCGCGGATGCGCTTTCCGCAACATCCCAAAAGAGAAGGGGCGGCAGGTTGCCCTGCCGCCCCTCGACTTTCGCGACTTGCGTCGGCTGATTACGCGTTGGCGGCGTTCAGCTGCGACGAGGTCTTCGAGAAGGTCGTGTTCAGCTGCGAACCGAGGCCCGAGACGGTGGTCATCACGGCGACGGCGATCAGGGCGGCGATCAGGCCGTATTCGATCGCGGTGGCGCCAGCTTCGTCGCGGATCAGCTTCTTGAAAAAGGTCATATCTAGTCTCCTGGTTAAGCAGTCTTGGTACCCGGCTCTTCCCGTCCCACCGGTCGGAGCGATCTTTGAACTAGCAGGCAGGTCTCAACAAAAAGTTAAGCGGAAATACTGGTGTGCTTATGCCGCGGAGGCCTGCTGCATGGTCGAACCAACCCGCGACCACATGTGGTTCGTTTCGTTGGCCAGGCCCTGCATCGACACCATGATGGCGATGCCGATCAGAGCTGCGATCAACCCATATTCGATGGCCGTGGCACCGCGGCATTCGCGTAGCATTTGCCGGAAGGTGATCAGGAGGTTCATGTACAAACCCATCGAATATTGCGATGGGCCCATTTGTCGCCGGCTTCCCTAAGGACGTGTTAGCCGGCAGGGTTAACGTGCAAAAAAGTCCGACATGGGTTGGGTTGCGGATGGCCATTGCGCCCCCTTCTGCAAGGTTTGGTCTCACAAAATTATGAAAGAAAAACCGACACCTGTGCTTGTGGTCGCGGCAGCCCTGATCGCGCCGGACGGCCATGTCTGCCTGCAACAGCGGCCCGCGGGAAAAGCGCATGGTGGGCTTTGGGAATTTCCCGGCGGCAAGATCGAGCCGGGCGAATCGGTCGAGGCGGCGCTGGTTCGCGAGATCGCGGAGGAGCTTGGCATCGCGCTCGATCCGGCGGCCCTGGCCCCCTGCGGCTTTGCCGCCGAGGCCGGCATCGTCATCCTGCTTTATGCCGGTCGTCGCTGGACCGGCGAGGCCGCCGCGCTGGAGGGCGGGGCGCTGGGCTGGTTCAGGCCCGAAGCCCTGGGCGAACAGCCGATGCCGCCGCTGGATTACCCCCTGGCGGATCAGGTCTCGCGCCTTCTTGCCGCAGGTGCGATTTAGGCATTGCCAAGCCGGGGGGGCTGTCCTATTGGCGCCGCTCCCGAGGGCGCCCGTAGCTCAGCTGGATAGAGCATCAGACTACGAATCTGAGGGTCGGACGTTCGAATCGTTCCGGGCGCACCATTTCCCCACGGGGAAATACTGACTTGGGAGAACAAGCCGGTCCGTGCAGGGCCGGCTTTTTCGTTTCCGCAGAATGGAGGCTGTCGGGCGTTGCGCCGGGCGAAGCCGTCCGTCCGGGGAACCGGGCGTTGGTAAGCCGGGTTTTACCTTGCGCGCGGCACCCGCTAGGCTGGCGCAGTGGGAGCAGCCATGGATCCAGAAAGCGCGCCGGACGCGGGCATCGAGGGCGATGCCGGATCGTCCGCCCCGGCCACATGGCGCTTTGCCATGGCCACGCGCGCGCATGTCGTGGTCGATGCGGCCGACTATTTCCTGCTGATGCAGGAAGCCATGTTGCTGGCCCGGCAGCGCATCATGCTGATCGGGTGGGACTTCGATACGCGGGTGCGGCTGGGCCCCGGCCGGCGCTGGTGGAACCGGCCCGTGCGCAAGCGTTACCCGGCCCGCCTCGGTGCTTTCGTGGTGTGGCTGGCCAACCGCAATGCCGCCCTGCAAGTGCGGGTGCTCAAGTGGAATTTCGGCGCGCTGAAATTCATTTTCCGGGGCACCATGGTGTTCGACCTGATCCGCTGGTTTCGCCACCCGGCGATCGATTTCAAGTTCGATTCGGCCCATCCCCTCGGGTGCAGCCATCATCAGAAGATTGCCGTGATCGACGATCGCTTCGCCGTCTGTGGCGGGATCGACATGACCACCGACCGGTGGGACACGCCCGAACATCGCGAGCACGATCCCCGGCGCGTCCGCCCCAATCGCCGGCCCTACGATCCGTGGCACGATACGACCATGCTGCTGGAAGGCCAGGCAGCCCGCGCGCTGGGCGATCTCGGCCGGGCTCGCTGGCATCGCGCGGGCGGGCGCCGGCTCGAGGCATGCGCCCCGCAGGAGGCCAGTGCCTGGCCCGGCCGGGTCGAGGCGGAGTTTCGGGATGTCGAGGTGGGCATCGCCCGCACCAGCGCGCAATGGGGCCACTACGACGAAGTGCGCGAGATCGAGGCGCTGTTCGTCGAGCATGTCCGGGCCGCGCGCCGCTTCATCTACGCCGAGAGCCAGTATTTCGCCTCGCGCAAGATTGCCGAGACGCTGGCGGCGCGCCTCGCGGAGCCCGATCCGCCCGAAGTGTTCCTGGTCAATCCGCTGACCGCCCACGGCTGGCTGGAGCAGACCGCCATGGACGGCGCGCGCGTGCGCCTGCTCCACGCCATCGCCGAACGCGATCCTGCCCGGCGGATGCGGGTCTTTGTGCCATATTCGGGCTCCAAGCCGATCTACGTACATTCCAAGATCATGATCGTGGACGATGCCATCCTGCGCGTCGGCTCGGCCAACATGAACAACCGGTCCATGGGGCTCGATACCGAGGCCGACGTGTTCATCGACAGCCGGCGCCCCGCGAACGACCGCGACGGGATTCGCGCGGCCATCGGCAACCTGCGCCTGCGCCTGCTGGGCGAGCACTGCGGGATCCCGGCCGATAGCGTGGCCGCCCTGCTTGACGAGCACGGCTCGATGGCGGCCATGGTCGATGCCCGGCCGCTCAGCCACAAGCGACTGGAACCTTTTCCCTTGCGCCCGCTCAGCGATACTGAAAAGGCTCTTGCCGACAGCGCGCTCCTCGATCCGGAACGGCCCGGGGAGTTGTTCGAGCCGATGAGCCGCCGCAAAGGCCTGTTTCGTCGCGGAAGCTTCCTCCGCCGGCCAAGATAAGAGAGAAGGGGAGATCAGGTGAGCAGCATCGATGGACCGGACGAAGACGGCTTCGACCCGGTAGGCGCAGACGGCAAGATCATCGTGCCGGAGCCCGTCCAGGAAGCGATCCGCACGCTGATCCGCTGGGCCGGCGACGATCCCAAGCGTGAGGGGCTGGTCGATACGCCGCGTCGCGTCGCCCGCGCCTGGCGCGAATACTGCCTTGGCTATGGCGAAGATCCGGCGATCCACCTCTCGCGCATCTTCGAGGAGGTCGGCGGCTATAACGAGGTCGTCCTGCTCAAGGACATCCCGTTCCAGTCGCACTGCGAGCATCACATGGCGCCGATCATCGGCAAGGCCGCCATTGCCTATCTGCCGCGCGATCACGTGGTCGGCATTTCCAAGCTCGCGCGCGTGCTGCACGGCTTCGCCCGCCGCCTGCAAATCCAGGAACGGCTGACGGCCGAGGTCGCCCAGTGCATCTGGGACAATCTCAAGCCGGTTGGAGTGGCCGTGGTGATCGAGGCGAACCACGCCTGCATGAGCGCGCGCGGCGTGCGCACGCCCGGCGTCGCCATGGTGACCAGCCGGATGATGGGCACTTTCCTCGAAGACGAACGCAGCCGCAAGGAAGTGCTCAGCCTGATGGGGTATTGATCGGGGCGGGGGCTTGCATGGCGCTCGCCGAGGCGCCACCGTGCCGTTCGTGAGGGACCGGGCACCAGCCATCGAACTGCATTCGAGTGAGCGCGCAGCGCTGCTCGGCCCGCTTGCGCTTGCCGTGGTGCCGGCGCTGTCGCTGCTGCTGCTGGTCCAGCATCCGGTGTGGGACGTGGACGTGTTCTGGCAGCTCAAGCTGGGCGAGCTGATCCTCGCCCATGGCGGGCCGATCGTGCGCGAACCCTTCGCCGCCAACCACCTCGGCCAGCCGCTGCCGAGCCTCGCGTGGGGGGCGCAGGCGCTCTATGCGGCGATCCGCCGGTTGGGCGGGTGGCCGCTGCTGCGCACGGCCGATGCGCTGTTCTGGCTGGGCGGCTTCTGGGCCGCCGGGTGGGCGGCGCGGCGGAGCGGCGCCTGCGCCATGGGCGTGGCGCTGGCGCTGGCGCTCGCCATGATCGCGACCCTGTTCCAGGCCTCGCTCCGCCCACAGAGCCTTGCCGCCCTGGGGTTCGGGCTGGTGGTCGCGCTGACCCTGCTGCCGGTTCGCCCGCTCGTCCGGGTCCCGCTGATGGCGCTGCTGCTGGTTGGCTGGCAGAACCTCCACCCTTCCGTCGCGGTTGCCGCGGTCTGGCTCGGCGCGCTGGCCGGCGTGCGCTGGCTGGCCGTCCTGCGCCGCCGCGCCGGGCCCATGCCGTGGGAGCCGAGCCTGCTGGCCGCGATGGCTGCCCTTGCCATGTTCGCGACGCCCGAGGGCACCGGCATCCTCGCGGTCTCGGCCGCCAATGCCGCGATGAGCCGGATGATCGGGGTGAGTGAATGGCTGCCGCTGTGGGATCCGCTCAACCACGTCGTCGCCGTGCCGATCGTCGCCACGGCGCTGTTCGCCCTGTGGCTGGTCCACCGGTCGCGCCGGTTCGCGCCGGACGAGCTGGTGGCCGCGCTCGTCCTGCTGGGGCTGACCGCCCTGAGCAGCCGCTTCGTCCTGTTCTGGGCGATCGCCTCGATCCCGGTGGTCGCGCGCGCGGTGCCGCCATCGCCGGAGCGGCGGCTGCCGCGCCTTGCCGCTGTGCTGCCGGTCGTCCTCGTCGCCCTGCTCGGCGTGCTGACGCCGGTCCGCTTCGCTCCCGACCTGCCGCTTGCCGCCATCGCCCGCCTGCGCGAAAGCGGCGTTACGGGCACGGTCTATGCGCATTACCCCTGGGGCGGGCCGGTGATCGACGCCGGCTATCCCGCCTGGCATGTCGCCTATGACGGCCGCTACTATCGTTACACGCGCGAGGAATGGCAGGCCTATTATGCCGCCGGCCAGGGGCAGGTCCCGCTCGCCGCGATCGAACGGCGCTGGCATCCGTCGGCCTGGCTGCTGGAGCCGGGCTGGAACGCCCCCCTGATCGCGGCCCTGCGCGCCGACCGCGCACGCTGGCGCGAGCTGCCGGGCGAGAGTGGGGCCGTCGCTTTCGTTCCGGCCCGCTGACACGAAAAAGGGGCGCCCGAACGGACGCCCCTCCTTTATTCCGTGCAGGCTGGACCGTCAGAGCTGGCCGAGCATGTACTCCGCCGAGCTCACCTTGTATTCGCCGCCGGCCTCGACGTTGAGCTGCTCGACCGTGCCGTCGTTCACCACCATCGAGAAGCGCTGGCCGCGCTGGCCCATGCCAAAGCCGCTGCCGTCCATCACCAGGCCCAGGGCCTTGACGAGGTCGCCGTTGCCGTCGGCCAGCATGGTCACGTCGGCCGAGCCGCTGGCCGCGCCCCAGGCCTTCATCACGAAGGCATCGTTGACGGCGGTGCAGGCGATCTCGTCGATCCCCTTGGCCTTCAGTTCGGCGGCCTTTTCGACGAAGCCGGGCAGGTGCTTGGCCGAGCAGGTCGGGGTGAAGGCACCCGGGACCGAGAACAGGGCAACCCGCTTGCCCTTGAAATAGTCCGCGGTCTGCACCGGCTCGTTACCTTCGGCCGTGGCCTTGATCAGCTTCACGTCGGGCAGCTTGTCGCCAACAGCAATCGTCATCTCGCGCTCTCCTTGGGTATAGGCGTTACCGGCCAGCCATAGGGCGCTTTGCGAGTGCTTCGCAACTGCCGATCACGCAGGCGCGGGGCGCTTCGCCGACATTGTAAAATGCGACGAACCGAACAGGGTGAATTTTGGGTTAGGCAGGCCGCGTGACCGGCAATTAAGCAGGGGCGCTGCAATCCTTCGCAGGTGGGGAACGACCATTTGCGGAGACCAGGCAGATGAACAACAGGTGGACAGGAGCGGCGCTTGCATTCGCCGCACTCGCGCTGGGCAGCGCCATTCCGGCCCGGGCGGCCGTGGGCAGCGATGCGGAAAAACTGCGCAAGCTCGATATCATGCTGATGGTGACGGGGCTGCGCTGCCGCACCACGCCCGACGATTTCCGGGCCGATTTCGCGGCTTTCGAAGGCGCGCACCTCAAGGAACTGAACGAAGCCGCCGCCGAATTGCGCCAGGGCCTGATCGCCAGCGCCGGCGTGACCGGCGCCAGCCGCGCGCTCGACCGGATCAGCACCGGCATGGCCAACCAGTACGGGCAGGGCCACCCGTGGCTCGATTGCGCCCAGCTCAAGCAGGCCACCCGAGTCCTCACCAGCGTGCGCGGTCGCGCCACCCTGGTCGAAGCCGCCGACGAACTGCTGGCCTCCCAGGCCGCCCCGCAGCTCGCCTTCGCCGGGCGTTGAGGCTGGTTCGGGCAAGCCATATAAAGACATCTTTATATTCTCCCGAGGAGGGGCTAAGGGCGGTGCCATCCGGCGCCGCCCTTTCGCATGGTGCGTGCGGCGCGTCCGTTCAGGAGAATGCACTTGTCCGCCACGCTCGAGGTCGCCCGTGACTACGTCATCGCCGATATCGGCCTCGCCGATTTCGGCCGTGCCGAGATTGCCATCGCCGAAACCGAGATGCCGGGCCTGATGGCCCTGCGCGAGGAATTCGGCGCTTCGCAGCCCTTGAAGGGCGCGCGGATCACCGGTTCGCTGCACATGACCATCCAGACCGCGGTGCTGATCGAGACGCTCGTCGCGCTCGGCGCCGAGGTGCGCTGGGCCACCTGCAACATCTTTTCCACCCAGGATCATGCCGCTGCCGCGATCGCCGCCGCCGGCATTCCCGTGTTTGCCGTGAAGGGCGAGAGCCTGGCGGACTACTGGGACTACGTCGGCTCGATCTTCGATTGGGACGATGGTTCGGGCCGCACCGCCAACATGATCCTCGACGATGGCGGCGATGCCACCATGTTCGCCCTGTGGGGCGCGCGCGTCGAAGCCGGCGAAGCCCTGTTCGAACCCAGCAACACGGAAGAAATCGAGTTCGTCCGCGCGCTCACCGCCTTCCTCAAGAAGAAGCCGGGCTATCTCACCATGTCGGTCGCCCACATCAAGGGCGTGTCCGAGGAAACCACCACCGGCGTCCACCGGCTCTACCAGATCGCCAAGGACGGCAAGCTGCCGTTCCCCGCGATCAACGTGAACGACTCTGTCACCAAGTCGAAGTTCGACAACCTCTATGGCTGCAAGGAATCGCTGGTCGATGCGATCCGCCGCGCCACCGACGTCATGCTTGCGGGCAAGGTCGCCTGCGTCGCCGGCTTCGGCGATGTCGGCAAGGGCAGCGCCGCTTCGCTGCGCAATGGCGGCGCCCGCGTCATGGTGACCGAGATCGATCCGATCTGCGCGCTCCAGGCCGCCATGGAAGGCTATGAAGTCGTCACCATGGAAGAGGCCGTCACCCGCGCCGACATCTTCGTGACCGCCACCGGCAACGAAGGCGTGATCACCGCCGATCACATGAAGGCGATGAAGCCGATGGCGATCGTGTGCAACATCGGCCACTTCGACAGCGAGATCCAGATCGCCGCGCTCGACAACTACACCTGGACCGAGGTGAAGCCCGGCACCGATCTCGTCACCTTCCCGGACGGCAAGCAGATCATCGTGCTGGCCAAGGGCCGCCTGGTGAACCTGGGCTGCGCCACCGGCCACCCCAGCTTCGTGATGAGCGCCAGCTTCACCAACCAGACCCTCGCCCAGATCGAGCTGTTCACCAAGAACAGCCAGTACAAGAACGAGGTCTACGTCCTGCCCAAGCACCTCGACGAGAAGGTCGCGGCGCTGCACCTCGAAAAGCTCGGCGTGAAGCTGACCAAGCTCAGCAAGAAGCAGGCGGATTACATCGGCGTCAGCACCGAAGGCCCGTTCAAGCCGGACCATTATCGCTACTGATTTACGCACCAGGCAGGCGATGAGAGGGCGGGGCGCGAGTCCCGCCCTTGTTCGTCTGCACGCGACCGGCCGCGCGGCCGCCGGCAGCCGGACAGTGTAACAATAGATCGCAAGATCAGTCCTTTATGCGACAATACAATACACTGTAATCGCGCGCATCGCTGCGTTCCGAAAGGTGCGGTTCAGCCTCCCGAAGCGAAAACGCGGGCGGGGCTGGCCACAAATGAGGAACAGCAAATGCGCACCATCTCCACCATTCTCCTTGCCGGCGGCCTGGCCCTGCTTCCCGCCGTTCCCGCCATGGCCCAGGACGGCCTGCGCCTTGAGGTCCAGGGCGGCTACGATCACATGAATTTCCCCGACCAGACCGGCAATGCCCCCGGCGCCACGGCCGGTGGCGGCCGGGCGGTGTTCGGCGTGGGCGCCGGCTATGACGTGCCGCTGTCCGGCCCGGTCTTTGCCGGGATCGACACCAATGTCGATTTCGGGAGCAAGAGCTCGTGCAACGCCGGCGTGGTCAGTGCCGGCGACCAGCTTTGCGGCAAGCTCAAGAGCGATTGGGACGTGGGCGCAAGGCTTGGCGTCCATGCCGGCCCGGCAGCCATCTACGGCCGCGTCGCCTATGACCGGACGACCTTCGCGACGACCTACACCGATCCGCTCGCCAATGTATCCTACGCCAGCAAGTCGGCCGACGGCCTGCGCCTGGGCGCCGGCGTCGAATACAACCTGACGCCGATGGTCTACACCAAGGCCGAATACCGCTGGACCACCGCCAGCGACGTGCCGGATCACAACCAGGTCCTCGCCGGCATCGGCGTGCGCTTCTGATCCACCGAGGGAGGCCGGGCCGCTTGGTCCGGCCTCCACCACAATCCCCCGTTCCCACCGGCGAAGCATTGAAAAACCTTTCCCCGGCCTATAGCCAACCGGGATGACCCTTTCCCCCACCATGCTGGTGCTTGCCGGGCTGCTCCTCGCCGCCTGGGCGCTGGTGGCGGGCTGGTTCGTGCTGGCGGCGCGGGCGCGGGAGAAGCGCGCCGAGGGCGCCGTGCGCAGTGCCCGGCGGCTGGCGCGGATGGTGGAGGAAAGTCCCGCCATTCCGCTGCTGGTCCGGGCCGATGGGCGGATCGAGGCCAGCCAGCGCCTGGCCCGTTGGTTCGGGCTCGAACGGATGCCGCAATACCTCTCCGAATTGCAGGACGATGGCGCGGGCGGCGGCATTCCGGTGATCCAGCTGGGCGAACTCAACGAGCGCGTGCGCCGCACCCAGAAGACCGGGGCGCCGTTTCGCATGGTGGTCACCCCCACCGGCTCGAAGCGTTCGCTTTCCCTGCGCGGGCATCTGGCCGATCCGCAGGTTTCACCGGCCGGAGCCGCGCTGGTCTGGGTGTTCGATTTCTCCGAGAGCGAGGGCGAACTCGTTCTCCTGCGCGGTGAGGCGACCCGCGCCCGGGCCGATTTCACCGCGCTGGTCGGCCTGATCGAGGCCGCGCCGATGCCGATGTGGTTCCGCGATCGGCAGGGCGCGCTGCGGCTTGTCAACCGCGCCTATGTCGAGGCGGTGCAGGGGGGCGATGCCGCCGCCGTCGTCACCGCCGGGACCGAACTGGTCGAGGCGGTCGATGGCCTCACCGCTGCTCAGGTCGCGCTCCAGGCCGCTGCCCTGCGCCGTCCGATCGAGCGGATGGTGCCGGCCACCATCGCCGGCCAGCGCCGCACCCTGCGCCTGTCCGACCTGCCGCTGGGCGAGGAAGGCATTGCCGGCTATGCTGTCGATGTCGAGGACATGGAGGAGCTTGGCCGCACCTTTCGCGCCTTCCGCGAAGCCCAGCGCGCGATGCTGGATCAGTTGTCTGCCGGGGTTGCCCAGTTCGATGCCACGCGCACGCTGGTCTTCGCCAACCAGCCATTCCAGCGCATCTTCGCCCTGAAGCCGGCCATCCTGCTCGATCCGCCGCCGTTCGAGCGCCTGCTCGACATGGCCCGCGATGCCGGCCGCGTCCCCGAACTGCGCGACTTCCCCGCCTGGCGGCGCGAGCGCGCCGCCTGGTTTCGCGAGAGCGTCACCCACGAGGAAGCCTGGCCGTTGCCGGATGGCACGCACCTGCGCGTTGTCGCCCAGCCAATGCCCGATGGCGGCCTGCTGCTGATCGCGGAGGATAGGACCGAGGAGCTGCGCCTCTCGGCCAACCGCGACACGTTGCTGCGCACCCGCACCGCCACGTTCGATTCCCTGTTCGAATCGCTCGGCGTATTTGCCCCCGATGGCCACATGCAGCTGTGGAACCGCCGCTTCGCGCAGGACTGGGGCCTCGACGGCGATTTCCTCGACACCCATCCCAAGATCGACCTCCTGCTCGAACGCATCGCATCGC
>Ga0207667_10009459_pt1 | contig 11476 bp, 12 predicted proteins | sample KBSCornC52_FD_184301 | JGI IMG/M metagenome (GOLD analysis project Ga0207667, IMG submission 184301) | Corn rhizosphere microbial communities from Kellogg Biological Station, Michigan, USA - KBS Corn C5-2 (SPAdes) (version 2) | ecosystem: Host-associated > Plants > Roots > Rhizosphere > Soil ...
TTGCTCCATGCCCCATCGCAACCCCTTGCGGAACCAGATGCACACGCTGGAGCGGCAGGCCGACCAGCTGATGTACGCCGGCATCTGGCCTGACGCGCCCACCTCGCCCGGAAGCGCCCCGCCGCCGGACCTCTCCTGGGTTCTGGCCCAGGCGCCCGGGGAGCGTCCGCCGCCCGGCGGCGTCAAGCCCAAGCCCTATGTGATGTTCGTGCCCGGCGGCTCCGCCCACCGCCCCGAGAAGCGCTGGCCGGTGGAGAAATACGGTGAGCTCGCCCGCATCCTCTACGCGCGCGGCCTGGACGTGGTGATCATCGGGGGGCCGCAGGAAACCGCCCTCGCCCAGGCGATGCAGCGCCAGGTGCCCCGCGCGCGCGACCTCACCGGCCGCACCGATTTCGCGCGGATCGCGGTGCTGGGCGCCAAGGCGTCGCTCGCCATCGGCAACGATACGGGTCCGCTGCACCTGGCCGCCGCGGCCGGCGCGCCGACGGTCGTCCTGTTCTCCGGGGCCTCCGATCCGGCGCTTTCGGCGCCGCGGGGCAAGGTCGCCGTGCTGCAGGCGGAGAAGCTTTCAGAGCTGCCTGTGGCGAAAGTGGCGCAGGCCGCCGCGGCCCTCCTGCCCGCAGGGGCCCGCGCTTGATAGCGCGGGGACGCCAAATCATATAAGGTCGCAACGACCGGGGCGCGCCTCACGCGCCCCGGCAGTCATGTCGAAACAACCCTAGGAGCCTCGCCTATTCGCCGCCCCATGCAAGCGCCCCCCGTCAAGGACGGCCCGCGCATCAATGATGAAATCCGCGTTCCCAAGGTCCTGCTCATCGACCAGCACGGCGAGAAGCAAGGCGTAATGCCGACCTCCTCCGCCCTTGAGGCCGCCGAGGAAGCTGGCCTCGATCTGGTCGAGATCGTTCCCAACGCGGATCCGCCCGTTTGCAAGATCCTGGACTACGGCAAGTTCAAGTTCCAGGAACAGAAGAAGAAGAACGAGGCGCGCAAGCGGCAAAAGGTGCAGGAGATCAAAGAGATCAAACTGCGGCCCAACATCGATATCCACGACTACGAAGTGAAGCAGCGCTCGATGAACCGCTTCTTCGAGGAAGGCGACAAGGTCAAGGTCACCCTGCGCTTCCGCGGCCGTGAACTGGCCCACCCCGAGCTCGGCATGAAGCTGCTGCAGCGGGTCCGGGCGGACTTCGAACCGGTGGCCAAGTGCGAGTATGAACCGCGCATGGAAGGCCGCCAGATGATCATGATCCTGGCGCCTCGGTGAGGCGCACCGCCTGCGGTGTTCTGGGAGCGGTCGCCATCTCGGCGGCCGTTCTCGCATCCGCCCAGGCCCAGGCCGCCGACGCGGCCAACCAGCCCTTCCCCCCGTTCAAGATCGGCGAGGGGCTCTATTATGTCGGCGCCTCCGACTACGCCGCCTACCTGATCGTCACCAAGGCCGGGCTGATCGTGATCGACGGCGGCGACGCGCCTACCGGCTACCAGGTCGTCGGCAACATCCGCGCCCTCGGCTTCGATCCCGCGAACATCAAGATCCTACTCAACACGCACGAGCACTTCGACCACGCCGCGGGCCTCGCCGAGATCAAGCGCGCCGCGCCCGGTGCGAAGTTCTATGCGAGCGCCGCCGACGGGGCGATCATAGCCGCGGGCGGCCGGGGCGATCCGTTCCTCAAGGGGGAGCGATTCTACTACGAGCCGGTGAAGCCCGACGTGACCCTGAAGGACCGTCAGCAGGTGAGCCTGGGCGGCTGGACGCTCACCGCCCACATCACGCCTGGCCATACGCCCGGCTGCACCACCTGGACCTTTCCCGTGACCGTCGCCGGCAAGGTGCGCCAGGCGTTGGACCATTGTTCATCCAGCGTGCTGCCCGGCTACAGGCTCGGCAGCACCGAAACCTATCCCGGTCAGACGGCCGACTACGAGCGAAGCTTCGCCACCTGGAAGGCGCTGCCGTGCGAGGTGTTCCTCGGCAGCCACGGCCAGTTCTTCGACATGAAGGCCAAGAAGGCCAGGCTCGACGCCGGCCAGGCCGACGCCTTCGTCGACCCGGCCGGCTGCAAGGCGTTCTACGTCAAGGCCGAGGCGGCGTTCCGCGCGGAGTTGAAGAGGCAGAGCCCGTAGCGCTTCTCCCATCGCGAAGCGGGGGAACCGCGGCACTGTGGCGCGCCGCCAACGCTGGGCGAAGGATCGGCAGGGCCGGGGCCACCTGAACCTTGCCGCCGCAAACGGGTCGGCCTAACAACCGCGCCCATGTCCGACACCGCGCCGCGGGAGGCGTCGACGCCGTCCCAGTGGGCCGCGCCGTCGCTGATCGCCGTGATCTTCATCAACATGCTGGGCTTCGGGATCATCGTCCCGTTGTTGCCCTTCTTCGCCAAGTCGATGAACGCGAGCCCCGAGCAGATCGCGCTGATCTTCTCGGCCTATTCGATGGGCGGGTTCTTCGGCGAGCCGTTCTGGGGGCGGCTGTCGGACCGCTATGGGCGAAAGCCGCTGCTGATCTCGACAATTAGCGGGAACTGCCTGTGCTACCTGGCGCTGGCCTTCGCGCCCAATGTCCTGACCGCCTTCGTGATCCGGTTCCTGGGCGGCCTGATGAGCGGGAACGGAGCGGTGATCCAGGGCTATATCGCCGACGTGACCCCGCCGGAGCGCCGCGCGCGGATGCTGTCGCGGCAGGGCGCGGCCTGGAACGTCGGCATGATCGTGGGGCCCGCGGTCGGCGGCATGTTCGCCCACACCAACGAGGGCCCGATCGGATTCCGCATTCCGCTGTTCATCGCCTCCGCGCTATCGGCGCTGGCCGTCACCGCCATCATCCTGTTCATCCGGGAGAGCCGGGTCCGCGACCAGTCGATCAGCCATAGGCCGAGCCGCTGGGCCGCGATCGGCGAGGCCGTGCGCCACCCGGTGATCGGACGGCTCATGCTGCTCACCTTCCTGGTGGGCTTCGCCTTCACCGGCATCGAATCGATCTTCGGCCTCTGGGGGCTCGCGCGGTTCGGCTGGGGCCCCCGGCAGATCAGCGTCTGCTTCGCCGCCGTCGGCGTGGTGGCGGCCTTCACCCAGTTCTTCGTCACCGGCCCCCTCGCCGAGCGCTACGGCGAGGGCCGCATGCTCGCGATCGGCATGTCCCTGACGGTGCTGGGCGCCTTGCTGCAACCCTTCTCCACCGGGCTCGCCGTCACCACGGCGCTGATGTGCCTGACCGCGGTCGGCCAGTCGGTGGCTTGGCCCAACGTGGGCGCGCTGATCTCGCGCACCGCCGACCCGCACCGCCAGGGCCAGATCCTGGGGCTGAACAACGCCTCGAGTTCATTCTCCCGGTTCGTCGGGCCATTCTGCGCGGGCCTGACCTTCTCCGGGATCAGCATCAACGCGCCGTTCTTCCAGGGCGCGCTGATCGTCGCGCCGGCCATATTGTTGGCCCTGAGCGCGGCGCGCCGCGCGCCGCCGCGCCTGACCCAGGGCCACGCCGGCGAAGAGGCTCCGCCCCCGCCTGAGGAGTTGGAGAGGTGAGCGCCGAGGCGGACGAGCGGCGCGCGCTGATCGTCCTGCTGACGGTGATCTTCCTGATGATCGCGGGCTTCGGCCTGGTGATCCCGCTGCTGCCGTTCTTCGCCCGGGCCTTCGACGCGCCCGCCTGGCAGGTCACCCTGCTGTTCTCGGCCTTCTCCTTCGGCCAGTTCCTGGGCGAGCCGTTCTGGGGGCGGCTATCGGACCGGATCGGACGCAAGCCCGTGCTGATCATCACCATCACCGCCGTGGCCTTGAGCTACGCGGCCCTGGCGTTCGCGCCGAACATCCTGGCGGCCTTCGCCATCCGGTTCGGCACCGGCGTGTTCGCGGGCAACATCTCGACCCTGCAGGGCGCGATGGCCGACATCACCCCGCCGGAGCGCAGGGCCGGACGGATGGGGATCATGGGCGCAGCCTTCAGCGCCGGCTTCACCACAGGCCCGGCGATCGGGGGCCTGCTGGCCCAGCCCAGCCGCGGCGCGCTCGGCTTCCAGCTTCCGCTGCTGGTGGCCGCAGGCTTCGCGCTGGCTTCGGCGGTCGCGGTGGTGGTCTTCGTGCGCGAGAGCCGGCCCGATCCCGCCCTGGCCCGCCCGCACCGGCCGCGGATCGAGGGGTTGAAGGACGCCTGGGCCCACACCGTCATCAGCCGCATCCTCTTGATCAGCTTCATCGTGGTCGTGGGCTTCGCCGGCATCGAGGCGACCTATGGGCTGTGGACCCAGGCGCGGTTCGGATGGGGCCCGCGCCAGATCGGGCTCGCCTTCATGGGGATCGGCCTCCTGGGGGCGTTCTGCCAGGGCTGGCTGTCCGGACGCCTGGTCCGCCGCTGGGGCGAGCCGCGCACGCTGACAGGCGGCCTGGTGTTCATGGGGCTGGGCCTCGTCGTGCAGGGGATCTCGCCGGTCTGGCCGGTGGCGATCCTCGGCTTCGCGTTGGTCTGCATCGGCCAGTCGATCTGCTTCCCGAACCTCACGACCCTGATCTCGCAGGCCGCCCCGCCGGATAGGCAAGGCGAGATGCTGGGCCTCAACATGAGCGGCATGGCGGCCGCGCGGATCGGCGGGCCGGTGCTGGCCGGCTGGCTGTTTTCCAGCGTCGCGCCGGGCGCCCCCTTCGCCTTCGCCGCGCTCCTGATCCTGCCGGGGCTGTGGTTTGCGGGCCAGGTGCGCCGGCGGGTGCATCTGGTGGCCTGACGCCGCCTTGCTTTTCCGGCGGCTTTCCCCTACTAACCCGCCCCTTCGGAGCCGCCTGGCCCATGGCATGCCAGGGCGGCTCATCAAGACACCAGAGGACGGGGCTTCGCCGCTCCGCAGAGAAATGCCGAAACTGAAGACGAAATCGGGCGCCAAAAAGCGCTTCAAACTCACGGCTACGGGTAAGATCAAAGCCGGTGTGGCGGGCAAGCGCCACCGCCTGCTCTCCCACAACGCCAAGTACATCCGTCAGAACCGTGGCACGAAGGTGATGAGCGCCTCCGACGCGAAGATCATCAAGATCTTCCTGCCCTACGGCCTGAGCTAAGGAGCGCTGACAGATGGCTCGCGTGAAAAGGGGCGTCACCGCCCACGCCAAGCACAAGAAGGTTCTCGAGCAGGCCAAGGGCTTCTACGGGCGCCGCAAGAACACCATCCGCACCGCCAAGGCGGCCGTGGACAAGGCCGGCCAGTACGCTTACCGCGACCGCAAGGTCCGCAAGCGCCAATTCCGCTCGCTGTGGATCCAGCGCATCAATGCTGCGGCCCGCACCGAGGGCATGACATACGCCCGATTTATTCACGGCCTTGATCGGGCCGGGATCGAAATGGACCGCAAGGTCCTCGCGGATATCGCGAGCGCCGACCCAGCCGCTTTCAAGGCCATCGCCGACAAGGTTCGCGCCGCGCTGGCTTGAAGAGGCCTCTTCTTCACTGTCATCCCGGAAGCCGCGCCAGCGGCTGTCCGGGACCCAGTCGCGCCGAGCGTGCCGCCCCTGGGTCCCGGCTCTCCGCTGCGCTTCGGCCGGGATGACATGATGGGTTACACCGAAGAAGCGCGCTGACTAGAAGTGAGCGCGATGACCGATCTGACCAAACTCGAGGCCGAGCTGGCCGCCGCCGTGACGGCTGCGGCCGACGTGGCCGCCCTGGAAGCCGTGCGCGTGGCCGCGCTCGGCAAATCGGGGTCGATCTCCGAACTCTTGAAGACGCTCGGGTCCATGACCCCGGACGAGCGCCGCGAGCGCGGGCCGGCGATCAACGGCCTGCGCGACCGCATCGGCGCGGCTATCGCCGGGCGCAAGGCCGCGCTGGAGGCCGCCGAGCTGGACGCCAGGCTCGCCGCCGAGCGCGTGGACCTGACCCTGCCGGCCCCGCCCGAACGCCGCGGGCGGGTGCATCCGACCATGCAGGTGCTGGACGAGATGATCGCCATCTTCGCCGAGATGGGCTTCGGCCTGGCGGAGGGGCCCGACATCGAGGACGACTTCCACAACTTCACCGCGCTCAACTTCCCGCCGAAGCACCCCGCGCGCGAGATGCACGACACCTTCTGGCTGAAGGAAGACAGCCAAGGCGAGCGCAAGGTGCTGCGCACCCACACGAGCCCCGTGCAGATCCGCACCATGCAGCGGACCAACGAGAAGCTGCCCTCATGGATCGCCAACGGCCCGCCCGCCGCAAACGGCGAGCCGCCGATCCGCATCATCGTGCCCGGCCGCACCTACCGCTCGGACTCCGACGCCACCCACACCCCGATGTTCCACCAGATGGAAGGCCTGGTCATCGACAGGGCGATCCACATGGGACACCTGAAGTGGACGCTGGAGACCTTCATCTCGCGGTTCTTCGAGACGCCGCTGGTGGAGACCCGCTTCCGGCCGCACCACTTCCCGTTCACCGAACCCAGCGCCGAGATGGACGTCCGCTGCGACCGTTCCGGCGGCGAGGTGAGGATCGGCCAAGGCGACGACTGGATGGAGATCGTCGGCTGCGGGATGGTGCATCCCAACGTGCTGCGCAATTGCGGGCTCGACCCTGACGTCTGGCAGGGCTTCGCCTTCGGCTTCGGCATCGACCGGCTGGGGATGCTGAAGTACGGCATGCCGGACCTGCGCGACATGTTCGCGAGCGACGTGCGCTGGCTGGAGCACTTCGGCTTCTCCGCCTTCGCTGCGCCCAATCCCGCCACCGGCCTGAGCTGAGGAGAGAGCGATGAAGTTCACCCTCTCCTGGCTGAAGGAGCACCTCGACACCAACGCCTCCGTCGAGGAGGTGGTCGAGGCCATGACCATGGCCGGCCTCGAGGTCGAGCATGTGGAGAACCCCGCGGCCAAGCTCGCGAAGTTCACCGTGGCGAAGATCGTCGAGGCCCACCAGCACCCCAACGCCGACCGCCTGCGCGTCTGCCAGGTCGATACGGTCGACGGACGCAAGGAGATCGTCTGCGGCGCGCCCAATGCGCGGGCGGGCCTGACGACCATCTACGCCCCGATCGGCGCCTATGTGCCGGGATCTGGCTTGACCCTGGAGGCCAGGCCGGTGCGCGGCGTGGTCTCCAATGGCATGCTCTGTTCGGCCAAGGAGCTGGAGACCGCCGAGGAGTCGGACGGCATCGTCGAGCTGCCGGACAGTCTGGCCGTGGGCGTCAGCGCCGCCGAAGCCTTCGGGCTGGAGGCGGTGATCGACTTCGAGGTGACGCCGAACCGGCCCGACTGGCTGGGCGTCGTCGGCATCGCGCGCGACCTGGCGGCCGCCGGGGTCGGCAAGCTGAAGGACCCGGCCGTCGCGCCCGTGCCCGGCAAGTTCGCCGAGACCCTGGAGATCCGCGTCGACGGCGACGCCTGTCCGATGTTCGCCGGCCGGCTGATCCGGGGCGTGAAGAATAGCCCGTCGCCCGCGTGGCTGCAGCAAAAGCTGCTCGCCATCGGCCTTCGCCCGATCAGCGCCCTCGTGGATATCACCAACCTGATGTCCTACGACCGCTGCCGGCCGTTGCACGTCTATGATGCGGCCAAGCTCAGCGGCGGCTTCGTCGAGGCCCGCCTGGGCCACGCGGGCGAAAGGCTGGAGGCGCTCGACGGCAAGACCTACGAGGCTGGCCCGGAGGTCTGCGTGATCGCCGACGGCTCCGGCGCCATCGGCCTGGGCGGCGTCATGGGCGGCGAATCGACCAAGGTCGGCGAGACCACCACCGACGTCTTCGTCGAGAGCGCCTGGTTCGATCCGATCCGCACCGCGCAGACCGGCCGCATGCTCGGCATCAACTCGGACGCCCAGTACCGCTTCGCCCGCGGCGTCGATCCCGGCTTCGTGGTCCCCGGCCTGGAGATGGCTACACGCCTGATCGTCGAGCTCTGCGGCGGCGAGCCGTCGGAGGTGCGGGTGGCCGGCCATGCGCCCGCCCCGCCGCCTGCCGTCGAGTTCGACCACAGCTACGTCAAGAAGCTCTCGGGGCTGACGGTCAGCGACGCGCGGATCGACCAGATCCTGAAGGACCTGGGCTTTGCGATCATGGGCGAGATGGTCACCCCGCCGACCTGGCGTCGCGACGTTGAAGGCAAGGCCGACCTCGTCGAGGAGGTGGCCCGCATCGAGGGCTTCGGCTCCCTGCCGAGCGAGGCCTTGCCCGACACGCCGCGATCGGCCGGCGGCGTGCTGACGGTGCGACAGACCCGCATGCGCAACGCCCGCCGGGCCCTGGCCGCGCGCGGCTACGCCGAGGCGGTCACCTGGAGCTTCATGCGCACCGACTGGGCTAGGCTGTTCGGCGGCGGCGGCGATGAGCTGCAACTGGCCAATCCGATCGCCTCGGACCTCGACTGCATGCGGCCCTCGATCCTGCCGAACCTGATCGACGCGGCGGCGCGCAACGCTCGCCAGGGCTTCGCCGACGCCGCCCTGTTCGAGGTGGGGCCGACCTTCAAAGGCGACCAGCCCGCCGACCAGCGGACCATCGTGGCCGGCCTGATCGCGCCGCATCCGCCGCGGCGCTGGGACGGCGCGGGCGGCGACCCGCTGTTCGCCCTGAAGGCCGACCTGATGGCGCTGCTCGAAGAGATGGGCGCGCCGCCTCTGCAGATCGTCCAGGGGCAGGCCTCGCCCTGGTGGCACCCCGGCCGCTCGGCGCGCCTGCAGCTTGGGCCGAAGAACGTCGTGGCGGAGTTCGGCGAGCTCAATCCGCGGGTGCTGAAAGCGCTGGACGCGGAAGGCCCCATGCTGGGTTTCGAACTGGACCTCGGCGCGATCCCCGAGCCCAAGAGGAAACCGACGAGGACCAAGCCGGCGCTCAGCCTGTCGCCGCTGATGCCGCTCAACCGCGACTTCGCCTTCCTGGTCGCCGCCGACACTCCGGCAGGCGAGGTCGTTCGCCCGATCCTGGGCGCAGACAAGGCGTTGATCGCCGAGGCCCGCGTCTTCGACGTCTACCAGGGCAAGGGCGTGCCCGAGGGGCAGAAGTCGGTGGCGGTCGAGGTCACGATCCAGCCGGCGGAGAAGACGCTCATGGACGCCGAAATCGAGGCGCTGTCGTCGAAGATCGTGGCGGCGGCCGACAAGGCGGTCGGGGCCAAGCTCAGGAGCTGAGTTCGCCCGCCACGCGGTCCAGCCCGCCCAGGATGCGCGGCCAGCCGCCGCCCATGGCCTGGTAGCCGCCCTCGTCCTGCGGCCGGAAGCCCGACTGCTCCATGCGGACATGGGTTCCGTCCTGCGTGGGCGTCAGCGTCCAGGTGACGGTGGTCTTCAGCCCGTCGGCCGCCTCCTCGCCCGAGGCGTTCCAGCTGTAGGCCAGGCAACGGGGCGGCTCGATGAGCAACACTTCGCAGTCCGTCACGCCGTTCCACATGTTGGGAATCGGCGTGGCGCGGAAGTTGAACCTATGGCCGACCACGGGCTGAAAGTCGTTCTGCATCAGCCACTCGGCGACCAGGGGCGCCTGGGTGAGCGCGCGCCAGACCTTCTCCGGCGGATGCGGCATGGTGCGTTCCACGACGAGGGACCGGGCGGCGGCGTCTTGGGTCATGGGCTAGTGGTCCATCCGGTTGAGAAGGTCTTCCAGGCGATCGAAGCGCGCGCGCCAGAAGGCGCCGTAGTGGGCCATCCAGTCCGCCAGCGGCTTCAGCCCTTCTGGCGCGGCGGCGTAGCGGATGAAGCGGCCATCCCGGCGCTCGGTGACCAGCCCAGCCTGGCGCAGGACGGCAAGATGCTGCGACACCGCAGGCTGGGAGACGCCTGCGCCGGCCACCAGGTCGCTCACCGACAGCTCGCCCTCGCCTGCCAGCCGCTCGAACACCGACCGCCGCGTCGGGTCGGCCAGCGTGCGAAGGAGTTCGGTCGGGGAGGCGTCCACGGTCGATATATAAGTATATACTTATTTCTCGGTCAACGCTTTTGATGTCAGTCTGAAACGTCTAGCTTCGCTGCAATGCAAAACTCTCTCCCGCACCCCCGCGACAAGCACGCTGTCGAAAAGGGAATCGAGGTCTGGCTCTTCCGGTCGCGGTGGCTCCTGGCGCCGTTCTATTTCGGCCTCGTGGTGGCGCTGGGGGCCCTGCTCGTGGCCTTCGTGAACGAGGCGATTCACGAATTCACCCAGCTCGGCGACATGAAGCCCGAGAACGCCATCCTGATGGCGCTGACGCTGATCGACCTGTCGCTGGCCGGCAACCTGCTGTTGATCGTGATCTTCTCGGGCTACGAGAACTTCGTCTCGAAGATCGACACCGGCGGCAACGAGGATCGGCCGAGCTGGATGGGCACGGTCGACTTCTCAGGCCTGAAGATGAAGCTGATCGCCTCGATCGTCGCGATCAGCGCGATCGCGCTGCTGAAGGCGTTCATGCGACTGACCGACGGCGAGCCGATCAACACGCCGATGCTGGCGTGGCTGGTCGGCATCCACCTGACGTTCGTCGTGTCCGGCGTGTTGCTGGCGCTGATGGACCTGTTGGCCAGCAAAATCCCGAAGCACTGATCCGGCTAGAACGGAATGAGGCTGCGCCGCCGCGTGTAGGCCAGGTAGCCGATGTTGGCGCCAAGGCGCAGGCCGACGCCGGCGCGGATCGGCGCCAGCACGATGTCGCCCGCCTGCTGATAGTTCACTCCTAGGCCGCCGATGAAATAGGCAGAGCCTTCGACGCCGGGAAACCGCTGGAAGATGTCGCGCGGATCGTCCAGCCGGTAGCACAGGGTGAAGACCCGGCTGGCGTTGCCGCCCAGGTCCCAACCCACCGACGGGCCCTGCCAATAGACCTGCAGCGGCTCGCGGCCCTTCATGTACATGAGCCCGCGGCCATAGCGGGCGCCCACGGCGATTGCGCCTGAGGCCTCCTCGCCCGCTATGTAGGCTGTGGGGCGGCCGTTGTTCTTGAACACCCGCTCCACGGCCCCGCCGGCCGCCTCGGCTGTGACCCCCAGGAAGTCGGAGACGGAATTGACGATCTCATCGCGCGAATAGGGTTCGGCGTGCGGCGGCCGTCCGTCGGCCGTTGCGCCCCCAGTCGTCGGATAGCTGGGCTCGTGCGCGGGCGGCGGCGGCGCCTGCGGCGGCGGGTTGATCGGATCGTCGCGCAGTTGCGGCCCGTCGTCGCGCGGCCGCGCCGGCGGCAGTTGGGCCGGGGGCAGCTGGATCGGCTCGGCTTTCGCAAGGCCCGCTGTCCCCAGGCTCACAAGGCCCGAAACGATCAGGGTTCGGCGGTCCATAGTCGCAAGTCCTCCAGCTTCTCTCGAATCTCCAGCCCGCCCACACTCTGAATGGAATATGTCGTCTTAACGCCCGATTAACTGTGTTTCGCCGGCATTGCGCGCTGGCGGCGGGCCACGCTCTCGCAGGTGCGAGGTTCTGTGCTAGACGCAGCCGCCATGACGACCCCGCTAGCCCAGATCCGCAACTTCTCCATCGTCGCGCACATCGACCACGGCAAGTCGACGCTGTCCGATCGCCTGATCCAGGAGACCGGCGCGCTCACCCAGCG
>Ga0207667_10009463_pt1 | contig 11474 bp, 13 predicted proteins | sample KBSCornC52_FD_184301 | JGI IMG/M metagenome (GOLD analysis project Ga0207667, IMG submission 184301) | Corn rhizosphere microbial communities from Kellogg Biological Station, Michigan, USA - KBS Corn C5-2 (SPAdes) (version 2) | ecosystem: Host-associated > Plants > Roots > Rhizosphere > Soil ...
AGCCATCATTGCCCCACTGCCATACAGCATATCCAACACCTTGTCCACCATTGTCAATGCCTTGCATAACTGTATCAAGCCATGGATCACCAGCACTACCTTGAAACTCCTCAAGCAATACAGGAAATTTATTCCAATTAATTGCTAGTTGTGTGAGGAGATTGGAAGCCGTACTAAATCCTTCGTACTCGTGATAGGGTAAATAAATACCTGCGTTTGTCGGCGCATAAGTTTGAAATCCGGTTGCGCCGCGAGCATAATTTGTTCCAGGAGTTCCTATTGGTCCGGTGAATCCGGCTGCACGAATCACAGAAATGACTTGATTGTAGCCAATATATTGATATTGCCCTTGTCCATTCCAATTTCCTCCAGCACCGAGATTACAAGTGCCGCTTGTCATACCTTGAAAAAGACATTTCCAGCCATTAGCGGAATCTTCAGTTCCTATCGGTTCATTAATGAGATCGAGCGCAACTGCGGGTTCGTTAGTCAAAAATGGAGCAAATGATGTCCAAAATTGTAGACCAAGATTCGATAACCCTGCAGTGTGTCCATTACTATCCAGAGGAGTATCGCTGACGAAAGTAGGTTCTGCAATCATTCCATCGTTTTCGATTTGGTGGATTATGGTCATAACTTTGGTTTGATAATTTACTCCATTTCCGCAATCGACATTGTTGAGCCAGTCGGGGGGGTTAATCCAAAGTCGAACCCAGTTGACGTTCCAAGTTGCGATTGCATCAATGATTTGAGTATTAATCGTATTGCATCCTCCATTATCATTCGTTGCATTGGGATTAAATACATTGCCATAATCCATTTCTGTGACATTTACTCCATGAACATGGATAACTTGACCTAAGGCATTCTCAAATTTATTTCCTACAACATGAATGCCTGTGTAGGGATTTGCTGTAGCAGCAAAATTTTTATATATTTGTTCCTTTTGTAAGACAATAAGCGTCAGCACAAGGAATAAGGCAAGAACAATGACGATAAGGAGTGAGGAAAACTTTTTGCTTTTTAAGTAACTATTAAGCATAGAGCTACATACAGTTTATTGATAAAAAAGAAAAAAAGTCAATACTTTATGTTGAGCGGTGAGAATTATGAATGGATTGTCTTTGCATTTATCCTGAAATAAGGAAAACTGTATAATAATCAATTGAATCTATCATTTTCAATATCCAATGAGCAATCAAATTCGAATGACAGAATTTAAAAAAATTATAAGCCCTACTCATTATTCATCTATGTTTTTATGGCATGAAGAAAAATAGAGGAGGTAAATGCTATGTCAAAAGAACAGGAAATAGTACAAGCAAATGTGAACAGAAAAACAAGCAGGATCAGATCCGAAGCACAACAAGACTATTTTGCTAATAATCCTGGTAAAGGAGCGACCAGGGTGGAAGCGATGAATCAAAGAAGAAAGGAAGCATATGCGGAAAGAGCGAAAGAAATGTTGGGAGATGATCCGCGTGGAAGACTTGAGGAAGTATATCTCAAGGGAAAATTGACAAAAGAACAAACAGCTAAAAAATTAGGAGTATCTGTGAATGTACTCACCACATTATTAAAAAACTTTGAAGTAAAAAAACATAGTCGACGGCTGAGACAAACTACTCGGCTCAATGCAGAATATGCCTCCATTGCTCAAGAGGCTGCGGAAAAAGGATTCCTGAATCATTTACCCTCACCGTTATGGGAAATAATCTGTCTTCGTTATCTCTCTCACGCGACAGTTACTCGAGAAGCATTGGTAAAAGATTTAAATCAATCATTACAAGAAGATACAGAGTATACAGTCGGAATGGTCCGTCATCGTGAATTAACTGCAGTTAAAAAATTAAAACGAGCGCTTAATAAAGAAAGATGAGGAAACAGATAGAATAATTGTCATTGTAAGCATCTTTTTTTGAATGCTATACAACAAAATCCCATTGATTACAGTAGTTTGAAATCTTGACTAGTAATAATTATACTCACATACTGGTATTAATGGTAAAAGCATATAAAAGAAGAAATAAGCGGTCCTTACTGGTAGGCAAAAAATGGTCTATAAATAAAAAATATTATTTTTTGCTTCCCCTCTTTATTTTAATCGTTCTTACAATTGGGATAATCAAAAAAATAGACTATCTTTCTGCAGATCCAACAAATGTGAAGGATTGTCCGCCTCTCTCTCCAAATGATGAAACAAGTTCCTCTAATACACTAACAATAAAACTGTTACAGCTCCAGAATTTTATTTCATTTTTCCAAAAAGGTGGAACAATTAATGATGCAAGTTGCCTCGACAAAACAAGTATTTATGGCATTGTAAAAGTCCATTCAATTGAAGACATTAGAAATGCAATACTGTATGCCAAAGAACATAAATTAAAAGTGTCTATCGCCGGAGTGAGACATAGCATGGGTGGACAAGCATTTGCCAAAGATGCTGTAGTGCTTGACATGACTGGATTTAATCAAATGTCTGTCGATACAAAAGAAAAAATCTTAAACGTCGAAAGCGGTGCAACCTGGCATAATATACAAAACCGTCTGAATCCACAAAATTTATCAGTCAAAGCAATGCAGTCTGTAGATATATTTACTGTCGGCGGGACAATCTCAGTAAATGCTCATGGCATGGATCATCGAGTAGGATCTATTTCCTCAACGATTCGATCACTCAGACTAATGGATAGTGACGGCAATATACAAAGCGTAAGTAGAACACAAAATCCGCGATTGTTCAAAGCTGTTATCGGTGGCTATGGGTTATTTGGCGTTATTCTCGATGCGCAGATAGATCTGACAGATAATGTCATGTATAAAGAAGAGAGACAAGTAATTAATTATCGTGATTTTCTGCAAACATATAACGAAACTATAGCCAATGATAGTTCAGTTGGGTTAGCCTATGCTCATTTCTCTCTTGCGCCGCAATCATATTTCAAAGATATGCTTGTGTATACATATATAACAGATACGCAGTTTTCTGATCATTTTCCTCTTCTCCAAGATAGAAGCAATGTGAAGCTTCGTCGACTTGTCATCAATGTAGCCAAAACAGGAGCAGTGGGTAGAGAAGTTGAATGGTTCTCAACAAGGTACATAGAGCCCCTTTTCCAAAATTGCTATGTATCAAGAAATCAAGCCATGAGCGAAGCAGAAGGGTGTTTGCTTTCAAGAAATCAGCTTATGCATGATTCGGATGCATATTTGCAAAACAATTTGAAAAATGATACGGATATTTTACAAGAGTATTTTATTCCAAGAAGTGAATTTGTGCCATATATTGACGGAATACGAAATATATTACAACGAAACCAAACCAATGTCATCAACGCGAGTATCAGAGTGGTACATAAAGAAGATATCCTGCTTAATTATGCGCCCGAGGATATGTTCGCCCTCGTGTTATATATTAACCAAAAAGTGACTCCTGAAGATAATGTCAAAATGGAACAGGTAACAAAAGAGCTGATTGATTATACAGAACAGATGAATGGAACGTTCTATTTACCCTATCAGCTTTATTATTCACAAGAGCAATTAACGAAAGCCTATCCTAATATACAAAGTTTTTTCGCACTTAAGAAACAAACAGATGCAAATGAACTATTTGTCAACAAATTTTATCTAAAATATGGGACTACAAATTGATCGAATAAAATCTCTTCGCAATTGAGAAGCAAAAGAGTCTAATGCTCGTTTATACGAATGGTCTTTGGCTTTCTGGGATAAAAAATAATATTATTTATTCAACTGAGTTAGAGTATTTAGGTTTACTTCTCTGCTTCTATTCTGGTGTAATAGCTAACATATGAGAATAACTTGTTCTTATCTTTCTAGGCGATGGATCCCTTAACTTTTTTTCTGTATGATGTAAAGTTACTGTCGGTCCAGAGTAGTAATCGATGCGATCATCCGCGCTTCATTAGAAAACCTACTTTCTCTCGGCCCTAATACTTTTTCACGAATGTGTTAGTATTTATAGAGAATTTGGATTAATTCAGCTGTATTTATGTGGCTCCTGACAATTTTTGTATTCATTTGTGGCTTAATTCAAATGAAATGAAGACACGAACTTGGGGAGGAGATCAGCGCATCGAAGCGTCTTTATCTGAGAATAATTTTCACAAGTAAATCTATAGATTACCTTTTTTGCTTCATAAAGTGCCGATCCCTCTGGAATAAAAATATCTATAGTTAAGGTAGTTGGATCATGTGTTGGAGTAGTCGGATAAGCTGCTTGACCAATATATCCAGAAGGTATAGGTGCATTTGAAGGAACAAGAGAGCTATCTAATGTCATGCTTGCACTCTGTTTCCAAGCAATACTACAAATATTTATAGCTGAGTTATACTCTGGATCAACGAAAAGCCAAAGGCCGCCATTAGTAGTTGCGGTATGTGTGCCCGAATCGATCGGAGTATCAGGACTATAAAATCCTGCATGTTGTCCTGAAGGGACATCATTAACACTATTACTAGTGAAGCTATATACCACATGTTTGAAATCTGAAGGATACTTTATTGAGAATGCCTTATCTGAAGAAGTAAATACACTCCAGTCGGCGAGAGCGCTATCAGGAATTGCTGGTCCATATTGTATAGGTGGTGGAGTGACTGTTGCGGTGGGGATAGGGGAGAGAGATAATTTGGATGAAAGTAAAGTTGACTTTGGTATGGACATCGAGGACGGAGCATTTTGGGAGGAACGGAGATATGCTGCTTCGTTTTGCTGCTGGATTACTTTTTGTTCGACATTCTTATTATTTAAATAGAGGTATAACCCACCTCCCATGAGGATATAGATCATAAGCAAAAAGAGACAGATGAAAAGGAATTTATAACTTTTTGTGGAAGAGGCTGAATTTTCTTGTGGCGCAATTAGGGAAGCAATTGGGGGAGTCAATGGTTGCTCAAGAGGTATGTCTTTTTTTGCTTTATCCTCCTCCTTCATAAATTAATTATTTAACTTGCATATATAATTGTCAAATTGACATTCGTTAAAGTTTTTAATGAGTTAAGTGAGGCAAAGGGTTGCAGTTCGGAATTCGGTAGTACCTGACATTGTAAAATATTTTCAGTTGTTTGCTTCTGATCTCAGCAAATTGAATTCTCAGCCATCTTCTTAAAAAAGTTATATTTGAATTTTTTAATTTAGTTACTAACACACAAAATTGACTAGTAGGTAATTTAAGTGACATACTAGCTTATGACTGAATTTCAATCACAATATGTAAACTTACCACTTCGCTAGAAATATTTGTAACATGGATTCTCATTACTGGTTTCTATAGCCTTTTTGCTGCATTTAAACCGCCTTCATGGCGCAGTAAGTCCCCACCACTATTAGATGACGATGTCCTTAACTCCATAGGGAATAATGCTACCCTTGGAGTAATCAAAAATATCTCTACATGGAACGGAATGTTAGATGTTTTCATCTATGCTGATTGTTTTATTGTATCGGAAGGAAATATTGCCAGATTTAAACCGCCACACTGATTATGCCTGCAGTAGGAAGTGCGGGAGTTGAGATGGGCGGATTAGGTGGAGGTATTGCAGGTGTTTCTTCCGGTATCAAACTAGAGCAGAAGTACGACGCATCTCGTTTAAATAAAGAGGGAGTATTAACTGCTGTACAATTACTAAAAACTAATCCAAGGAATAGTTTAATTATACTTATTCACAAATATCAAATGCAGCCAGACGTTTACGAAAGCTCTATCCAGATAAAACAATTTATGCACTTTTATCAAGAAATAGTATTGGAGAATTTGAGAGAGATGAAGATATGCAAAACATCAAGTTCATCAGTTCCTCGAAGATAATGGCACAAACATTAACCTACGTGGTATCTTGTCTAAAAGCAGGTACCACACCAGATAAGATACAAGCATTACTTGACCAAGTTGCTCCTCCGCTTACAGATATGTTATCTCTTCAACAAACAAAAGAAGTAAAAATAGTGCATGATGATCATAAGACTCATCATGCAATCGATCTTTATACAAGAGCATGTAGATTCATCGGGAGTAAAAAATAATCTAAATCCTACTAGCTCATAGTTACATCCAAGGGTTCAATCAGCTATTGTAAGCCGGTCGACGTGCAATTATTTGGTGAGTTTGTCCTTGAAGAATCTTTCTGTAATTTTTTCTCTATATATTACAATCACGGCCAGGGGGATATATAATAATACAAGCTTCGGATAGTAGGGAAGTGGAGGGATAAGTATCATGTTTGCTATTGCAACTAAAATGAGAAAGTCTAATTTTTTTCTATTTTTGCAGATTAAAAAAATGAATAGTATGCTAAGTATAAACGTAGGATATGAATAGCGTAGAAAGCTTACCGTTTCATTTGGATGTGTTCCACTGGGAAAATAAAAGAGCAATACTACAAAGTTCAAAGCAGAAATATACAAAAGTTTGTGAAAATTGTCAAACATAATTTTCCTTTTTTTCAGTACTTCATATATGATAAACCCGAGACAAAAAAGTATAGAAAAAGCCCACAATCTGTATTCAGAAAAAAAAGCGTTTAATAAATTAAATGTTCCATGTGGAAATTTAAGTAACACAGATATTGTTTTCCATCCACTCCCTTGTAATCGCATGTCCAAACCTGGAAATTTCCAAAATGCTTCAGGATACAGTGGATTATAAAAGTAAACAATATTTCTTATATACCAAAAACCGCCAAATAAAATAAATGTACATAAAAATATGAGAAATCGGAATATAGTTAGGTTTCTTATCACTGATTTGCCATAGAAGATCAATAAAAGAACTGCAAATGTTATGCCAGTGATTTTACTGCCAATAAGCATGCCTAATGAAAATCCCAATAACGCATAGTAGCTTACTGTTTTCTTCGGATTCAGTAGTAAATTCAGAGATAAGATAAAAAATACAGCAAGCCAAATATCAATGACTTGTGTGGGCATCCAGCGAATTATGCCATTTAGTGTGCAAATGCAAACTGCAAAAATAATTGCAACCTCAGTATTACATTTATATAATTCTGCCAATCTTTTGCAAACAAAAAATAATGCAATAGTCGCTATGACGTTAAATAGATTCAGTGGAATGTGCAGAAACATAAGCATTGCCAAAATAGCCTCTGAAGATGCAGGAAAATAATAAAAATAATAGTTTATGCCATAGTGAAAATGGCTAAAATCAAATATATGGCCGGAGAGAATAAACTTAGCAAGTGGAATGTGATAGAGCAAACTATCTCCCTCTGTGGGGTAACTTATAAATGCATTGTAAATAAAGTAACAGATGATATAACAGAAGAGAATAATTGAAATGTGAGCGTATATTCTTTGGGATATTTTCGTCATCTCAACAATTATAGTACATAAACTGTAGCTGATATAGCTGAACTAAGACAATGAAGAAATTAATGCTTGAAATTCCAATGAATAGAGAAAATGTATGTAACTAACTATGGAAATCTTTTGGGAGACTACTTAGGTGTTAAGTACAGAACAAAAAAAGTAAATTGGTTTACTAGAAGAAATAAAGCAATAATCGCTGGATTTAGAATCTAGCAAAATAGTTCTGTCCATATTTAACAAGAGTGTGGCAATTTGGTATACTAAATATATGTCTAAGAATCCTATTATTAATGCGCTTGGCGCTGCAGTATATATCATCCTCATTGTCAGTGTTATGACTTTCTTGTCAAAGACGCTAAAGAACAAACCTGATACTTTTTTTGATCCAATCATATTTTTATCACTACTAACGCTTTCAGTTACAATCATGGCATACTTGTTTTTCTATCAACCACTACAATTTTTTATAGAAGGAAAGAAAAAACAAGCGATAAACCTCTTTATGCAAACGGTTGGTATCTTCGCAGTTCTTACAGTTATAGGTTTGGTGCTGCTTCTTGCCAGAGTAATTTAGATTTGAAGTAATTGCTAGGGATCAGTTGTTAACCATAGATACTTAGTATGGTGAGTAATTTATAAGGAGTCAAGTTGTTAAAATTTCCGAACCACGCTACGACGAGTTGTTAGGTCGATACGAATCGTAGGATCACAATAAGCAAATAGTTCTCTACATATTGAACAAGGGAGCCTGTTAGCCGCATATACTGTTATTCCTCGTTATGTCTAGTAAAGAAGTAAGAAACATGATCTCAGTATAGGCACTTATTTTTCTAGGCGGCGAATTCTTTCATTATTTTTTCAGCATCTTGAGGTGTATATATTGGGAAACCTAAATACTCTAACTCAGTTGCTATTGTGCTTTTCTCATACTTATCTAAAAATGAATTAACATATTTCACGACATCGCTTACTCCTCCCATTTGTTCAATTATATTAATACCAAACTGTTGTTCCAATTTTCTTGTATTCCTCAAAGCATAAGCCCACGCATTTCGCTCTGATTGAATAACTGCAGTGCTTCTTTCTGATAATGCTTTCATACGCTCTGGACTATGATCGTTCGCATCCTTATTAAAAAAGTTTTCCACGTAATAGTTCTCGGCCGATATGGCAGTCCGAGTTGAGGTGGCATCTTGTAAATGACCACATTCATGTAAGAAATCTACTATAGCATCAACGCCCTTAAACTTTCCTATTATAATTTCTGGTGGATGTTCTTCATTACCTAATTTGGCTGCCACCTGGAAATCTTTTATTATCAGTATTAATCAACTATACGAAAAATTAGATAAAATTGAGCTGGACGAAGCAGAAGTCATCCCTTAACTTACCTTATACTATCTTATATAATCTTATATAGGTAATATATATGGCAGATTTTGAAGCTAGATTCACTCAGCTTACTCATGAAATATGGCAAATGTTAGCGCTTGACAATGATTGATACTATGATACAATTGTATTGTTATGAATTCATTTGTTACAACGAATATTCGTCTCCCTGAGGAAGACTATTTACGTTTGAAAGAAGAAGCTGCAAAAAGTAGAAAAAGTCTGTCAGCGATTATTCGAGAAAAAATCGGTGTAAAGAAAAAAGCTGAAAAATCTCCTGAGGAAATTATGAAAACAATTAGAGCACATGCTAAAGAGAGTGAAGCTAATCTTGCCAATGTCGATATTGTCGATGTATTAAGAGAAATGAGGTATCAAGGTAAATGGTAGTAATCGATACGTCCGTAGCATATAAATGGTTTAGCAAGGAAAATGAAGAAGACTTATCTTCCGCAATGAAACTTCTTGATAGACAACTTAAGAAAAGGGAGATGCTTATAGCACCAGATATAATTTTATACGAGTTGGCAAATGCGTGGGCGACTAAAACAAATCTTACGCTCGATCAAGCAAAAACGTTTATGAGAGACTTTACCTTAACTGAAGTAAAAACTGAACCTATTACTATTGAACTGGTGAATGACTCAATGATTTTTTCAAAGAAATACCGTGTTTCTGTTTATGACGCATCGTATGCAATTCTAGCTCAAAAAAGGAAATGTACTTATTATACTGCCGATTCTAAATTCATTAACCGAGTAAATCTCCCCTTTATAAAGCATCTAAAAGATTATTAATGGCATATTCTTTGAATGTGATCCTTATGCAAAATCATTCGAATACGTTTGGGTTTGAAGATAGATCATTTTGCTGACAGGATACTAAAAATCTGAGATTTAATAAAGCAATGTACTTGTATGTGACAAAATGTATGTTATTATACTATATTTATGCATACATCTTTTGAATAGGATGAGGATAAAAATGCAGAGAATTTGCTAAAACATGGAATAGATTTCGAGACAGCGCAATACGCATTTCTTGACCCCAAAAGAATTACTGCAGAAGATGTAGGGCATAGTAAGATCGAAAAGCGGTATTACCTTTTTGGAAAAGTGAAAGGAGGTGTTCTCACTGTCCATTTTACCTATAGAGGTAAAACTATCCGAATAATTGGAACAGGGTATTGGAGAAAGGGCAAAGCAATTTATGAAAAAAAATCAAATATACAAATGAACCAATTGAAGCACACGTCGTGAGTGATTTTTTACCTACGCCTGAAAATCTCGTTTTGAAAGAAGCGAAAACAAGAGTAACGTTAACACTGACAAAAAAAAGTTTAGATTTTTTTTAAGAACGCTGCAAAAACGCATAATGCATCATATCAGGCAATGATACGTCAATTAATTGATTATTACGTTGCTAATCAAAGAACCTAGAGATATCAGTTATTATTGATCCTTTGCATCAAACCTATTCTTGCTATCCTTGATGTTAAATAGGAGTGTCTCCTTAGGTAACTCATCTGGTTCATAGATGGAACTCAGTAATAAAAAGGATACTACGTTTGTATAAACAGCTAGAAGAAATTGAGATTGACTAGTCAGTAGTTATCTGCGATAAATAATTTATGGATGACAATAATCAGAATATTGCTGTTTATAAACAAAATCCTCTTGTGGCAATATTTGCGATAATTATTATACCCACGTTATTATATTTTTTCTTAAATGTATTTTTGAGCAATGATCTCTTATCAATCATAATTTCAGTAGTTGTTGGTATAGTAGTGGTTTTATTTATCATTCTTGCCAATAAAAGTATCTACATCTCTAATTCTGATATAACTGTTAAAAGCTTATTTGGAACAAAAAAGACATTATGGTCAGATGTTATCTCTATGTCTGTAGTCGCTCAGAGAAGTCCGCCTTCCTACCAGATTAAAGCAAGCAATCAAGTAATAAAAATTCCTCAAATGACACATTATACTGATTTTGAAAATAAGGTTGTCTCGCTTGCTCATCTTCAAGTAGCTGACTCCTCTCCTTTAAATACTTTTAATTTAGGTTTTACTCCTAAATTGCGTAGATGGACAAAGGTTGATAACCAATATACGCCTTCTTCTACTGTTGATTCTTTAAACGATATATTTTATATTTCTTTTTGGAAGAATCATGAGGGCTTAGTACTTTTTGTTGTTGTGGCAATGGTTATTTTCTTTATAGTCTTCATTTATAGTCTGTTCACAAAATAGTAAATTTGAGAAATTTAATGCTATATATAGCGTGTGTTCCACTACCTAATGGCATAGGCATGATAGAAGTGACTCATTCGAAGCTAAATTATAGTGTGAGCCATCTGGTTGCCACCTGGAAATCTTTTATCTTCAGTGTTGTTCAATTAAATGAGAAATTAGACAAAATCGAGCTCGATACAGTTGGAGCAGAAATTATCGATTGACTTATCTTATACGATCTTATATAATCTTATATAGGTAATATATATGGCAGATTTTGAAGCTAGATTCACTCAGCTTACCCATGAAATATGGGCAAAGATCACACAAATCGAGGAATTAAAAGGCAAATGGAGTGCTGGGTCTACTCTCAGTCCTCAAATATTAGGTCGTTTAAAGAGATCTGTACTTATTACATCGACGGGAGCTTCCACGCGGATTGAAGGATCAAAGCTAACTGATGAAGACATTGAGAAACTGCTTCGAGGTATCTCTATC
>Ga0207667_10009467_pt1 | contig 11471 bp, 19 predicted proteins | sample KBSCornC52_FD_184301 | JGI IMG/M metagenome (GOLD analysis project Ga0207667, IMG submission 184301) | Corn rhizosphere microbial communities from Kellogg Biological Station, Michigan, USA - KBS Corn C5-2 (SPAdes) (version 2) | ecosystem: Host-associated > Plants > Roots > Rhizosphere > Soil ...
AAAGCGCCCAGAAAGCGGCGAGCGCAATGATTCGCAGGGATTGTTCTGTCATGGCTGGCATTGACTGGAGAGGGGTGGGCAGTATGACTGAACGCGAACAGCTGATCAAAGACGGGCGGCAAAAGGAAATCATCAAAGAGGCACTCAAAGAGTGGCTCGATGAACAGTTTGCCAAGCTCGGCCGCTGGACGCTCACCGGCATCGCCGCTGCAGGCTTCTTTGTTGTCATGTATCTCTGGTTATCCCTGCACGGCTGGCGGGGTCCGCAGTAATGGACCCGATCACCGTTGCTGCCGGCATCCTGAGCGCCACCGGGCTCGGCGATTGGCTGGGCGAGAAGCTGGGCGGCATCATCGGCACCAAAGCGGCCGGCAAGATCATCGATGTCGCCAAGGTGGTCACCGGTGCCCAGTCGCCTGAAGATGTCGCCGCACGCCTCCAGCAAGACGCACAGCTCGCTGCGCAGCTGCGGCTCAAACTTCTGGACAACGAGCAGGAAATCATCCGCCTGGAGTTTGCCGACCGCGCCGACGCGCGCGCCATGTACAAGGCCGAGCATGGCATGGCCGATGCCATCGCAAACCGGGTGATGAAATTCAATCTGCCGGCCATTGTTGTCCTGCTGATCGCGAATTGCCTGATCGTCCACTTCATCGAAAACCCGGCTGTCTCCCTCGCCATCGGCAACATTATTGGCGCCTCGGTGCAGGCACTGTGGCAGGAGCGCCAGGCCATCATCAACTTTTTCTTCGGCAGCTCGCAGGGCTCGAAAGACAAGGCCCGCGTGCTCGGTCAACGATAGGAGGTTCCACGTGGCAAAACTTGATTTTTCTTGGACCTATGCGCCGGAAGCGGATCGCCCGCATGTTTTCTTCCGGCTGTATGAGAATGGACAGAAGGTGGTCGACGATATCGGCGAGATGAAATTCAGTCTGCTGATGGACGATCATGCCCATGCGACGTACAGCTATGCGGTAACTACCGTCGACGCCGACAGTCGGCTCGAATCGGTGCTGTCGAATGCCATCAAAATCCCTTTTTTCCCGCCCGCAGCGCCAACTGGCTTGCAAGGCTCGTTGACGCAATAAGGCGGGCTTGGCAAAGGTTGTTCGGGAAATAAAAAAGCGGCGCCCGCGGAGAGCGTAGAAATCAGTGGGCGCCGCAAGTCAAACGATAATCAGCACGCAGAGAATAGTCACAGTCACGCAGATCGTCACGTAGCCTACTGCGAGCTTCCAGGTCTCGACCCCATACTCCTCCTTCGGCGCGCTGAGCAGGCGCTCTCGCCGGATTGCATCTTTACAAAGATCGAGCAAAAAGAATACAAACGCGGCAACAGCGGTGATCTCCCACAAGAGGGTCATCATCCACGTGCCAAGGCGGGCCCAGCGGCCGCCCTCTTGAAAGGCGCCATCGGCCCTTAATACCCAAATCAGCCAGAGCATGATGATCAAGTGCAGGGTTAACAGATACGGCAGAACTGCGGCAAAAGTAATCATGGCGATCCCTCTTATTTTGATATCCGATGAGCTGAGCATAGCACCGCGGCGCGCGGGAATAGATTACAAATCCGCTCAGGTGAGGCGGTAGAATGCGCTGCCGCTGTGCCTGCTTTTGTGCCCACTGCATAACGTTTGATCACTTTTGATAACCACTCATTCACTGTAAAATCAGTAACATACTGATTGTATATCCTATGCCTTCGGACTTAAAATCCCTCGGCTGGAAACGGCCGTACCGGTTCGATTCCGGTTCCGGGCACCATTAAATCAATCGCTTAGGCAACTCTCAGGCTCTGGTGGTGGAAAAGCATTGTGCCCTGTTTTGTGCCCACCGAGCGAAAGAATAGCATCCTGCAGGGCGCCTGTCTTCAGATGGGAATAGCGACTGGTGACAGCAAGCGACGAATGGCCAAGAAGGTCTCTGATCACCGTCAGCGGGGTATTGGGATCGGCTGCCAACCAGGACGCGAACGTATGGCGCAGGTCATGCACCCGCACTTCGGGCAATCCAATAACCTCCCGGGCCTTCTCAAAATCCTTCCGCAACTCCCATTCACTGATTTGGAAGGGCAGATGGTCCATGATCCAATGCAGGTCATCGACCAGCGGCACAGCCCTCGGCTTTCCGGATTTGGTCATCGAACCGAGAACCACATTGGGTTTGCGCCAGCTGGCCGGAGTCAGGCTGCGGATTTCCGACTTGCGCAGACCGGTATAGGAGGCCAGCAAGATGAAGCGCTGCGCCTCGGCGTTGGCCATGGCCTTCAGCAGCGCCGTCACCTGTTCCTGCAGCAGGTAGATATGCCGCTCCATGCCGCGCTCTGACAGCAGCTCAATGCGCTGGCCCAGGGGCTCCCGCAGCCATGCCCAGCGGCGATAGGCAAGATTAAGGATGCGCCGGACGACCGCCAGGCGGCGGTTGATGGTCTGCGGGGACAGCTTGTTGGCCAGCATTGCCTGCATCATGTCCGCGGCGGCCGGCACCACTCGGTTGAGGTCGACGTTTTCCAAGTGCTCTCTGACGGCACGTGCGTGAGATAGCATCGAGGTCGGCGCATCCGATTCCAGCCATTTGGCCATGGCCTGCCCGAAGGTTCGGCTCAGTGGACGTTCGAACTGGATCGCTTCGGCGTCCTTTTCGAGCTGTGTGCGGAGGTCGCGCTCGTACTTTTCGGCCTCTTTTTTCTTGGCCTTCCCAGTAGAGCGTCTAATTGTTCGGCCGTGGAACTGGAACTTGGTCCAATAGATGGAGCCGCGGAGGTAGACAGACATGCGGGCGCCTCGAACAAGCTGCGGTTAGTTTTTCGCCGATTGATGAAGCGGAGTAGTTCGGACTCCTCGATCCGGTCGCCGCGGGCATCGGCGCCGGTGCGGATTACAGCAATCTCTCCGGCCGATATCAAGTTGCGGACATGGCGGGGCACGCAGCGCAGGATCTCTGCGACCTCGGCCACCTGCAACAATTTTGGCAAAGCCTGCGTTTTCATCACTCCCCCGGAACCTTACCAAATTTGGCCTGCCAAACCGGTTCGAAGAGTTTGTCACTTTCTTCGACGCTTAGATGGCCCGGATAAATGACCTCGATATCGGTATTCCAGAATTCCCCTTTGCCATCCGTGCACTTCGCCCAATATTCGCGGTGCGTGACATGCCATCTATTTGTCCGAGACTTCACGACATACTGAACGAACAAGCAATGGCGATGCGGATTTTTTTCTCCGGCGCAAATGTTGGTAACAGGTTCGCCAAACTTAAGCGCCTTAACTCGCGCTTTCGATTCATTCAAAATTCTCTGCTGCGCTAGAAGATCAGTCATCTCACTCCCCCATGGCCTTGCCGATCTCGGCCGCTGCTAGCATATTGAAACTTGTTGCTGCCACTGCAGGAACTTGTCCATTCCCAAGGGCTTTAAGTCGGTCCACCCTAAAGGCCACCCCATCAGCCACTCGACCCACGTCGGGTTCAAACTTCCACCAGCTTGCAGCTGATGATTGAGCCTTACCTGCTGCCCCTTCTCCTTGCGCTCTGCTTCCGATTGATTGCTCCATTTGTTCGCATCCGACGCATTCGGGGTCCGGTATATCGATTGGTTTACCGCTCGTCCCAGTTCGTTTCCGCTCGGTCCGTTGCTCCGGCCGCCGTCTTTGCTGAATCCGTGTGGCGTTGGCCATGTTGTCCTTTGCGAAATCGCTTCGATCAATGTGCCGCCTTCCCTCGACTTCCTCGGTGTGATTCGCCCTCCTTTGTTGCCGAGCGTCGCGGTCGGAGTTGGCCACAAATCGAACTTCGCCATTTTCGCCAGCGTCGGGCGCATCGCTGCTCCACAACTCGCGCTTTGATTGAACCGACCTGATCCGGCATCGATCGCTACAGGCGTTGGCAAGAATCCAGATGCGCTCCCTCTCATGGGGCGCACCAACATCGGCAGCTGATAGCACTCCCCATTGCGCATCAAACCCGAGCGCGGCCAGGTCTCCGAGTACAATTCCAAGTCCGCGAGAAGTGAGCATTGGGGAGTTTTCCACGTAGACGTATTGCGGTCGTACTTCGCAAACAATGCGTGCCATTTCTCGCCAAAGTCCGCTACGCTCGCCGTCAATGCCCGCGCCCTTTCCGGCGGCGCTGATGTCCTGGCAGGGAAAGCCGCCCGAAACGATGTCAACAATTCCGCTCCACGGTCTTCCGTCAAAAGTCGTAACGTCGGACCAAATTGGGAAAGGCGCGAGGACTCCATCATTTTGTCGTTGCGCCAAAACCCCTGCAGCGTAGGCATCACGCTCCACTGCGCAAACGGTTCGCCATCCAAGGAGGTGGCCGCCGAGTATTCCTCCGCCAGCGCCCGCGAAAAGAGCCAGCTCATTCATATCTTCCTCTGCGCCAGGGCGGCCTCTAGGGCTGCGCGCATCAGTCCACGCTCGTTTTTTTCTCTGCTGGTATACCACGCCGACAAAGCACGCTGTACCATTTCATCCGCCACCTGCGCCCCGGTGGCTGGCTGCTGCTGACCATTGATAAACACTGTGCTATCCGGTTCTATCCACATCGTCGTTTCTCGCTGGTCATGCCAAACCTTCAGCTGCACGACGCCAAATTTTTTCATGACTTGCGATAGCTCTGAATAAAGATCACTCACGGCGCGGGCATCCTTGATGCGTTCAATTTCGTTGAGTAAAGCTAATACGGCGCGTCCGCAAAATGGGTCTAAATGACTAAATCTATCGATAACATAAATCCATTCGTTTGCATCAGGTAACCTAAAATATTGGTGTCCAACGCGCAGGCTTACAAAGCCGATAATTTCATTTTGATCTAATACTTCATACCATGTTTTATAGCCTGGGCTCAGCCGGATAATATATTTAGAAATCCTTTCAATATCAGATAGGGCCATAGGTTCTGGATCTGTAAAATCATTCCTACCCAATAGAATATGATTTCCACGCATCACCCCACCCCTCCCTGCTCGGGCGCTGCGGCGATTGCTTTCTGAAGCGCGTCCTCAATGCGTGCGCTCAATGAACTATCTGGGCATTCCTCGAAATCAACCTCGATACGTGGGCTTATTAAATCTATATAAGCCGCACCATTTTCCATGCACAGCTGGATTTCCATTCCATCTGGTAAATCTCTGCAAACCCTATTTGCCAGTTCTTGTAATTTATCCGGCACAGCTGCGCGGGGCGCTGGGCTAGCCATCAACTGACCAACGAACTTATCCAACTGGTAGTTATCGAAAAAATATCCTTCGCCATTCTCTTCTGGCTCACCTATTTGGAAAGCCAATTCATGATGATCAGGGCCCCACGAATCAGCAACTGGCTCGGCCTCGGGCTGCTCACCCAAACCTGCAAGCATGATGTCTTTGATCTTATCAGCAGAAATGCGATGACCATGCTCAGCTGAATGCGCAATAGCGGCGTCAGCGGAATCGCCCTGCTCATGATATAACCCGGCACAGATGAACCCATTAAGATGGGCGATGGCTTTTCGAATGACTTCCTCTTCATGCTCGCCAATTCCTCTGCCAGCCAGCATTTCAGACTCAATGGCGACGATTTGACCGGCTCCATGCGAAACCTCGACGCGGAACCAGGAATCGCCCTGCTCAGGTTGCGAGGGTTGCTGATTCGCTTGGCATCCATCATTAATAATGGCGGCATCGTCGCATTGGCATAGGGGAAAGTTACAGTGCACGGGCTGCGCCGCCTCGGGCTGGCCGGGCTCTGGCGTGCGGGATTCCAGTTCTTTCTGAATGGCGCGCGCAAATTTATATACAGAAGTCGAATAAATTCCGCCTGCCGCATTACGAAAGCCGCCCTCAGCTACGATCGCGTCGATCTCTTGTTCTGTAAGTTCACTCATGATCCATTCTTCTCCGGCTTCAGCAGTTCTTTTAGTTCGCGCGCTGAATAAATTTCCTGTTCTCCGCCTAACAAGCGAATACAAAAACGTTCGTCATCAGGCCCATCCATGTAAGACGCGCCAAAGCCCCTTGCATTCTCAATTACATAATCGGCATTTTCTCCACCACAAAGAGCAATGCAGCGACCATTGGTAAATTTATCCGAGAATTCTATGTTCATCCATTCTTCTCCGGCAGCGGGGCGGTTAGTTCAGCCAGCGCATTAGCCAGCTTTTCCCATTTTCTGTAGAGCTGATGGCGATAATCGCGCACATCCATAGGCTCCGGGTCAGGCAATCGCTGTGGCTCGTTGATGAAGTCGTATACTTCAATCAGCTGCGGCCTCAAGGCAATGAGCTTCGCTCTCAACCCCTCCACCGCCTCCCTGGCGGCGGCGAGCTGCTGCCGCACTTCCTCCCAATCCTTGACGCGCTCAGAGCATTGAGCGCGCCAGGAATCGCGGTCGGCGGTGATATCGGCGAGCTGCTGCTTAAGCAATTGCACGCCATCGGCATAGCTGCCTTTGTAGCCAACGTCATCGAGAATGTTGGCTATTTCGGTTAGCAGCTGATCGCCTTCTTTTAACTCCTCTAATTCCTGTTCAAATTCTTCGCAAATATCCTCAACCTCTGGCCAGTTCGGCAAAGGCACATGGTCAGATATCCGCTCAAACAGTCCGCGCTCGGTGGGGTTATTCATCCATGCTATCCTTTTTCAAAGTATCGGCAGCATAACTATTGATATAACGCATAATGCGTTCGCAAACTTTCTTATCGAATTTTCCGTTGTCGGCGCTTCTAAGTCGCTCAAATTGATCGATCATCTTAGAAAGAATATCGATTTCCAGATCAAGAACTTGCTCGGTGGGGGAGGTCATTTTGTTCTCTCGTAAGTAATTGTCACGATTTGCCTAAGCTTGAGTTTCTTCAAAACAGTTTCTAATGGTGCATCTTTCTCGCCGCTAGATAGGCGATGCAAATAGCCCGCATCAATTTGCAATACCCTGGCGGCCGCCCTTAATGAGCCATGCTGTGCGACAAGGTCAGCGATTCGCTCCTTAAGGGTCACAACCCCTCCTGCGCGCTGGCGATGGCTGCTTTTGAGCTGCTGAGATTCCAGCATTCGGTTTTATCTGTTTCGATTATTGAATCTGCAACGCCGCCTCGACCCGCACTATATCCAGCGCCATAGCCCTCGCGAAAAGCCGCCTCCACCTGCCGCTCCAGCGCGTCGATGTGGTCGAGGGCTTCGGAAATCAGCGCATTGATTTCTGGCGAATGAATGGCGCCGGCATTTATTTCCCGCAGCCTATTTTTTCTTGTTTTATCCACGCTCTTGCTCCTGGGTGATGTGTTTATGCTTTCTGCTAGTGAGAACAATCGCTAATAGGGCCTTCCCATCCACAGGCTTCGCATTTACCTGTGCCTTCGCACCAGTGAGCCGTTTCGAGATCACCGGTTAGGCCAGTTCCAGATCGCTCTATCACGACCTCGCAAGCCTCTTCGCCACATTCCGGACAACAAGTTATGAATGACTTTGCCATCTCTCACCCCTAAAAAGTGCCGCTGAGCCAGCCGGCACAGGCCTGGTTACGCTGCTTTTTGCTGCTCTTCGCCAATGCCGGGAGGCGTCAGCGTGAGGGTGACGGTGTGCTTCTCCATCGCCGCCAGCTTGCCCACATCGCCGAGTTCCGGATGGAAGTAGATGCGGAATTTGTAGCCACACACGCCGCCATCGCGCGGAGTCAGCGTGATCTTGTCCACTTTGCAATCGTCCAGCTCGAATGTCTGACTGAACTCCAGCTCCGAGTGAATCGTTGCCTCGTAACCGGAGCCGAGATAGGGCCATGCCAGCGGCGGAAACTTCTCGAACTTGAGATCCGGCATGTGGCCGGTCATGTCCTCCTGCTTGCCCTCAGCGGCGCGCGTATACAGCGCCGGGCGCAGCTTCGGGTCGAGCTTATCGAGCAGATCATTCGGGCCGGTGAACTCGAAATAGAGCGACATACCAAGCCGCGTATCGTCGCTCTTGCCCTTGTTCTCCGAGTTGGTGCTGGCGCTGGTGCATTTCACTTCCACATGGTCGAGTTCGAACATTGCTGGGTCTCCGGTGGTGGGGGATTAATCGACGGCTACTGATCGACCTCCGGAATCATCGTCAATCGTTACCAACGGATCGACATCCCGAAGCAAGCCTGATACAACCTGATGGACTGCCTCTTCGTCGCGCGCTTTTTCAAAATCCACCGCGCGCGCGAGGCGAGCTACAACGCCGGCCAAGCTATTCACCTGAATGTTATAGCCGCGTTGCAGGAATTTGCGGACGCGGAGCATTGATCCGCCCGGCTCTTCATGCCGTATCGGAAAGGTATAGACCAGCCGCTTGGCCGCCAGATCGGGGTAAAAGTTTTGATGCGTATACGAATCCCATCCACCATTGCCATACCAGATGACGGCTTGGCAAACAGTGAAGTCGAACGACTCGGCCACTTTTTGCGGCTCTTGATATGTCCAGCGAGTAATAAACTGAACGGGCATCCGGGTGCCATTAAAAAGCGTGATGGCATTTTCCGTTTCATGAAGGCGACCGCCACCGCGCGAATCTTTCAACCTGTAGGCGCAGGTGGACAGGAAATCCTTGGAGCGGCCAAACAAATCAATATCGTTGATCCGTCCGCGCGAAATTGCCTCACGGATAAAGCCGCCGCCCAGAAATAGCGGTTGTGCATGCATCATTTCGCGGATGTCAGCCGGAAGTTTTGCCACCACATAATCTGTATCAGATTGAAGCAATTTCATTTATTGGCTCCTGATTCTAAAAAGCCCCCACGGGGCGACTGGATTACTGTTTCAGCGCCGCTTCGCGCTGCGTATATAGATCATTGAGCCGCGCCTTGGCTGCTTCATCTTCGACACTGCGAATCAGATCTGCGGCCTCGGCAAGCTCATCGAGATTCATTGCCGTAGCCAAGGACAGCTCGATATCGGACGTATCAACCGCAGGCGCCGGAGCCTCGGCCGGCTTCGTCTCTTTCGCCGCGCGCTTCTGCTTCAGATCCTTGTTGAACTCGCTGACTTTCGGCTCAACCGGCGTATCGTTGCTTTCGATATCGAACCAGTCAGAGGCTTTGCTCATGCCATCGCGCAGTGACTGAAAGATTTTGCGCAGGTTGAGCAGCTGGCTGGCGTTGATCGCGTCGGCCCGCTTGCCGATTCGCTTTTCGATCAGCTGTTGCGTGACGCCGTATTCCTTCTCAAAGGCATCCAGCATCTTCTTGATGGTCTCGGGCGTCACATCGATATTGGCTTCTTGAGTGATCTCGCATTGCCGCTCAGCCGCCTCGATTACATCGCCAGGGATAACCCCAAGGATGCAGGCGCGGAGTCGCCGAGCGCCCTGGTTGGCGATCATTTCATAGATATCGCGCGGATCGGTTAGCTTATTCAGCTGGCCCTTGGCATAGCGCGTATGTGCGACCTGAAACACTTTGACCTGGCGAACATTGTTTTCGACATCATAAGCGAACGTTTCAACCGTGGAGACGCCGTTTTCAGCCGATAATTCGCGAACGCCAAAATGTATGTTCCCCCACTCCTGCGCCAATACTTCAGCCAGTCGAATAGAGGGGCCGGTGACCTCTTGACCACCGCGCGGATAGCAGTACAGCGCCGTCTGCGCGAGGGTGGGGCGGGTGCAGGCATTGATGATGCGGTCCATGGCCTTGATCTGATCGCGCGGAAATTTCTTCGCGATGACCATGGCGGCCTGTACTTCCTGGATGGCGCGCTCGACTTCGGCGACAGCCATGGCATTGTTGCCGGCAGCGGCCATCTGTTTGCCGAACGGGTTGGCGACGTTTGCGACTTCGGTGCTCATTGGGTATTCCTCACAAGGGTAAAAGAGTCAGACGATATAACCGCGAGTCGCATAAGCCGGCGGCTCGATGATGCGCACTTCCTCCGGAAAGCCGGGCCAGTTGGCAGCACGACTTTCGGCGAGCCGGCGCATCGCCATCCGGTAAATTTGCTTTCCGATGGCCATGTATTCTTCAGACAGCTCGTAACAGCTGACCTCATAGGGCGGCTCGCTCTCAACGCACACGAATACGAATTTGAGGTACGCCATGAAGCCGAGTTCTTCCAGCAGCGGCATGCATTGATTGACGCCTTCGAGATACATTGCCGCGGAGAGGTGGTAGTAATAGTCCTGAATCGAGCGGATGAAGCCCGAATAACTGCCGTCTTTCACCGTTTTCAAGTCGATAACGATGGGGTGGCTCTTGCTGATGGCATCCGGCCGCACCTTCACCATTTCACGGTAACGGGTGTCGTCGTCGCGATCCATGGACTTGTACCACCAGTACACCGAGCTTTCGGTAATCACATCATCCAGCAGGATATTGGCGATGGGATGATCGTGAATGCGCGCTACCATGATCTCGGCCTGATCGAATTGCTCCTGAGTAATAATGGTTTTGCCGGCGTTCTCAGCGAAGAAGTTTTGCTTCTCCAGCTTGCCCGCGTTCGTGCGGCCATTCAGCTCGGGCATGATCGCGATATCTCGATCAAAATTCTCCGGCTCCAGCGTCAAGCAATGCACCGCAGTGCCCAGACCCATTGATGGCGTCGGCTCTTTCGGATGTGAGCGCTTGTATTGCAGGTGTGCGCCAGTCTGCTCCATCAGCACCTTGAGCGCCGATGAGCTGGTCCCGCCGCTGCGGTGATAATCTTTGTTCGACAGATCCTTGTACCACCCGGGTTCCAGCAGCAGGCGCTCGGGTTTTTCTTCGATGAGAACTTCAGCGGTTTGATTCATACCAGCGCTCCCAGATAGAACATCATATAGATTCCAGCCACCAACATCGCAGCGCCGGCCAGCGTGTAGTACCAGGGTTCGGTATTCATGCCGCTCCACCAAAAGGCCGCTCACCCTTCGCCAACACGACCTGCAGCTCCTGCAACACTTGTAGCTGCCGAGTGCGCAACATTGCTGTGGTGATGCCCGCGAGGGTCGGGCCGCCGAGGCTGAGATGCCTTTCAATAGTCGGCTCAATCTGAAAATACTCGGTCACGCGCACATGCAGGATTGTCGGCGACAGTTCGGCTTCAGCATCAGCGAGCGACAGGTGGTTGATCTGGTAGACCACCGCCAGGATCTCGGCCACCAGCTTGTCCTGGCTCGTTGCGATGTCGGGGCGGGGCTTGGGGTGGTTCATGCGACCTCCTCGAACTCGCCTTCGTCGTTGAGGGTGTAGAAGGTGTCGGCCTTGATGGCGTGCTCGCCAACCTTTGCGGCGCGGATATGGCGAATGTTGCCGTCGTCGTCGCGATTGACCAAACAAATCGCGCACCCTTCCGCCGCTTTCGCTTTGCCGTAGAAACCCGTAGCAATAGCGACGGATTGACTACCCTCAACCGTCGCCGCGCTCCGGTTGCCGGTGTTGGTCGCCGCGCTGTAATCGCCGGTGTTGGTCGCCGCGCTGTAATCGCCGGTGTTGGTCGCCGCGCTGTGGTTGCCGGTGTTGGTCGCCGCGCTCTGGTAGCCGGTGTTGGTCGCCGCGCTGTGGT
>Ga0207667_10009468_pt1 | contig 11471 bp, 11 predicted proteins | sample KBSCornC52_FD_184301 | JGI IMG/M metagenome (GOLD analysis project Ga0207667, IMG submission 184301) | Corn rhizosphere microbial communities from Kellogg Biological Station, Michigan, USA - KBS Corn C5-2 (SPAdes) (version 2) | ecosystem: Host-associated > Plants > Roots > Rhizosphere > Soil ...
GAATAGCAAAGCTATGCTTTTTCGCTCATACTTAATTGCAGATTGTTGATGCCTGGTAAAACGATCAATAATGAGCCCTGAACTATGAGCCAATTTATTAATTTTGCCGGATGGATTTTATAATTGAAGCCGCTGTTAAAGCTGTTAAAAGCCTATATCAAACAGAACTGAATGCTGCAGATGTTAATTTGCAGCCCACACGTAAAGAATTTGAAGGACAAGTTACCATAGTTACATTCCCGTTTACCAAGTTTTCCCGTAAATCCCCTGAGCAAACCGGTACCGAAATAGGAGAGTTCCTAAAAAATGAAGTAAAGGAAATCGCCGGCTTCAACGTGATCAAAGGTTTTTTGAATATCTCATTGACTGATGGTTATTGGCTCGATAAATTCTATAGTGAAATTCTGCCGGATGATTTTGCCGAATCCAAACCCAATGGCAAAAAAGTGATGGTGGAATATTCATCTCCAAATACTAACAAACCGCTCCACCTTGGCCACGTGCGGAATAATCTGCTTGGGTATTCTGTTGCGGAAATACTAAAGGCTGACGGTTATGAAGTGGTCAAAGCTAACCTGGTGAACGACAGGGGTATCCACATCTGCAAATCCATGCTGGCCTGGCAAAAGTTTGGTAATGGCGAAACACCTGAATCAACAGGATTGAAGGGCGATCATTTAGTAGGTAAATACTATGTGCTTTTCGATAAAGAATTTAAGAAGCAGATCGACGAGCTTAAATCATTTGGCCAAACCGAAGAGGAAGCCAAAAAGAATGCGCCTATTATTAAAGAAGCGCAGGAGATGCTACAGCAATGGGAGGCCGGTAATGAAGAGGTGATTAGTCTTTGGAAGATGATGAACCTTTGGGTTTATGATGGTTTCGGCAAAACTTATGATGCTTTAGGCGTTAACTTTGACAAGTTCTATTATGAATCAGAAACCTACCTGTTAGGTAAAGATATTGTAGAAGAAGGTCTTGAAAAAGGAGTATTCTTCCAAAAAGAAGATGGCTCGGTTTGGATAGATCTAACAGCTGATGGACTGGATCAAAAACTGGTACGCCGTTCAGATGGCACATCAGTTTATATGACGCAGGATTTAGGCACTGCCCAGGAGAAATATAAGAACTTCCACATGGACGATTCTATCTATGTGGTGGGCAATGAACAGGATTATCACTTTAAAGTGTTGTTCCTGATATTAGAAAAACTCGGTAAATCATGGGCAAAAGGATTATACCATTTATCATATGGTATGGTGGACCTGCCATCGGGTAAAATGAAATCCCGTGAAGGAACGGTGGTGGATGCCGACGACCTGATCGCTGAAATGGAGCAAACCGCCAAAGAACAAACCGAAGCCTTAGGAAAAGTAGAAAACTACAGCGAAAGTGAGAAAACGGAGCTTTACCATACCATTGGTATGGGCGCTTTAAAATACTTCCTGCTGAAAGTTGATCCTAAGAAGCGTTTGTTGTTTGATCCCAACGAGTCGGTAGATTTCCAGGGGCATACCGGGCCTTTTATTCAATATACTCATGCCCGTATCCGCTCAGTATTAAGCAGGGCAGAGGGATTTGGTAATCAAAGAATAGCTATTGAATCATTAGATGCTGAAGAACGGGATTTGATATTGACTTTGAATCAGTTTCCTGAAACAATATCACAAGCTGCTACTGCCCACAGCCCGGCAGTTATTGCCAATTATGTGTACGAAGTAGCCAAGGCTTTCAATAAGTTTTATCACGAAAAGTCGATCCTGCAAGCTGAAGATGAAACCAGCAAGCAATTCCGTTTGGAACTGTCATACGCAACTGCCAAAGTGATCAAAAAAGCAACGGGATTGTTGGGGATTGACGTTCCCGAAAGAATGTAAGTTCAGTTTGCAGTTAAAAGTTGGCAGTTTGCACGTTTTATGTAGATGCAAACTGCCGATTTCTATTTAAGAGCGTCCATGTGCAAACTGCACACCGAAAACTGCTAACTGATTATTGCCAATGGCCTCTACGCCAAACATAACCACGGTTATTATGTTCCCAGTTACCTTTTACATAGGTATGGTTAGCACGGGCCCTGGCCCAACGACCACGGCTATGCACGTAGTGACCGCCACTATAGCTCCAATCGCCCTCAATCCATACAGCACCCTGATAAGGCGGCGGCCCCGGGTCATAAGTTACATCAGCTGGCTGATCGGAAACATAATATTCTCCTGCACACGACGTCAGGAACAGGGATGATCCCAAAGCGGCGACCAGCCCCAATTTTACTAAAGTTTTCATCTGTTTTTCGTTTATATAGGTATAACTATAGACAAACGAATACTTAAAAGGTTTGATTATCAGTTGTGTGCGAACTTAGAAGATACTATCAAATCTTTATTTCCGGGAGAATAAGAATAGAACCCGTTGCCCGATTTTACGCCCAAATGGCCCGCAGTTACCATATTAATTAATAATGGGCAAGGTGAATATTTTTGATTACCAAAACCATCGTAGAGTACCTTCAAAATCGCCAGACAAACATCTAAACCTATAAAATCCGCTAATTGCAACGGTCCCATAGGATGAGCCATACCCAGTTTCATTACCGTATCAATCTCGGTTACACCTGCAACGCCTTCATATAAGGTATAAATCGCTTCGTTGATCATCGGCATCAGGATACGATTCGCCACAAAACCCGGATAGTCATTTACTTCAACAGGATCTTTACCCAAATTGTGTGAAAGCTGCATGATGGTATCTGTGGTTTCATTGCTGGTCGCATATCCGCGGATAACCTCCACCAGCTTCATTACAGGCACCGGGTTCATAAAATGCATCCCGATTACTTTGTCGGCTCTGTTAGTGACTGCTGCAATTTGAGTGATGGAAATAGAAGAAGTATTCGATGCCAGTATAGCACCAGCTTTGCAAAGCTCACTAAGCTGTTTAAACAAGCTCAGTTTGATGTCTCTGTTTTCGGTAGCTGCTTCTATGACCAGGTCGGCAATGATTGCACCGGCTTTCAAATCGGTGTATGTGGTTATGTTGGAAAGGGTAGAGGCCTTAACCGACTCCTCAATAGCGCCTTTTTTGATCTGCCTGTCGAGGTTATTGGCAATGGTCTGTAGCGCTCTTGCTAACGATTCGCTGTTGATATCAACCAGCGAAACTTTAAAACCATTTTGAGCGAAAGTATGAGCAATGCCATTGCCCATAGTTCCCGAACCGATAACCGTGACGTTTTGTATCATAATTGGTGTTTGAATCAGCGCTAAATTGAGGCAAATTCTTTAAATAGCCAAATACCTGTCTTAATTACAAGTGAATGTAGCTGCCAGCATCAATTACCGCTTTTTTGTCGATCATATTGTATTGCGGGATATGGCCCAGTAATTCCACGCCCGTGCTTTCAAGAATAAAATCTTTCGAGTAGATATCCTTTATCCCATTAAAAATAATACCCCTGATCGGAATCCCGTAATTTTTCAATGCGTGAATGGACAGCAGGGTATGATTAATACTTCCCAGGTAATTTTGAGATACCAGTATCACCTCTATATCTAACTTTTTGATCAGGTCGATAATCAAGAACTCATTATTTAAAGGTACCATTAAACCACCTGCTCCTTCTACGATCAGGGCGTTGTTGGTTTTAGGAAGATTAATGTTATCCGGATCGATGGTTATTCCATCAATTGCGGCAGATTTATGTGGCGAAAAAGGTTGTGTAAGCTTGTAGCTCTCCGGGTGGATTTTGGTAACCGTGTTCGATATCAGGTTTCGTATGGACAGTGAATCGCTTTTGTTCAGATCGCCGGATTGTACAGGTTTCCAGTAGTCCGCTTTTAGCTTTTCGACTAATACTGCCGATACAATAGTTTTGCCAATGTTGGTACCAATGCCGGTAACAAACAAAGGTTTTTTAGAAGTCATAGGGTATGTTGTTGTAAAATTTCCGACAGCAAAGTTATTTCATTTACTGAATTAAACGAATGCAAACATATCCGCAATCGCTCGCCGCCTTTTGCAACTGTAGGACTTAAAATCGGACGAACATCCAGGCCTGCGCTTTGTAATTCGTTAGCTATCGCTTTCGCCCTTTCATTACTGCCTACAACCAAGCATTGGATAGATGAGTCACTTTGCAATAGATTGCTCCTTAAATCCGCTGTCAGTTTTTTAAATGATAGAATATTATTAGTCAGTTTTTCGATCTCATGAGTCGCTTGGGGCAACATTTTATAAGCCATTTTTATTGAAGCTATCTGATGAAAAGAAGTTGCTGTAGTGTATATAAAAGATCTTGAAAAATTGATAAGGTACTCTCTTAAAGCTTTACTTCCTAATATGATAGCGCCATGGCAGCCCAAAGCTTTTCCAAAGGTCATTATCCTCGCAAAAGCTTGATTTTCTAAATTAAGTTGATTTATTAATCCACTGTTATATAGACCAATAGAATGTGCTTCATCAACTATTAATTCAGCTTTGTATTTTTGGACGACAGCCAGAATTTCTTTGATTGAGGGCGTATCTCCATCCATCGAATACACACTTTCAATTACCACATAGCAATTGCCTTTAGCGTGTTTTAGCTTTTCTTCCAGGCTGTCCAGGTCATTATGTTTGAAGGTATAGCGATTTGCGTAACTCAATCGCGCTCCGTCAATAATTGAGGCATGGCATAGTTCATCTAATATAATGGTGTCTCCACGTTGAGGTAAGCACGAGAACAAACCAACATTAGCATCGTAGCCCGAGTTATAGATCAGTCCTGCTTCGGCTTTATGGTAATTTGCAATTTCTTGTTCTAATGTTTCTGTATAGGATAGGTTGCCTGATAACAACCGGGAACCGGTAGAGCCATTTAATATATGGTTGTTTGCTGCGATCTCATCGCTTATCCATTGTTTTAGGGTAGAAGACCGTGCAAAACCGAGATAATCATTTGAACAAAAATCAACCAGGTTATTTTCAGGTTTTAAAGTTCTGTATGAACCGTTTTCCTGCCTTTCGTCCAATTTTTTTCGGATAAATTTTTCTGCGCTCAAGGTTAAAAATTTGTGCTAAAATAGAGAAAGCCTCCCGTTAAACCGGAAAGCTTTCTTAAAAATGATTTGTGCGGGCATTAGTTGCCGCCGCCACCGCCGCCATTTCTCATCCTGTCCATACGGTCCTGCATCATTTTGTCATATGCGGTTGCCTGTTCAGGGGTTAGGATGGCTTTGATCTTATCGCTGGTGCTCTTCATTAAAGGCATCATAGCCGAACGCATAGCGTCCCTGTCGCCATTGGCAGCAGTACGGATGCTATCCCGTTTGGTAGACTGGTCTTTATAAATTGCTGTGATCTTGGTTGTTTGATCATCAGTAAGTTTAAGTTGTGTTTGTAAATTTTTTGCCTGTTCTTCAGGACTTCTTCTCATACCGCCACCTTGTGCACGGCATACCGCTGTCACTCCAATAAGGAAACAGCACATTAACAGGAATTTCTTCATTTTTCTAGTTTTTTAACAATTGATCTTTGGATAAAGTTAGCCGCTAATAGTTTAATAACTATCGTGTAACTTAATTGTTGCCTTGGTGTTTGCTAAGCAAACGCGATTGTTACAAGAGCCTTCTAAAACTAAAAAGCCGGCTTAGGGCCGGCTTAATTTATGTCGATAAAAATCAATCTTTAATTGTTTTGCTGAAGTTTAGAGATAGATCGCTGCATTTGGGCCATCATACTGGTTAAGCTTTCCATAGTTGGCTCTGGTGTTGGCTCAGGCAGGTGGGTTGATATGTATGCTTTGGCTTTCCATATCTCCAGGATATCTTCTCCGCTTATTTCGTATGGTTCATAAACCGGGTTGTCAGATACCAATTTTAGCTTTTTCTGCTCTTTAAATTTCCCATTCACACGTTTATATACTACACCTTCAGATTTTGATACAATAACATATGTTTCGCCCGATTTGATATCACCCCAGTTTTCCAGGTATTCGCCAACGATGATCGTACCGGATACCAATGGCAGCATGGAGTCACCTTTGATCTCAAAAGCACGGTAGGTGCCTTGTTTAAACATCGGCAGATAAAACTTAGGCAAAGCCGCCACATATTCCGGATCGGCATAGCCATTTAAATATCCCGCGCTTGCTTTTAATGGTACCATCTCGATATTCTCGTTATCTTCCTTATCTACAGATATACTCAGTATGCGCAGATTAGCCGGATCGCCCTTGGGTTTAGGCGCCCATTTTTCGTTTATGGTCTCATTTATAAAATCATCTACCGTGACCTCAAAAAACGCTGCTATTATTTTTAGCAAATCATACTTTGGTTCTGCTCTTTCTTCCTCATAGGCGCCTACAAGCGATCTTTTTATACCTATCTGGTCTGCAAACTGTTGTTGTGTAAGACCTTTCTTTTTTCTGAGGAATTTAATATTTGATGAAATTATTGACATAAAATTTGCAATTGCTAAAATTATTAGTATTTTTATGCTCATAAAATTAGTAAATATTTTTTAACCAGCAAATTTTTATTGAAATGAAACGCTTTATTTATATCATAACTGACAGAAACAGAAACAATTTGCATGTTGGATTATGTTCAGATATTTTAAAAACACTGAATTTTTACCGCGAAATGCCGACCTTATTTTTCGATACAGCCCAACAGCTAAATCGTTTAGTATACTTTGAGGAGATCAATACTGAAGAGCAGGCGATGGAGCGTTTCAAATATGTAAGCACATTTACCCGTCCGCAAAAAGAAAAAATGATCAGATCTGTAAACCCTGATTGGGTAGACCTGACCATCGGATTGAATTTCGAGCACAATACTAGGTCGAGAGCAATGATCCGCCCGTCTATCAGCGCTGCGCGTAAGATGGTTACTTTTTAATGAATCTGAGTGCACCGGAGTTCATGCAATAGCGTTTGCCGCCGCGATCTGCAGGACCGTCATCGAAAACATGGCCCAAGTGAAGACCTGTGCTTTTTTCGATCACTTCATCGCGTACCATACCAAAGCTGTTGTCCCTTACTATTTCAACTTTGTTGGGATCAACCGGTTTTACAAAACTTGGCCAGCCGGTATGGCTGTCATATTTATCGTCCGAACTAAATAGAACTTCACCCGTTGCAGCGCTGACGTACACACCTTTTTCGTGATTATTCCAATAAGCATTTTTGTAGGGCGTTTCGGTACCGCTTTCAACCATAATTTCGTATTGATTTGGCGTAAGTACCTTTTTCCATTCTGAGGCGGGTTTGCTTAGTTTTCTTTTAGCCTGGGACATGCCGTTTAAAGTGCCGAACAGAAATAAAGCACTGGCTGCAATTGCAAATAGGATTATCTTTTTCATACTCAGAATTACGAAAACAGCTTTTTCGCGGTTTGCTGTTTACCTGTAATTACTTTGTAAACTTTGGTAGCAATACTTGCGTTACTACAAAAAGTATCCCATTGCTTTGCTGAACATCCAACCTGCTTAGCACACTCTGGCCTCCATTCTCATCCGTCAAAACTATATTGCGGTTTTCATTAATCTTTGCTACTAGTGTCCCTCCGGATAAAGTTGTGAATGCTGTTTGTCCGTTACCGGCCTTTATCTGCCTTTCGATATCTTTTGATGTGACCTTGCCGACAATAGCATGGTATTTAAGAAGATTGAGTAAGTCAGATTTATGAGTTGGTAGCAGTAATGTATCAATTGTTCCCGCCGGTAGTCTGCTAAATGCTTTATTATCCGGCGCAAAAACTGTGATAGGATTGCCACTGAATATGTTCGTGGTATCCGCCAGTATTGTAGAAGTCAACGTAGAAAAATTGGGCGATGCAGATATATTCTCTTGTATAGTCTTCGAAGGATTCATTATGGCTCCATCCACATTTCTTGCTTTGCCGGATTTACTGGCTGCTGAATCAGTCTTCTGAGCAAATACAAGTGAACTATTGAAGACAATTAGAAGAAACAGAATTAATTTGTTCATCATAATTTTAAAAACTTAACTATTGAGACTAAAATAGGTTTTAAATTAAAAACGTCCCGATAATTATCGGGACGTTTTCTGCAATATGCTTTTTGTTACCATCCCGGAGTAAATCCTAAACCAAATACTGGTTTGCTGATATCGGAACGGTTAAATGGCCAGGCAAAATAAGGTTCCAGTACAAAATAACCAAATAAGTTGACACGCATAGAAACGCCTGCACTTAACGCCGGAACTCTTTGGTTTTGATTATAATTAGGGTTCATGATCTGGTTACCATTTTTATCTAATATCGGATTACCATTTGAGTCAGTTGCCGGTGTGTAGCCTATCAAATCAGGGCCCGATTGAAATTTTATCTGGTTGCCCTTATTCCATGCTAAGCCGGCGTCAAAGAACAAGTTAAGCTCGGTAAAGAAGAACTTGGATTTAATCTGGGATAGTTTTTCAGGGCCTGTGAATGGTAAGCGTACCTCAAAATTAGCTACCGCTATGCGCTCTCCCGATAACTGATCAGGGCTAAATCCATTGGTAGGAGTTTTCGAACTATTTGAATAAAAGGTTTGCGCTTCATAACCTCTGATATAAAAAGGATATCCTAAATATAACGGATAAAGACCCTCGCCGCCGCCATAGCGCCCATATGCATATAAACGTGCGGCAAATGTGACAGGCTTAACCCTTAAATATTCACGCAGGTCAATTGTTGGAGCAAAGAAGCGATAAGTACCGAAATCATATTCGGCTTCGAGTCTGTAACGAAAGCCTGTCAGAGGAGACGCAACACCAAAAAAAGAATTATCTCCAACTAACGACGTGTTTACCTGGAATAATGTGAACGGTGATAATTTGCCCGTTAAGCCGGTGTTATTAGGGTCATTATTATAGTCGGAATTAGAAATATGCTGATGCTGATAATCACTCAATACATTTCCCTGGTCATCGTAGTATGTACTGTAACGGTCAACACGATAACCATAATGTGATGCGCCTGTACCAAACTCTATACGGGTTACCTTAGATAAGGGATAAGATGTGAATAAATTCACCTGATCCTCAAAAATGCGAATAATATCATATCGCTCCTGGTAGGCGGGGATAGTGACAGGCAGCTTTGTTTTTGAATCAGTATATGTGTATGTACTCGGCACTACACTGTAATTAGCAAATTGGTAGGGAATATGTGAAACGCCCACACCAAAATTCCACCTGCCCTGCTGATTGATATATATAAACTGTCCCCCAAAATCATATACCTGGCCATTGATGTTCAACCCACCATAAATCAGGTTATGACCCAAAATGTCACTAAATACGCCTTGAACGCCACTAGAAAATCCCGCTCCAAACTGGCTTACCGAAGCGCCTACACCACTACTGGCCAGGTAATCCAATTTGAACATTGGCTTGTATGGGATCTGCTTAATAGAGTCCGTAGGGATTTTTTTGTAAGCCAGGTAATTATTCAGATTTGAATTGATCAGGTCGACACCCACTGAACCAAATGGAGGCAACATTGCCGCATCAAAGTTCAGCGCTTGTTTGTCTACTTCTTTTGGTGTAAAATCAGATGCTTTAGCGTTGTACAAAACATATTTCTGCGCAAAATAGTAGGAGTAGACGATGTCATCGTTATTTGAAATACTGATAGCCGGCGAATACTCGGTAATACCGCAAATGCATCTGATTTTACACCTCATTTGCTCTACTTGCCCGGTTGTCAGTGTATAGCGATACATATTACGGAAACCATCTCTGTTTGACAGAAAGTAAATCTTTTTACCGTCAGCCGAATACTGCGGATCTAAATTATTAGCGCCGTCAAATACATTAATATTGGCAACCTGGCCGGTAGCAAGATCTAATTCAGCCAGATTAAACGTGATGTCCTGCGATAATGATTTGTCATAAGTGGTACGGTCACTGGTGAAAATGATCCTTTTTCCATCTCTTGAAAATGAGGGCTGATAATCAGAGAATTTGTCGTTGGTAAGCTGGGTAACTTTTTTTGTATCAAAATTGTACAAGTACAGGTCGCTTTGCCCGTCCGACATACCCTGAACTACAATGTTTTTCCCATCTGGCGACCAACTCAGGTTACTGAACTGCTCAGCTTTTTCCATCGAGATATTATCTGAAACACTACCACTTGGAATATCAACAATCAACATCCGGTTACGACCGTGACTGAAAACGCTGAACGCAAACTTTTTGCTATCCGGCGACCAGGTTCCTGCCGATTCTATAAAGTTAAATTCATCAATGTGCGTGTTGGATATCTTACTCGTCAGCTTCTTTATCACTCGCCCTGAATGCGCATCCGCGAGATAGAGGTCGACCGTGAACAAGTCCTTCTCCGATAAAAACGCCAGGTAATTACCATCCGGACTGATAGCAGGTGCCACATTCAATTCGCCTGAATTTTTATTGTCGATCAACTTCTTACCCACAGGCTTTTGTACAGTATCTTTCAGGAGCGGTTTGTAAGTGGTTTCGATAGTGTTTTTCCAGAGATTGGATAAGGTTTTGTCATCGTATCCAAAGGTTCTCCGTATGCCATACTCCAAACCAAAACGTGCCGTATTTTTGAAGAACGGTACTATGACCGTATCGCCATAAGTCGACCCGATGTATGACCAGAAAGCTTCTCCATAACGATAGGGGAAATACTTATTGGTTTCTGTCAGATCGCGTATGGTAGGAATGTTTTTGTTCAGATAAGCATCCCTGATCCACATGGCAGTATAGGCATCTTTTTTGCCGATAGACAGATATTCGGCCATACCTTCAATCATCCATAGCGGTATATTATTGATGTTCTCATACATCGCCGAATCGCGGCTTAAAAGCGCGTGATATTGAAACGCGTGCACCAATTCGTGGCCGATAACGTGCCTTGTAGTTTGGTTGGTTTCCATCATCGGCATTACCACGCGGTTTTTCAAACCCTCGGTAACACCGCCCGTGCCTACGCCAATTTCACCATCAATAGCTGTGGTTTGCTGAAAATCGGGGTGATCAGCATAAAGAATGATCGGGTTAGGCTTCCTGAAAGTATCCCTGAAAACCTGCTGATGAATAGTATACCAAAGTTCACTCTCTTGGGCAAAACGCTTGATGGTGCTGTCGTTTTTGATATAGTAGTAAATCTCGAAGTGAGGAGTTTTATAAACCTTAAATTTCAGGTTCTTATAACGCACTTTGTTCTGCCCGAAATATTGTGCTTTGGCATCTTGGGTCATAACTAACGTTCCAATAATGCATAATAGGGCCAGAGCATATCTTTTGAACCAGGCAAAGGTTGGGTATAGTTTATTCATAGATTCATTTATAAAGAATAAATCTGCAGATGAATTTTGATTTTCTTTTATATAAACAGTTCAATATAGAAAAAATTATCCTACGCTGACACTGGTGTTAATTATCTGTTTTGCTGATCAGGCGTTTTAGTATCCGGGTTTTCCTCGGCCTTTTTCATATCCTCTAATTGAGCCGAATCAATCTT
>Ga0207667_10009470_pt1 | contig 11469 bp, 9 predicted proteins | sample KBSCornC52_FD_184301 | JGI IMG/M metagenome (GOLD analysis project Ga0207667, IMG submission 184301) | Corn rhizosphere microbial communities from Kellogg Biological Station, Michigan, USA - KBS Corn C5-2 (SPAdes) (version 2) | ecosystem: Host-associated > Plants > Roots > Rhizosphere > Soil ...
GTCATTGGCTGAATGCTCCGCGGTCAGGGTAATCCGGAGCCGTGCCGCGCCGCGGGCGACGGTGGGATAGCGGATGGCGGGAACGAAAATGTTTTGCTCGCGCAGCTTGGCGGCGGCGGCGAGGGCTTGGTTTTCATCGCCAATAATTAGCGGGATGATCGCACTGCCAAGTTTTGAATTTTGAATTTTGAATTTTGAATTCAATTCCTCAAGGCGTTGCTTGAGATGCATTCGCCGTCGCTCCCCTTCGGCGGATTGAATCAAATGAAGCCCCGCCGTCGCGGCGGCGGCAGCGGCGGGCACGGGGGCGGTGCTGAAAATGAAACTGCGGGCGCGGTTGATGAGAAAATCAATCAACGCGCGGCTGCCGCAGATGTAGCCGCCGCTCGCGCCGACGGCTTTGCCGAGCGTGCCCATCTGAATTTCAATCTGGCCACTCACACCAAGCTCGTCGGCAAGGCCGCGTCCGTGTTGGCCAAGGATGCCCATTGCGTGGGCTTCATCCACCATGAGCCAGGCGCCGTATTTTTCTTTGAGCGCAACGATCTCGCGGAGCGGGGCGCAGTCGCCGTCCATGCTGAAGATGGATTCGGTGACGACCAAGGTTCTGGCGTCTGGGTTCTGGCGCCTGGGGTTTTCAGTTGCCCAGCGCAATTTTTCTTCGAGGTTGTTCAGGTCGTTGTGATCGAAGATGCGAAGTTTGGCGCCGGAAAGTTTGGCGGCGTCCACGATGCAGGCGTGAACCAGCTTGTCGAGAATGATGACATCATCCTTGCCGGCAAGGGCGGTGATGGTGCCGAGGGCGGCAGCGTAGCCGGTGGAAAACGTCAGCGAGGCTTCGGTTTTCTTGAAGGCGGCGAGCGCGGCTTCGAGTTCGTGAAACGGTGCGAGCGAGCCGCAGATGAGGCGCGAGGCGGCGGCACCGGCTCCGAATTTCTCGACGGCTTTGATGGCGGCAGATCTCAGCGCGGGATGATTCGCCAAACCGAGGTAATCATTGGAGGAAAAATTCAGGAAGGATTGGCCGCCAATTTCGATGCGCGGGCCGGGCGCGGAATCCACGCGGCGCAGTTCGCGGAACAGATTTTGTTCGAGCAGCGTGGCGAGTCGGCGGTTGAGTTCGTCATCGAACGGGTTCATTCTTGACCATAGCTAAACACAGACGCGGGCGGATGAAAAGACGGGCGTGACGCCTCAAACGTGCGGCGGAATCACCCAGCGGCCCTCGATCATGCTGGAATTGACGTTGCCGGAGTGCGCAATGACGGCTTCGGCGGCGCGGGAAAATTTCCCGTTGAAGGGTAGGGTGATGAGATCGGGAAAAGCGTTCTTGGAAATTTCACCGATCTTTCCCGCCAGACCGAGGGCGCGGGCGCCGTTGGTGGTGGCCATCTGCAAAATTTCCTCCGGCGAGATGGCTTTGTCCTTGTCGGCCAGCGCGCGCATTTCCGCGAACATATCGAGTTCGGGCTTTTGTTTTCCGATCCGGCGGGTGGTGGCGAGGCTGTCGGTGCCGAGACAAAGGTTTACGCCGGCGTTGGCCAGGCGTTCGCGCTCGAACTTGGGATGCTTGAAATAGTCGTGGCTGCGCGGGCAGTGAACGACGTGCGTTTTCGTTTTGGCGAGCAACGTGGCGTCGCCGCGGGCGAGGCAATTGACGTGAATGGCGAGGACGTTTTCGCCGAGCAGTTTCTGGCGTTCCAGGTGGGCGACGGGCGAGCCGAGGCCGCAGTCGGAGTTGTCACGCTCATTGCGGGCGAGCCAGTCGTGCATTTTGCCGGTGGCTTCGGAAAACATCTCAAATTCCTGTTCGGATTCGGCCACGTGGATGCTGACGCGCCATTTCCGCTTTTTTGAGATGCGGGAGGTGAGGCGCAGCAACTCTGGCAAAGTGGAGTAGGGCGCGTGCGGCGAAAGCATGGCGCGATGCCGGGGATGTTTGAGCGAGTCAATTTGTTGGATGGCTTCGCGCAAAATCTCCTTGGGATGCCGGCGGGATTTGATGCCGGTCATTTCGAGAAACGAGAAAATCCGCAGCGGCGTCGCGTCCCAGGCTTCAGGCAGCAAATCCGGCATGGCCTCGATGTCGGCAACGGTAGTGGTGCCGGTTTTCAACAATTGGTGCGCGCCACGCAACCAGGAGCGCGCGTAGTCTGAATAACTCCAGGCCGTCTTGTGCGCGGTGATGGCGCCGATCCAGTCGGTGAAGGTCTTTGGCGGCGACAGTTCGCCGGCCATGTCGGTGTAGTCGAGGTGGCAGTGGGCGTTGACGAGGCCGGGGAGTAAAATGACTTCGCCGAGATCGAGGGCTTTTTCGCGGAGATGCGGCTTCAGGTTTTTCCACGGTGCCACGGCGCGGATTTTGTTGCCCTGAACGAAAACCGCGCCGTCCTCGATGGGCGGCGCGGTGACAGGGAGAATAATTCGGGCGCGCAGGATCATTTTTCGTCACTGGCGCGGCGGGCATGCTTGAGCTTGGCGGCGTCCTTGTGCTTGGCGGCTTTGTGGCGGCTGTGGCGCTTGCGGATCTGCTGCTCGATTTTTTTGGTCACAGCGTCAATGGCCGCGTAAAGGTCGCTTTCAATATCTTTGGCAAACAAATCGGGTCCGCGAACGCCGAGGCGCATGGAGCAGCTGAACTGCTTTTCCGGCACGCGGGTCTTGTCGTGTTCGAGGGTGACGCGGGCATCAATGGCCCAGCGGTCCAGGTGTTCCAGCTTGTCGAGCCGGCCGAGAACGTGATCTTCAATCGCCTTGGTGAGCGTTACATTGTGCGTTGAGAGAATGAGTTTCATAAAAAAAGAATGCGCCCGTTGCGCGGGAAAATCCAGTAATTCCTTTTACGAAAATTGTAACAGCGAGATTCATGCCAAAATCGCTTGAGATTCCGGCGGTTTCAGTTATGTTGCCGCGCAAATGGGACCCGGATTACAACTTTCCCAACGACTGTCGCAGTCACTGGTGCTGGCCCCCCAGCTCCAGCAGTCGCTGGCCCTGCTTCAGGCACCCACGCTCGAACTCAAGGCGCTGGTTGCCCAGGAGCTGGAGCAAAACCCTGTCCTCGAAGAAGTGCCGGAACAGGACATGGACCTGCGCGAAAAATCCCCGTCCGATGATGATGGTGAAAATTCCGCTCCAGTTGATTTCGCCGAGCCGCCGGAGGATGTGAAGTTCGATTCCGCCACCGAAAAAAATTCCAACGAGCCGGTGGACGATTTCCAAGCCGAATTTGAAAAGCTCGTCCAGATGGACCAGGACTGGCGCGATCATTTCACGCAGACGAACGTCGTCACCCGCGCCACGGCTGAAGATGAAGAACGCCGCGAGTTCATGTTCAACTCGATCACGGCCGAGACCTCGCTCTCGCAGCACTTGATGGGGCAGGTGCGCGACACGAATCTGAACGACGACGAGCGCGGCATCGCCGAGCTGCTTATTGGGAACATTGACGATTACGGCTATCTCATGGCCACCGTCGAGGAGCTTTCTGCTACCACGAATGTTCCCGCCGACCAAATCCTGAACGTCCTTAAAATCATTCAGGCCTTCGATCCTGCCGGCGTTGGGGCGCGCGATTTGCGCGAATGTCTGATGCTCCAGCTTGAGCGCGCCGGGAAACAGGAAACATTGGAATACCGCATCATCCGCGATTACATGGATGCGCTTGGCAAGCGGCGCATTCCGGAAATCGCGCGCGGCACCGGACAATCCTTGGACGATGTTCAAGATGCGCTGGCCCGGATTGGCCGCCTCGACCCACGGCCTGGACGCGCTTTCCTGCCCGCCGTGGACCAATACGTTGCGCCGGAAGTTTTCGTCGTGAAGAATGGCGAGGATTATCTGGTCACGACAAACGACGAGCAGATCCCCCATCTTCGCATCAGCAACGTCTATAAAGATTTGATGTCCGGCGGCGGCAACGATGCCGAGGTGAAGAACTACATCCGCGAAAAAATCCGCGCCGGAAAATTTCTCATCAAGAGTCTCCATCAGCGGCAGGCGACCATTGCCAACATTGGTAAGGAAATCGTCAAGCGTCAGCGCGAGTTCATGGACAAGGGCGTCGCTTTTCTTAAACCGATGACCATGGCGCAGGTGGCCGAAGTGGTTGGCGTGCATGAGACCACGGTTAGCCGCGCCGTTTCCGCCAAATACATCCAGACGCCGCAGGGCACGTTTGAGATGAAATTTTTCTTCACCGCCGGCCTGCAGACGGCCAGCGGCAGCGACGTTTCCAACACCAGCGTGAAGGACATGATCGCCGAAATCTTCAAGAACGAAAACACCTCCAAGCCGTTGTCCGATCAGGAAGTCGTGAAGATGCTGACGGAAAAAGGCATCAACATCGCCCGCCGCACGGTGGCCAAATATCGCGATGAACTGGGCATCTTGCCGTCGAATCTGCGGAAGGTTTATTGAATTTCGCTTACCAAACTTCCACCGGCCCCTTGGGAACAGGAATGTGCTGGCGCGTAGTTGATTCCGGCTCGCGCATGAACGACGCCACCAGCGGCGCGGGCTGAAAGCGGATTTGCAATTCGCCGCGCTCATCCAGAAATTGCTGCCGCCAGCGGATGTAGTTTTCCAGAATCTCGTCGAACTGCGCCTTGGTGTGGACTTGCACCACCTTCTTGTTGAACTCGTGGCACGGGCCGAAACGCTTGGCATACCACGGCGCGACCTTGCGAAACATCCGGCAGCCGAGTTCCTCGCCAAACACTTCGATCATCAAATCCAAATGCCGCCGCATCACGCGGACGCGTTCGGAGAAACTTTCTTCCGGCAGCAGTTCACCGGTTTTGAGCAGGTGCAACGTCCGCTTGAAAATCCATGGATCATAAAACGCGCCGCGTCCGATGCTCACGCCAGCGCAACCGGTTTCATCCAGCATCTTCTTCGCGGACTCGGGCGTCACGATGTCGCCGTTGCCGATGACGGGAATGTTTTTCACGGCTTCCACCACCTTGCGGATGCCGGCCAGGTTTACCGTGCCGCCAAAGCCCTGTTCGCGCGTGCGACCATGAACGAAAATTGCCGCGACACCCGCATCCTCCAGCGCGCGGGCCAGATCAGGTGCGGTCAGGTTATCGTCGTCCCAGCCGAGGCGCATCTTTGCGGTGACAGGAATTTTCACGGCGTTGACCATGCCGCGAACGAGCGCGGCGGTCTTGTCGAGTTCTGTCATCATCGCTGAGCCGCCACCGATCTTGACGACTTTTTTGACGGGGCAACCCATGTTGATGTCCACGGAAACCGCCCCGCGCGCCTCGACGACGAGCGCCGCGTCACGCATTTCCTCCGGCACGGAGCCGAACAATTGCACCGCCAGCGGTGAATCGGCGGGACGCGTTTCGATCAGCTTGAAGGCTTTCTCGCGTTTTTCGATGAGCGAGCGGGCGTTGACCAGGTCGGTGGTGCATAGACCCACACCGCCGACTTCGCGCACGACGAGGCGGAAGGGCAGGTTGGTGTAGCCCGCCAGTGGCGAGAGAAACAGGTTGGAATTGAGCGTCAGCGGACCGATTTGCACCCGGCCAGATTAGGCCAAAGTCGTTCATTGCGAAAGGCCGAACGGCGTGTTAAGCTGCCCAACCAAAATGTTAGACGACGACTCCAAATCAAAAGACGGTGGCGGCCAGAAAAAGCCGCCGGGCAATGGCTTTAGCAAGATTCCCACTTTCACGTTGCTGGCGTGGGCGGGCATAATCGCGGCGACTGTGGGGCTTTTTATGATGAAAAACCGCTACACCGCGCCTTCCGTGGTGCTGTCGCAGTCGGAATTTTTCAACAAGTTTCAATCGAATCAAATCGTCCATGCGACGATCAATTTCAGCGGCCAGTCCTCGCCGCTGACGCCGATTTCCGGCGAATATAATGACGTCAAGGATGGTAAGCCGGTGAAAGTCGCCTTCGTTTCCCCGAACGCGATGCTCACACAGAAGATGCTCGATCAACTGCTGGTTTCCGACAAGGTCGAGGCGGGAGCGCCCAACGCCATGTTGATGAATGTTGTTTGGGGTTTGGCTCCGTTCCTGATCTTGGGAATTCTCTTTTGGTTTTTCTTCATCCGGCAAATCAAAGCTGCCGGTCGTGGTGCGTTGAGCTTTGGCAAAAGCAAGGCGCGGATGCTTGCCAAGGAACGCAACAAGACGACGTTTAAAGACGTGGCAGGTGTCGAAGAAGCGATGGAAGAAGTTTCCGAGCTCGTTGAATTTTTGAAAGACCCGAAGAAATTTCAGCGCCTCGGCGGACGCATCCCCAAAGGCGTTTTGATGATCGGACCTCCGGGCACCGGCAAAACACTTTTGGCCAAGGCTATCGCGGGCGAAGCTGACGCCGCGTTCTTCAGCATCAGCGGTTCGGATTTCGTGGAAATGTTCGTCGGCGTCGGCGCGAGCCGCGTGCGCGACATGTTTGAACAGGCTCGCAAGAGCACGCCGTGCTTGATCTTCATTGATGAAATTGACGCCGTTGGTCGCAGCCGTGGTCATGGCCTCGGCGGCGGGAACGACGAGCGCGAGCAGACTTTGAATGCGTTGCTCGTGGAGATGGACGGCTTTGATACGCAGGAAGGCATCATCATCATCGCGGCGACGAATCGTCCCGACGTGCTGGATCCGGCACTTTTGCGCCCCGGCCGTTTTGACCGTCAAGTCACGGTGAATCTTCCCGACGTGCGCGGCCGTGAGGCCATTTTGAAAGTCCATTCCAAGAACGTGAAGCTTGCACCCAATGTGGATTTGTCGGTCATCGCGCGCGGCACGCCGGGTTATTCCGGCGCGGAGTTGGCGAATTTGCTGAATGAAGCTGCGTTGCTTGCCGCCCGCACGGGCAAGAAAGCCGTGGAGCAAAAAGAACTCGAAGAAGCCCGCGACAAGGTGCGCTGGGGCCGCGAACGCCGCAGTCTGGCCATGACGGACGAGGAAAAGAAATACACCGCCTGGCACGAAGCCGGCCACGCGCTGGTGAATGTGGTGCTCAAGCACACGCATCCGCTGCACAAAGTCACGATCATCCCGCGCGGACAGGCGTTGGGGGCGACGATGTATCTGCCGAAGGACGACGTTTTGAGCCGCCGCCGCAAGGAGATGCTCGATACGATCGCCGTGACGATGGCCGGACGCATCGCGGAACAGATTGTTTCCGATGACATCTCGACCGGAGCCGCCGGTGACATTCAGCAGGCCACGAGCATGGCCAAGGCGATGGTGATGCACTATGGCATGAGCGACAAGCTGGGCATGGTGCTATACGGTGAAGCCAACGAATATGTTTTCCTCGGTCGCGACATGATGCGTTCCAAGGAATACAGCGAAGTCACCGCCGAGCAAATTGATGCCGAGATCAAGCGCATCATTGACGAAGGTTACAACACGGCCAAAACCATCATTGAAACCCATCGCGACAAGCTCGAACTGATTGCGAAGGCGTTGCTTGAATACGAAACGCTCGATGGCGCGCAGGTGGATGAGATCGTTCGCACCGGAAATTTCACGCCGCCGCCGAAGCCGCCGCTGGACATGGCCCCGATGATGGGCGCGCCGGCGGGAACGACCTTGCCGGAAACCACGGCCAAGCCCGCGCCGCCGAAGCTGCCCGGACTGGGAACGCCCGCGCCGGCTCCGGCTGGTTGAAATCTTTAAACACAAACGCGGCGGTCAATTGACCGCCGCGTTTTTTGTTTCAAATTTCGTCGAAGACCGGCTCAAGAGGATTTTTCCAGGCTCTTCAAATCTTCAGCGAGAAACTGGGTGACGTCCTTGAAGCGCGCCACGTTTTCGGGATTCATGGCCATCAAGGTTTGGTGGGCTTCCAGGCAGGTTCGCGTGATTTGTTCATGCGACGGCTGGATGGATTCCGGCGTGCAGGGCTTCATTTCTTCGGGCAGGGTCATCGGGCCGCTGGTCAGCTTGAACAGGTGAACCGCCCCGAGATTTTCCAGCAGTTCACTCACGCGGGTGGTGGTGTTGTGGAGTTCGATGCCGCGTTCGGCCGGCGCGCCATTGGGATTCAGCTTCATGCCGAAACCGGCCAGCACGCCAAGGAAGGTGCTGTCCATCAGCACGCATTCCGACAGGTCAATGATGAAATGGCCGTAGCCTTTTTGTGCGAGTTCATTCAACAGCGTCTTGAAGTCCGGGCTGCACGAAAAATTCGCGCGGCCCGCAATTTTAATGCAGGCAAAACTCTTGCCAACCATCACGGATATATTTGCAGAGGCCATGGCGTCTTAAATAGTTTTTCAGGCCGCAGTCATCTGCGGCGTCACAATTTGCACCAGTGCTTGTTGCAGCACCAGTGCCTCGTCCAGCCCGCTGGACACCAACCGCTGATTGCAGCGCAATAATACTTCCATTGCGCGCACCAACTCGCCCGAGGAGTATTTTCTGGCTTGGGGCAGCGCTTTGTAAAGCACATAAGGATTCAAAGCCAGCGGATTCAGTTTGCGGTCGGCTGGCAGTTTGTCGGCGGGAACGCCCTCAAGCTGGGCTTTGAAGGAATTGTAATCCCGCGCCTCCTTGATCCAGCCTTCGCGCAGCATCTCTTTCAGGAACAGCATCGCGCGGACTTTGCTGATAAGGCCGTAGAGCAGGCCGATCTCGGATTTATCCTTGTCGAACTTTGTTTCCCAAAGTTCCTCATCCAGCCGCTTGAGCAGGCGCGGCAGATCCCGGTCGCCCAGCGCATCGCCGAGCGCAAAGGCGCGTGCCGTCTTATTGCGGGAACAAATTGCCGCCACGTCGGGCAATCCAATCTTCCCCCGGTCACCGACGAACAGGCAGAGCTTTTCCACTTCCGTTTCCAACTGGCGTGCATTCGGGCCGACACGGCTGATGAGTTCGGCCAGGGCATCCTCGGAAATTTCCTTCCCCCGCTGGCGAACCGCGCTGCGCGCCGCCGCGTCCGCGCGCTCGGCCCAATCTCGATCTTCCACGGACCAGGCGGAAAAAATTTCAACGTCGCCCAGCTTGTCTAGCGTTTTGAAAAAGACCTTGCGCTTGTCCACTTTGCCGGCGCTGATGAGCAGCCGGACGTTTTGCCAGGAGAAATTTTTGAGTTCGTCGGCCAGTGAAGCCAGGGTCTCGGTCACGGCGGCGGACGAGGCGGTGCGTTCTTCGCCAAGAAAATTACAGTCGCGCAGCCAGACGACCTTGCCGCCGCCGAAGAAGGGCAGGGTTTGCAGCGCTTCTCGAAGTTTGCCGATCACGGTGAGCGCATCGCCGCTATTGCCGACGCTCGCTTCGATGGTCTCGTGATCCATGCCGCCCAGTTCGGCGGACCATTGCTGGAAGAGTTGGCGGGCGCGTTGCTTGACGGCGAAATCATCATCGCCGCAGATGAGCGCGAGGGGCTTGGACGATGCGGCAGCCATTTCAGTCAGTCTCGGATTCACCGCCGGACTCGTTCATCTTTTCGAGAACTTCGCTCATGTCCTCGACTTGCTCGAACAATGCCGCCGAAACGAAAATGGGTTTCTTCTGTGCCGCCGCCAGCGCCAGACAATCACTCGGACGCGCGTCAAGTTCCACAATCTTGCGCGCCACTTCGTTTTGCTGCTGGAGGATGATGCGGGCGAAATAGGTGGAGTTTTTCAAGTCCGTGATCACGACACGCTCGACGTTGATGCTGAAGCCTTGAAAAATCCGGTTGATGAGGTCGTGCGTAAGCGGGCGTTCCTTCGGCGTGTCGCGCAGAAACATGCCGATGACCGAGCCCATCTGCGGCTCGACGTTGATGACGAAAACCTTGTTGTCGTTGCCGACGAACAGCGCGCAGCCACTGTTTGCTGGGAGGATGCCGCGGATCTGAACCGGCACGACTTCATTCTTCATGCAGAAAATCTACGCCACGCCGTGCGAAAAACAAGCCTCGTTCCTGCTGGGCGGTTGGCGATGCAGCGGGTGTTGGGTAAGCGTTTACTCCGGAACGAAGAATACCTGCTCGATCATGCGTTCGCTCAAAACGTGTTCCCGCTTGCCGTCGGGGCTGACGATGAAAATGGCGTTGCCGTTGGTATAGACAATTTTCCCACTCGGGTCGGCGTCGTAGGCCAGCACACCGCTGGCCAGCAATTTGCTTTTGCCATCCGGTTGTTGGTGGCGGAGTTCCCACGTCTTGGGCACCAGATCGGCGCTTTCGTCCTCCATTTTGGCGGGTTTCTGGGCGCGGACGAGATTGCCCCAGATCATCATCTGTTTCATGTCCATTTCGCGCGCCTTGGCTCCGCCAGCAGACGTTAGTTTGCGGCCGGTAAACAGCGCGGAAAAGAAATTGAGAAATTGAAAGACCGCGTAGAGCAGGCGAAACGGAAACAGCAGGCCGTCTTTCAAAACCCGGAGCGGGTGCATCTGATCCTGTTTTGCGTATTCCCGACGGATGTAAAGGAGGCTGCCGTCCGGCAGGCATTGCGGCGCGAGATAATCATACGCCGGGTCTTCCAGCACAGTCGTCAATTCGCCCGCCGCCGGATCCAGTTGCTGCAGGCTGAAAGGTCCGAGCGCCAGAAAATGGCCTTCGCGATTCCGGCCAATGCCGGCGGATTGAAAAATAATTTTACTGCCATCGTCCATCCGCCAGCGGGGAGCGGTGTCAAACGAATCGCCTTCGGTCAGCTCTTTCACCCCGCCTTCGCCATTCAGTTTGACGCCAATGTTCGCCGTGCCGTTTTGATGCAGGATGCTGAAGGCCATGTCGCCGGTCTGCCGGGAAACTGTGACGTGCCGGATGCGGGTGCGGTTGTCGTTCCACAGGCGTTTCTCCTCGGTGCCAGCCTGCGCCACCTCGAGTAATGCGCACAAGCTGCCGCTTTCCAGAGAGTAAACCAGGCCACCGGAATCTTTGCCGCCGCAAATGCTCGTGACCGCGAGGGGAACCTCTTGGCTCATGGCTGCCTTGCCCCACAACACGGCGCCGCCGAACGGAGAACCGTCGCTTCCCGCCGCCTTCCACGAATGCTTTTGCTGCGCCCGCACTGCTTTTTCGCGGATGGAGTTGCCGTAAGCGCTATCCACGGTCTGCGGTGGTGCATTGCCTTTTTTGAGGCGGATGTTGCCTTGTGCCAGATAGGCAAGTGAGGGCTTTGGCGATGCGTCGCTCATGCGGCTGTCTATTTACCCTTTTAGCGAATGGATAGTCAACCTGCGCTTAAGCCCATTGGGCTATACCGAATAATTCAGCCACGGTCCCAGCCAGCGCTCCATTTCGGCCAGCGGCTTGCCTTTGCGGTTTGCGAGGTCGGCGACTTGGTCTTTGCCGAGTTTGCCAACGGCAAAGTATTTCGAGTCCGGATGTGCGAAATAGAGTCCGCTTACCGAACTGCCCGGCCACATGGCGAAACTCTCAGTGAGCTTGATGCCGGTGTGCTGCTCCACGTCGAGCAAATCCCAAATAATTTCCTTCTCAGTATGATCAGGGCTGGCGGGATAACCTGCGGCCGGGCGGATGCCGCGATACTTTTCTTCAATGAGC
>Ga0207667_10009471_pt1 | contig 11468 bp, 7 predicted proteins | sample KBSCornC52_FD_184301 | JGI IMG/M metagenome (GOLD analysis project Ga0207667, IMG submission 184301) | Corn rhizosphere microbial communities from Kellogg Biological Station, Michigan, USA - KBS Corn C5-2 (SPAdes) (version 2) | ecosystem: Host-associated > Plants > Roots > Rhizosphere > Soil ...
GTTACAGTCACCAAAATCAACCAGCAATGATCCGTTGTCTTTGGTGACTGTAACCGGCGATTGCGGCTGAACAGGTAATTTAAAGGCAGAAGGACGTTGCGCGGGATCATCAAAATTCCAGCATCCTGCATGCAACCAAATGGTGGCCGACTGATCGGAGGTTTTACCTGTTTCATCAATCCATTCTTTGTCCTCATAAGTTACCAGCCATGATGAATCAGATGCAACGGTATTTCCTTTTATATAAATCGCAGGTACTTTATCTCGGTTAAATACTTTTACGTTGATGCGGTGTTTACCGGCAGGCACGGTGATCTGTTGCGGCGTTCCTTCAAACCCTTTTCCATCGAGCTTCACTGTATACCGACCTTCAACATAGATATTGACCTGTTCGGCTTGAGCTAATTCTACATCTTTGTGAAAGTCCATCAGGATGTAATGGTTGTCGAGTTTCCAGAAAGGCGGAAAGAACGATCCACGCTCAGTACGCCGGTTTTGCATATTATTCCCCAGCCATATTTCATAATCACCGGGATACCAGATCCACGTCGCGTGACCTGCAGGCGAAGGCCCTGCTTTAAACTCGCCCATGTAATTATTTTGTGCAAGAACCGTTGTATAACTAAACAACAACAGCGATGCCCACATCAGCTGTTTATGTATTGTTCGTTTGAAATTCATTGGCATGTTTTATAGGTTGCAAAGATTAGTGTCCGTTAAAGATCAGATATAAGGTGATCATTACCACTACCAGTAACGACCACATGGCCCATACTTTTTTACCTGGTTTGGGCACATGGTATTGATACCCTGACTTTTTAATTTCGGCCATTCCTTTTTTATCGGTCCATGATACTAAAAAAGCCATAGCACTTAGCGCCACAAACAGGTAAAACGACAACAACAAAAAGTGCGGCCATACATGATATACATCCGAAGGAAATACCCATAAATACAGGATCCCCACGATCAGGCAAAACAGGGTACCGAAGATCAGCACACAGTTGATAGCCCTGGCTGTTGTTCTTTTCCATAATACACCAAACAAAAACGCCACCGACATAGGCGGCGCCAAAAAGCCAAGTACCGACTGAAACACATTAAAGAGATTCAGCCCCTTAATAACATCAATGGCCAGTGTAACTGATACAGATACGATAGCTCCTGCTACTGTGATCAACCGGCCAATGCGAACAATTTCGCGGGTGCTCGCCTGCGGTTTGTATTTCTTTATATAAATATCCATGGTAAATACCGTGCTCACAGAATTGAGCGAAGCGCCGATGGTACTTATCAAACAGGCTACCAGCACCACGATGATCAATCCTTTCATACCGGCAGGAAACAGATTCGTTACCATTACCAGATATGCTTCATCAGGGTTTTTCAGATGCGGGAAGAGTATATAACAAATTACACCGGGAATGATAAACAGGGGTACGTCAAGGATCTTCAACCATCCGATAAAGTTCGCACCCAGTTGACCTTGTTGAAGGTTTTTAGCGCCCAGCACCGATTGCACCATCGATTGTTCGGTACACCAGAACCAAACACCCATGATGGGATAGCCAAGCAGGATGGCAGGCCACGGATACACAGGATCATTCGCCGGCAAAAATAAATTCCAGTAATGCGCAGGTGTTTTATGGTAGATGGCCGCAATACCACCGGCCTTTGATACGCCGATGATCACCAATATCAATGAAACTGCGATGAGCAGTAGCATCTGAAATACGCTCGTATAGGCAATGGTTTTTAATCCGCCTGCCACTACAAAAAGTGTAGACACTACAACCATGATAATCACAGAAAGCCACATCGGCAATGCCAGTAACTGTTTTATTAAAACACCACCTGCAAATAAACCGAGCGACAACCAGGATATTAAGATGGTAATAAGCGTATACCACGCAAGTATATTACGGGTTGATTCGCCGAACCGCTTGCCCATGAACTCAGGCAGTGTAGATACATTGGCGCCCAGATAACGCGGCGCAAATACTACGGCCAGCATGAGAATGAATACAAAAGCATACCAGGCAAAATTACCCGCAACAATACCGGTTGTATAACCGATACTCGCAGAGGCAATGAGCATAGACGGCCCTACATTGGTTCCCCACATGGTAAAACCAATGCTGGCCCAGCCCAGCGAACGATCGGCCAGAAAAAGGTTTTCCTGACTGTTTTTCTTTTTTACAAAACTTACATAATAGCCGATAGCAACCAGTATAATAAAATATACTGCTACTACGATAAAATCGACCGGCTTTAACAGATCATAAATGGCATTCATATCGTGAATCGTGAATCGTCAATCGTGAGTAGATAGGTGTATCACATTTTAAGAGTGTAGCACACCTCTTTTATAAACCATATTGTTTTAATATATCCTTCACCTTCACCGGCACCCCCTTTTCAAGCGATTGGTCCATGGCCTGTAATAAAGCGATGGTGCCAATACCTTCCTGTAAGTCAGGATAAGCCTTGGTGTTATTGGTAATGCTATCGGCAAAATATTCCAGGTAGTTCTGGTATTCACCGGCGTGATGGCTTTGACCTTCAAAACGGAAATAGTATTTAATGGTCTTATCGCCCCATTGAACTATTTTTTCTTCGCCGGTCTTATCAGTAATGGCATAACGCAATTCATGATAATCGGCCTGAGAGGCGCCTTCGGTACCCCGTAAGATCACGCTCATGCCGCTATCTCTTTGAGCAGGTTGAATAGGCCCGGTATAAGCGCCGCTTACACGCGCGATCCGGCCGTCTGCTGCCCTGAAAATAAAGTGCATGGTATCTTCGTTTTTCAATCCGGCGGTTTTTCCGTTGCTGCTGATCATTCCATACCCCATTACTTCTTCAATATTGGGTAAGTACCAGCGTATAAAATCTACCGGATGGCTTAGACCTCCATAAAGCCATTTGAACGACTTTTCCAAAGCCCATGGCTTTTCCAGAAACCAGCGATGATCGGCGTGATAATGGCTTTCGACGGTGATCAGATCGCCTATCAGTCCGGCTTCAAAATCCTTTCGCTGTCTTTTGGCTGGTTCGAAAAAGCGTGAGCTTTGTCCTACAAAAACCTTCTTACCTGTTTTTTGCTGCAGGTCGAGTAATTCCTTTGCTTTCGACAGATCGTCCATTAAAGGCTTTGTGCATACTACATGTTTGTTATGCAGCAAAGCCTGTTTAATATGTTCGGCATGCCATTTATCGGGGGTGTAAATAGCAATGATATCGATCTCAGGATCATTCAGCATGTCTTCATACCGGGTAGTGGTATTGAAGAACTGAAACTCTTTACTGCGATGTTTGAGCAATTCTTCATTCAGATCGCAGATTGTTTTCAGCTTCATTTTCGAACTGTTCAGTGCAGCCGACATAGTGCTGCGTCCTTCGCCTACTCCAAGTATTCCCAGCGTCAACATGAGTTTATCGTTTGTAGTTGTTGTTTGATATTTATTGTTTTAGGCGTGCCACGGTTCTTTTTTCGCGGCCAGGTTAACCGTGTCACTCTTCTACTTCCTCATTTTTCATTCTTCATTTCACATTCTTAATTTCCCTAAACCCTGCTTCCAGTCCCGCGGCATTCTTAATACTATCCGCTACCATTGGTCCGTTTGTATCCCATGTATTACCCGGACCGTTTGAGTTCTTCATAAATTTCTCCTGTTCGCACCAGTTATCCTTTAAAGTAATGTAGGCCGATCCTTCATCGAGATACATATAAAAGCAATGATTGCGATCATGTGCGTAGGGAGCTTTCAGAATGGTATGTACGCAATTGTCGCTGATCACAGAACCAGGTTGTGCCGACAATGTATAAAGTCCGCCTACATCATACATATGTTTGGCATAGTCATGTACCAGGTTGGCGTGAATACGGTTATCGCGCATGGCATTAATGGTTTTTGTCCAGCCCCAGCCTACGCAAATACCGGAATAGGAAACATCACTTACTTCATTATGATCTATATCAATGCCCTGAACATATCCGGCACTGATGCCTACACACCCCCAGTCGTCATTGGCGCAATTGGTTAGAAAATTATTCGTGATGGTCAGGTTGCGGCACAATTCTCTTTCATCGGCGGGATTGTATGGCAAATGGGCTTCAAAACCCGGATCATTAAAAATACCTGCCTGTATGCCCGTACCACCAATATCCCGAAATGTGCAGCCAATTATCGTATCGTTATTGGTGCCTTTTATATAATCGAGTCCGGTAGCGGCGGTATGACTAAAACGACAATGATCAAAACCGGTATTATGTACAAACTGCAATTCAACGGCTCCAGGTTGACGACCGATCCATGCCTGATTTTCCAGCCCTTTTTTATCAGGTGTACCGGGTATCTTTAGTTTGTAAGCATCCAGCAAAAACATACCTGCCTGCAACGGAACATGGCCAGCCTGCGAAGGGCGTAACCATGTAGTGTTACTGAATTCAATCCCTTTAAAATATACATGTGAAACGGGATCATCGATCGTTCCTTCAACGCGAACAACAGTAGGCAGTACAGGCGCTATTACACGGGCAGTTCGCATATCTTCTCCATTGCGCGGCCAGTAAATAATACGTTGCTGCTGCACATCCAAAAACCATTCACCGGGCTCATCAAGAAACTGAACGGCATTTACTAAATAGAAAGCCGAATTACCGGTCTTTGTTGAGATCCAGGGAGCGGGCCATGGATGTTCACTTTGTATATGACTTTCGGGTTGATGAAAACTCAGTATGGCACTATCGCCCTGAATCGTAACCGATTTTATTCTTAATATGGCAATAGCCCACCACTGATGAATAAACATTTCCAGACCGGTCGCTTTTTCCCAACCAGCCACGGCAGGCTTAGGTATTACGCATTGTTCCGTTTGATGATTCCAGGAGAGAATGCGGTTCATGCTGTCGGTATTGCGGTCTTTTGCACGAACGGCTTTTTCTTCATTCACCCATAGCTGGCGAAACTCCAATAAGCGTCCACCAATAACAGGTGCATTCGCTACCCATACTTTTCCCTGTGCTGCTGTGGGTAATCCGGCAATTTTTTCTGTTGGTTTACGCCAGCCGGTAATAGCTACACCGCCACTGAATACAGGATGAGCGCCCGGTGCGGCTTCAATAGTTGTGGGACTGGCAGGCGTTCCTGAATCTTCAGGACGCACAAACAAGGGTTCATAAAAGTGATATACGCCAGTCTCGATTATGATATGGATACCATTGGCAATGGTGGGATCGTTTAAGCGGCGCATTTCACGCGCTTTTCTTAGTGCCATGTGTACTGTGCCCATGGGTTTTTCTTTGGTACCCGGGTTGGCATCTGATCCATTGGGAGCAACCCATATATCTGCCGCATGCACTGTACAAACAATGCAGTTAAATAATAAAGCCGCTATTATATAATTAAACCGTTTCATCTTCTTGTGATAAGTCCTGATTGTATTTATTTCTAACTTCAGACCTCTGACCTCCGACTTCTGACTTCTAACTTCCGACTTCCGACCTCTTACTTTTCCTGAAAGATCGATTTCACATATGCCGTATTCGCACCGAAATTCTTTTTCACATTATGGGGATCCTTTGCATCGCGCGAACGTTCAATAACCAGCCAGCCGCTCCAGCCCATTTTATCCAGCGTTAATCTTACCTGGTTCATATTGATCTGCGGATCGTTTTGCAGCCACACGCTGTCTTTATTCGTGCAATGGATCTGGCAAATACGGTTCTTACCCAGGATAGCCATCTCTTTATACAGATTCCTGCCTGCTTCGAGCGGATTGGCAAAATTGAAATAGATCTGTATGGCAGGTGAACCGATATCTTTCAGCAGTTTTACTTCTTCTGTAGCGCTTAAAGATGTTTCAATACCGATGACTACGCCTGCCTGTTCTGCTATTTTACCAACCTCTTTCAATCTTTCTACTACAGCAGGACGCAACTCAGGATATTTCACCAGATCACCTTTAACACCCAATGGCAGAAAGCCCACTTTCACATTCATTTGTTTCATGGTGTTAATACAATCTTCTACGGCCTTTACAGCTGTACGGCGCTCAGGAAATGATTGCGCATAAAAGCCAGACATAGAAAGAGAAGGAATTTCAAGATTCAGCTCTTTGGCTTTATTCAAAAACTGCTCACGTACCGAATCGATCGCGAGTTTGTTGTCGAAAGTTTCGCGTTGCCCCAGTCCGCCCATATCTATCTCTACCCCATCGGCTCCGATATCTTTTGTCAGTTGAAAAGCACCCAGCTTCTGTCGTTTTAAGATCATCAGATCAACCACGGCAACTTTATATCGTTGGGCAGTACTATTCTTTTGCTGTTGTGCACTTGCCGCATAGCCTGCCAGCATTACTATTCCAAGACAAGCCGCCATTATTTTCATGTGTTTCATAATCATTAATCGTTGTTTTTTTTACCGCAGAGCCGCGGAGACGCAGAGTGGGCTTTATCAATTTCTGCGCCTCAGCGCCTCAGCGCCTCTGCGGTTATAAATACGCTTCTTACTTCTTTATTTCATTAAACTCCTTCTGCAACTGATCAAAGCCGTGAATAGCATTGGCAGGTAATTTTTCTCCGTGTTCACCAAATACATACATAGCCTGTTTTGGCTCGATGGTTACCTTGCTTTCATCTATCTTACTGTTGGCATCTTTTATTTTGCTTAGATCAAGATGAAAATGTTTAGCCAGAAATTCATACAAGGCTGTTCGTTTATTAATGCCGTAATCATGTCCTTCTTCGGGCAGATGTACATTTTCTACCTGGTCCTGCTTGCCATAATACCCATACATCTTTTTCAAATAAGGAAATTCAATTTCCGGTACGTGAGCGGTCCAGTCTTTACCATCTGACACCACCAGTTGCGGACGCGGAGCCGCCATGGCAGCTATTTCAACATTATTGGTTCCACCGCCGCATAAATGTACAGGCATACCACTTTCGCAGGGACAACCACCACTGTGCCATGAAGAAACCATTACCACCGGAGCACTTAATTTAATACGATCATCCAATGCTGTTACCAGCATAGTATGACTTCCCCCACCCGATCCGCCACTAATGGCAACACGACTGGTATCAGCTTCTTTTAATGATAATAAATAATCCAGAATACGAAAGGCGTTCAAAGCCTGTACTGTCATAGCCAGACTGCGGCGGTGATCTTCTGATTTGAATTGTAATAACGATTCGCCCCAGGCAAACAGGTCGTAACTTATAGCTATGCATCCCATACGCGCCAGTGTAGCACAACGATACTGGCAATCTGCGCGATAGCGGTGCTGATCCCAGTGCCCGTCAGGACATAGCACTACAGGAATCTTTCCTTTTATTTTAGCAGGTTTATAGATTGATCCGCAGGTATAAACTCCCGGCAACACTTCTATGGCAATATTCTCTACCGTATAGCCATCCATCTTCCGAACCGGCGTAATAATAGGCTTTGATGCCGGCGCAGCAGGCATAGGCGATAATTGTAATGCCTGATACATACATGTACGCAGCTCGCTTTTTCTCTTCTCCCAACTGGCCGTATCATGGTATAATGTTGACAGGTATTCCAACTGCTCTTTGCCTTCTTCTACCGTTTTAAGATGATATTGAAAGTTGTTGATCTTATAAACTTTATCACCGGCCTTGCTGAAGGAAAGGTCCTGGGCAGCCAACACATTTTCCAGTGTCTTTTCTACATCAGGTCTGAACCGCCAGCGCGCATACGTAACAAACCGGTTATTTACCAGATCATTGCTGTATCTGAGTTTGACGCCATACTGATTCTCAATCTCCGTAAGCACCTGCTTTAATGGTTCGCGGTAAGCATCATCAGAATTTTGTGCATCCACTTGCGCGAAGCACAACAGACAACAGGTTATATGGAATAATCTTTTGAGCATGTTGTATTATTTTAGCTATGCTATACTACTTTCAATTTAGCCCGATCTATCTTTTTGCGTTCCAGTCTTCGGGCTTCCTTCCATCCTGTATATAACAGATTTTTATCCAGTTCAGGTTTCGGGAAGAAAAGACTTGCTATATATCCTACTCCGATCACGATCAGGTGGCTGTATACACCCAACATTAATTTATCGTGTTTGAAATTGTAATTACCCAGATCAAGCAGTATGTGCTTATCAGCACCTGTACCTATTTTGGTAGAAGTGAGAAACGCCCAGGCTGTAAACACAATGCAGGTAATAATGCCAATGTTAACGCCCTGTTTATTGGCGCGCGCGCTGAAAACACCCAGTAAAAAGATGCCTACAATACCACCGGAAAAAATAGCATACAGGGTAAATACAATACCCAACACACCTTCATTACCTACGTGTATATACAGGCATGCGATACCAATAGCGATCAGTCCGCCGATTATGATCGTCCATTTGCCGGCTTTTAAATATTCATGGTCAGTTTTACCCTTTTTGATCTTTTTATAATAATCCTCCACGCCTACAGCAGCCAGACTATTCAGATCAGCGCTCAAACTGCAAATGGCAGCAGAGATCATGGCGGAAAGAATTAAACCGGTTACCCCTACCGGCAGCTTTGTTGAGATAAAATAAGGAAACACCTGTTCGGGACGTAAACCAGCCGGTAAAGCATGTTGCTGGTAATAGGCAAACAGTGCTGTACCAATAAACATAAACAGCATCCACACAGGCACAGTAAGCGAGATGCCTAATAAAGAAGCACGTATAGCTGCTTTGTCTGTTCTTGCAGTAAGATAGCGCTGTACAACAGTTTGATCGGTACCATATTTTTGAATGGCATAGAAAAACCCATTGATGGCCATTACAACAAAAGTGAGTTTTGTAAAGTCAAGGGTATAGGGGCCAAAACCTGTATGACCATGTGATTGTGCGATATGCCATACTTCGGCAGGGCCTCCGTTGGTTGAAAATAGAATTACAGTAAGACAGATAATGCCGCTGGCGAATAACATGAAACCCTGAAACACATCGAGCCAGATCACTGCTTCAATACCACCTAATAAATTCACTGTTATTATAATAGCTCCCAGCACAGCAATCATGATCATGGTATTTCCTCCTATCAAACTACCCAGAGCAAGTGCCAGCAAAAAGAGAATGGTACCCATGGCGGAGAACTGCCTCAATACAAAAGCCAGTGAACTATAGTATCGGGCAAACAATCCGAACCGCTTTTCAAAATATTCATAGGTACTTAAACCAATTACTTTACGATACAGGGGTACGATAAACCAGATAGCGACCAGCAATACAACGGGCACCATCAGCCCCTGCACCAGCAGGATCCAGTTTTTGGTAAAACCTTCACCCGGATAGGCCAGAAAGGTTACGCTGCTTATGAGTGTTGCAAGTAATGATATACCGATAGCCCAGGCAGGTATTCTGCCCTGAGCCAGAAAATAAGACTTTGTTGAATTCTGCCGCCTGGCAAACCTCACTCCGACATACAATGTTATCATCAGAAAAAGAATGATGATACAGTAATCTAACAAGTGCAGGGATGGCTTAAACATATCGTTATTATAATAAGTTGAACAATCGCATTAAAAATCCCACATACCTGCGGGCCAATTATAACTGCCAGGTTTAACGGTTAAGAATAGATCTGCATTGACCGTTTGCATACGCACCACTCCCGGCGTCAATTCTTCAACCGGAAAAAACTGTGTTAATCCCGATTCCTGTATCACTGCCCACGATGTAGCACCCCCTTCCATAATCAACTCCCGTATTATGTTACGCTGTAACACTTCCTTTACCAAAGCCGCCATTCTAGATCCCAGCCGGTGTGGATCGGCTGAATTACCTGTTAAGCCGGCATGAATGGCAACGATGGCCTTTCCGTGCTTCCTGACCAATGCTGTTACTTCATCGGCCCATTCCACAGTATCTATAATTTCTTCCGGCATATAACTTACTGGTCCGCCGTTCACATAAATCGCTTGTATGGCATCGCGGCTGTTGGAAAAGGTAGTGCCGCAAACGAAGAGCACAGGCGTGCTACGGTTTTGAACCGTGTCACGCTCCGCGGCCGCAAGCGTGTCACGGCTTTGAGCCGTGGCACGCCTACTAAGCAATGCTTCAAAAAAACCGGAAGCACCTGCAGCCAATGTTTCGTTGTCGATCTGTGCGGCCCATCTTGTGAGATCATCCACAGTTTTCACATCTCCTGCTATAATACCTTTATCGGGCAATGTGTCGGTTGACTTCTTTGAATATACCGGGTAACCATCGGCCCGCAATATGTCTTTAACAGATGAACTAACAACAGGAAAATCGGGGTCATGCGAAAAACTGGTTTCATGAACGGGCTGTCCATATACAAAGTAAAGACCATCTGTAATGGTTCTGCCCAGTGCTGGATTGGCAGCTACCAGCACGGCTTTATCATAACCGGTGACCGTTAACTGCGCTGCAATTTCAGCCAGAATATGACCGCGTAATACGGAATCTGTTTTTTTGAAGAGCCATGAAGGCTGTAGTGCAAGCAGCGCTTCGGTATGCATCTTCATTGCTGCTACTGCCTGCTCTTCCTTCATTGATCTGCAGTCTGTTGCCAGAATAAAAACATTGGCATTTGTTGAATGAGGAACTTCCGTTGCCAGTTCAACACGAAGGTGATAGCGCACACAGATGCCAGCCAGTTCAGCTGCTCCTGTAAAATCATCTGCTATCACGGCTATCATTACGCTGGTTTTTTGACTTTATTCTTACTTAATTGTACGGCTGCCTCTATGGCAAGTATCATAGCATCAGGACTAGCTATGCCTTTTCCGGCAATTTCAAAGGCGGTGCCATGATCAACGGAAGTGCGAATGATAGGCAGTCCCATGGTAATGTTTACGCCTTTCACGCTATCCATTTGTTTTTTCTGTGCATTCCATCTGAAGCCTGTCAATTTAAATGGAATATGTCCCTGATCGTGGTACATGGCCACTACGCCGCCATAATAACCGGTGGCAGCTTTTGAGAACAAAGTATCTGCAGGCACCGGACCTTCCACATCATACCCCAAAGCACGTGCTGCTGTTACTGCCGGAGCAATTTCTTCATCATCCTCTGTTCCGAATAAACCTGAATCGCCGGCATGCGGATTTAATCCTGCTATACCAATTTTCAGATTGGTTTCACCCAGTTGTAATAAACCGTTGTGAAGCAATTCAGTTACCTGTATGATCCTTTCTTTTTTTACCAGATCGCATGCCTGACGCAATGATACGTGTGTAGATACATGGATCACACGCATATTTTCTTCTACCAGCAACATGGCATATTTGCTTGTGCCGGTATAGTGCGCGTATATCTCGGTATGTCCGGCAAAATGATGACCGGCCTCATTAATAGATTTTTTATTGATAGGCCCTGTAACCGTAGCATCGATTTCACCGGCCATCGCCAGATCAATTACTTTTTTAACGGCTTCGAAAGATGCGTTACCAGCCATGGCCGATATTTCACCAAACTGTAGT
>Ga0207667_10009477_pt1 | contig 11465 bp, 7 predicted proteins | sample KBSCornC52_FD_184301 | JGI IMG/M metagenome (GOLD analysis project Ga0207667, IMG submission 184301) | Corn rhizosphere microbial communities from Kellogg Biological Station, Michigan, USA - KBS Corn C5-2 (SPAdes) (version 2) | ecosystem: Host-associated > Plants > Roots > Rhizosphere > Soil ...
TTCGACCGCGGTTACTGAGCTGATCACGTATACCAATCCCGATCCGACAACCGGACTTCCGACAACAGCCCACGTCCATCTTCCCTACAAAGGCGCCGACAATGGCATTTACGCGCGCACTCTTCTATTTTCCTGGGACGCTTTCAGCCCGCCCGGAGAGCACTACCAGATTCAGCTGCTCGATGTCCGGCCGACGAGTTTCTCTTTCAACGTTACCGGTTTGTCGCAAGTTCCGAACAATCCGGGTCGATGGGACCTTTTCGCCGATGTCTGCGGCCAATGGTACAACCTCTCTAACCTATCTCCATCGGCCTTTTCGTCGCCGAAATGGGGCGGAACGATCGGCGGCCTGCAAGGAACGAAGACCGACGTCTATATCGACTCGGGCGATACCGTTCGAATGTTCACGCAGGGATACGAGGTGCGCGACATCGATAGTCTGTTCGGCGTAGATGTTGGCAAGACTGCCTACGAGACTGGCCTTGATGTGGTAAAAGCGCTCAAACTCGGCTCCGGTGAAAACGTGGATCTTGGCGGAGCGCTATCGGTTATCACGCCTGTCAAGTCTCCGCCGCCCTCCTACACGAAGCCGGCGGATCCAGTCAACTACCCCTTCATATTCGGCGGGACGCATCTGACCGTGCCCGAACCGCTCTACAGTATCGATTACGCCATGTCCTTCTTCCCATCGCCGGGACGCATTCAGGTGACCGGAGCGCCCGTCAATTTCGGCCCTTCCTGTCTGGGCACAGACAATATTAACGTGATCCACGTCGCCAATCCAGGCGAATCCCCGCTCTTCATTCTGAGCCTCCCAATATCGGGAGCCGGATTCAAGCTGGGAACATCGGCTTCGGCCGTTCCGATCGTCTTGAACGCCGGACAGAGCGTCGACATTCCGGTTGATTTCGCCCCAACCGCGACTACCCAGGGGCAGGGCTCGATTACGATCAACAGTACAGATCTGGCTACGCCTGCACTCAGCTTCGCGCTCAACGGATCGGTTGTCAATTCGAGCATCACTGCGAGTGCGGCTACCGGTCGCACCCCGACACTGGTAGTCGGAACCACGACCACGTGGCCGGTGACAATCAGGAATTCCGGCGCATGCGCTCTCACGGTTCGGCCGTCAATCACCGGCGCGGGCTTTTCACTGGTACTCCCAGCCCTGTACATTAACCCTCTCACCGGCGCCATATGGAAGCCGATCGTCGTACAACCTGGCGAGACCAACACAGACCTGACCGTTAAATTCGTAACTCCGTTCAGCGCTCCTAAGTTCACGGGAACGCTAACTTTGAGCAGCAACGATCCCGCCAGACCGGTTACAACACTCGTGTTCGGCGCGGAAGGAGTACCGGTCGGCATGCGGGTGCTCGTCGTGGACGCGGCCGGGAACCCCTATCCGGTGGTAGATGACATCCAGCTGAAGTACAACGGGGATTCCAAGACGAACGACCACCTCAAGAACGTGCATGTGACCTTAATTGACCCGCCTGCAAGCTGGCAGAGGATTGAATACCACTACATGACGGCCCTGGCGCCGACCAGCAGTGGAAACACATACGAGCTTCGAGTTCAAGTTGGTAATAAGAAGCAGACCGTAAACTTCTCACTCAGTGCGGACGAGTTCAAGCAGCTCGTAATCACGCTCCCATAGGTCGCATCACAAGCCGCCTGGCGGGATGCATGCCGGAACCCGCCAGGCGCCGGTTTTAAGGATCAAATGGATGAATAAACACACAATGAAGAACCGACATTGCGCCTTCACGCTGATCGAACTTCTCGTAGTTATTGCTATTATAGCGATACTCGCGGCGATACTTTTTCCGGTCTTCGCGCAAGCCAGAGAGAGGGCGCGCCAGGCTTCTTGCCTCAGTAATGAACGCCAGATCGGCCTTGCGCTCAACATGTATATCGAGGACTATGACGAGTCGTTTCCGCCCGCGGACTATGGGTCTCCGGTTACGGCTCCGCCATTCACGCAGTTCGCCTGGTATAGCGGCGCAGGCGGCGCGGTATTCTATCCGCCGTGCTGCTTCGATCTGCTTCATCCCTACGAGAAGAGCGCGCAGCTGCACCGCTGTCCTTCGGATGCCTCGGGCGTGCCCTCGGCGCTGACGCTCAAGGTCAATGGCGCGGGTGTGCCGCTGCAGCCACTCTCGTATGCTCTGAACCGGTACTTCTTTTACAACTATTCGACCTTCAAATTCAATCCTGCGGCCGCCACGCCGCTCGCCTCTATCCAGGCGCCGGCAAACCGCATCTTCGTGACCGAGAGCGTGTCGGCACTGGGTCGCGAGCTGATCGGGCCGGGCAACTTGAACCTGGTCACGAACGGTCAGCCGCCGCTGTTAACTCGCCACTTCGCAGGAGGAGTCTATCTTTACTGCGACGGGCATGCGAAGTGGCATCATATGCCTGCAATTTGGGATCCCGGTTCGCCGGGAGGCATTCCCTCAGCAGCCTGGTCTGCCGTCCCGGCGGCCGCCACTACGGACCCGACGGCGCGCTACCAGCAGTGGTTCCCATGGACGGACAGCGAAGAGACCTGGTAGCGACTCAGGTCTTTGCCACGCAGAAACCAAAGAGAAACGGGGCCGTACGCGCTGGCGCCGGCCCCGAATGTTTATGGTTCGTCGTAATTCTTTAGTTTGCGGAACCAGATGTTGCGATAGCGCACTTTGTTCCCATGGTCCTGCAGCATGAGCTGCCCCTCCGGCGGATGCGGATGATACACGGGGAACTGCTTGTGCTGCGTCTCGCCCCACAGCACCGCGTGATTGTGGACGACGACGCCGTTGTGCAGCACGGTGAATGCGCCGGGCTTTACCAGCTTGTCGCCGTCGAATCGCGGCACTTCGAAGATAATGTCGTACATCTGCCACTCACCCGGCTTGCGGGAAGCGTTCACGAGCGGGGGAAACGAACCATAGAGGGCCGCCGCCTGCCCGTCTGGATAAGTGGGATTCTCCCAGCTGTCCAGCACCTGCACTTCATACTTACCGCTGAAGAACAGAATGCCGCTGTTGCCCCGTTCCTGCCCATGTGCGTTGAGGTTGGGCGGGGTTGGCGCAGCCCACTCGACATGGAGCTGGCAGTCGCCGATCTTCTCCTTCGTCTGGATCGAGCCGGCCTTGGGGTCGATCTCCATGTAGCCATTCTCGATCTTCCATCCCGCCGGTTTGCCTCCCGGACCTTCCCACTTCGAAAGGTCGGTGCCGTCAAACAGCACGGTCGCGTCTGACGGCGGCTTGCCAGCCGCCTCCTGCGTGCTGAAGCTGCCGGGATCGATCTTGGTGGGCTGCGGCCGGGTGCCGTCGTGCACGTGCCACTTGCCGCCAGGCAGCATCGGCGTATCCTGGTACCCCAGGTGCTGCTCTTTCTGCTGCGCCCGCGCGGTAATGCCGACGCCGATCCCGGCCCCCAGCGCAAGCAACGCGCCGACGCTCAGCGCTTTACGAAGTTGTATTTTCACAGACTGTATCTCCTTTAGGAATAGATTCCAATTCGCATGGTCTGCCGAAGTCCCGGCATGTCAATTCGGTCCGTGACTTGTTGTTTCAATTCCTGGAAGCGAAAGTCCTCTTACGGGCTGGTGCGACCAGGGTCATTCAGTTTTCGGCCCGCTGGCTCTGGGCAGATGAACGGCCCGGTAGACATGGCGCTTCGCGCCGACCCAGGGTCCGGCCCTCTGCGCATTCACACGCCTGCGGACGCGATGCCCGTGCCTCTGGAGAAACACTGGCGATGGTCGCTCCTGCAGCTGCCGCTGGGCGCGATCCATCGTGGATCATCGGCAGCGCGGAAGAACTGGTGCGCCTGCTGCACTTGTTCGGCAGAGCGAAAGATCTGGAGCGCGCAAGATTGCACTGGACCTAGCGACCGCCTTACTACCCCAAACGGCTATAACCCGAAACGAAGCGCAAGTGACTTGGAGTGGCCGTAAGTGGCCAGTCCGCCTGCGGGGCGATTCTAGGGCGAACCCGGACGTTCGTCTTGCAAGATCATAAACGTAAAGCCCGTGCTCAATCTAGGAGATAGGTGCCCACTCACTTCTCGAAAGCAGACATCGGCGTGCGGTGCGTCGACGGTAGCCCGCGGCAACCGGAGAAGGGAATCTGTGCTCTCAAACCAGCATCGACTGCTGGGCGAAGATACCCGCCATCGCGCCGTGCGATGATGCCGTGGTCACCGAGGGCATGAGGGGGTTGGCGAGGTCCCCTGCGGCGTAGATGCCGGGCATGCTGGTTTTGCGGCGCTCGTCGACCTTGAGGGCGATGCCGTCGGGTGTATCGACCGTGGCGAGGCCCAGTGACTCATGCAGGCTTGCGGACGGCTTGTTGCGCGGATAGGCGAACAGGACGTCGACCGCGACATTACGGCGGGTATCGAGATTGACGGTGGAAATATGGCCCCCGTGATGGGCGATCTCGACGATCCGACCATCGACGACAGGTATGTTGCGGCGCGCCAGATCGGCCCCGATATCGGGCGGAATGTCGTGACCATCGGCGAAGACCGTCAACGTGTCGGTCCAATCGTGGAACAGCCTGACAGAGTTGTGCGACCGCGGGCCGGACCAGACAAGACCCCAATGCTGGCCGGCGACTTCAAAGCCGTCGCAATAGGGGCAGGGCACGATGGACGTGCCCCAGCATACGGCAAAGCCCGGAACATCAGGCATCTGGTCGGCGACGCCATAGCTCAGGATCAGGCGACGCGCCCCAAGGCTTTCGCCATCGCCAGTGAGGACGGAGAAATCATCGATGGCGCCGGAGACGCTGTCGGCCCGGGCATTGACCAGCCTGATCGTGGGATAGCGCGCCAGCTGCTGCCGCGCCTCTGCCAGGATGACCAGCGGTGGCTTGTGATCGTGGCCGAGCAGACCATGCGAATGGCCGGCGAAGCGGTTGCGCGGCAGGCCGGTATCGAGAACGGTGACCTTGCGGCGGGCACGGCCTAGCTGCAGTGCGCCGGCGAGACCGGCAAAGCTGCCGCCGATGATGATGACGTCATCCATGGTAATGTGCTCCGTGTAGTGTATTAAGGGAGTTGAGCTGGGCCGGTTCTCGACCGGGCCGCGGCCCGAATGGTCGGCGCGATAGTCCTCGTCATTCGATTGAATGACCCTGCGGTGCGAATTCGGCTGACTTTGATCGTGACGGCGCGTATGGCCGAGTGAGCGCCTTCCTCGTAGTAGACGCATATAATCCGGCCATCGCGCAACGGCACGAGACTGGGATAGGCGCCTATGAAGTGGTCGATGAGTATCGGTCCGGTCCAGGTGCGGCCCTCGTCCACGCTGAAGTGAAGGGATGTCTCTGGGAGCCGGTGCGCCATGAGAAGGACGCCGTCGCGCGTTTCGAGGAGGTAGGGACAATGGCCGGGAAAGCCGAGATCGCGTAAGCCGGTCCATGTGACGCCGCCGTCGCGCGACTCGGCGGCGCACATCACCTCGCGCATCACGGCCAGCAGTGTGCCGTCCTTGCGCTCGAATATATCGGTCTCGTCCAGCGTCTTGCCGGACTTCTCCGCGATGGGGTGCGCCGAGGACCAGGTCCGGCCGCGGTCGTTCGAGATCGTGACCCCGGAATAACTGCGTTTCCCGCCTCCATCCACCGTGTAGATCGGCAGCAGAAGCCGCCCGGAGCGCAGCCGCCGGATCGGGCTGGAGGTGGCGAAGCTCGGCGCGACCAGCTGTGGCTCGCACCACGTTTGGCCGCCGTCTTTCGATTGGACGACGCAGGTATCACACTCGCCGAACATTCCGTAGGTGAAGAAATTGCAGAGCAGCGTGCCGTCCGGAAGACAGCAGATCGATGGGTCGCGGTCATCATCGGGCGTATCGACGACAGTCGTCGGAGCGCCCCACGTGGAGCCATCATCCTTCGAGCGGACCGCGCAGACGCGTCCGCCTTTCGGCAGCTGCGCACTCGGATGCGACACATGTCCGTATCCCGCATAGAAGACGCACATTAGCTCGCCGTTCTTCAAGCGGCATACATCTGGAAACGCTTGATATCCCCCCGCGCCCGCATCGGTGACGATCCGCCGCGAGGGCCGCTCGACCACAACGGAGACCGAATCAGCGCCATCGCCGCTGCGCCGTTCTGACAAAGGGCTCGGCGAGGCAGCGCGAGTTCCACCGAGCAGGCCGGCCGGGCAGACCAATAGAGGGAAAAGGGCGATCGTAATCGCAGAGCGAAGGCGATTGTACATCGTCACAGCTTTCTAGCGGGTGGCTAAGCTTAATCGCGATCAGTTCGGACTCGTCGTTGAACGTGATCGAAGGCGGTCGCGGAGAGACTTGAGCAGCAAATGCTGTCGCAGCTGAATCTCGTCTGCGGGCACATGCATCATCAGGCTGTTGATTCTCACTCTTTCAGTCGCGTAGTCGAGCGCAGTCTTTCCGTGGTCATCCTTGAACGAAGTATCCGCGCCGCGATCGAGTAGATAGAGCGAGAGACTCGGATCGTTGTCATTCATACAGTCCATCATAAGCGCCGACATCCCGGTAGAACTGCGAGCGTTGAGATCGCCGTGATGATCCAATATCTGCTTTATAGATTGAACGGTGACAGCGTGCATGAGTGAAGTCTGCCCAAATTTGTCTCGAGCGTTGGGTTCTGCGCCGCTCTCAAGGAGCAGCTCGACAAGAGCTGCGCCATCGTTGATGCGATTGGCAGCGGCCATCATCAGCGGCGTCAGCCCGAGCGAATCTTGACGATTCACGTTTGCACCGTGCTGGATCAGGAGACGAGCGCTCTCGATATCGGCAAGCATTAAGGGCGAAATTCCATGCTCGTCCGAACGGTTCGGATCGGCGTGGTGCTCCAGCAAGAGGCGGACGGTCTCAGTATGGTGCAGGCGCACGGCCATCTGTAACGGGCCAGTGCTAAACGGGTACTGATTCGGGTCCGCGCCGTGATCCACCAATGCCCGGACGAGGCGCAGGTTTTCGGGCCTCGGCTCGCGAACCCATGCTATGCGCGAGTACCGCGGCGCCGTCGAACCTGCGTAAGCCGTGCTCGGCCGACCGGGCCTATGGGTATTGTTTACGAAAGCGGCAAGTGGCGTCGCGTTTGGCGGCATCATGCGGTACGGAGGGGTATAGATTAAGTAGAGCGCGGGCGCCAGGACCTGCCGACTGTGATCATGTCCCGCCAGCCAGCCTATAAGTCCGGTGGGCATTGGACCGTGGCCAGCGGATCGCCCGATCCACTCCGCCGCGTTCGCGTCGGAACCTGCGTTCAGGAGCGCAATCGCTGCATCAGTGTCATCGCGCCGAATTGCAGCCAGAAGGTCACTATCAAGTTGCGACTGGCGGTACCAGTTTGCCGTCAGCCCGACTCCGATAAATACGCCAACGGTTATGGCACCTAAAAAGACCTTGAGCCGAAGCCGCCTTACCAGTTGCATCAGCAATCTCCGCTCTTGCAATTCTCTCTACACTGAAATGTACCTCTTTACTCGGCAAAACGTGTCAAAGGTCAATATGGCAACTACGCGGTGCCCGAGGACGTGGCAGAACCGCACAATAGACAGCGTGCGGTCATGCAAGATATATTTGCTACTTCGCGGAAACCATCAAAATCGGGCCGATCAGGTCGCGCTGGAAAGCTGTGCCCTGGATGTTGTACGTCTCCGAAGTCCGTGCCGTGGCGTGCAGCTCAGCCGTGCCCGCCTTGCCCACACCGGAGATAGTGAGATTATAGAGACCGGCGGCTGACTCTGCGGTCGTCGTGACGGTCAGCTTGCCTTCCTGTTTGCCCTTCGGAATAGTGAGCGCTGATGCAGTCGCACCCTTGGGCAGTCCGGCTACTGTAACCGCGATGTCGCCATCGAACCCATCGGTGCGCTCCGCCTTCACCGAGATCACTGTCGATGCGCCCGGCTTGAGAACCGGAGCGTCGGGCGTAGCGACGAGCGTGAATCGCGGCTGCTGCGGTGCGACGAACAGCCGATACGGATACGCGATACCGCCGCGTTCGTCGATGTCTCGAATGCAGACAGTATACTCACCCGGCTGCAGATCCCGTTCCAGCCGACTGTCCCGCCCCCGCGAATCATCATCCGAACCGATCGGTTTGTTCTGCTGATTGTAGAGCGTGATCTGCGGGTCCATCGGGGTGCCGAGGCGCCGCGACCAGGCCTCCAGCACGACGTGTTCCTTCTTGTCCAGCTTGAACCGGTAGTAGTCGCGCAGGCCGTCCTTCTCGATTCGGCCGTTTACGACACACGGATATGCGACCTGTTGAGCGGTCTCACGGCTGTTGTTGCCGGGCGCCTGCAAGACATTCGGCAGGTCGCTTGCCTGAAAAGGCCGCAGGTTGGTAGCGCCCGCAGGAGATTCATAGGCCAGCTCAAGCGTGTCCGGCGCGTCTGAGTGAATGGCGACAGTACGGACAGCGTCCTTGAGGAAAGGGCCGGAGAAATGAATGGCTTCAGTCGTGCCTCGCTTGCCACCCAGTGGGAAAATGCCAAAGGCTTGCGGCGCTGCTGCAACGGTCAATCGGTAGACGGCCATGGGAGCGCCGCGCCAGTTGAGGTCGCGAAACCAGACGGTATAGTCGCCCTCTTTCGGGGCCGTGAACTCCACAACGGGGTCCCAGCGATAGTAATCATCAGGCGTTCCGTCGCTGCTGAGCAGCACATGACCAGCACTGTCGACGATCTCCAGGTAGCCCTTCAGCCAGGAATCATTGATCTGGCCAAGGATCCGTAGACCCTGTATCTCGCATACCAGCTTCTCCCCTGCATGAGCGTGAAACTCGACGCCGTTGCGAGTGGATTGGCTTGCAATTCGTCCGTTGATGGTAATCGGAGGCGAAATCCGAAGCGGTGGTCCGGCAGGCTGGGGCTGAGCCGTCTCCGGCCACTGGCCTACATCGAAGAAGCGAGCATTGCTCAGGCCGGCAGGACCGTAGCACCGGATCTGCTGAATTCCGAGAGGCGCGTCCTTCGCGATTGTCACGTCGATCGTGCACGCTGCCGCGCTGCTTCCAGGCTCAACTGTAGCAGTCAGGCCTTTACCGGTCGTATAAACGCCGGAAATCCCTGCGAGCTCGCTTCCACTGAACGTCACCTTAACCGTCGTGCCCCGCTGCCCGCCAGGCGGGAATATGTACCCGACACGAGGCGCGGCCCCGGCAATGCCAGGGCCAAGTATCAAGGCAGCGAAGGCGAACCTGAGCCATGGAGGCATCGTCTAACCCAGTTCTTTGATGACCGTGCCGTTGTCGACGATCTTCGACGGGCGGCCCTGCGGCGTATCGACGATCTTGTCGCCCTGAACTCCAAGCTTGGTGTAGAGCGTCATCGCGACGTCTTCCGGGCTGATCTTGCGGTCCTTAGGTTCCTGGCCCTTGATATCGGTCTGGCCGAGCACCTGACCGCCGGGCACTCCCGCGCCCGCGAACACGGCGCAGCCCGTGTTCGGCCAGTGATCGCGGCCCGCCAGCGGATTGATCTGCGCCGTGCGGCCGAACTCGCCCATCCAGACCACCAGGGTCTCGCTTAGCAAACCGCGTTGATCGAGGTCCTGAATGAGCGCCGCCATCCCCTTGTCAACGGGCGGAACCAGGTGGTCTTTGCACGACTTCGCGTTGTCCGAATGGGTGTCCCACCCACCGTGGGTCACTGTGATGAAGCGGACGCCTGATTCTACTAACCTGCGCGCGAGCAGGCAGCCTTGCCCGAAGCCGTTGCGGCCGTACTTATCGCGTAGTTCCGCCGGTTCCTCCTGAATGTTGAACGCCTTCTTTGCTGCCGGCGACGAGATCATGTCGTAAGCGCGATGATAGAAGTCGTCGCGGCTCTTCGCCTCTGGAGTGTTATCGAACCGTTTGAAGGCGGAATCGACGGCCTGAAGCAGCGTTCGCCGCCCGTCCAGCCGCTCCATCGTAAGGCCGTTCGGCAGGCTCACATCGCGAACGCTAAATCTCGGATTGTTCGGATCGCCGCCGACTGAGAAGGGGTTGAACGCCGCCTCAAGATAGCCGGATTGGCCGTACCCGAACGCAAAGTTGTTACCGGGAATCGACACATAGGGGGGCAATGTGCCGTTGGGGCCAAGCTCTTTCGCCACGACCGATCCCATCGACGGATAGATTTGGGAGGGGTTCGGATGCCAGCCTGTGAGCAGCGTATGGCACGCCCGCTCATGCGCACCTTCATTGTGGGATAGCGTGCGGGCGAGCGTCACCTTGTCCATGACCGTCGCCATATTGGGCATCAGCTCGCAAATACTAAGGCCGGGAACGTTCGTCTTAATGGCCCCAAACTCGCTCTTGATTCCGGCGGGAGCGTCCAGCTTCGGGTCCCAGGTGTCGTACTGCGATGGCCCGCCGTCCATCCAGAGCAGAATGACGGACTTGGCCTTCGCGCCGTTCACACCCTGAGCGGAGGCCGCCTGCAGCCGGAACAAGTCGGTGAGCGAGAGAGACAGCCCCAGAAAACCGATTGCGCCGATCTTGACAAAGCTGCGCCGGGAGATGTGGCGATGGTCTTCCAGGTCGAAGAGAGAGCTATTGGTTTGTTTCATTGCGGGTTATCCTCACTTGTTAAACAAGAACTCCTCAGAATTCAAAAGCGCCCACATGGCGTCTTCAATGGCCTTGCGATGGTCCGGGGCTTTGGCGAAGTATGCCAGGAATTTACCCGTCTCGGCCGCAGTCGGATAGCGGCAGAAGGCGCTCAGGTACATTTGGCGTATCAGCGCGCGGTCCGCAACGGGCTGGAACAGAGCGGGCACGGCGTGTTCGCGCAGAGCCATCGCAAGCTTGCCGTCCCGTGCCGCGAGCTTAGAGTTGATCGTATCGCTGTTGATCAGGTGCAGAGACTGTGCCAGGTTGGGCTGAGGGCTGCGCTCGCAGGCGCACACGATCTCGCGCTTGGGCCTGCCGAACACCTCCAGGAAGTAGGAATTGATCTTGCTGTCCCGCACCTGGATCGCCCGCCAGCCCACAGGGTAGGAGCCGAACCGGTCCGGCTTGCCTGTTATCTGCGAGATGGCGTCCGCCAGCGTTTCGGCGGGAAGGCGGCGCGGATAGGCGCGCGCAAAGTAGCGCTCATCCTTCGCGTTGCCGGGCAGAATGACGCTGCTGCGCTGGTACGTCTCAGAATTCAAGATCGTACGTGTGATCTTCTTGATGTCGTATCCGGACTCGATGAAGTCCTTCGCCAGCGCGTTGAGCAGAGGCTCGTTGGAAGGCGGATTGCTCGTGCGGAAGTCGTCGACGGGATCGACGATGCCCTTGCCGAAGTAGTCGGCCCAGATGCGATTGACGGCAACTTTTGCAAAGTCTACGTTAGTCTTCGAGGTCAGCCACTCAGCCAGCACGGCGCGGCGGTCGCCATCCGGGTCCAGCTTCGGCTCTTCGCCGCCCAGGAATTTGGGCGCGATCACCTGCTTGGTGCGCGGATGCGTCGCCTCGCCGCTGGAAGTCACATAGACCTGATCT
>Ga0207667_10009487_pt1 | contig 11459 bp, 8 predicted proteins | sample KBSCornC52_FD_184301 | JGI IMG/M metagenome (GOLD analysis project Ga0207667, IMG submission 184301) | Corn rhizosphere microbial communities from Kellogg Biological Station, Michigan, USA - KBS Corn C5-2 (SPAdes) (version 2) | ecosystem: Host-associated > Plants > Roots > Rhizosphere > Soil ...
CATGCGTGCCGCTCTGCGCCGGATCGCGATTACTGCGGCGGCAGCTGAGCAGCCGCACGACGCCTGAACCGGGCTGCCCGCCCCAACGCCTTTGGTCGGACGACGAAAGGCTTGCGTTATCGCACGATGGGGCGGCTCGAAAGCGGCTGTCGGTGCGAGTGCCTAGGATTTCGGCGTGGCCACCACCCCAGCAAGCATCCGAGCGACCAGATCAAGTGACGGTCCGGCGGCGTCCGACTCTCGACCGCAGCTCCTGCTGATCGACGGCCACTCGATCGCCTACCGGGCGTTCTATGCGCTGCCGGTCGAGAACTTCTCGACCACGACCGGCCAACCCACGAACGCGGTCTATGGCTTCACGTCGATGCTGATCAACCTCCTTCGAGATGAGCGGCCGAGCCACCTCGCCGTCGCGTTCGACATCTCGAGGCAGAGCTTTCGCACCGGGGTATACGCCGAGTACAAGGCAAACCGGTCGGCCTCGCCTGACGACTTCAAGGGCCAGATCAGCCTGATCCAAGAAGTGCTCGCGGCGCTGGCGATTCCGGTCGTCGTGGCCGAGGGGTACGAAGCCGACGACGTCATCGCCACGTTGACGACGCAGGCCGAAGCGGCCGGTCTCGACGTGCTCATCTGCAGTGGTGATCGTGACGCGTTCCAGCTTGTCACCGACCACGTCACGGTGCTGTATCCGCGCAAGGGCGTCTCCGATATGGCGCGCATGAGCCCGGCCGCGGTCGAAGAGCGCTACCAGCTCACGCCCGCGCAGTACCCCGACTTCGCCGCGCTGCGTGGCGATCCGAGTGACAACCTGCCCAACATCCCCGGTGTGGGCGAGAAAACCGCCGCCAAATGGATTCGCGAATTCGGTTCGCTCACGGCACTGGTCGATCGGGTCGACGAAGTGCCGGGTAAAGCCGGCGTCCTGCTGCGCGAGCACCTGTCGAGCGTCCTGCGCAACCGCCAGCTCACCGAGTTGGTGCGCGATGTTCCGCTTGCCGTCGGCCCGCATGACCTGCACCTCGGCCAGTGGGATCGCGAAGAGGTGCACAGAGTCTTCGACACCTTGCAGTTTCGGGTCTTGCGCGAGCGGCTCTACGCCACTCTCGCCGCACCGGAGCCTGAGGCCGACGCAGGTTTCGAAATCGACGGCGGCCAGCTCGGTCCCGACGAGGTAGCCGCCTGGCTGAGGGAGCACACCCAGCGCGGGGCGCGGCTCGGTCTGTCGGTGGCGGGCACGTGGGGCCGCGGTACCGGAGTCGTCACCGGTCTCGCGCTTGCGGCGCCCGACGGCGCAGGCGCCTATCTCGATCCCACGCAGCTCACTCAGGCCGACGAGCAGGCGCTCGCGGCCTGGATCCGCGACCCCGAATATCCGAAGGCGCTGCACGACGCGAAGGGGCCGATTCTCGCGTTGGCCGCGCACGGGTGGGCGTTGCACGGCTTGAGCAGCGACACTGCGCTCGCCGCCTACCTCGCATTGCCCGGCCAGCGCTCGTTCGATCTGGGCGATCTCGCCTTGCGATATCTGCGTCGCGAGCTTCGGGCCGACGATGCCGCCGTCGGTGAGCAGGCTCAGCTCTCGCTCGACGGTTTCGACGAAGACGGCGCTGCGCTCAACCAGATCGTGCGTGCTCGAGCCGTCCTCGACCTCGCCGAGGCGCTCGACAAGGATCTCGACGAGCGCGGTGCCACCAAGCTGCTGGCCGACGTTGAGCTGCCCCTCATCGGCGTCCTCGCCGACATGGAGCGCACCGGCATCGCCGTCGACTATGAGGTGCTCGATGCGCAGTCGAACGAACTCGGTGTCTCGGTGAAGGCCGCCGAGCGAGCCGCGTTCGAGGTCGTTGGCCGCGAGTTCAATCTCGGATCGCCCAAGCAGCTGCAACAGATCCTGTTCGACGAGCTGAACCTGCCGAAAACGAAGCGGATCAAGACCGGTTACACCACAGACGCCGACGCACTGCAGGGCTTGTTGGCACAGACCGGCCATCCGCTGCTCGAGCACCTGCTGCACCACCGCGACGTCGCGCGACTGAAGACGGTCGTCGATTCGCTGATGCCGATGATCGACGACCTCGGCCGGGTGCACACCACCTTCAACCAGCTCGTCGCCGCTACCGGGCGGCTGTCGTCGACCGACCCCAATCTGCAGAACATCCCGATCCGCACTGCCGAGGGCCGGCGCATTCGGCAGGCGTTCGTAGTTGGGTCGGGCTACGAGTCACTCATGACCGCCGACTACAGCCAGATCGAGATGCGCATCATGGCCCACCTGTCTGGCGACGAGGCGTTGATCCAGGCTTTCGGTTCCGGCTTCGACTTTCACGCGACCACGGCGGCGAGCGTCTTCGGCGTCCCACTCGATCAAGTCGACGGTCAACTTCGCAGTCGGGTGAAAGCGATGAACTACGGCCTGGCGTATGGCCTTTCCGCCTACGGCTTGTCGCAGCAGCTGACGATCACGCCCGACGAGGCTCGCGGCCTGATGGCTGAGTACTTCATGCGATTCGGGGGAGTGCGCGACTACCTCGCCGAGGTCGTCGAGCGAGCCCGTCAGGAGGGCTACACCGAGACGATCCTCGGCCGCCGCCGTTACCTGCCCGACCTGAACAGCGACAACCGCCAGCGCCGCGAGATGGCTGAGCGGATGGCCTTGAACGCGCCGATCCAAGGCAGCGCCGCCGACATCATCAAGGTCGCGATGCTGAACGTCGATCGTGCATTGCGCGATGCGGGTGCGAGGTCGCGGATGCTGCTGCAGGTGCATGACGAGCTCGTCTTCGAGATCGCGTCCGGCGAGCTCGCCGACGTTGAAGCACTCGTTCGCCGTGAGATGGCGAACGCCTACCCGCTGAACACGCCGCTCGACGTGTCCGTCGGTGTCGGAGCGAATTGGGACGCGGCGGGCCACTGACGAGGCCAGCAGCGGCCGTCGTTGGCGATCGGTCGACCCGCCGCGCCGAGGCTGCGGCAGCTGCGCCGTATCAGCAGCCCCCGGTGAAGCTGTCTTCCAGTGATTTCGCTGGTCGCGCTGGCCGCACAGGCGCCGCGCCAGCAAGCCTTCTACCGCTCGGAGATGAACGTGAGCCCGACATCTTCTCGTCGCGGCACTGCAAGTAGGCATCGCGGCACTCGTCGCCACCTGCCTTCTCGCTGGTTGCAGCAGCGCGAGCAAAGCCACCGCCTCGGCAGCGCGACAAGCGTCCGCAGCCGGACAAGCCTCGGCAGCGGGACAAGGCGTGACTGCGGCGCCAACGGCCACTATGACAACGGAGGCTGGCTCTCCTGCGGGTAGCGCGGTGGTCAGCAGCCAGCCTCCTGCGGAGGGCGGCGGTGACGCAGGCAAGTTCTGCCAGACGCTCGCAGCGGTCGCCGCGAACGCAGCGAAGATCCATGCCGCGGGAAGCGACAGTCCGGCAGCCGACTACGACTGGGCCAAGATCGATGCCGCCACACTCAGCACTATCGCCGCCACGGGCAAAGACATCGAAACGGCTACTGACCATGTCACCGCATACGTTGCCAAGAACTGCGGGTTCGACCTCGACAATGAGTCGCCGGCGAACTGACGGTATGGCAGTTCAAACCGTCTTGTCGCAGACGAAGATCGCGGTGCCGGGAACCAGCCGGCCGCGTAGCGGCGACCAGCCTCCCCAAATCCGCTCGTGTCCCGGCGGCCACTCAGGTTCGACCACATCGACCAGGCTGAACCCGGCACCGACGATCTCGCGCACCCGATCGCCGAAAGTGCGGTGGTGCTCGACGTAGGTCGGTCGACCGTCGCTGTCGGACTCGACATACGGAGTGCGGTCGAAGTACGACGACGTCACAGTCAGCCCGCCGGGGCCGGGATCGTCGGGCAGCGCCCACCGGAGCGGGTGGCTCACCGAGAAGACAAACCGGCCGCCCGGTCGCAACACCCGGAAAACCTCGCGCAGCACCGCTGCCGAATCGGCCACGAACGGGAGCGCACCGAAGGCGCTGCAGGCGAGTTCGACGCTGCCGTCGGTGAGCGGGATGCGTTGCGCATCAGCCTGCAGCAGCGGCACCTCGACCCGCGACGTTGTGGCGAGGCGGCGGGCATGCTGCAGTTGCGAGATCGACAGGTCGAACGCGACGACATGCGCGCCAACCGTCGACAGCCAACGCGCGCATTGGGCAGCGCCGCAACCGACCTCAAGCACTCGGCGTCCGACCAGATCTGCGGTTGGACCGAGCAACTGGGCGTCGGCCTCGTCGAGGCCTTCGGGGCACCAGATGAAGGCCGCGTCGCCGAGGAACGGCCCGTGCGTGCGCTGGTACTCGTCGGCCGCTGAGTCCCACCAGCAGCGGTTCGCCCGGGTCGTGTCGTCGACATTGGCCGGACGGCGAAAAGCGGCCCCGTGCCCGGTGAACGCCGCATCGTCGGGCAACTCCTGATCATGCAATAAGGGGTGACCGGATGTACTCATCGTTGCTCCTGACTGCCTGATCAGCGAGCCGTGGCGGGGCGCGGGGAGCGATTGGCGCAGCAACGGACCCGGATTGACCCCTTCGCGGCGTCCAACGTATTGTGATCGATGCGTGTGGGCTTGCGTGCGCCTCAGCATGGGCAGGTTCACGATCGCCTCGGCTACATCGGTTACCTCTCCTCGCCACGATTGACAGGTCCAGCGGGCAGTGATGGCCGCCGAATGCGGCTGAGCGAACGAGCCCCTGCGCCTTCGCCAAACTCATTGTCCGTGACCGGAGCCGACCCCCTTATGACGAGCAGCACCGACGTGCGCCCCGACACCCTTCCAGCCACTCCCGCGGCGAGTCCGCAGGTGGCCATCAACGACATCGGTTCGGCTGAGGATTTCCTCGCCGCCATCGACGAGACGATCAAGTATTTCAACGACGGCGACATCGTCGACGGCACCATCGTGAAAGTCGACCGTGACGAGGTGCTTCTCGACATCGGTTACAAGACCGAGGGCGTCATCCCCTCGCGCGAGTTGTCGATCAAGCACGACGTCGACCCGAACGAGATCGTCAAAGTCGGCGACCATGTCGAGGCCCTTGTCCTCCAGAAGGAAGACAAAGAAGGCCGGCTGATCCTGTCGAAGAAGCGTGCTCAGTACGAGCGGGCATGGGGCACGATCGAGCAGATCAAGGAAAACGACGACATTGTCACCGGCACGGTGATCGAGGTCGTCAAGGGTGGCCTGATCCTCGATATCGGTTTGCGCGGCTTCCTACCGGCGTCGCTGGTCGAGATGCGCCGCGTGCGTGACCTGCAGCCCTACGTCGGTCGCGAGCTCGAAGCGAAGATCATCGAACTCGACAAGAACCGCAACAACGTCGTGCTGTCCCGCCGTGCCTGGCTCGAGCAGACCCAGTCCGAGGTGCGCCAGACCTTCCTCACCACGCTGAAGAAGGGCCAGATCCGCGGCGGTGTGGTCAGCTCGATCGTCAACTTCGGCGCCTTCGTCGACCTCGGCGGAGTCGACGGTTTGGTGCACGTCTCCGAGCTGTCCTGGAAGCACATCGACCACCCGAGCGAGGTCGTCGAGGTCGGCATGGAGGTCACGGTCGAGGTCCTCGACGTCGACATGGACCGCGAGCGCGTTTCGCTGTCGCTGAAGTCGACCCAAGAAGACCCGTGGCAGGCGTTCGCGCGCACCCACCAGATCGGCCAAGTCGTGCCGGGCAAGGTCACCAAGCTGGTGCCGTTCGGCGCGTTCGTGCGGGTCGAAGAGGGCATCGAAGGCCTGGTGCACATCTCCGAGCTGGCCGAGCGTCACGTCGAGATTCCTGAGCAGGTCGTGCAGGTCGGAGACGAGATCTTCGTCAAGGTCATCGACATCGACCTCGAACGTCGACGGATCAGCCTGTCGCTGAAGCAGGCGAACGAGGGCGCCTCCGGCGATGCCACGGTCGAGCACTTCGACCCGACGATGTATGGCATGGCCGCCAACTACGACGAGCAGGGCAACTACATCTACCCCGAAGGTTTCGACCCCGAGACCAACGAGTGGTTGCCTGGTCACGAGGAGAAGCAGGCAGAGTGGGAGCGGCAGTACGCCGAAGCGCGGGCCCGCTTCGAGGCGCACCAGACGCAGGTGGCAGAGGCACAGAAGGCCGACGCCGCAGCCACTGTCGAAGAGGGCGCAACCGGCGGCACGATCACGTCATCGACCCCGAGCACCGAGGAGCCGCAGGGCAGCCTCGCCTCCGACGCGCAGCTCGAGGAGCTGCGCCGCAAGCTCACCAGCGGCGAAAGCTGAGCCAACCGCAACCGCGGCATTTGACAGTTTGATGAAACGTGGGCCCCGCTCCGGCGGGGCCTACGTTTTTTGGTTGCCAACGCACTACTCTGCCGCCCATGCCAGCGATCATCCGCCGCCCCGCCGCCAGCGCGGCCACTACTGTGCCGGCGACCGTCGTGCCGGCGACCGTTGTGCTGCTGATCGCTCTCGCGCTGACCAGCTGCACGTCGCACCACGCTCCCGCCGGCCCGTCGTTGACGCCGTCGGCGCCAGGGTTCTCGTCACCGGTCGACTCGCCAGCGCCGGCGTCGTCGAGCACGCCGCCGAAGGCCGCGCTGCCTGCCGGGTGCGGGGAGTTGCTGCCCCTCGGCACCGTCGAGCGCATCCTTGGGGGTCCGCCGCTGCGCGGCGAGGTGACCTACCTGCGGGCTGCCCCCGTGCCGCAATCGGGTCGCACCGGGCGAGTCACCTGCGGCTACGGCACGCCGATGTCAGCGGCGCAATCGGGATCGCCGTCGAAATCGCCGGTACCGACGCCGACGCCGGTCGGCGATCCGCTGGTGGAGGTTTCCTACATCACCTATGTCGACGCGAAAACGGCCAGACAGCGAGTGGCCCTGACGGTGCAAAACGACGCCGCGCAGGCGACGCTGAGCCAGGTCGACGTCAACGGGTCGCAGGCGGCGGTGCTGATCGGCGGGCAATGGCAGGAGTTGTTGATGGCGGACGGGGCGCGCACGATCGTCGTCGAAGTCGCGCCGGCGATCCTGCCCGCAGCAAAGGCACCCGCCGCGCTGACCGCCATGGCCAAAGCCATGCTCGTCTTCGGTACGCCTGCGTCGTCCGGCCTGGCATCGCCATCGGCCGCTGCCAGCAGTTCGTGAGCGCCCGGTGACCAGCGACCGAGCGCTACGGGTCGGGCTTACCGGCGGTATCGCGTCCGGCAAGAGTGTCGTACTCGACCGGCTCGAAACACTCGGTGCGGTCACCGTCGACTCCGATGTGCTCGCCCGCGGGGTCCTGGAGCCGGGCACCGAGGGTCTCTCCGCGGTCATCGCGCGCTTCGGTTCGGCCGTCCTGGCTCCCGATGGTTCGCTCGATCGGCCGGCCCTCGCCTCGATCGTTTTCGCAGACGACGATGCGCGGGCCGATCTCGAAGCGATCGTGCATCCGCTGGTGCGCGTCGAGGTGCGGCGGCGCTTCGCCGACGCGCCCGCCGACTCGATCGTGGTGAACGGCGTGCCGTTGCTCGTCGAGGCAGGTCTCGTAGCCGAGTACGACCGGGTCGTGGTCGTCGAGGCGCCGATCGAGACGCGGATCGCGCGGCTCGCCGACTCGCGTGGGTTGACCCGCGCGCAGTCGCTTGCCCGCATCGCAAAACAGGCATCGGACGCCGAACGTCGGGCGGTTGCCTGGCGCGTCATCACCAACGACGGCACGCTCGCCGCGCTGCAAAATCAGGTGGACGACGTGTGGCGGGCCCTGCAGGTGGAGCGGGACCGGGCTCGGGAAGTAGCGCGCAGAATGACGTGACCGTGGCCGAAGCCTGGTGCGTAGGGCCGCAGAATTACGTGACCCCCGGGCCGAGGCCCGGGGGTCACATTGCGGATCGCTTCCCACCCGCCACCGTGTCGGCCGAAGCCTCCAGGCGGTTCTCCTCGGTTTCCCGAGAGCGATGGTGCGCTCCTCGCAAGCGAAAAGGTAGGCCCGGAATCCCCTACAGGGAAGGGGTTTTCGCGGAAATCTTTGGTCACTTTGCCACCGTGGATCATCTATCGTCACTCGCGCCGCCTATCCTCACGCGGCGTCCACAGATGCATGGCGGTCGTGCACAGGCACGGGGCCTGTTGTGCACAAGATGTCCACCGGCGGCGTCGCCGTCACGGCTGGCGACGCGGCGCTGATCGTCGTCCATACACAGCTGTCGCCGGTTGTCACTGGCGACACGTACGGTTGTCTTCGTGAGACCAACCACCGATCTAGAGCGCCGGGTGGCGCCATTCCAGGTTGTCAGCGACTTCGTGCCCGCCGGCGATCAGCCGCAAGCTATCGACGAGCTTGAGCAGCGGGTGAGACGCGGCGATCGCGACGCGGTGCTGTTAGGCGCCACCGGCACCGGCAAGTCGGCTACCACGGCATGGCTGATCGAGCGGGTGCAGCGACCAACCCTGGTGATGCAGCCGAACAAGACCCTCGCGGCGCAGTTTGCCAACGAGCTCAAGTTGTTGCTGCCGAACAACGCGGTCGAATACTTCGTCAGCTACTACGACTACTACCAGCCTGAGGCGTACATCCCGCAGACCGATACCTACATCGAGAAAGACTCGTCGATCAACGATGAGGTCGAGCGGCTGCGGCACTCGGCGACGAACAGCTTGCTCACCCGGCGAGATGTCGTGGTGGTCGCAAGTGTGTCGTGCATCTACGGCCTCGGTACCCCACAGGAGTACGTCGACCGCATGGTGCGGCTCAAGGTGGGGCAGGAGATCGAGCGCGACAAGCTGCTGCGCAAGCTGGTCGAGATCCAGTACACCCGCAACGACATGGCCTTCACTCGCGGCACCTTTCGAGTGCGCGGCGACACGGTCGAGATCATCCCGCAGTACGAAGAGTTGGCCGTACGGATCGAGATGTTCGGCGACGAGATCGAGCGGCTGTCGACACTGCATCCGTTGACCGGCGAGATCATCACCGAAGACCAGGAGCTCTACGTTTTTCCGGCGTCGCACTACGTGGCCGGTCCGCAGCGCATGGAGCGCGCGCTCAACGGCATCGAATCAGAACTCGAAGAACGCCTTGCCGAGCTGGAAAAGCAAGGCAAGTTACTCGAGGCGCAGCGGCTGCGCATGCGCACCACGTACGACCTCGAGATGATGCGCCAGGTAGGCAGTTGCTCGGGTATCGAGAACTACAGCCGGCACATCGACGGCCGTGGCAAAGGCACGCCGCCCAACACACTTCTCGACTACTTCCCCGAAGATTTTCTACTCGTCATCGACGAATCACATGTCACGGTGCCGCAGATCGGCGGCATGTACGAGGGCGACATGTCGCGCAAGCGCAATCTAGTCGAGCACGGGTTCCGGTTGCCGAGCGCGATGGATAACCGGCCCTTGCGCTGGGAGGAGTTCGTCGATCGCATCGGCCAAACCGTGTACCTGTCGGCGACGCCCGGCCCGTATGAGCTTGGCCGCGTCAAGGGTGACGTCGTCGAGCAGGTGATCCGGCCTACCGGCCTGGTCGATCCCGAGATCGTCGTCAAGAAGACCAAGGGCCAGATCGACGATCTGGTCCACGAGATCCGCGAACGCGCCGAGCGCGACGAGCGGGTGCTCGTGACGACGCTCACCAAAAAGATGGCCGAAGACCTCACGGATTACTTGCTCGATCTCGGCATTCGAGTGCGTTACCTGCACAGCGAAGTCGACACGTTGCGCCGCGTCGAGTTGCTGCGCGAGTTACGGCTCGGTGAGTACGACGTGCTCGTCGGCATCAACCTGCTGCGCGAGGGTCTCGACCTTCCCGAGGTGTCGCTCGTCGCGATACTCGACGCCGACAAAGAGGGCTTCTTGCGGTCGGGCACGTCATTGATTCAGACCATCGGTCGTGCGGCGCGCAACGTATCGGGGCAGGTGCATATGTACGCCGACACGATGACCGATTCGATGAAGCATGCGATCGACGAGACCAGCAGGCGCCGCGCCAAGCAAGTCGCCTATAACGTAGAACGTGGCCTCGATCCGCAGCCGCTGCGCAAAAAGATCGCCGACATTCTCGACTCGATCGTGCGTGAAGACGCCGACACCCAGGCCCTCATCGGTGGTGCCGGGCGCCAGGTCAGCCGCGGAAAGGCGCCGGTGCCAGGGTTGTCGTCGAAGCCCATGCTGTCGAAGGGCGGGGGAGCGGGCGCGCACGCCCGCGAGCTCGCCGGCATGCCGCGCGAAGAGTTGTCGACGCTGATCGAACAGCTCACCGAGCAGATGCATTCTGCGGCCGCGGAATTGCAGTTCGAGCTGGCGGCGCGGTTGCGCGATGAGATCCATGAGTTGAAGAAAGAGATGCGCGGCATGGAGGCGGCCGGCGTCCGCTGACCAGATATCCCGAATCATTGTCGTCGTTGTGCCGTACCTCGGTCGGCACGGTTGGAATGCGGTGCTCGTCGATGCGGACGTGCCATCGATGAGCTGCGCGAACTCATCGATTCCTCGTACGACCGGGTCGTCGCAGGTCTGCCGAAACGCTTGCGACCATAGAGGTTCGTGATTTCGGTCGCCGGCTCGGAGCGCATCGCGAAGTCGCAACGTGCGCTTCGGCCCGGCTAACGGAGGGGTCGCCTCGTGAGCACACCATCTGATAGACCATCCGACCGTGAGCCCTCGTCTTCGGTGCCGGGGCGCGCACCTCATCCAGCGTGGCTCATCTTCAGCTCGTCCACCCTGCTAGCGCGAGGCGTGGTCCTGCTGTTCCTGAGCTTCATTCTCGCGGTCGTCATCTCCGGGATGAGCGGCGGCGACGCCCGTGGTCGGGTCGCGATCGGGTGGGTGGAGCAGGCGAGTTTCTGGCTGGGCATCATCTGCATTGCAGGCGACGTCTTGCGCGAAGTGCTGGCGAACCGCAAGCCGTAATTGCGAGGCCGCCGGCGGGCATACCTGCGGGTTTCGCGTTGCACCTTGCTGTCAAAAGGCCCGAAGAAGATTCGGCCCGAACGTGACGCTGGCTACCAGCCGCGGGCACGCCATTCGGCGAGGTGCGGGCGTTCGGCGCCTAGCGTGGTGTCGTTTCCGTGCCCTGGATAGACCCACGTCTCGTCGGGCAGGTTGGCGAAGACCTTGGCTTCGAGGTCGTCCATCAGCGAGCTGAAGTCAGCAATGTTGCCGTGCGTATTCCCGGGCCCGCCTGGGAAAAGCGAGTCACCGGTGAACAAATGCGGGTTGGCCGAATCAGCGTCGTAGAGCAGCGCGATGCTGCCCGGCGTGTGTCCGCGCAGGTGGATCACGGTGAGCCGGCAGTCACCGAACTCGATCGTGTCGCCGTCGTCGACGAGTTCGGTAACCGGAATCGGGAGACCGCCCGCATCGGCGGGATGGGCGATCACGTTGGGTCCGGTGACGCCGACGACGGACTCGAGCGCCTGCCAGTGGTCAGGATGCTGATGTGTGGTGATCACGCTGATCAGCAGGCCGTCCCCACGTTCGTCGAGAATCCGCTCAGGTTCAGCGGCGGCGT